>JAABUK010011205.1_pt1 | contig 11742 bp, 18 predicted proteins | sample 5559141 | NCBI WGS metagenome assembly JAABUK01 (sample SAMN10711869, study PRJNA513367) | rock metagenome | isolation source: Antarctica rocks | place: Antarctica: Victoria Land, Pudding Butte nord | collected 2016-01-03 | reverse complement strand
GCTCTTCCGCCCATACTTCTCAAACACAGACTGTGCCGCCAGACTCTGCTGCTTCATCGCCCCTCCACCACTGACTCCAAGCTAATCAATCAGGTTGTGGATGCAAACTTGTGCAGAGATTCCCTAGCTATTCCCACTTGTAGAAACTACAACTCCGCTTTCACGGAGATGAGGTCCCTGCAGGATGAACTATGCCCTTGGGAGTGGATGCCCGTACCCATATTCATACGCTCTGAGAGTTCTCCCGTAGTTGGCAGCTACCCTGTTTTGTTAGCCTTTCGGTACGGCGGAACTTGTCTACTTGCCAGTTGCCCACGACAACTCCGGTTGGCGTGGCCTAATGCATAGGCAATAAATACCCTGGCTAACCCAATGTCATTTGCGTTGATTTTCGGGTCGGATGCCGAGCGGGTCATTGTCCGGTAGGGGGTGGAACCAAGATGGAGATTCATGGTATGGCTCCAGCCTCTTCGTTTTCGGATTGTACTGTTGCGTTACCCCGCCTAGCCCGACAACAGGCACGCTAGCAAACCCCTTGCCGTCCTTCGTGTCACCATAGACCCAAACGTCCCCTGTTTTTCCGTCGACGGCGGCAATGTACTTGCTGGTCTGCGCTCCAAGCGTGACTGGCAACTGGCGCATCTGGACGATGGTGGCTTCGAGCGCCGCCACGCTCTTCTTCAGCTGCGCATCCCGCGCCTCCATGCCCTCGGCCAACTGGCGGGTGGCCCCGTAGATCGCTAACAGCTCATCGTCTCTCACCGTGCTTTTACCTTCCTATGCCCAACCCAAATCCATGGGAGTGCTCTTGCGCCACCTCCGGTTCCTTGGACTTCGTCTGTTCCTGGCCCTGCTTCAAAGCTTGCTCCTGTTGCTGACGGGCAAGCGCCTCCGCCTGTTCCTGCTGTTTGGCGTCCATGCGGTTGCCGAAGTCCGAGAGCCTGGCGTCGACCGACTGCTGCGCTTCCATCCTTCGATGGAACCCGCCCAAGAGCTCGTCCAGCCTTGCCTGCATCTCTGGCGTAGGCGGTCGTGCCTGCTCCTGCTCTTTGCCAGCCTTGGCCTGCTCTTCCTGGGGTGGGTTGCCGAACAGGGAACCGGCCCGCTCCTTGATGTCTTTGGCAAAGGCGACGGTACGATCTTTGACCTCGTGGGCGAACTCCCTGGCGGCGGCGATCAGCCTGTCCAGGCGGCTTAGCTCCTGAGCCTCCCGCTCCTGTACCTGGGCGATCTGTTTGTCCGCCGCCTGCTCCCAGTGTTCGATCACTTTGTCCTGGCTCAAATGTGGTGCTGGAAGCTCGGCCCGCTGCTCCCGCAGCCCATCCACATGAGCATGCAACTGCCGCGCCTCGGCCTCGCTGCCGGCTAGCAGTTTTGGCTCCACCAGCTCCGCTAAATCCTCTCGTCCCTGATTCGCCCATGAACGCGCATCCAGCCTCTGCTCCTGGCCGTGCCGCTTCATGGCGGAGTTCATCATCTCCACCCACTTCTCGCGTACTTCCATGGGCTTCTCGCGGGCGTTCCACTCTGGGTCTTTCTTGGCTCCATTGCGCTTGAAGAAACGATCCTCGGAAAGGGATTGAGTGTTGGAGTCCACTACTCGCTCAGAGAACATCAGGTGCATGTGCGGCTGATCGATATTGTCCTTGGCGAGTGGGGAGTGGACGGCAAGCGTGTACGCGAAACGATCACCCAGCAGCTCCCGTGTGGCCTCCCTAGCCAGTTCCTGTCGCTGGGCTGGATCAAGCTCACGCGGCAAAGCGATCTGCAGCTCCGTGTAGGTGCGTCCATTCGCACGCTCGTGTGCGTCCGCAGCGACCCAGAACGAGTGCGGATCCGCCTGGGCAAACTCCGGCATATTTCCGGACTCGACCAGCTCCACACCGCCGCGCTCGATGTACTGGCCATCTCGCGCAATGTAGTGCGCGTGCGCCGCTGCGGGCGGCGCTTGGCTCGACGACTTGAAGGCGACGTGCACGATGGCCATGCTGTGGCTCTTGCCTTTGCGGTTGCTGTTGTTGTTGTCGCTGCTGCTGCAGTTGCTGTTTGTTCTTGCTTTGCTTCTGCCCACCGCAGGTGCGCGTAGTTTGTGAAACAAACTAGGTATCGCGCATTTAGTGTTTACAGACGTTTACGCCAGCATGGTCATGATTGTATGCTCAGATGCATGGTCCGGTCTAACCCAAAGTCGATTCAGGAACTCGAAGCACAGAAAAAAGTGATTAAAGAAGCAGCTGCTGCTGAGGTCGCAGCTATCCGCAAAGCAACAGCCGAGAAGGTCGCAGCTCTCAAGTCATCCGAGCGGAGATTACGCGCCCTGGATATCCGGGAACAGAAGCGGCGGGACAATCACGCCAAGATCCTCGTCGGGGTGGCCATGATTCATCAGTGCCAGACTTCAGACGCCTCGGCTGTCAAGTTCAAAGGGCTGCTCGAAGAGTTCTACTCTGACTCGCCGGAGCGGCTCAAGGCTGCGCTTTACGGACTGGGGCTAACGGTCAAGAAGCCGAATAGCGACCTGGAACAGGACTGAGCCGTGGAACAAGGCTGGGCCTTACCGCCTGAATTGAGCAACGGAGCCGTGCTGCATGGTCGAGAGTACACCTGGCGCGTAGACCGGTTTCAGGAAGCTCTAGAGCTCGCACCGGTCTTAGCGTATGCATGTCTGGGTGGGCAGTTCTGGGTTCTACCCTCTCCATCTGAAATCTACGAGCTCTTCTGGATAGAGGCCAACTCCTCCGAACGACTTCCCAAAGAACCGTGGCAAAGTTATGCAGAGCGATCTTGTCGTGAGGTTCTGAAACAATTCGAGGCGCTTTTGAAGACTGTTGACTTCAGCCAAGAGATAATCAAATTCAAATCATTGGATCCCCTTCAAGCTGGGTCTCCGGTGTTCAATGCTTACTTCGTCTCAGAACAAGAATGGCTGAGCCTGCAACCGCGAAACTGAGCCATGGAAAAGACGGCAGGAGCCGTCTTGGAAACGCCCAAAGCGTTTTCCCACTTTGTCCACAGCTCCGGCGGGGGGATGGTTTCAGGCTAGGTTCTGGAAGGGGAATGTTTCTGGGCTTCGACATACGCTCTGAGCACGGCATTCATGCGAGTCAGGTGGCCTTTCCCATTGGCCTTGAACCAGTCAACCACGTCACTGTCCAAACGAAGATGAACGGAGGTCTTCCCACCCGGCATGACGACGCGGGCGCTGCTCCAGAAATCAGCTCCCAGAGACTCGGCCTCTGGAGCATCGGGATTTGTATGGTCCTTACCCTGTTCGCGCATCATCCTGATCTGGCTAAGGGAGTGTCTGACGATGGTAGATTTCTTGTTCATCTCTGCTCGCTTTCTGTGCGCTGATGATGCGGACTAGGTTCTGGCTGCACCATGTGAACACCACCCGGTAGACCTGCGTATCGACCCTGCCGAGGGCGATAAAGCGAACCTCTCCGTAGTCTTCCCGGTCGTCGATCCGCTCCATGATCTCGTTGGCGAAGATTTCGGCAGCGGTCAGGAACGAGACATCGTGTTTGGTGAGGTTGGTTCTGGCCTTGTCTTCATCCCACTCAAATTCCAACTCCACGCGATCACACCGCCTCTTGCATAATACACAAACGTGTACACATATTTAGGATGAATTCTTCGCTCTTGGATTACCAGTCACCTGATTCGAGATTGGAGAGTGAACCCGATGGCCCAAATGGAAGCGAAGCAATGGCCTACCTTTCCTCTCTCATCTCAGCCACGGCATCCTGGATGGCCTGCTCTGGCACTCCATGGGCGATGAGTCTCTGGCTGAACTCCTCGACGGTGCTGTCTTTGGCCCGCCGTGCTTCCCTCTCGGCCAGGTGCTTGCGGAGTCCATTCGAGATGTAGGCCCGGATAAGGGCCTGGTAGCCCCCAAAACCGAGCGACGGGGCGACCTCCTTGAGATCCTCGATGACGTGATCGGGCAGACGGAGGGAGATCAGGGTCATGGGTTTGTCGGGCTGCATGTTGCGCTTGATGCGTTTAGTCATTTTCATAGCGTCTCCTTTCCGCCGGCTCCGCAAGACGTGCGGAGATGAGGCGGAGCACATCGCCTTCCCGAATCACATGGACGACGTACAGCAGCTGGTACTCGGTCGTCAGACCGATGCACGCCTGCCGTGCCTCTTGCTGAGGGCTGGCGTCCTCGTAGCGAGCCAAAGGATCAAGAAAGGCCTCTCGAGCCTGTTCGAACCGAACGCCATGCTGGAGGGCATTGCTGGAAGCTTTGTCGCTGTCCCATACAAACCCCTGCCCATCCAGGGTCGTGAACACGTCCATATAGCTATTGTATATACACAAGTTGATAGAAGAAAGGAATCTAGCGACTTGGTTAGTCTTAGCCGGACCGGCGAGCTTCGCTGACAGCCCCGTAGAGCGATTGCAAGGCAGTTTTTGATAGGTAGGCACCCTTCCCTGCCTGTCGGCTTCGCCTTGGCCTTCCTGTACTGATCTGCCGGTGGTTTTTCAGGGTGAGCCGATGCGTTCGATCGACCCCTAACCCTCATTAGGAAGTTTTGGCTTTTGTTGTTGTTTGTTCTTTATGGCGCAGCAGGCTTTGTCGTAGCTTGCTTCACATTCTCGCTGGCCGGTCACCTTTGATGGTTTTGCACAGAGAAAACTGCCTCTGCTACTTGTCTGGTTATGGATATTTGGTTCTATTACTTGTAAGTCTTGGCGTTTCAGCGGACGCTAGTCTTGGTGTTTCAGCGTGGGTAAAGCAAGGTCTTGGTGTTTCAGCGGCAGTAAGTACCTGAAAAAAAAGGACAACCCTGAATAAGCCTGTCTTGGTGTTTCAGCGTGGATAAATCTTGCGACTAACAGGCTTTCGCACAGGTCATGCCCCTCTCTTAAACTATGAGCCGTTTCGCCATTAGCGGACCGTGAGTGCATTCGTTAGTAGTGACGGCTACTCTCTAGCAGAAAGCCGCCGAGGGCCGCTCTACGGGGCTTCCCTGCCTCGCTATTTGCCTATCGCCTTAGGCGGGACGGATGGCATACAGCCCCGGATTTTCAGAAACCCCTTCGGCGTCTCGTAATCAAGCGTCGGCCAGCACAGTTTGAGCTTGCGGAGTTCGCGCAGGGCATCGGTGCGGAAATTGTCCACGGTGCCTTTGTCGCCTGCCGCTGCGGGGTCTTTCCCGAACTGCGCGTAAAGCTGGTGCCATGACAACTGTTGCGACTTCGCTCCGCTCGGAGTTAACAGGCTGAAGGTTTTGTAAGACAGCCACATGTAAAGATCGAGGCCAAGGGATGACCGGCGCATAGCCTTCAGAATGCGCATGTCAAGCGGTACAGGATGCGCGATGATCTCCTGAAAGAGCCGCTCACCGAGCGAGATGCGGCTCTGCCAAAGCGTGTCCTGCGTTGGGCTTTTGTAGTCCCACCATAGGTCTGTCTCGTCGGCCACCGTGGAGGAGATTGTGCGCTTGCGGCCCGGCGTTTCGTAGATGAGCTGCACACTCGCGTTGAATAGCCGGTCGATCTGGTTCCGCAAGCGCGTCCGGTCTGCCCGGCTCCCGCCACTGTCGGACATCATTCCGAGTTCGCGCATGAAGGCGGCGAGAGAGTGGCCTAGCTGCAATTCCCTGCTCTTCGTCTTGACAGCCTCGGTACACACCCAGGCGAGCAAAAGGCGAGGCAAGTTGCCATAGGGCAATTTGTTCCGCCCGCCTGCAATCATCACGAGAGAGTAAGGCCCGGTCTCCCTGACATACTGCAAGCGGTTGCCGGGATCGGTGCGCGGCAAGCTGCACAACGCTAACAGCCGAGTCATAAAGCCGATGTCGGGGCTGTCCTGCGGGATCGCTAGTAATTTCTCGATCTGCTTGCCGGTCGTGTGATGGTGTAGGCCCTGCGGCGTTTCCGGCGTGGGCAGGGGCGCGAGGTTTACCCCTTCCATGATGCCCGGCAGAAAGACAGAAATCGAGCTTAGATCGCCATCATCGCGCTTCCTGGTCATAGTTTCTTCCGACCAGTTTGCAAGTAAGCTTTGAAGCAAGTTAGCAAGTAATCTTGCATTGTCATGTCCGCTTCAAGTGCTTCGCGCTTCATAGCCTTTACGTCCTCGGCGGGCCATCGGAAATTGACCTGTGCGGATTGCTTGGGCGGTTGCAGTTCCCTACCCTGCTCCTTGACGCTGCGGGGTGCGGTCGCTGCTGGCGTTGGCTGCATATCGGCGTTCAGATCGATATCGAGGGTAGCGGCTTTAGCCATGGGCGTGTTCCTTTTGTTGGGTATAGGGGGGGATTGCGGCTTTTACGTTCTTCCAAAGGGCTGCCATTTCGTGCGCGGCGGGTCCGTTCGCTGTCAGTTCTTGTGCGGTTCTGCCGTCTGTCATGGCGGCGGCGTAAGCTGTACGGTCGGCAACGAAGGTTGCCGCCACTTCGCCATACTTCGACAGGAGGGCCACTGACTGTGCGGTGATGCTGGCATTAGTTTTTGTCCGCATCATCACGAACAGGAAGGGAATGGTCTCGGCCTTGAGTAACTGGAAGGTCGCGGCGGCTGACCAGATATCGGAAGGGCTGGGCTGTACCGGCACAATGACTAGATCGGCCAGCTTCAGAAGGGACAGTACATCAGCCTCGCGGCTGGGCGCTGTGTCCACGAAACAATAGGAGGCCTGACGGGCACGCAACCTGTTGAGCGTTTGGGCAATAGCCGTTAGAGGCGGTTCGACCCGCTGCGGCGTCTCTGCTGCGCGTAGGCTGTGCCATTTGGTAAGGGTGCCTTGCGGGTCAGTGTCAATGATGTAGGCCGGCCCTTCGCTTTCACGCTCGGCCTGTGTTGCCAGATGGGCAGAAAGCATGGTTTTGCCGCTGCCGCCCTTCTGCGAGTTGATAATAATAGTTTGCAAGATTGCTGCCTTCCAAGGTTCTAAGAAATCTTGCTCAGCATAAAGCAAGAATGACGGATTGCAAGATAGCAAGAATGGTTCGTTTGCCTCAGAGGCTCTCGAATTGAAAGTTGAAGGCCGTCTGCTCATGACCGCTAGGATGGAGCTCCCGCCGTGAGGCTCTTCGAGGAGAGCGGGGCAGGGAAGTAGGAGCGCTTCGGGTCTATGCTTGCCTATGCAAGGAACTTACATATGCCCTGTCGCACCTGAGTGGAGCCTGAGAGCTCCGAAGCAGGCCTCCAGGCCAATAAGCGAAGGCTGCAGGTTGGCGGTATAGGCCAGCAGCTGCTTCTGGCTGAACTTCCTCTTCACCAGCACCTTGCCCGCTGCTCCCAGCGCCACCAGGTGAAACGCCGTCTTGCCCAGGTCAATGCCAATGGAGTGAATCTGCCTCATTAGTCGGCTTGTGGGAAGTGACCCGGCCCGCCGCACCTCTCGAGGGTCGATCCCCATCAAGCGTTTTGCATCAGCACTAATGAAAGGCACTCGAACTACACTGCGAGCATGACGAAGGAGAAGCTATTCCGATATCAGGTAGACCAAAGCACGATGTCCTCTTGTCCCCTATGTAGAAGCGCAAATGCGGAGTTCCGGTCCGCCACGAAAGGAACAAGCTTTGAGGGTTGGTGCCCCACCTGCACTAATGTGAAGATTACGTCTCCGGCCATCGACCTTACTAGGCAACAGGGCAAGGCGCACCTTCTTTCCGCCTTCTTGCGCGATTTACCTGAACGTAACTGGCAGACTCTTGAGTACATCACTGAGGCGAATGTAGAGCGGCTGACCGATTCTGTGTCAGAAATTCCTTTGGTCGAACAGTTTGATCGCCTCCTTTCCATCGTTTGCGAGCTAACGCCGCGCTTTGGGGAAGCATCGTCTTTTTCGTACGAAAAGGACTGGCCGCTGATAAGAGCTAAGGATTCTAGCGAAGCTCTTGCTATGCTCAAGGCTCTGAAAGCGGATGGTTCGATGGTCGCAGAGGACCGAAGTGGGATCTTCGTTCCGCCTACTGCCACGCGCAAAGCATTTGAGCGCTATGCCGAGCTTAAGAATGCAGGGCCGATGTCCTCCCAGGCCTTTGTTGCAATGGCCTTTGCTCCGCTATATGCCGATGCATGGCATTCCATCATAAAGCCTGGCATTGTTGCGGCTGGGTACCGCCCGTTTCGCGTAGACCAGAAGGAACACGCCGACAAAGTGGACGACCTAATCATGGCGGAAATCCGTCGTAGTAAGTTTCTTGTGGCCGACTTCTCCGGGCAGCGCGGTGGCGTTTACTTCGAAGCAGGCTTTGCGCATGGTCTTGGACGTCCAGTGATCTGGATGTGCCGTGATGAAGAAAAGGACAAGCTCCATTTCGACACCCGCCAGTACAACCACATTCTCTACACCAACTTCGCTGAGGCTCAGACGAAATTGCGTGACCGCATAGTTGCGATACTCGGGGAAGGTGCTTACAAATCTGAATAGTGAGGAAAGCACCTTCTCGGCGCAAATTGGTTACGTCAAGTCGCATCAGCGGAAGTGATCTACCGGCTGCCGAGTACTACAACATAAAGGAGGTTATGTCTGGCTGTGGCAGAGCAGGGAAGTGATCCTGAAGCCTAGTTCTGCAAGTGGACGTAATGCGGGCATCTCCTTCAAGTGACCTCGAAGATCCCCGCTAACCGGAGTTGTCGTGGGTAGGACGGCTCGGCGGAGTTTTAGATGAAAAGGTGGTCACTTCTCCATGCTCGCCACTTCGCACAGAGTAAAGTGCGATTGGTCAACCTCCTGCCATGTGCGGCCTTCCATTTCATGGAGCCAACCAACGAGAGGTGACAATGCCACGCGAGAAGCCTGCCACTCCTGCTTAACTTCCTCAGGTGTCGACTCTGGTGAGTCGTCCGCACTCCCCGGCTGCTTGTTCCAGGCGAAATATCCGATTGACTGGACCTTCTCTCCTCGCATGATCTTTGCCTGAACGACGGCGATCGTAGAAACCGCAACAGGAAACTTCGGCGCTCTGTATTCACCTAGATTGCGCAACTGGGGAGAATCCAAGATGGACTCCAGCCGGCCCATTTCGAAGGCATTAAGAGTGGCTTCGTAGATGTGCAGCGTTGCTTTTTGACCAGGAAGCCTTTGAAAACGCTTTTCCAAGTGAAAGCTGCTGTCCCTCCGAACGACGAGGCAGGATGTCGCAGTGATCCCAGAAGAATGCAGATCCATCACGCTTTCGCCCACCTTGATTATCGGTACAGCTTCTGGAGGCGTGGCATCTCTAGTGGCGAGACCCTGAAGAACAGCTAAGAACCCAAGCGTTGCTCTGGCTATCGCTAACACCGAATCACCCCCGCATGGTTTCGTTCTCAGTCTAATCGCGCCGGAGGTTTACGTTTCTGTATTCAGTGAAACGGTCGTTTCAGACCCGATTAGAAAGCCCTACGGGAAAAACGCCTCCTCCATCCGAACCCAAGCTCGCCATCCATACAGAAGGCTCACAGAGACGCCATACGCCCCTAACAACAACAGCAACCAGGCTGATCCTTCTATGGCATGAAGACTATGAACACCCTCCAGTGAACACAGCATTAGAAGGGCTCCAATGCGACCAGAGATGGACGACCGACAGCAACTTGCTGCGAAGCGAAATCGGCCTGGAACGCGGATCTTGAGCCAGTCCGCTTTTCGAATCTCGAGGCCACCGAGCATTTCGCATTCTCGCTGGTGCAAAAGAGAAATCATGTTTGAGATCGTACGTCGCTGGCGGAGCTAACAAACTGCCCATTCAAGGGAACACGCGTAGAGGTAACCCGACATATGATAAAGGACGTTATCGATCATCCAAGACGCGCTGCATTCAGCCCTGGCCTTTGTTTTAGGAGCCCAAAGGCGATAGCGCAAGCCACGTTATCCATCGCGACGCTCTCCCAAAACGCCGACAAGATATGCTGTTCGCAGATTTTCATTCTGAACAAGTTGTGCGGCTCATGACTCAACCTCAATGGAGAGATAAGGCCTTTGCTGCCATCTATCTTTGCGCGCGCTACTACGCTGCCTTCACGCTCTTTCGATATGGGTTCGCGAAGGTTATGGGCGCGCAGTTCACCGTGCTCGATTCAGAGCTTGCCAAGCCGATGGGTGAAGTTTCCGGCTTCTGGCTGACCTGGTACTACTTTGGGATGTCGCCGTTTTACGGTGCGTTCGTGGCCGGCGCGCAGGTCGCAGGTGCGCTCTTGCTGTGCTTCCGGCGCACTGCCCTTATCGGAACCCTAATCCTGCTGCCTGTAATGCTGAACATCGTTAGCATCGACCATTGGGTCATTGGATGGGACTTCGGCGCAGATCCACTTCAGATGGCCCTTGCCGTATTGTTCGCTCTTCTTGTTGTCCTCGCTTTCCACTCGAATGATCTCTTTCGCTTCTTCCTGCAACGGCGAGAGAATCTCGCACTTCTACCTCGTTCGAAGGCATGGACACTCGCAGCGCACCTTGTCATCGTGTTGGGCATGCTTTTATATACGGCTCACAACGCCTATTACATGGCAAACGAAAACAATCGATCTCCCACTGCGATCGATGGCGCGTGGCATCTCGTCCAGGCTAAACCGGACCGGAACGATATCCCGGAATGGATTTATTTCGAGTACAACCGGGCTTATATGGTCGTCCTTAAGTACCCGGACGGCAAAAGCCTTATGCATGACTTTCGAATCGATCCTAAAAACCAGAGCATTCAAATGGCCCAAGAGTGGCTATCTCCCGGTTCGGACGTATTCAACGGGAAATGGACCCGCACCGGAGACCGGCTGGTGTTAGACGGAACCTGGGGGCCAACACCACCCGTGATGATGACCTTCCAACGAAAGCAAATGCCTGTCAAAGATCATCAGTAGGAGCATTCCGCGCCCTGAAACGAGCGCTCCAACCGGTTCCAAGCAATCAATGGAGACCTGTTACATTCTTTCTACGGACGTAGAAGAAATGTAACAGTTGGCCCAGCATGCCCGCGAATAGCAAATTTGTCTCGTATCTTCGGGTCTCGACAGCGCGGCAGGGGATCAGCGGCCTTGGCTTGGAGGCGCAGCGCGCAGCCGTCGCGGGTTTCCTGAATGGCGGGGACTGGACGCTAGTGCGTGAGGTAGTTGAGGTGGAGAGCGGAAAGCGGAACGATCGCCCTGCTCTCGCCGATGCCCTGAAGCTCTGTCGGAAGCACAAAGCCACCTTGGTCATCGCCAAGCTTGATCGGCTGGCCCGCAATGTCGCCTTCATCTCAAACCTGATGGAGTCGGGGGCCGAGTTCGTTGCCGTCGATATGCCCCAGGCGAATCGTTTCGTGGTCCACATCATGGCCGCCGTTGCCGAGCAGGAAGCTGAAGCCATCTCAAAGCGAACCAAAGCGGCGCTGCAAGCGGCGAAAGCGCGCGGAACGAAGCTCGGGGGGCGCCGGGTCTCGGCGGAACGTTTCGCTGAGATCGCCGCTGATGCCCGCAAAGAGCGTACCGCTCGGGTGATAAGGCAGCGCGCTGAGCTTCTTCCCACCATCACCCAAATCCAGGCAGAGGGTGCCACGACGCTTCGCGCGATCGCTGCGCAGCTCAATGCCAGGGAGATTGAAGCCCCAAGGGGCGGCCAGTGGGCAGCTATTCAGGTTCAGCGGGTACTCAACTGATCAGTGTCCGTTCACTTTTGAAGTGCTCGTTTCAGGGGTAACAGACGACTAACAGATGTGGCTCGCAGCAAAACTACTTTTGTAGTAAAGTCAGCGACAAGGATAGTTTATGGAACAGCGGGTTGCCAAGTCAGAACTGCAATTGCTGGAACAAATGTGGAAGCTCGGT
>JAABUK010011204.1_pt1 | contig 11743 bp, 11 predicted proteins | sample 5559141 | NCBI WGS metagenome assembly JAABUK01 (sample SAMN10711869, study PRJNA513367) | rock metagenome | isolation source: Antarctica rocks | place: Antarctica: Victoria Land, Pudding Butte nord | collected 2016-01-03 | reverse complement strand
CTCCTCACCCCCCTCCACTCCCTCTCCAAGCCCTGGATCCTGTTCGCCGCCAGCACCACCCACACCACCGCTCTCAACCTCTGCCGGGCCGCCAACTTCGACTCGTAGCTCTCTTTCTTGGCGGTGACGCCCATCTGTGCGATCATGCGGAGGTCGGCTTGGTTACTACGGGTTCGAAGGTCAGTTTTGCAGAAAACCCTCGGGGCTTACGATAGATGTAGCACATACCAAGCAGCTCTGATGCCCTCCCCCATCTCCATGAACCCCTTACTCCACGCCAGATCCCTCCGGAACCCCTCTTCCCTCCGGCACCTTGCGCGGAGCCAAACAACTTCTCGCATCAGACCTCTCAATTCTTTTTCCCTCGTCAGACTCACGTCCCTCCCCGGTCCCTGTTCGTGCACTTTCTCAATCATACCCTCATGCCTTTCTTGCAGCGCGTCCAACTCCCGACCCGCCGCCTCAGCGCTCGCGACCGCCTTCTCTCGCTCACCCCGCAGACGCTTGAGCTGGGTTTTCAGCGCGGTGAGCTTGGAGTCACGGTCGGAGAGTTTGAGGGACAAGGCTTCAGCTTCCAGGGTGGAGGATTTGAGGAGGGCGTGAAGGTCTGCGCGCTCGCTCTCGTCCACGGAGAATTTCGACATTTGACGCTCCAGGTCGCGCTTTTGGGAGCGGAGGTCTTTGAAGGTGGCTTGGGCGTCTAGGAGGTCTTTGCGGGCGCGGGCGAGGTCTTTTTGGAGGGAGGGGGAGGGGGAAGGGGATTTGGTGGCGGTGTTGAGTCTGGCTAGCTGGACTTCGTGGAGCTCCCGTTCTAGATTTGCGACTTGTGATTTCAGGTCCCGGGTGGAGGATTTCAGAGCGCTTTCGCGCTGGAGGGAGGCTGATTCCTTTCTGCGTGCTTCTGCTAGGTCGTGCTGCAGCATGGAGACGTCTTCGATGCCAGGAGAGGGCAAGTTTCTTGTCTGGCTCTCGAGTAAAATTTCGAGCTCTGCGACTCGTTTCTCCAGTCGTTGCACTTTGCTCTTTGCGGAGGTCAATTCGCGATCTCGGCTGTCCGAAGCCGTAAGCTGCTTGTTTCGGAGCTGGTCGATTTCGAGGTTGAGACGGTTCTCTTCAGTATTTGCTCGGTCGATCTCAGCATTTAGTTCTCGCGCTAGAGAAACGTTCGCTTCTTGCAAATTATCTCGCTCGAGGTGCAGCTTGTCGAGATCCTTCTCGAGCTCCTGCTTTGATCGACGAAGTTCCCGCTTTTCCTGGTCGATGTTGAACGTATCGTCAGCCGGCTTGTCGGCCTGCATCAATCTAGCCTCGAGGTCATCTCGTTCAGCTTGAACATCCTTGACCGTTCTCTTGAGGTCGTGCAGCTCGATATTGATGTTGGCTAGTTGGTCTTGCAGATTCTGTTTCTCTTTTTTGACCTTCTGAAGCTGAGCATCGACACCTTCAACGCTTTTGTTTCGCTGCTCTTCCGCATACTCTGCTTCCTCTTCGAGATTGGCTTGCAGGACCTCAACCTCTTCCTCCAGTTGCTCGACCTTCTCCTTGAGTGCCGCTTGCCCACGGATGGAGATTCGCAGCTCTTCCTTGGCATTGCCGAGCTCAGTCCTTTGTTCGTCCGAGATCGCTCTCTTCGCCGCCATATCATCCTCCAGCTCCTGGATCTGGCGATGGAGGACCTGCTCTTCCTGCTTGTGCCTTTGCTTCTCGCTCTCGACGGCTTCTTGCAGCTTACGCTCCTGTCCCGAAAGAGTTCCTTCGACTTCTTGTAGCTTGTTCACCGTTCGTTGCAAGCCATTCGCTTTCTCCTCGGCTCTCTGACCGGTCGATTCGAGTGCTCGTCGCTGCGATTCCCAGTCCTCGTGGTCTGAAGCAAGCTGGCTCTCTTTGGCATTGATCGCACGGTGCAGGTTGTCCGTTTGCTCGGTGAGGAGATCGACTTCTGTTCGGTGTTGAGAGCGCAGATAATTGTCGTTTTGAGCTGCATGCTGACGCTCCTGGTCTAGTGCCTGCTCGAGTTCTTCGACTGTTCGCTGACTCCTGGACAGGTCACGCTGTAAGTTGGCCGATTCTGATGTAAGTGCATCATGGCGTGTCTGAAGAAGATCCTTCTCCTCGGATCTGCTTTCGAAACCGTCAACCGCGTTCTGCAATGTGCTGGACATCTTCTCCAGATCGGCTTTTAGACTGTCCCTTTCCCGATGGACGAGGCTGAGCTGACCTTGGAGCTTGTCTCTGCCGGCGCCTTCCTTTTCGGCGGTGCGAAGTCGTTCTTGCAGCGATCGCTCATGTCGCGTCTTCTCCTCCAGCTCCTGCTGCAGATGCCCGTGCTTCTCCTGGAGCGCTTCCACCTGCTCTTCTAGCTTGGCAGTCTTCTCCTCTAGCTGTCTGCTCAGGCCTTTCGTCGTAAAGGATTTGTTCATCATCTCGTCCCTGAGCTCTTCGAGATTGTCCTCGGCCTGCTTCTTCTCTTCCACAGCATCTTCACGCTCTTCTCTGGCAATTTTGGCTTCGTCGGCGGCTCGACCCAGATCCTCCTGGAGCTCTTCAACCTGTCGCTTGGCGGTCTCCAGCTCCTCCTCAAGCTCGGCGGCGGCGTTCGACTCCCTACCCGCCTTTTCTTGGAGAGAGTCGATCTCGTCTTCTCTCTCCTCAATCACCCTGTCTTTCTCGCGCAGCTCTGCCTCCAGGTCGCCTGTCTCAGATTGCAACTTCTGAGCCTCATCACAGCCTTGCTGAGCGGCTCGGAGCCCATTCTGAAGCTGGGAAATTTCCGTCTCCTTCGTCGTCAATTCCGTCCGCAATCGTTCGGTCTCGATTCGCACACTTTCATCGGCTTGTTTCCTCTTCATGCGATCTCGGTATTCCTCGAGTTGCAATCTGTAGACTTCGGCATCCCGTTCGGCCTGAGCGACATTCTTTCTAAACTTGTGGAGCTCTCGCTGCATGGTAATGCGATTTACTTTCAGATCCGTGTTCTCTTTCAGTGCAGCCTTGTTAAATTCTGTCCCCCTCTGCGACATGGCTTGCTCGAGGAAATGGATTTTCATTTTCAGGCCAAAGTTCTCCTTTTCGATTTTATCGATGATCTAGCTCCACCATCAGCGTCGCATCAAGAGAGTTTCCATGAAACCTTAACTCACATTTTCTTGTTCTCTTAGAGTCATCATATTGCCGTCCCCAACAACACCTCCCCTACCATCCCTGCCCGGTAACTGGGCCAGTGGCGTACTATGCGCACTACTGCTACCCACAGCCTGAGGCATGGGTGTCTCGTTCGCCGCATCACCCGCTGAACTGCTTGTTCTCTCATCGTAGATGTGCGAATGATCTCCCAGTCGTGGTAGCGCAGGCGTGGGTCCAGGCAAGATCGAGTTATCCTTCCAGAACGATGGCGTTTGTGCTCCCACTTTCCAACCAGGAGTCCTTCGCATGTGGGTCTTCTTTGTGCCACTCTTCATAAGAGGTGTAAACTCGCCCTTTTGCCCTGCGCCGTTGGGTAGCAGTCGTAGTGGATCACGTGCGACGGCGCGTGGTGTCTTGAGACTGAGACCGCGACCATTTCGGAGGCCCTGAATCAAGTCTCGGCTTTTTGATGGAGACGCGAAGGACTTTTCTGGTGACAGTTCGTCAAGTTGACGCAGGCCACTCGTTAGGTGCGAGTTGTCTGCGGCCGTCTGCGGCGTGTCGATGTAGTCTTGTTGAGGCATATTGGCGAATCCCAAGAAAGAGTCAACAGGGCCAGCTATCCATACATTAAGAGCCTGCCTTCCAGACCACCACAGAAGTAAATATGCAAAGACACTGAAGGTGGGCGACTTCTCCAATTCAAATGTTGATGTACTTCCTCACTTGGAATAGCTTGGAGCTGTGCACGGAAGCTAAATTGGCGCCTTGGCAGAACTGCATCTCTCCAACGTCGCCGCCTAGTCATCGATACTCACATTCGTCTGAACTGTCGTCCGCCTGCCCACAACAGCAATAATGCCTCCAACAGAAGAGGACTTGGCGTGGTTCAGATCGACGTTCCATCCTATTCCGAAACCACGGCTACCCGAAGACTGCGTCGAGTACTGCCTCTATGTCTTCGACGCAAACACTGACCCTGGCAACGATTCCGAGAACCGGCTACGATTGCGGGAAGTCCAGAAGCATGCGTCTGAGCTGCAGAAGGAATGGTTGAAAGACTATGTCTGGCAGAGGCAAGATTTTGCATTGGAAATGGTTGCAGAGGACGGTGACGTTGGTGTCCTCGACTTGATGGATAGTCCGAGAATAGACTGACAGTGCGACTTTGTAGGTGTGACACTGCTGCGAGGACGAACGGAATACGGTGACTCGGTAGAAGATGAATGGGTGATCGTTTGGCTTCTTCGGGAGTTGACAAGAAAGTTTGGAGATCTCTGGGTCAAGGTCAACGATAGCGATGGAGAGTTCTTGCTCATTGAGGCTGCTGGGACTTTGCCGGGATGGTTGGAGCCGGAAGTGAGCGAGAATAGAGTTCGCATCTTTCACTTCCAGAATCACGTTCACTACTAATGGTCATCGCAGGTATGGATTCACCGTGACAGTTTGGCCATTATCAAACCACACAAGATCGGGTCATCGAAGCAAAAAGACGAGAAGTTGTCATTACAAGAAGTCCGAAGAATAGTTCTCCAAGAACCAAACCGTGTGTCAAAAACGACCAGTATAGAAGAAGAGGCTTTTTACCGACTCAGGAACTATCCGCAGCAGATATCAAAGAACATGCACAACGCATTGGTCAGCATACCTCGGAAGATTGCATTCCTACTGCACCAGAAGCCAGCGTACATCTCACCTGCCATTGAGGCGTTTTACTTGCGAGATCCGATTGCAATGAAGCCGCTTCAAGCGAAAGGAATATCGCCTCTTATCTTTCCACCCGAAGACCTGGTAACTGTTAGCGTCAGGGCTCCGAGAGTAGGTTACGCTCAACTGAAGAGCCAAGACTTCCCAGTGCCGGCAGTATGGGCTGGCAAGCAGCCGCCGAAAAGCGAAACAAAGCATTATAGCCAAGCTGAACTTGGTATGAAACTGTCATGTGGCTTTGAAATGCTTTTGTCAGACCCTCAAAATCAAGACAAACCTGCTGTGCGGGAGATGAAAATGCTGCTCGAAGATTTAGAGACTGGTGACGAAATGCTGCCGACAGATCAGGATATCCCGCAATGGCCACGACGAGAGGACGACGAAAAATGGCTTGATATCAGCTTTGAAGATCTTGAGAGTGAGCTGAGTGGCAAAAGCAAGGCGGCCGGCAAGAAAAAGGGCGACTTCGGGGACAAAGCCGCCCAGGAAAACCTGCAGAGGATTGTTGCTCAATTTGAGGATTTCCTGAATGATGACAAAGCAGGACCTGATGGAGCGGATCTCTTCGACGAAGGGTCTGACGATACTGCGGATGCTGATTCAGACGACGAGATGGAAAGTGACGGTGAAGATAAAGAAGCATCTTTTGATGAAGAAAGATTTGCAAAGATGATGCGAGAAATGATGGGCATGCCGATCGATGCTGAGGCGAGCAGCAGTGGGCCTGTTCAGCGAGGCAACGTTTCTGCCACGGGATCTGGCCGCGTTCAAGAGCTCGATTCGGACGAAGAAGAGAGCGGCGAGGATATGCAGTCGGCCATGCAGCAGATGGAGGCAGAGCTTAATGAGTCGGGAGCGTTGGACCTCGTCCCAACGCCGAGAAAGATTGGAGCTACAAAGCGTGCTGTCCAAGGCAACCGATCCAAGAAGAGCAAGCAGCTTGATGATCATGGTGAGGCTGACGATGATGCTGAGGGAAACGACGTGGATATTAACCTAGCAAGAAATCTACTCGAGAGCTTGAAAAGTCAAGCTGGCATGTCCGGACCTGGAGGTAATATGATGGGCTTGATGGGATTGAAAATGCCAAGAGATGAGCGAGAAGAGAACGAATAATCCGGGCAGTAGCAAATTGGAACTGGCTTCAACGCTCTTACGCGAGATTCAGGAAGAGTAGACTGATTGCGCTTCGTCTTTAGCTTGACACTGCGTGGCTTTGTGAAGCTCAGATATCCATCTCCTAATTGTTGCCACGAACCGAATCTCAACCCTCGAGATCAACCCAAAGGACGACACGAGGGCCACGAAAGTGAGATGTTGAGCCATTGATATTGCGATTCATTTCGCATCACAATACTGTTTTGGGGAATGCCAATTTAGGGTGGATGAGAATGGACGACCCTGATTTATGGTGTGTTCTCGGATGGTCGAAGTGTTTCCCACCATCACCATGCCGCTCGCAATTCTGCCAGGATGTATGTTTACAAACTTCCGCGTTCAAACCAAAGACTGCATGCAATCTTTCCCCCATTCCCGCTTGTTGGTGATTTTGTTTTGCACTGTCTATCTTTTTCCACTGCCGCCACAATAGCATTGATTAAGTACAACATAGCATTTGTTGTTGAAGAGCCTAATCTTACAGGATGGCCGGCGGCCGCGAAGCAAGCAGAATAGTGACACTTGCAGAATTGGAAAGACGTCCTGTGGATCCCAATGCCATGCCGCACCGTCGGCTTCTGACACCAGGACCGATACCACCCAAGCTAAAGATCAGACCTTCACAATATCAGCGGCTGGTTTGCAGACCTTCCAAGAGAAAGGCAGACTCTCCGACAATTGATTCGTCTTCTGGGTCGACCCCTGAAACAGTTCAGCCAAGCACGAAACCAGAGAAAGTCAAGCCGGCCAAAGCCTTAAAAGTGATACATCATCGCTTTTCTAATGGCGAGGATACCAAAGAAGGGTCCAGCGGATCTCAAGCGTCTGACGCAAATGAGGAAAACGTAGCACTCGGTAACAGCGTGCAGACAGGCGACGACAATGACGGCACCGGAGCTGCCCCAGGCCACTTGATGTATCAAACGACCCGCACAGGCAAGTGGAAGTCCACAAACCGTCAACCCCGGAAGTATGATTTTGGACTTGATGATGCTGAACTCCTAAGCGACCGTGGTTCAAGACGTCAGACCAACCCAAATTATTATCCTGATCCACAGACGCCCGAAGCCACACCAGATGATCAGATTGCTGCTCCAGAAGTCCAGGTTACCTCGGACGAGAGAAGACCGTCACATCACCTCTGTAGTGGCTCAGCTTGTGGGCGTCCAGGGTGCGGTCTATATTTTAAGCTTGAAAACTTCACTTCAGGCTCACTCTCAAATGACAACCAATTTAACGAGTCTGGAGCCGATACATTCTTTCGAAGATTCTCTTTACCGCACGAGCTCCCAGAAAGCTCTGCCGCTTCAGACAATCAGCCCCAATCTGCGATCCATCACAGAGCTAGTGACCTCACTACTACTGGACCTCAGTCGTACCACATCCCACCAATGAGCATGCGTGAGATGGCTGTGAATCTCTATCCGGAAATGCACCAGCACAGTCAGACTCAAGATGACGATGATCAAGCTGCCTATGCATCTGGTGAGGCGATCTTTTGTGGGCTAAGATGAATCTATCACTAATAACAGATCTAGCTACAGCCACCCTTTCTCCACCCGTATCACCGATCGCCCACGGAGCAGTCTGGGAATCACGTGCCACTCGTCGTATGCGCCGTCGTCAGGAACTCGAAATTGCCAGAAGCAACCCTTCTACTCCCATTATCTCCACGCCCGAAAATACCACCGAACTCTACTTGACTACTTACCCTAGCTTACCTCTCAACGGTACCTCCTCTACACCGACAGAATCCCGCGAAGGATTTTCTACCACATCCAACACCTTCTCCGTCCCCGCTACCTCCACCTTGCCGCCCCGCTTCCAAAACCAAGACACAGATTGCCTCGTATGCGTCCAACCCGTCACCACCTCCGATCTTCTCGTCATGGATCTCCGCTGCGTCGCCTGCCCCCGAATCTTTCACAGCCACTGCCTAACCTACATCCCACCCAGCAAGAATCAAAACTGGCGCTGCAGCCTCTGTTACAGGGAAGCCTGGTACGGATACGGCGATCTGCCCGCAGAGCGCGATGTCGAAAACCCCAGCTTGGTGGAAAGGTATCGACGCAGACTCCTACTTGCGAAGACTTATGGGGATTTTGTTGATGGGTTGGAGGGCGTGAGGTTCTGGTTCGATGTCGACATGGATGGTGGGCTCGAGAGTGATCAGGCGGTTTTGGTGGGCATGGGCTTGGCTAATGAATGGAAATTGAGGCTTGTGGGTCAAGGGGGAAAGTTGAAGAGGGTCAAGACTGTGGAGGAGATGGAGAGGTGGGGAATTGCGATGGGGATGGCGCTGCAGGATGAAGAGAGCAAAGCTGAGGAGCTGAAAGCGGAGGTTGAAATGCTGAAGGGCATGATCCAGGATAAGAGAGCGGAGATTCAGGAGCCGGAGAGTGGATTGTGAGATTGAAATTGGATTGGAAAGGAATCACTGGCGCCAACCTTCATGTTCTACACTTCAGCCAATGTCGAAACTTGCTGGCCAGCTTGACGAGATCAGGATCACGGCATGAGTCAATGGTCTGTCTACTTGGAAATTGTCCTTGGGTTTAGGGAGACTCGCCCTGGTTGCGAAGAGCGTCTCTCAGACGCATTACATTATCATCCGTTCAGCAAACTGTGGAAATAGTCCCTCCTTCTTGGAATGTCAAAAACTCCAAACCAAACTTTTCGATTATTCACGTACTCTCTAGCATACAATATGCTTGAGCATTGAAATACAAGTCTAGCTCTTGAGCGACAATTGATGCTTGGTTAACCACGTGAGGTTTTATCATTCTCTGCTATGATCCCCCGAAACTCGGATTGTTTGCCATCTCAAACCTGGTGAGCATACGAGGTTAAATCTTTCCCTCGTCTTCGAAGAACGACTACTTTTGAGCAGTAATTAGCAGAACAACCTGTATCCGACTTGATCAACACTAGTTACTCAGCACCTCATAACACACACGATGGAATACTCAACGCGTACCGTCTCGCTCCCTGCGTCACAGAACGTCTCCTCCCCGCCGCAAACTATACAAGCTCTTGAAGAAGCCATGGCAAATGCTCTGCTCCACCACCACCACCAACACCTTACTCAAACGCTGATGATCCTGCAGCTTCCGCCGTAACTAATTCGACTCCACCAACCGCGCAGCCTGCTCAGCCACAAAACAGTCCTTCACGCGCGCCGGGGGCATTCTCATCTCCGCACGAGACTCCACTGATCTCTATCATACATGTTCTGAGACCACAACGGTAACGAAGAAACAAGTAGGAGGTCCTGGAATCAGATCGATTATCTTTCGCCTACGTGCTCCCCAGACCCGCGACCCAGTCTGTCCCGAAGGGCCCGCTCCTCCTAGGCATGTGTGGCAAAACGTGCGGGGATTCTTCGGATAAAAGAATTGACTCTCTCTTCCTAGACCGTTGCAAAGCTCATGGCGTTAATAGACAAAGGTGGTGCTCGGTTTGGGATGGATTGGCTTTTCGTCTGGAGCCAGGTTCGGATCAGAAAGGCACTATGTGTTGGATGGATTCTCATTCTAACTAATTTCTAGAAGAAGGAAGAAGAAGAAGAAGTAAAGCTAGGACATGACAGAATCCACGCCCTGCAGTTGCCATTTTCTTCGGCATGTTTGGCTCTGTACTGGACTCAAGTGGATATTGAAAATAATGTTAGATGATGATTGTGAACAGTGAGGATATCCGTGGTCAACGAGAGGGTCACCCCTGCTACGGCCACTCGCCGCAGGCGAGTGGTGGCCACCATAACGCACATATCAGCGTAATGAGCATTTTTCTGGGCACCCATTGTAGAATAAATCAAATATGACCCAATTGAGCGTTTTTCTTGTATATTCTCTATTCAACATCATATACAAAGGCCTTGACGCGTCTGCGCATGCTTTTCTCACGTTCTTGGTATGCTTCAAGCTCTATACGAAGCTCTTCTTCTCTTGCTAATACCCGTTTAAGCTGGGTGCCTCCCTCTTCTTAACGCTGCCTGATTATCATTCTTACCTGTTGAGAATATAGAACTTCATTCTTTTAAAGCTGATTTCAGGTTATTAAATAACGTGCTTGACATTCGTTCTCTGCAGCAGTTGATTCTGCTAATTATAGCTTGATCTGTATCGCTGTTTTAATCTATATAAGAGCATCTTTGATGAATTTTGATTGAAGAGATTCTGTATAACTTGATATTACTTATTTAAGTAGAGTAGCTTGTTTTTAAAGAGCTTAAGCTATCTGTGAAATTATCGGGTCTAATTAAGAGCTTTTAGGAGTAGATAATTAATTTCGAAGAGGAGAAGAAGCTCGATATTTCTATACTTTTATTAATATAATTTATAAATTATAAGGAATTAACTTATAAGCTTAAAATAAGAATAGAATAGAGTTCTCTTTAAATATATCTTTTTAAATGTCTGAAATAGCTGCAAGGAATTTAAGTTTACTGAAATTTGAGTATTTTATATAAGTAGTCTGATTAACAGCTTTAACATGAAAATACTTATAAGACTGAAATAATATAATATTAAGCGATTAAAGAATATAACTTATATGCGGAAGTAGTATGAATATATAAATATTCTATTGCTCGCAGAATTTAAGTATTTCGCGGATGAAATAACTCTTATATTTATTACATAGTAGAATTTAATAAGCGCCTTTCTGAGATTTCTAATTCTGATAATGAAAATATTAAATATATTTATATAACAGCTCATTATTAATATATTCTATATCTAAGATATCTATAAGTATATTATTCTTAAGATTAAAATAGAAGCGTTCTTAATAAATTTAGACAGATAAGATAAGTATTAGTTAAATAGCTATTTCCTCAGCACTAATAGTTTCTACAGAAGTAATAAACTCTTAATTATTATTAGAGATAAGATAGAATCTTTTAGATATTAAAAAGATCACTATTTACTGACTCTTATCTATACTAATTTAGAAGCCTGTTTTGTTAAAATTCTAAATATTCTTATTCACAACTAAATACTTTATATAAAGCTGTTAAAAATACTTAAATCAGCTTAAAATTACAACTGAATTATGAGCTAACTTGTGTTTAAGCTTTAAAGACTTCTGTTTAGCTTTATTAAGCTCTGAATATTAATTAAGAAAGCGTTAAGATTAATAAGAGTCTATAATAGACGGTAAATCTTCTTCTTTATAATTCTCTCTGAGAATGGAGTTTGCAGTATTACTAAGCTGATTAAGACGCAGAGATTAGCCTATTTCATCTAAAGCGCGTATATACTGTAAAAGAGCTGTCTTCTGAATCTTTAATAGCTTGCGATTTACAGGCTTTCGACTTATTCAAGACTCTATATTCTTAAGTTGTTGAATGAGACGATTTCAGTTCACTTTATACTTACGAGCAGTTACTGCAATATTGATTCTCTCCCCGGCCTCGCGAGCACGATAGATATCTTCAGTAGCTCCTTGAATAATAGCATTAGAAAGCTTATTTAAAAGGATCATGTTGTGATGGAGATACAGCTATATCTATATGACGCGTTTGAACGCGAAGAAAAATGCTCATTACGCTGATATGTGCGTTATGATGGCCACCACTCGCCTGCGGCGAGTGGTCTTGCAGGGGTATATCCCCTGCAAGGGTGGGGCCAGCGATAGCGACCCTCTCATTGGCCACGGCTACCAGCTCCATTAACTAGTTAGCCGCCCCCCCACCAGCCTTGGCATCCCCTTTCCCCCCCCTTCTCCACCAAGCGTTCCAACAAAACACACA
>JAABUK010011203.1_pt1 | contig 11744 bp, 10 predicted proteins | sample 5559141 | NCBI WGS metagenome assembly JAABUK01 (sample SAMN10711869, study PRJNA513367) | rock metagenome | isolation source: Antarctica rocks | place: Antarctica: Victoria Land, Pudding Butte nord | collected 2016-01-03 | reverse complement strand
CGGTGGTATATAGAGGTTGTATATGATATATTAGCATGTAGATATTGTCTGAGTCTAACGAGATGTGGTATCGTTGAAATTCAAGTTAGATTCATCAATCTTCAATAATGAGGTATCAGTCCATGGCATCTTCCGCCAGCTAATTGTCCGTTCTCAAAGCTTAGGTCAGAGGTCCATGGCGACTTCCGCACCAGAGCAAAAATCCTGCACTCAGAGAACCGACCATAAAGACTCTGAGGTTTTCCGTCACGCCGTACAATAATCTTCGATCTTCGGCTAGACCGATCTAGCCCCGACGGCTCATCCTGCTGAAGCTGAAATCTGGCGATTGACAGGAAGAGTAGAAGTCGAATTCACTCGAGTTTCCTCGCCCGGTTTTCAAGTCCGTATACATTCATCATCCGTCCCATCCAGTCCCATCCAGCTCACATTGACTTGCATCTGTGACAATTTCGTTACTCGTAAGTCGGAGAATCGTCACACCCCGATCCATGCCCCTAAGGTCATGCACAGTCGTCGGTGGCAGGGTTCTGCATAAGATTATGGGTTGACCAAGTCGCAGCGCAGCGATATACCTTGAGATCCGCCTAACACATGTCTCGTGGCTTCCCCTGACATTGAATGCATAGAGGTGGCATCGATAGCCCCTCAGTCTCTTTCACGATTTGCTATCCATCTCTTCAGCGTCAATTCTCGTACTTTATATTGCTTTAGAAACATCCCGATGTCCAAAACACCCTCAGTATCCACCAGCGATAGGGCACTCGGTGGCGGCACCTCAACGTAAGCTAACACTAGACTTTTCTTGACTTGGCTCTGCACCCGATTGACACAATGCAGCCACCACCAACTTTTGCTCTCTTTCTTCCGTGTCGAGTTATCCAGCTCGGGTGTTGATCTCCAGTAAGGATGTGTGTAGGCAGGAAGCACGATGACGGCAAATTCTGCGTGGCTGAAGACGGGCCCACGGAGGTAGAGAAGCCAGTCGACTGCAAATTTGATTCCAGGACGCACAACCCACCCGAGCGATCGGAAGTGGTGGTAGGCTGTGTAGGAGAGAAGGAATGGGTCGTCTGGTTGCAGAGAAGAGGCGGGTAGTGGTGGAAAGTATGAGGACCGTCGGAATAAGACGAAGAGGTCGGAGATCGAAATGCTAGCAGCGGTTGATTGATCATGGATTGAGAGGATGCCAAGGCCGTAGACAAGAAAGAAGGCTTCGGAGGGCGTGAGTTGGAGGTGCTCCTGGATCACGATCGCAGCGGCTTCAACGTCAAGCTCTTCTTGGCTCCGGCACTCGGATTGATCCCTGGGCTGCTCCGATGCTCCCAAGCGTAGCCCCGTCTGATGCGCCGTCTGATTCGCCGTGGGATCCGCAACTACAATGGGGGCCGGTGTTGGAGGGTCCAGCGGCTCTCCATCAGTCAAGTGCTCCATCGACTCGGCCATGCTATCCACTGGTCCTCCATTCAAACCTTCGTGCCTGGCAAGGGCGGTCGGCTCAGCCGCGCCACTACCCGCTCTCAACTGGTTCTCCTCTTTGAGCCTTTCTTCGATGGCCTCCCGTTGCAGCCTTGCCCTCTCATTCTTGAATTTCTTCCTTTCTTCTCGTCTCTGGATCGTGAACTCCTCGCTCGTCTCACTGGCCAGCAGACCCCGCCGTCTCTTCTCTCGGTCCAGCCAGCTGGGTTCGCTCCTGCTTAGACTTCCTTTTCCGAAAAAGCCGCATTCCCATAGTGCTCGTATGGCTGTCTCATCCGTGACGTGGACTGACCGTGTTTCGGGCGACCAATAGGCTTCGTAAATTACCTTGGAGTGGAAGCATGATGAATAGAACTTATGATAGATGTAGGTGAAGGCAATCTGAAGGACCGAGAGAGGGTTGTGTGGGATTAGAGGTGGGAGGGGAAAGATCGTAAGTGGAAAGGGCCTGGCATGCAATTTGCCGTAGTTTGGCCTAGGAGGAGCCTGAGGCTTCACTTGTTGAGCTGGCTGAGGTCTCGGAGCCGCAGCACTGACTGTGGTCATGATGGAAGGAGTAAGTCTTGAACAGGAGCTTGGTGGACCTGCACACTTCACGCCCTGTTAGCAAAGAGATTGCTACTCATGGATGCGGGCGGAGAGTATAGCTCGTATACGTTGTTCAGATACCGTTGTAGTCTTCTCATTCGAGAAAGTGAGCCAGCAGAGAAACAAGACATAAAGTCAGAGTCGAGCTTCTAGGCCGCTGTATGGTGTCATCACCGCAGAATGTGCTTGAGATGCGAGACAAACGACAGAGTAGATACTCACAATTCTCCCTCTGCTGATGACCCCTTCAGCTTCGACATCGTGAACACAAAGTGTGCAACGATGTAAGACTATGTGTATGTAGAATTCTGAGGAAGAAGTTCGTGAATCAGAGCTCGGCTAAATTTCTCGAATTCAAACGCCAAGCGCGGAAATTTCGCGGCCTCTCGAGCCTCATTCAACCTCACCTCTTTGAACCTCTTCCAAGGTGTCGCAACGATTCCCCCTTGTTCAACATGCATCTGATGTACACCATGGACGCGGCCGGCAAGCGCATCTACACCCTCAACAAGGTGCAAGCAGGTGAAGTGACCAAAAGTGCTCACCCTGCGCGCTTCTCACCAGACGATAAGTGAGGGACATGAAGGATCCATCTTACGCTGGCCGTGGGGCTGATATGTACATATAGGTATTCGAGGCATCGAGTTACGCTCAAGAAGCGATATGGGCTGCTCATAACCCAGCAAAGTGAGTGGATTCTGATACAACAGGGAGGGCGGGGCTGACTGGCTGCAGAGAACGAGAGGGTGCTTGGGCAATGAGTATCTATATTCCATGGTGTAAGGGCGTCATGGGAACTCTGTGGTGCTGTGCTGGTCTTGATGTGTGGCTATCGAGCCTCAATTGCATACTACGGAGGAATTTGGCACATGGATCCTATGGATTACGGTGTGCTAGATATGATCTTCGAATAATCGGAACTTTCATCTGACATAAAACAAATCCAACCTTTAAATGCTGGTGTCTCCATGGTCGATTTGGATTGGGACTAGCATAAATGGTTGCTCCGTAGGCCATTTTTTGGACTGCTTAAGGCTATCCTGCTCTTCTCTTGGAATTCACATTTCTACCCGCTCCAATCTTTGGTCTACTCCCATTTCTAGCTCTCTCACCTGTCAGTATCCCAGGCAGAAAATCGTCATCCATCAAGTCGTTCTTCTTTTTACCCATCCTTCCGCTTGTAGCCCGCAAATACTCCTTCTGATCTTCTGCAAGGATCAGCTCTTTGCCCCATCCACCTTTGCCACCTCCTCTGCCTTGACCAGTCTTGCCATTAGCTGCTCCCGAAATCGGTTTGGGGATGCTGAACCGGTCACCGCGATGGTTCCACTGCATCTGCTTTTTGAGATGGATCTTGAATTCGCCTTTCTGATTTGTGGAGCAGGAAACGCGGGTTAGGGTTGGCTTGCCTATATTTTGATGAGCTATATACTAATGAGAGCTCAGTCGTGCTAGTAGCCAGTGCAGGAACGTACCGCATCTTGGGCAAAATTGCTTGCTCATGTCTGAACGCCATGTATTAGCCAGGTCATGCCAGCAACAACAGCCCAAAATCAACTTACCTTTTACCTTCTCAAAGCATGCATGGCATCGGAGAATATATGTCCGAATGTTTTTTACGCTTTGTAGCGAGGAAGACAGAAGGCTTAAGCCGATCTGAAGAAGCACATTCTGTGGCCGCACAATCAAATCAAGTGCATAAAGGATCAATCCTGTTCTCACCTGCATGGCAAAATCGCCTGTGATCGTGGCGACTTGCATGACTTGATCTCTTGGTAAGGGGACCATAGACGTATTCTCGTCCCTGGCCTGTTGCTTCTTCAGATTGGATGGCGTTATCCAACCGTCGGAGTCGTCTGACTCAGATTCTACGTCTGCAGGGTTTGAGATTGACGAGTCTAGAGACTCGCCATGATTTGACTCTAAGTTGCTTTTGGTAGGGTCTGACTCTACGATCTGAAGTCCTTCGAAAGCCGTTGTGATTTGCTTAGCGTCGACTTCTGCTGGGTAACTTCGTGTTGGGGGTTGCAGGTCATTTTTGGTAGCTACCGATGGCTCGGTGGGTACATGGGACTCTTCAGTAGCGAAAGAAGTCCGAGAATCTGATAGTGGGATTTTCCTGTCGTCGGACCCCTCGATGGCGGTATCATTCGGTTTAGGCGATGAACCGTTCAATCCTTTCTGACCCGGTGCCTTCCGTAGATTCCAATCACCGCCATTCTGTTCACACTCTAACTCGTATGCTAGGGCGAGAACTTGAATGTCAGGCTTTGATAGGACCACATAATCTCCTGTCTTCCTCGAAAAGTCCGAGACGAATTTGATGCTTTCGGGTTTTGGATTTCTGATGGTAAGGAACGGCAGTATCATGAATTCTAATCGCGATCTAGCGTTGACATCTTTGACCTCATCGATGACAGCGGACACGGTGTAAAGCTTCTCGCATTTAGCTAGCAGGGTAGAGATAGGAGGAGTACTGTTCAAGATGGGGCTTGTATCCAATATTATCGAATGCACAGACTTCCTTGGCAACACTTGTGATTGCGCACCACTTGTTGACGTCATGTTCACATCCGTTTTATCCAGTGGAGGTTTGTTGGACAGGGAGTGCGAAAAATGTGGTTGGAGATCGCTAATGAGGTTTATGAAATCTCAGATCATGAATTTAGAATACATAGTGAGATAAATTTCATGGTAATCTTCACTAGCTCCAGCCCCTGGCACGCTATTACACGGGCTTTTCTCAAGTATAAACTCAATTCTGGGACATCCAACATGAAGTTGCTCCTTCCAAGTCTCGTAGTCATAGATGACAAGCCTCCCAACTGACCCTGAGCCTTCACACCGCACTTGACTTAACTTTGCTGGGCCTCTGTGCTGGTGATTAGGATCTTCAGGCTCATCGTGGCGTTTCTGGCGAACTTCAAAGCCTTCAGAGGACCCTTCCATGGTGGTGGTAGGGTTATGCATCAGATGTGGCCCGTGGTAGCCAGGCCTTGATCGTTTTCCGGAGAGTTATCGCAATTCGAATGCTTTGGATGCAGCCTTGTCGATGGAGAATGATATGAACATTGCGATTACCGCACGCTCTGCCTGTATTTAAGACGACCACACTTCGAGACTGTCGCGATAGCCTCCCACCATTCCCGCCAGCCTGACGGCAAAGTCGCAGCGGGGTACAAGATAGCAGTGCCGACGCCGAAGACAGCGAGTGGGCCAGACTCCGCTCAAGATCCCCAGTCACCCTCTCAATTGTCACTTACCCATCAACGCTGATCTGCAAGACCAGATTCTCTGACCCTGCCAGGGTACTTGGTAATCATTGTGCCGCAATCCATATGATCTGTCGGAAACTCTCGAGATCATGCAAAGACTGACCGTATATGCGGCCAAGCAGTCAACCCCTCGCATGGAATCCACGATGTGTCTCGCAGTAATATGCTTGCCAATTTTGCAGGACTGAACTCCTCAAAGACTTGGCTTGTCGCTGGATGGCTCTTTGATGTTCCGCGTAACCACAGGCTCTTATCCATCAGGACCACGTACTCATGAGGTACTTCCTCGGGATACCGCCTTTTCCTTCTTCTATCTGTTATCTCCTTTCGGGTATCTTTGCCCTGGCCTCCTTTTTTATAGCGATCCAGCCAAGTCTTCGTGGCCTTCTTTGTAATGTCTATGGGTAGCTGTCCAACCCTGGGCTAGCGGCATGCTGCTCGACCGCACGCCCTCTGTTCTTCGTGGCTCGGACATTTTCCTGGGACGCATGTCAATGGGTCAGTGGGGGTAAGTCAGCAGGCCTTCATCAGGAAACGGAGTTGTAGGAACAAGGAAGGGAAGGGGTGGCCGATGTACCGAATTCAGTGTCTTATGGCGCCTATGGGCTCCTGCCAACAGTGCTTTAAACGCTCAGAGATGGCAGCATCTGGATCAGCTGTTCCGGTAGGTTTCTCGGAGCATTATCGATGGCTTGTTACTGGTCCGAACGAGCGCCAGTAGCGTGGGAAAACCAGCACACACAGCCAACAGGTCGTGTACTGTGCTCGCTGCAGCTAACGCTGAACAGTAGGTGCGAACTCATGCACATGACGACGCCCGAATGTGGTAGAAACTGACTCGTGTGCGTTTGCTGAGTTCGCAATAGGGTAAGCCACGATTCGGATTATGGCATCGAAACTCCTGCGATGTTTCAAGGCATAATAAGGCGTCGAGCACACTGATTAATTGAGCCTCTTCGACCGACTACATTAGTATGAAGCTGCCTCAGACAGTCTCCTTCAGATACCTGAATCCTCACATTTTCTCATGCCTGTCCCTGGTCGACAGACCTGACTTGGTGGCGATGATCTGCGTCTACCTCACCCAAGTCATACAAGCTGGCTCTTCTTACCTCCCTACGCGCCGGCTGTGTCCCCAAGTAACCTCTCACACCCGCGTCAAGTCGACGCTAATCGCATCTTGACGGACCCTGTCATAATAGCAGGCATGGATGTCTTCTGGTTGTCGCTAGACTGCGAGGTCGCCCATACAAGTCTACGTCTCTCAATCCTTCCTATGCGTGGATTCCAGTCTACGGCCAAAGAACGGCCACGAAGCACATTCTCCGTACGCTAATGCAATGTGGAGAGTCATCTGAACAATTACAGTGCTGTTGGATCAGGCGCTTAGCGTCGTCAGTTGCTGTTCAAGCGAACATATCCAACCATTCAGCAAGCTCCCCACGGTCTCGAACAAGCCTGGTGTCAAGAGCCGTGGGGAACACACCAGACGGGAGGAAACAGCGACGACAATCTTCACGTCAACGAGTCAGGGTCCACCATTCCTCTGCCGTCCTTGCAGGTCCATTTCCAGCACAGGCTAGTACCGCCACCTCATCGCCAAAGGCTGTTCTCTTGGCCTATCAGCTCGGCAACCCTAGCTAGAGCACGACGGGTACCCTCCCCATCGGCGAATAGCGATCATATATGGCCACCGTCTGCGGGGTTTGGCAAACGCAACCAGCAAGACCCATATCCCCCACCCTTTGTTCTAGCGATAGTATTGGCCTGGGCTTTATGCGGCTCTGCAGCCTCCCGGTGGCATCCTGCGTCTATAAGTTGGCTACTCGATACGACGTCGAGGCGGAAGCATCGTAATCCAGAAGCTGGCAGGCGTCGCTTTCAATTGGCCGAATCCAGGATCACAGGTCCACCCCCATTCTGCAGCAGACCTTTTCAATGTCCTCTTCCGGAAAGGGCAGCTCACGAGGCGGTCCCTTGAAAAATGATGGTAAGTCGTCCCATAGTGGTGCGCCTGTGCAGGGAGGCAGTCGGAATCCACCGCCAGGGGGCAATCCTACGGTAAGCATGACGGACAGGACTCAGTGTACTCTTCGTATTGACAATCACCAGAATCCCTCGACATCAACGGCAAATTCCAGTAGCATCCCTCATCTTCTCAGTCTCATAATCAAGATTGAGCCTTTGAGCCCCAATTATGGGAATGACGGGCAGTCACCTAGACGCACAAGGGAGGGTTACTTCTTGCCCCCTAATAGAACAAACGGATACGAAAGGGGTAATGGCCCTGCTATACTGCTTCGATGGATGGGCGGTAGGCTCGTTCCTATAGCCCAGGACGACGAAATACGACATATTGCTCTCCATGTCTACCGCTACCGCACAGCTACCGTCTTCACACAGAATGAGGATACTCCGCATCTGCTTGCAGTACCCTTCGATGCTAGAGAACGAAATGTACGCGACGAGATCAATGGCTGGCGGCCGCTTACCTTCAATCACGAGCGTATTCCTGGCACCGATAGGTACTATTCCTACATCTCGTGCGTTGGGGCTGAGACTGTTATAGCGGCCACCGGCTCAGCACACTGGATGCCTCAACTCTTGCCTGGTTGGTACCAATACCGCCCAAGAACGTCAGCGACTCGGGTCCAAGCAGGGCTTATCGGTAATCTCCCGTTGCTGTTTGCACTGGCAGCATTCTCGACTCCGCCGACCCCGGCAGGCTTGAATGTCCTGGCTCGTTCCTTGCAGCCAGGGGCTTGGAATCCCCACGCCAACCCGTACCCAAGCGGCCGTGGGTCTTGATTCTCTATTCTTTAGTGTGCATGTAGCTGATGATGCTCTCAGATATACCCGAGCGAGGCATGGTCGTCACTGTATACCTGGACCCTAGGAATCCTCAGCATTCGGTCAGAGAGTCTCTCGACAGGCTGCAGAGAGGGGATTATGGTCCCTTTTATGGCCCTCAAAGGCCCCCTTCTACAGAACCGTCGACCACGACGCCGACAGGTTATCCAACTGGGCCGGGGACGGGTTCTTCTAAAGGACCCTACACGGCTGGGTATCAGCCACGACGAGGCATCTGATGCACCACGCCACGATGTTTACGAGTCTCCTAGCGCCGCCTTTCCTGGACGCTTGTTCCCTTTTGCTACGTGAGAGCCCGTTATGATACCCGGCCTATATTTGTTAGTCTGCCTGCCACTCTTGGTCGTATGATGATTTCGTTTTGGCTACTTGCATTGTTCTGTTTACTCTAGGGGGTTTTGGCGGTGGTGTTGGACCTGTTGCCGTACACATGACATTCTTGGCGATGCTACATGAAGGGAGTCATTAATATGAATGCTGCTGTTGGCGCTTCGGAACTCGGCCTTTTCTTTTGCTATGATAATTATATACACATGCGCCTATCACACTGCATTCAGCCAGCCACTCGACGACCACACACCCTATTCATGCATGCATATCTCGGCTTATTGGACATCCGGCAATCGTACAGCAATGTCCCCAGATTGTGTTATATATCTAACCCAAGGTAGAGACGGATATTGTAACTATTTGCAAGATGAGTTAGCAAAAGGCGCCAAAGGAATCAGAGCCCTGACATCCGGGAAGGATCTGCGGCTCATCGCACCGATCCGAACTTTGCCGTATTGCCACGCGCCTGGGGAGATCCAGAATTTCGGAAGACTTGAAAAAGGAGATTTTGATCGACAGCATGGGATAACATGCAAGACAGAAGCGCCGCGGACGAAGTTGGCACAGCCAATGGCAACGCGGAATCACCAGCCACACGGAAAGGGGTCGACGCGAACCACCATGCAAAGCAAAAAGAATCAACAGCACTAACCTTTGGCTCTATGATTTTCAAGTACCGCACTTGGATTCCGCTCGTTGTGAAGTATGGTATCTCGAACTTCACGCTGATCGGCCTCTTACCCTTGCCGCCTTGTCCCGCGCCTCCCATGCTCCCCCCGAAGCCCCCTGTCATGCCACCTCCGTGTTCATCGTCGCCTTTCACTGACGGTAGGCCTAGCTCTGCGCGCATGAGAAACTCTTTGCCTCCGCCAAATTGCTTGATCTTCCATATTATAGCGCTCTTTTCTGGCGCGTAATGAACGCTACCAATGTTTGTGCGGAAACGTGGCGAGTCGGCGTCTTCGGGGACAGGGACCAAGATCTCGACATTGTTGGCGGTGGAACGGCGTTTGAATTGCGCTCGTGCCTGCAGAGATTGCATGTCAGCACCCGAGGCATCTGTTTTTAAGTGTCGCACAGAGTTCTCAACACACTGACCTTTAGCGTAAACTCGATCCTGGACGCCGAATGCACCCGAACGTCGCTCTCCACCCAGATCAGCGGCTTCACCTGCGTATTCAGTCGATAACTCATGAGTTCAAACTCGCCATCCGGCGGTATGAAGCTGATCGTCCTATCGTTCTCGAACCTCGATAATCGCACACATTGATGGAATTTGACGTCTTCCATCTCCACGGCCTTCCCCCTTGTCGCTCGTCCTGTGGTCTCGAACATGACTTTGTCGTTCAATCCTAGCCGAAGTTCGGGCATACCGCTAAGATAGCATTTCAGCTTCACGGCGCCGAGGATTTCTGAGCGCAGGACATTGCCGGTAGAGGAGACGAGTAGATTGAGAGATTCAATGACATCAAGGAAGACTTCGTTTTTGCGGTAGCGGATTCCTTCGCTGCGCCACGAGACGGCGTTTGTGACGGCGATTGGAGGTCGGGCTTGGATCTCGAGTTTGTGGGATTCTTGCGTTATATATCTACAAAGGCACCATTCAGTCAGCGTTCATGTCCCACGGCTGTTTGAGGACAGATGTACGGGCGGGAAGACCCACTCTTGTAATATCTTACTCTCCGTCGTCTGTGGATATCCAAAATCCATCATCTCGTCCAGCAATTCGTAGATGATTACAAAATTATCCCGTATCGACTCCTCCTCAAGTTCTTTGAAATACTCTGTAAACACTTCAACGATCTTGTGCAGGAAAAGGAGGATTTCGGCGGCGTTGGTGTTGCGTTTCGTGAGGGCAAGGAGGTAGAGGTTGTTATGTCGGATGTAGAGGTACTATGGGTGGAAAGGGAGCAGGTCTCAGCATTCCAATTCTTCCTCAGTACAGATCTTCATAGATATAGCGCACGTACGTTGATACCCTCGTCTGAGAAACATGGTGGGACTGCAGAGGATTCTTCTTCGGCTTCGGATAGGAGGACTGGGAACTTCTCGACTGCGGACATAGGGATGTCGCCTCTGTAGTTACGAGCAAGGAGAGTCTGGTAGCAATGTCAGCTTCTAGCTACGAATGGCAGTCATCAGAGTGCTGTACCTTGCCCTTTAGGTCTAGAAAGAAGACTGCGGAGGCCATTGTGATGCGCGAATGGGAGAAGTGGCCTTGGCAGGCGAAAGGTTAGGCCTTCAAGGATTAGAGAGATGCAGTAAGCAGGCCATTGCTCATAAGTCGTGAAAGAGTAACCAGTCGGGTAGTCAGCAGCTTCTCAGGCATCTTCAATATCACCATCAATGCCAAGATTTCTGCCAAGAGCCATCCAAAACAGGTTAGCACCATTGCCGGCAATATCAAAAGTTTTCGCCGCAGATTTTCACTCTCTTCTACAATAACGCGCCCTATAGACAGTGCAACTCAACAGTTCCGCGACCGACCTGGCGTTATGCTGGGCTCGACTGCTGGATATTTCCATTGCTGAATATTGCGATTGGTGAGGCGCGGAGAGGGAGTGGTTCTAGGACCATGGATTCCATTAAGAACTGGCTGTGCATTGTGTACTGTTGCATAGGCGGTGTCAGAGGGATCGTACAGACACTTGATGGAGTGGGAGACTCAAGGCCTTACAGACTATGTTTCTTAATCGCTCGCTGGGGGCTTTTGACGGTGAAAAAGAGCAATTTCAGATTGTAAATCTATACAAATATGTACCTTAGCACTCATGTGCACCACGGCTATGCAAATTTTCCAAGTGTATACGCAAGAACGCAAAGCTCTTCAAACGCCCAGTGGAGTCAGAATCTTGTCTCTCACTACATTGTTCGCAGCCTCGCCTCCCTTCTGTAGTGCTACAGCCCCGACGATCGCGTAGAGTGCTTGTGTTATGATCATGGGAATTCCAGATTCTTTGAGTCTGGCCATCTGTTCAAGCGTATTAGCTGGGAGAAGCAACGATCTCGTCTAATGAACGAGCCCATACCCTTCGAGGTTTCCACCGTAGCACTCCGTCGATTCCATATCTCTCCCCCAATCGCGACAGTCTCCTCTTTTCCATCACCATAAACTTGGCATTCTCCGTGAGCCCTTCTAAGCCTTGTAGTGCTTGATGTGAAAAGGGTTCTCGCCCGTACTGGTCTGGCGTAGGTGCGTAC
>JAABUK010011202.1_pt1 | contig 11744 bp, 12 predicted proteins | sample 5559141 | NCBI WGS metagenome assembly JAABUK01 (sample SAMN10711869, study PRJNA513367) | rock metagenome | isolation source: Antarctica rocks | place: Antarctica: Victoria Land, Pudding Butte nord | collected 2016-01-03 | reverse complement strand
TTGAAATCACCCACTTCAACACTGATAAGGACTCCATTGGTGCCATCATCTGCAAAAGGGCTCAGGATCTTCAGACTCCAGCTGTTGTCATGGCTAAACACAACCAGGGCAGCATCAAGGAGTTCTTTCTGGGCAGTGTGTCCAAGTACTGCACTCATCACTGCACACAACCTGTCATTGTCCTCCATTGAAGGCCAAAGAAAAGGAAAGATGATGCTTTTCAGCGATCTTACCCGGAGCTAAGGCGGCAGCCCGCAGCCCATCAAGAGTCAAAGAAGCTGTGCACCATGTGTTTTACACAAGCAGTCTGTGCAACTCTGCGTCAGCAGCAAGTGTGTTTCCAAGTCAATAGCATTGTATTGTACTGCATCAAGTATGAAGTCAGCAAGCCATGGCAAAGTCAGTAAAAGCATTTGACGGATGCTGGCATGATGACAAATGTGTACACGTGTGTTATATATATTATGTGTTGTCATTGCTGCTTGATGTAGCCTCATTTTTAGCAGCTACTCACCTTGAAGCAATTATGGCAATGGGCCCTGGTTCTGGAGGTGTGAGCATCATCTGAACAATGTTGGTAGCTACTACTCAGCAATGTCCAGGGGTGTCTCAGGGTGCCCTTTGCGTTATGATTTTGGCCCTGATGAGCACTGCAGGTGGCGCTATCACAGGAAGGAGGCAGATGTGTGACACTGTTTGATTAGCGGCCGGTCAAGTGATATATCGTGGGCTTTGTGCCTGGAGTAGGTTAAACGCAGGCCATGTTGCTGTCTGTGCCTACAAGATGCTTCAACTGATCTGAGGCCATGTATACACCCTGTATACTGCTCTGTCCATACAAGACTGTCTGTCTCTCTGGTTTTCAGGTATGGGCATCTGCGATAGACCATCGGTGTAATCCTCTTGCAGACCTATCTACATGCATGTAGATGTGTGAGAGGACGGTCTAATGCATATGCCTTTTCCTTGGCCAATGGGTTCGTGGCCGGCAGCGGTTCCACAGTACAATTTGGCCTTAGGCTCAGACGCTTTGACTGCAGTCAGCGTTCAGCATAGCAGCTTGGCAGGACGTGTTGCGAGATGCAGAGCAATGCCTACAAGCTGAGCTACATGCTTTGTCCATTGATGTCCACTTACACTGATCCCTTCATTTCATCAAGCTTGCTCGCAGTTTGAGGAGCTGCCTTTGGATTCGTACTTTGGACCTCCACATGGCATTTGTATTGATTGGATTCGAATTCGTATTTGGAAGACCCCACATGTCATTTGTATCAAAACTGCTGCACCGGCTGAGCTAAACATGCTTTACAGCGCTTTCAGTCAGCTCGAGCTTAAACGATCATGATCAAAGCTTCTGGTGGAGCTGCATCCTCAGGCATGATTATTTGTAAGAATTGTAATACAGAGTAATACATCACGACATTTGAACGCCATAGTACGACAATTTGAACGCCATAGTATGACTTCAACTGACTGTGATCAACAAACCAATAGCATCGATGTACATGACGTGAAGCGTTTTGCACGTGCTTTGAATTTCAGCTGCATGTGCGGCCTTGGTGCATGTGATCACCTTGCGCTAGTCAGACTTTGATCGTGGCAGCATCGCGGATGTTGTCCTGAGCATTGGGATGCAAATTACGAGTCACGAGGTCCTTCAACTCAGTCCCATCACTTCGTAACTTGCTGCGTTGCGTTTCAGCGTCTTGGATTCGAATAGAATAGGCGGCGCACAGACTGATCGCGGCATGGGGGGTTGCTTGTCGTTGAACAGGTCTGGCGAGCTAGGCGTCCCTGCGGGTCAAGACCAGAACAGATACCATTTGGACACACCAAGTTTCAGTGGCTCTCGCAGTCAGGACATTTCTGGCTTGAACAGCGGCATTTCTCCTTTCAAGGATACCGACAGCATTGACAATGGCGAGGTTTCAGCTTCGACTTCGGCTCGATCGGCAGACTTTCCTAGTACAAGGTGCATTCACGGCGTTGCATTTGGTCCAAGTGCTTCTTGTGTCAGCTGCCAAGAGGCTCACTGCACTTTTGTTGCCGTCTGGTCAACCACCTCGTTGCATATATGCATATACGGTTTCACACAGACAGCCACGAGACACACAGTCAACAGGAGCTCGTTTTGCTACAGTACCTCAAATTACAGCAACGCCAGTGCCGTCACCCCCACAAGCGTTCTGCCCGCGATGGGCAGCAGAGACAACCACCCCTGGAGTCACTCTTACTATGTCAAGGTCCGCAATTTGAGGGAGGGCTCATCTGGGTCAGTGCATTTAGCTGTAGATCTCCGCTATGGCAATCAAGTGGCAATCAAATTCATTCCTAGAGGTTCAAACAGGTGATTTTCACCAGCTTCAGCTAGTTCCCGGGCCTGAAGTAACATGCATTGTACCTCTTTGGACGCCTGTGTATATCTGGGAAGCAAGACACTCTTCACATTGTTTCAGCCACCTTGTACTCCTGATTGTGCATTCAAGCCAATTGCAAGATTGAGTAATGTGTGTTTATCGACAAATGCTGTGCCTCACAATTTGCAACAGTCGGCAACAATAATCAGCCACATGCTTGTTTGCTTGTCTGTTTAAAATCTGCAGCTCAGTCAGATCAGCAACATGACTAGCTGCACACTGCTTTTTTGGATGTCTGTCCCTTTGTGTTGCACTGCTCATAACCGTTTTGATGGCTTCGCAGTATACAAGTTGTGGCTCGAGAGGTGTTGAATCAGCGCCTGTGCTTCATCACCCTCACATCATCCAGTTCAGAGAGGTCTTCCTCACAGCAGATCATTTAGCCCTTGTCAGTGAGTTTGCTGCTGGTGGTGATTTGGCAGACTATATTGACCGGCATCAGGCAATTTACAAGAAAGCCAGCATGACAGAGTCCAATGCTTTGTGGCTGTTCCATCAGCTTGTTACTGGGGTCAACTTCTGCCATCAGGTGAGCTTAGTAAAGATGTAGAGCCATGTATGCCCATACAGGATAAGCTGCAGCATGTGCACTTTTGCCTGCGTGCTGGCACTTGTTCAAGGCATTTGCATGCAGTCACTTGTACTTGGTATAATATGCTACAGAATGGATCACAATCCTCTTCACATGTACATGCACAAGCAGCATTAGCAGTTGCAGAAGCTTAATGAATAAATGCCGGGATACATGTAGGGTTTAGTGACTCAGTAGCAAGATTCACAATCTTGATCACTTGAGTCATGTCTGGCTTGTGCCATCCAACCAGCACAAATCATAGGAAGAAAGTTGTGTGACCTTTCAAGTGATATGCATGTGTGCAACTGCAGATGGGCATTGCCAACAGAGACATCAAGCTAGAGAACACTCTTTTAATGGACCTGTCAGAGCGACCGCTGCTGAAGCTTTGTGATTTTGGGTATAGCAAGGACGAGTACCAGGGCTCAGCCTGCAAGACTCTGTGTGGTAAGCATGAAGCTGTCACTCCCACTGATTACTGTCACAACTGGCACATTTGTTCTCTTCTTGCAGTAGCCACACTTGTTATATGTTATTTTGAAAAGCATTGTGGATTGTCATGTTTTGAATTCTGGTGTGCCTCATGGCTACTCATATCTCTGCAAGTGCAGCGCTCATGCCACTTGCACACATGCGCATGCCTGAGTAGTGCACCACCACAGGCAGTGTACCTGAGAACCTGTTGTCCTGCCTGCAGGCACTCCAGAGTATGTTGCGCCAGAAGTTCTTGCACATGAGAGCTATGACGGCAAGGCAGCTGACGTCTGGTCTTGTGGGGTGGTGCTGTACACCTTGCTCACAGGCACCTTCCCGTTCCGAGACCCTGAGGAACAGTCGCTAAGTCAAGTTGCGCTTCTGCAACGACTGTTTCCCAGGATTCTAGCTGGGCAGTTTGACATGCCAACAAATGTCTCCAAAGAATGCCAGAGCTTGTTGAGAGCTATGTTGACTGTTGATCCTTTGCGGCGGATCCCTGCTGCACACATGCTTCAGCACCCATGGATGAAGAAGTTTGACGCAGCACAAGAGCTAGCCCAGCTACAGAAAGCAGCCAAGAAGCCTGTTGCCAAGGGCTGCAGCATGCAGACCGATCAGGAGATTTTGCTGCTCAGCAAGGAAGCTGCCAAAAGTCGATCACAGCCTCGATTTCAAGAAAGTTTGCCATACTGATGTGTGCAGTGAAACAGTCTAGATTTGGTTGAGGGCTACTATTGTCGACGCAGCAGATGACGATAACAGGATAACATAGACAGTGAGTGGTGGGCTACACCTGCAAGACTGTTGCAAGCTGACATGGACCTGACATCAACATATCAGTGAGACTCCAGGCTCACACTGTACAGGTGGTGACAATGTCAAAGTGTGGCTGACAAAGGGTATGATGGTCAAGGTCTGGTTAGGAATTTTCCAATTCACAGTGGTCCTTAGTGCAGTGTGTTATATTGTAGCATCATGGCGGGCACATCTGCCCCCTGTTTTTAGGTTGTGTGCACGCTGGTTCAGGGAAGTTAGCAATGCTAGTAGAGCGCATACTGATGTCATTATTCTGTGTTGCTCAGACTCCATGTCTGGTACAGTCCAACTTGACTGCAGGTTTGCTGAAATGATGCGTGGTGCCTTTTTAGCCTGGCTCACAAGCATCATATGAGTGAAGAGAGACATTGTGGGAGTGTTGGCCTTGTAAGTTCAAGTTTTGAATGGTGTGGTAGCAGCATTGCGCCTGTGTACAACTACTGGTATGCTGATGGGTTCGAATGGATTGTGTGCGTTTGAGGTGAATAGCCAAATTTTGATGTTCGTTTCTGTACTTAGAAGTATGTCAAGGGTGTGGTTGGTCAGTATAACGTCTTCAGAAGCTTCGGGCCATATACAGCATGCATGTTCTCGATTTGCAGCTGTACAGAAACCTCCAATATTGAAAGCTCCAGCATTAATGGAATCGCAATTACATTTGATACTTGTACAATCGACTTGGTCAGTCAACTCTCCCAAGTGAAAAGATGCAATCGCAGATCCGTGCAAGCGCCACACAGTCACACAAATGGAAAGATGCTGCTTTGCTCAAAATGTGTAACACACTGTAAAGTTCAATCCATTCAATGGAATAACACAACAAGGCCTGCATATAAATTTTAGCCAAAAGTGGTGGAATTCGGCAGCATACTGAGCACACACACCATCAGAGTGTCACGGGTATAAACAGCAAGACAAGCAATCTAATTTCAGCAACTATACCATGCTTCAGGAACCATACCATGTAAGGAGCAGAATTAGTGTTATGCCTCTCACAAAGTGACCAGCTAAGCGTATGTAATGTGACTAACAACTCTACTTTGTGGTGAACAGCGACATGTTGTTACGGTTGACTGGCTGGTGTACAGCTTGCAAATGCGAATTGGTAGAGGCGCTGGTATGCTGTTGCATCAGCCCCTTGTCTACGAGCAACTGCCTCAGCCATTTCTTGCTGTGTGAACTCTTGCAAACAGTCCATGGTGTTGCGACCCTTCAAGTTTTGCGCCAGCTCCACGTCTGTGGTGGACAGACCCATGCCATCAAGCATACCACCGCCAGAAAGCTTGGTCCTGGACAGCCCCGCCACATCTTGCGCCAGACTGGACTGCTTGGTGGACTCTGGTGTGCCTTGCATCATCTCATCAAGCTTGCTGGTGGCAGTCATGAGAACAGCATGGCATGCCAAGCGATCATGTCTGTCCAGGACTGACTGTAAGCGCGCAAGGGCCAAAGCATGAGTCTGCAACTGAGCTTGCAGACTGGCCACAGTAGGAGGCGCCTCTGCATTCAGACAGACAGGCCATGACAAATAGATGATTGCGCATGGCAGCAGAAGGCTGCACTACTTTGCTGTATCGCAAACTTGTTCTCGGGCAGGACATCTCAGCCCACCTGCTGCTTCTGGAGCCTGCTCAGGCATTTGTGCAAGAGCTATAGGTTGAGCGACTTCCGAAGGTAGGGGGAATGGAAGCTCTTGGCCGTTTTCAGACTTGTTGCTGCTCATGTCTTGAAACGTTCGCTTCTTGGTGTTTAGCCGAGCGTTCAAAAGCCTGGCCTCTTCTTTGAAGTGGTTTCGAACACCTTCAGTGACGTGCGGGCAGCGGGCCAGGTGCCGTATACAGTCACGAGCTTGCCACAAGCACGTTCGATTGTCTTTCATAGCTACGTCTTGAGCATGACAAAACTTGCATATCGCTGCGTGCAATGTCGAGTTCACTTTTTCTGCAGATTTAACAAAGTATGCCTGGTGGTCTTTTGTAAACGCTGCTTCAGGTCCAACAGCTGCGACAACCGCTGCATGCACGTCTGTCATGTCTTCAAGGGTATAGCACTGCACATAGATGGGTGTCCCGTGAGCCTGTCGGAGAGTTTCTGTGACAACAACAGACTCTCGGCACTCAACTCACGAGTCGGCTTCACTGGCACGTGCTCTTCTTCTCCATGCTCCAGTTGAACTTCTGCATTTTGACTGCTGGCAAGGCATACACATGCATGTAAACCACGTAGAAAGATAGTCGCACCAGACATTGACGTATTCAAAAGCTCGGAGTAGCCTTGATTATACTTGTACAGTGTACATCTGTTTTAGAATTGCTTGATCAGAGCACAGTTCAATCCTGTACAAAGGCAAAAATGACATTTAACACTTGAAGTTGCAGGTGCCTCCTAACATCGGGGTCATGAGGTATCCTGACTGCTGCAAGAAAAGAGAAGTGTGTGCTCCTCTTGAATCAGGAAAAGTCCCAAACACAGCTGCACGGGCGCATGTGGGCACGCTGACATCTCTGTCGCTGGCTGACAGGGCGCGGCAGTCTGCTGCCTCAAATGTAGAGGAAGATGCAGGACTGTCAATTGATGAAGAGGAAGCAAAAATGCTCCCAGGGAAAGCCGCCTGAGATGCAGGCTGGGCTGTAGATGGTGATGATGGCTGCAGCTCCAAGGTGGCAGCTGAGACAGCAGATCGATTCCCAGAAGGGATCATGTTCATGCCTGCTGAGACTGCACCTGCCCCAGAAGCTGCAGGGGCTGAAGATATGGTTGACTTTTCATGGTCAACACAAACTCCTTCAGCAGGCACTGAGGCAGCTGAGGAAGAAGATGTAAGGAGGGGCTGCTCAGCGCTGATGCCAGTTGCAACAGCTGAATCTGCGGCCACATGGCTGCTGCTGTCTTCATCATCAGGAGCTACCTGAGCAGTTACCAGAGGCGCTGGCACTTCAGGGCTGGCCGAGGCTGGCGCAGACGACAGTCGCGACATCTGAACAGGAGCCTGGCTGTTGGCTGATGACACTGCTGCACTAAGAGGGGGCCACTCCTGGTCAGCATCTGAGTCTGAGATTGAATGTACTGAAGATTGCCCAACAGCACTGACTGTCAATGGCTGAAGGGCTGATGCAGCACTGCCCTGCTGGCTGTTGACCCAGGACCTGATAGACTTAGGTGTGGTGGCCACCTTGTGAATAGGCTGCTTGGGATCAGCACGCGCAATCCGCCTGCTGTTGCTTGCAGAGCTGGGTTTAGCAGAGCGGAGACCATTGCTGCCTGCCATGTCACAATTGCTAGTGACTGCAGCGTCTACAAGAGATGCTTCAGCTGAAGGGGAAGAGGAGGGCTTTGGCAGGCGGCGCCTGCGAGTGACTTTCTGCCAGAGCTCTTCACCGGACTGCCCTGAAGTTTTTTCGTCGGGCTGCTGCTCTGGCTGCTCCGGATTTTTTGTAGCAGAGGCTGCTGCTCTGGCTGCACGCCGCTGTTTCTTGGTAAGCTTGGTCGCCTTCTCCATCTGTGAAGCGTCCTACAGCAGGTACAGCAGCCTGATCAGCCTTTTGTCCCAGCTACACAGATTATCCTGCAGTGATTGTGATCATTACTACCAGGATGTGCATAACGAGCTGGGCTGTATATGTTGATTGCATGCCAAGCAGCTGAGGCAAGCAAAACTGCCTTGCTGTTAAATTATGCAGCATGATTTGAGCCATGACACAGGTGACAGAGCTATGCTAACGCAGTTGGATATTCTTACAGTTGATTAATTGCAACTAGAATGTTTGCGGAGAAAACTGACGCCCTAGCCCTGAGACAGTGAGGTAACAACAACTACAAGGCAGCTACCATGACACTTGTTTACACTCTAAGCCTTATGGATTAAACCCTTAAACCCTAAAGATAGAGTCTATGGTAATTTATGCACAAGGATTGGGCATTGCAAGGCAAGCAACAGGGTTAGGTCAATGGTTGAGGGGGTGGATTGAACTGTTTGAGCACAAAGTGTACTTGCCAAATAAACTGAGTTGGCCAGTGGCTACTATACTCGTCTACATACTTCTCACCAACCTGGGTGAGACAACTGCAATGCTGCTTTTTCCTTACAAAAACCTACTAAATGTGGCAAATTAGCCTACATCATAACACCAGGATGACACTTCTTACAAGCAAGCAGTTGCATTGTACAACTTTCAAACCTCACACGTCAAAACAAAGCACAGCCCTAGACGTGATACAGACAGCTTGTAGTCTTACCAGCTTTGAAGTGGCGTCCACAGTGTCAGCCACCTCCTTCTGCTGATGCTCCTCACCCTTGTGGGGCTCTGGCAGGGTCTCTGCATCCAGCTTTGCTGAGTCCAGATCCAGAGGCTTTGAGGGCAGAGTTGACGAAGCTTGAGCAGGTGGGTGGCGGATCCCCAGGGTGGCGCGAAGCTTCCTTAAGCAGTACAGTCTGTACAAAACCTGCAAGCATATGCCTGGTGAGCGAAAATGGAAACACACAATAGCTTCTTCTGCTCAGCATTGCAGAAAATTTGTTTGTGACCTATGCTGTGCTGCATAACAGTGATGCAGCACAGCATATCACTGTTATGCAGCACTGCTTGGTCAATACATACTGCTGCACATCAGGTTCATGAGCTTGTGCACATCCAAAACAAATGCAACAGCTGCAAATGCAAATAATAAACATCACAAAAGTGCAGCTTGGAGTGTCACATCAACAGAGAGCAAGGCAGCAAAAATTTGTGCTTACCAGAGCGAGCACAATGCACAATACACACAAGGAGAGGCAGGCCCGATCCATGCCACTGGGCGGCCGCATTGCCAGCCAGACCTTCTGCTCAATCAAATATGCAAAAGCATGACGGGAGGCTCCAACTATTTTCACCCACCCTGACACCAGCACCTGCACATAGCCAGCATGTGTCAGAGGGCTTTCGAGGTGCCCTACATTGTGATTGCATGTCATACAGACAACAGAGAGTTGAGTGCAAGGCACAAACATTGCACCTTCCTGCTGCAAAGGCAAACATGCAATTGGTTGCAGTCTGGAAAGTGTGAATGTGACTGTCTACACTATTCAAATCATGACAGTGCAGCTGAGCAGAGAACAATTGCATGTCAGAGCAGTCATGCGATGCAGCCCTGCCACTGGTTTGGGTAGTAGCAGGAATTGCGCATAAAAATACTTATTGTGTATCCTTTTACACACATGTGCAGGTATCAAGCAATCAACAGCCTGCATGACACACAGAAGCAAGACAGTGAATGTAAGTTCCAGCACAAGCTTACGCTGCTTGCATGTGTCTTGAGCTGTGAAGTCAATCGCCTCCCCCAAGGTGCTCTCAGGCAGACAAGGGCGTGTATGACAGGAGCACAGGTGCTGATCAGAACGCACCAGCTCTGAACAGCAAAGCTGTGGGATGACTGAAAAGCTTCAGGCTTGAACTGGACGTTGCACCAGTCCAGCAAAAGCTGGAGGGATGCCTTGATGTTGCAAGTCCAAATAGGTGAGGCTGACCTGTACCTGCAGAAAAATCAAAGTTGCTCACACCACCAGAAGACCACAGTGGGTCCAGTACATTCTCATTCCAAAGTTCAGCTGTAGATGTCTGAACTCCTTCACTGCAGTAATGTACACATGGCCAAACAAGCAAACTATTCCACAAAATGTGAGTGCCTGGTGAAAAAGGCATGCAGCGATGACGAACAGCATGAAGCACTATATACCTGTTATCTGACTTGCTCATCCAATTCAGGCAGTCAGTCAGCTGCTGGAGGCAGCTGGGCTCAACAGAATGTTGCGTCAGTACTGAAGCAATATTCTGTTGAGCCCAGCTGCCTCCTGCAGCTCGTAGCAACTGCAATGGATCTAAATATCAAACATGCAGTCAGACTTACGTTGCTGTGCCAGAGGAAGTCGTCGCAAGTGTAGCGACAAACGGCGCCAGAAGGAACTCACTAACTGTTGTCCGGCATGTTACACAAGTCAGGGTTGCCAACGCAAGCGCAAGCAACGACAGAATGACACAAGCATGCGCTGACCATCGGTCTCGCACAAGCGTAAGCATGATGGCCAAGCCTGTGTTGCTTCCGCACCGCGTAGCGCGCGCAAGACATAGAGCAGCTGAAGACTTGCAGTAGCGCAATTTCTATTAATTGTGGTAATGAATAATTAGCATTATTGAGAAGCAATGACTCATCTTGCCGTTGAGGTCGCTCAGAAGCTATGAGCGTCGTTGCGACTCCCAGCATGCTTTCTCAAGCTTGACGCGGCAGCGCTGCAAGCTATGTAAATCACATTCCCGACCCTGACGCCCATGATCGTTGGCGTTGGTCGCATTGTTTCTGTATCGCGTCGAGGGGCCGCCTGAAGTCGTACTAGCCCCACTTCAGTGTGTCTCTATCTCACAGAGCAGACTTCGTCGTATGCAGCGTAAATGCATGCATGACTTTAGCGAAAGATTTTGCCTTTGAGCAAGAATAGCATTTCGTTGTTTCCACGTTGTCGTCAATAGGTGCTGATCAGGTGTGACGCTGGAAGTAAGTGAACTGTGTTATGGTGGAGCACACTCTTGCTCAACGAATCTTTGATCTTGCAGGCAATCATCCTTGACAGCTGGAGTTACAGCAAAGCTCCTTGATGAACCAGAGGTCGTACAAGCCATAGCCGCATGCTGGTATGCATGAAGCCCTTGAGGACTTGCCTTCACACTCAAGGCGCCAAAGCAGACATGCCCTCAAAGCTATCAAGAGTGCCAGCACACACGTGCAGAAGCAGTTGCTCATGGACGACGACCTTAAGGTGCATGCTGCACGAAAGCCAGCTGAGAATGCAGAGGTGCTCAGGCACAAACTGGAAAAGCTAGTCCCGTTTCTGTCTCCAGTAGATGCAGAGCAGCTATCAGCACGCTGTGCGTACTACTCGGAGCACATAGCAGGCCTCACCAAGCAAAAGCAGTTGATCACTCAGTCAAATAGTTTAGCAGCCAAAGCCGCACGCCAAGCAGAGCAAGCTGAGGAGCTGGCTGACGCTGTAGGGCTTGTGGCCAAACACATGCATAAGTATTTGCAGCCTGGACAAGGTCCACAGGCACGCCTCAGAGTGCTTGCAGAGGCATGCAATGATATTGAGGCAGCACTAGCATTTCCCAAAAGACAAGGCTGGGATGACAGGCTTGATGCTCTCATCCACCGCAAAGCCAATGAAGCTCCAGTCTATGGTCCCAATCACTCTACGCCTATCGCTAAAAAGCTGAATGCTTGTACTCAACATGAAGTAGAGTTCCTTGCAGACCACTACTTTTACCAAAAGATAGTAGTAACTTGGAGTGTTGGTGCTAATCAGGGTCACATCGAAAATGAACTTCAGGCTTTGCTTCCACAGCTGGTCACAAACTCAACAAGGCAATGTGTGCAGTCACGTGCACAATTCTATGTACGCCATATGAGTGAGCTTTGTGATGTGAAGTTAGCAC
>JAABUK010011201.1_pt1 | contig 11744 bp, 18 predicted proteins | sample 5559141 | NCBI WGS metagenome assembly JAABUK01 (sample SAMN10711869, study PRJNA513367) | rock metagenome | isolation source: Antarctica rocks | place: Antarctica: Victoria Land, Pudding Butte nord | collected 2016-01-03 | reverse complement strand
ACATCCTCTCAGAAGAGAGGGCCTGAAACACCTCAGGCCCAAGGAGATTGTTCCAGCAAGCTGGCAGGAGGGCAGACAAGTGGAAGCTACAGCGCGACAGTGCTCTAGCTCAAAAGACCAAGGAAAAACAGTCAATGCATCAGCGACACTGTCCCAGGTGGCCTTTTCCTGGTAAGCCCCCCCCCCCAACTTGTAACGCCAACTGCACAAGCAGTGATCAGCGTTGATCATAGTTGCTCACACAGCTGCAGTGACTGCGGTAACCACAGCTGTCGCAAAATAATTTTGGCGAGCCACAGTCTTGACGGGCGCTGCTCGGATGCTGTCTTGAAGGGTGGTCTGACGGTGCGATGGCGCCGAAAAAGGCTGAACCAGCTGGCAAAAAGGTTGAACCTGTCCAAGAACTCCCCCCATCTGCGTTAGAGCTCCTGCTGCCGACTTGGAGCGATGCAGCAGCGCAACGGGAACCTGCCCCATCAGGCAGGGCTGTTGGTTGCTGTCGACTGATCCGTGACTGCTATGCTTTTGCTTTGCCATGCTTTGCTTTGCAAGTCTTGCCACGTGTCATACAATTGCACAATAAGATACTATGAGAGGGTTGCTGGCCTTATGTTTGCTCACAGCAAGTGACTCCTGCAGATCGTGAAGACTCATATGGTACAGCAGTACTGTTGGAGACTCGAGGTGTTGTCAAAGGATATAAGCAGCCAAAGGACTTGTTATCTGTGTCAGATGTGCCAATGCGTGTTGCAACACCCTCAGCGAGCAGAGCACTTGCGGGTCGACTTTTTGCTGGCCACCCCTCCCTCAGATGGCTGTGTGCTTGCTTTGTAGCTGTGCATGAGCTCAGGGTAAGCAAACAAGCCCCAGTTTGATCCTGTAAACCACAGCCACTGAAATCATCTCTTGATTGTCACACACAACCAGTTGGCCTTGCAGGACAAATTGCCTCCCAAGGGGCTGTTGTGGGAGCTCATCTTTCCTCAGGATGCCAGTGGCCAGCCCGCAAAGACAGCTTCTGGCAAGTATCACGTCAAGTGCTTTGTGATGGACGAATGGCGCAGAGTCACAGTGGATGACCGCATCCCTGTAGATGCTTATGGTGCACCACTGCTGGTGGGAAGCATGCCAGCACAGCTGTGGCCACTCATCCTCAGCAAGGCCATCCTCAAGCTCATGGCCTTATACCAGGTAGCAAACGGCATCAGCATGGTCTATGACTGCATCTTTGACTTTGCTTGCTGTGTACCATCTGGCTGCAAAGTGTTTTTGCAAGCACTCATTCTGTACAGGTACATCTGTGCCATGTTTGCTTGCCAACACCAATCATACCCTCAAGATGGCAATTTGATATGATTGTCTGGCCAGAAGATGCCCAAGTAGCAGCCAAGGTAGCAGTGTGAGTCATGCTTGAATGCAGGTTTTGGACAGGCCTTCATGGCACCAGGTGGCGGCCTTCCAATGGCTGACAGGCTGGCCCCAGGAGAACTTGATGGACCCCCTCCATGGCCCAAGCATCACAGTAAGAACCTGCCATCTGACTCTGCCATCTGAATTCTTCTGCACAACCATCAGGAAAGCGGCTGTAAACGCTACGGCTGTAGCAACTTGTATCTGTGCAAGCTTCATGTTCATCGTACGTATCTGGCTGTCACTGCGTTTGCAAGCATGGCAAAGAGCCATGATCGGGTGTGCTTGCTGACCTGGCTGTCACCTCATGCTGTTTCTGATGTGCTTCTGCATTCACAGTACTTGCAGTGCTCCCTGATACCTGAGCAGCTTGATAGATATCGTTCATCCTGCTCCCACAGGGCTCTGGCCTATTTGAGAGACTACACGAGGCCTGCAAGCAGGATGATGCACCAGCAGCAGGCCATTCAACAGCCGTCGCACACTTGAAGGTTCAAGATCGGGACAGCCTGCAGCGGCCACAGTTCTTGGTGCTATGCTGTGCATCTGGCCTGCCTGTGGATGAAGTCATGCAACAGCTGGTGGCTCAACATTCTGACGGACTAGGCAGGATTGTCACATGCACCAGCCGCAAACCCATGGTGAGTCATGATCTACAGTGCAATGCTTTTAGGCAGAACAAGTCTCAGCTTTAGTTGACATGCATCTAGGCATCAAGCGTATTGACACCGCTCAAGTACAGCTAGCCTGATCTGTTCCAGAAAGTGTGTGGCTGATGACTTTGCGACAAGGCTTGTATTGTGCATGTTCTAATGCAGCTCACTGTGTTCGGTGCCAATTCTTGGGCCGCAAAGCTGCAGACGGCGTTTGGTCAAGTTTGATGCAGTTTGTGTATGATGTTTCAAAATGTATGATCCGGAATGTTTCAGGAGGATGAGGAGCAAGGCCAATCATATGTCTTTGTCCCACCAGCCAGCATGCAAGCGGGCATTGAAGCAGGCAACTTCCTAGAGGCTAGTGAGTTGAATGGCCTACATGGCTCTGGCATGTTTGGTGTCAGCTATGATGGCATTAGGGATGTGACAGCAACAGGTAGGCACCATCCATATGTGGTGCAACCGCATGCAGCAACGCCTTGCCTGCATGCTTTGACAAAGTTGGCATGCAAGAGTGGATGACTGAACAATCTGCTTTCTGCTGCATTTTCTACAATTGCAATTGGGACAGAGATTATGAAATGCATGCTGTGACTGCCGTGCCGCACAGTCCAGGAAGTCTGCTGACATCACACACAATGTGTTTCACTTTGCAGGGTCTGTAGGCGTCTTCAGGGTGAACCTTCCAGGAGTGCAGGCATTGCGGAGCAAAAATGCAGTAGATGCTGTGTACATTCATCTCAGGCCTGCATCAATGGATGACTGGGCGCATGCACAGAGCCTCAGGCAAGTATTGGCTTTCAATATGTATCTAATAGCATGAGGCAGAATGGCTCCATGTGTCCCATGACAAGCATGCTATCCCTCAGGACTGCACACTAAGATTACTCAGACACATGACAATAGGACTGGTCCTTTATGCATTCATCCTGTGCCCACTTAGTCAGTCCACGAGGAAGATTCTATGCCAACTTTTGCTACCTGACAGAGGTTGTTTGTCTCTGCGATCGTGCATCTCAGACTCAGTTTGTCTGGCAGGCTAACTGAATCCGAAGCAACGGTTCAGAAGCGACTGGCTTGGGCTGAGCAGCAGTCATCAGCGGCTGCCAAGCCTGGCCTCTTCAGCTGCACCATTCACGACACCTCACCAGATGCTGCCTATGATGCCCTCAAGCATGCTGTGGCTGCCCTCAGCCCCTTTGTCAGGAACAAGCTGCAAGGGCTGCCTGCTGATGTGCTGGACTATGCAGACCTCATTGCCAGCGGCTCTGTGGAGCAGGCAATACTCAAGCCTGTCGTCATTGCTGGTGAGATGCACGTTGCACCTGATTTCCCATGCATGCCTACTGGTAGGACACAGACAGCCGGCCATGTTTTCACAGTGCTGATTGCTGTGATGCCATTCATGCTCATTTCACAACTGATCATGCCCATGCTGCAGTGCATAGCAATCATCAGCCATCTTGACGGAATCAGAACCTTTGAGACATGCCCCTGTCCACATACAATACAGAGATCATACCTAGGGCTCAGGCTGGCAATGTGGGTGTGCTTTTTAGCAATATGTGAGGCAGTTTGTCAGCAACAGACGCTTCCCTGCCTTAGGTCCTTCTTTACACGGGAAGGAGCAGCTGATCCAGAGGCTGGTAGAGGAGTTCCCGCAGATATTTCAAGCAGCAGCCAGGCATGCCACTCCTGCTTATGGGCAAGATGCTCCTCCACCTGGGCAACCTACTGCATCTGACCCTGATGTAGTTGTGTCAACAGAGGAGTTCAAGGTGAGCATCTCACTCATCCTGCAACAAGCCCCAGATAAGCTTGCTAGAATCAGCTGGGGTATATTTGGGCAGTTCTCAAAAGGCTGATGTCCAAGTGCTATGTGCTGCTGCATGCAACAAAACAGTGTCTGCCCATCAGCATCAAATCAGTCACCACATTTGGCAACTTCCACTGACTCATATGATGCAAAGAGGTCACCACATTTGGCAACTCCCACTGACTCATACGATGCAAAGGGGTAAAGAAAAGAGGCCGTGTAACCAGTGTACGCCCATGCAGGCAATGCATACTTGTCAGGCTGTGTTGCATGTAGTGCTGTAGCAAGTGGGGATCTGACAGCGTCACACTTGGGCAACATGCAGAAGGTACACTCATGCAGACATGTTGCCCAGACCAATTCCATCGACGCGCACAACAATATCATCAGCAGCTTGCAAAATCAGCCAGCAAAGCAAGACACTGCCAAGCCTTGAGCAGCTCACAGCATCTGCTGACAATGTTGCACTGCATGAACCACACATGCACCTGTTGAGCCTTTCTGCTCATTGCAGAGGCTTGAAGGCCAAGGAGAGCTGGTGGAGCAGCACAGCGACCCTTTCACCCATGTCCTGGCCAGACAGCGCTACGGAGTGACCAAGGGCAGCATAGCTGCTGTGGTGGCAGCCGGCAAGATTCCTGTGCTGCTCACAGATGTGGAAGGGGCCCAGAAGGCCAAGGCTAATGGACTGGACTGCCTGTCCATCTTCCTAGCTCCTGCAAGCCCCCAGGTAGACCAGTCAAGTACTTGACCAGCAGCCATGCCCATTGTACTGCCCTCAAGACATCTTCAGATCTCTGTGTGTGATGAGCAGCATGCCCAATTGTGAGGCATGCTCCTGACTTGTAACTTGCTGTGTCTGTGTTGTCTGTCCTGTCTGGTTGGGCTGCGCAAGTGGCCAAAACAAGGATGCTGCTGGGAGCTTCAGATCTACGCAGCAGCTGCATCAGGTTCCAGCTATGGCTGTCCAACCAGTGTTCACAAGCCACAAAGACCTCAGTGTAATCTGTGCAGACAAAGCAAGCACCCTGCTTCCAAACATGATGAACAGTGACCTGTGGCGCCATCTTACAGTGGTCCTAGTTTGTCTATTGTCTCCCCTGACAAGTCCTGAAGACAAGAAACATACATTGTTTGACGAGAAACAGTCATGATATGACCCATGAGTTTGGCTGTGCATCTTTGAGGTCTGCACTGTGTGCTCAGGCCTTTGAGGCAGAGACAAGGGAGTGGCTGCAAAGGCCTCAGGAGTCTTTGGACGCTCAGGTTGCATCAGCAAATGCTGACTGGGATTCAGCGCAACGTAGCACTCTCTTTGACCACAAGCTGGTATGCTGCTTGCGTCTGACTGGCTGCCTTGCTTGACAAGACAGGAAAGAACATGAAAAATCATGACAGTGGCCTATGTAAGTTGCATGATCCTTACCTTTATCACAGCCTTTCACCAGCTGTATGCCACTCTGGTGTGTCAATAGATGCTGTCCTGTGCCTTGATCTGATTGTTCTGCAGCGTGTCACATCACACAGACCAGGCCAAGACCACTGTCTTGCTGCGCAGGTCTTCAACAGCGTGGGGCAGACTTGTGACGAGCTCACTCAGATCCTCACAAGGTACGCATTACATTGGAAACCAAACCCCAGACCAGGCATGACCTCATCCAAACCTGGCTGTGCAGATTAATGCTGCGCTCACTTCACCGGCAGATGACGGCAGCATTGCTGATGCTGCTTCTGCATGAATGAGCACAGGCAGTCATGGTTGTTGCAAGAGTAGCTGACAATTGTCTCTGGCAAGATGACCAACTCTCGTTATGTGCTTATGGCCACGACTCAACAAAGCAATACTGAGCTTGTCTTGCTGCTGGAAGGCATTCAGCTAGTGGGTTCATCATCGGCAAACACATCGTTGAGCAATCAGTGGTATGGTGGTGCAGGCACCGACCTGATCTGATGCACACCAGGGAAGGGTCAGACAGCAGCAGCCCCCCAGCCGGGCCCCAGCTTCCTGGACCCCTCGTCATTTGCAGTGTGGCAGGTCCTGCTAGGGAGACACTCATCGCCAAGCTCATGCAAGACTACCCCTCCAAGTTTGGAACAGCCATCAGGTGAGTGTGCAATTCTGCACAGTGCTGTAGCTACCTACTGCCTTTATGGCACACAAGTCAACAGCCCAAAGTTTGTGCTCCCTTCGTCACTGATTGGCAATGCACAATATGCCATAAAATTTGGCCTCTGTTACTTATTGGCAATGCACAATATGCTTTAACACATGGCCTTTGTTACTGATTGGCAATGCACAATGTGCCTTAAGATATGGCCCCCGCGTCTTCAGGTAGAGGTCTTGTGTGTAATGAAAGCGATAGCTGTGCAGCTGTGCAATCCTCAGCATGCACAGCGCCTGATACGACACTAGCTTGACTTTGCTGCTAAAGTTCATGAGTCAATGCACATGTCCACCCCAAATGTGCATCTGCATTTCATATGTGCCTTCTGCATAGCTCTCCGCGGTCCGTCTTTCTTCAAATTGCGTTTGAGTGTCATTTCGGTGTCATCCTCCTCCGTGCACCTGCTGGTGCCTCTTCAGCGCTTGCTTCTGAAGACAGTGTTAGCTGGTTGCTGCTGCATGCCCGCCCCCTGCTGCTGTGTGCACATCCACAAGCCGCTGGACTGCTGAGACTAGAGCATCTGCAAGCAAGCAGCAACCAACTGCAATCTTTTGGTGCCTACGTCATGCACAAGACACCCTCAAGTAATCTCTACAGGCACACAAGTAAGAAGCCTGAGAAGGGTGAAGTGGAGGGTGTGCAGTTCTTCTTTGTGAAAAAGGACGTCATGCAGAAGATGGCTGATGGGGGCCAGCTGGCAGAGTTTGGGGAGGGCCCAGGGGGGTCTCTGACAGGCACTGCTGCGGCCACCCTACATCAGGTACTATTCTGATTCCGCCATGATTGGCCTATTGTACATGGCCAATCATGGCTGAATAACCCAATGGTTGTCAGCACAAACTGCCAAGGCTAAAGCCCTACCCCATGAAGGGGCCATCGGCTCTTGTGTAGGTACTATCCTCTTGCTTGGTGCCCTGTGCCCATGCTGCATACCCTCCCCTATCCTTACACACAGTCACAAGGATGCCACTTCGCTAATGGCTTACAAGCTTATTCTTACACACAGTCACAAGGATGCCATTTCGTTATTGGCTCAAGAGCCTATCCTTACACACAGTCACAAGGATGCCACTTCGTTAATGGCTCACAAGCCTGTCCTACTGTCACAAGAGTGTCTTTCATGCCACCAAGCCACGCTTGTGATTGTTGCATGCTTCAAGTCTGCCATGGTGTTGTGTGAATCATGTTGCCACCACAAGTCAGGTCTTCTTGACTGCTTGTTGGTATGACAGACAGCGTCTGTGCACAAAGACAAGGGCAAAGATGCACTGCAAGTGAGCTGAGGCGATGCACACCTGTAAATGTGCATGCTACATGACAGTGTTTCTGATTTGCTCAGTGCACGATCCAGCCAGCAGCGCTCGATCTGCTACATGCCACAATGCACATCAACTCAGTGCTTGCAAAGCTTCCCCAACACAGAACTGCCCCTGAAGTCAGCCTGTTGCCTGCGTACACGGGCCTGCATCTGTAATAGTATTGTGCCCAATGGCAACTGCAAGAAGCTGTGCTGACTTGTGATCAATGAGTCTGCAGGTGGCAGCTGAGGGCAAGATGTGTGTTATGCCACTGGACGTGAAGAGGGCTGTGGCCCTGAGCACACCAAATGCCCTCAAGGTCTTCCTGGCCCCAGGGGCAGGCCTGGCCCAGGCAGTCAGGGCAGGGCTGCCCCCAACCACGAAGGAGCCCCAGGTCCAGCAGGCCATCCAGGCAGCCAATGCAGAAGCCGAGAGAGCAAAAGTCAGTTCTACAGTCATGCATCCATGATATCTTTTCACACCTCCATGTACCATGATCAGTCCGCTCTGTGTCCTGTACCTGTCTCAGTGACAGACTGTGCCAGCTGTCTGGGCCCCTGCAGTCCTTTGCAGGACTCTCATGTTGTCTTACTGATAGCTGAGTTCCGGGCCGCTGCCTTAGGAGGCTCCTGTTGTGATCGCTGACAAGCGTAAACTTTTCTTTTCTTATGGATAGCTGTGCTGCACAAGACTTAGCATCTGCTGTGACTGCCTGGCTATGCGCTGCTTTGAGAAGGCTCAAGCAGCGCTGTACTTGTTGCTGATTGACCCAAAGAAACAGCCTAAAGGCAAGACATACTCAGACCTATGTGCTTGTCATCATGCCGGCTGCGTTTCTGACAACAGCAGTTTGCTGTGCCTGCATGATTCAGCAGCATCTTTTGCAGCAGTAAAACAGCAGTTTGGTGTGCCTGCAGGAGGCAGCAGCATCTTTTGCAGCAGTGGTGCCAGAGGGAGCTATGGATGCCATGTACATAGCCTTGAAACAGGCCATTTCAGGGCACAGCCCTGCCACAGTGCCGCCTGTCAGCAAGCCCTTGGTCCTGGCAGGACCTTTTGGCGCAGCCTGCCATAAGGGTGAGCTGCTTCAGTGGCTCCTTCAGGAGTATGGGAGCAGCATTGCCCTGCCGGAAATGGTCACCACCAAGCCCAGAGAAGATGGTGCTGTGGCCAGTTCTGCCTTCAAGGTATGGTCTGGAAACTTGCCGAGAAAGGGTTTAGGGTTCCATGTTCAAGGCTGCATGTTGCCTCCAAAGGTGCACGAGCAGACAGATGCGATGTAGGTCCATATGTGTATATGTGCAGTAAGGTGAGATAGTGTAGAAACACCTATAAGGAGTGTCACAGCTACTCTCATGAACAGTCACAGAGCTGCTTTCCTCCAGTTGATGACAATGCCGGGCTTGAGTAACCAAAGCTTACATGTCTATGCTGTCTGTCATAGCAGTCACTCTTGCATGGTCTGCTCAAAGCTGCTTGTGCCTGACTTTCAGCACAGCCTGTGTTGCGCCTGACTATGTCATGCAGAAGCAGGTGATCACACAAGTGTTCATTAAGCAGGTGGGCAAGTTCACTGACAGCTAAAAGGCATTGCACACGTGTCACACACATGCCACTTTGCCACCACATCATCATGCACAGATCAGAGCTCATTTCTGATGAACTGCACCCAGATTCATGTGTAAGCTTCTGGGCAGTAACAATAACAGACAGCTTGCTTTGTTGTTGTTGCAGCTTGTCACCGGGGAGGAGGTAGAGGCACTGCAGGCTGCAGGCGAGCTACTGTTCTCCGAGCAAGCCTGTGGATACGTGTATGGCGTCACCAAAGCAGCAGTGCAGGCTGTGCAGTACCAAGACAAGGTCAGCCTATTGCATGGTTGACACGCAGTTCAGTAGACCTCTGGTTTCTGGTGCATTTGGTACCTGGCATCTTCCAAACGTGGCGCAGAGCGCCTGCTGTGATGCCTGAGGCATGCCCAAGAACCTGAGTCTGCATACCTATCAAAATATTTGACACACACATCAGAATACTTGCGGCATGTGGCCCATGAGGCACATGCCATCTTCCTCATGTGATACTGAGCGCCTGCTGTGATGCCTGAGGCTGGCTAAAAACTGTGCCTGTTGTAATGTAGTTGACGACTGGCTGTTGGCCTGACATGAGAAGTAGTGGCAGCCTGATAGAGCAGCATGAGCAGCGCACTCAAACAAACAGCCGTACTCATTGAGTTGACAATACCGATACACGTGCAGCAAAGCATGCAACCAGAACCTTGAGCTGGTAATGCTGCTTAAAGGCCTGTCACTGCAGCAAACAATCATTCAATGCGTACTCAACATGCGATAGACAGTCAGTCAATGAACGCCTGCCTGCACATCACAACACATGCATGATGCAGGTGTGTGTGCTTGACGTGGACCATGCATCAGACATGTTGGCACTGAGAGAGAAGGGATTTGAGGCCTGCTACATTGGGCTTGCCCCACAGAGCACTCAGGACATGCTGCACAACATTGAGGCTGGTCTGCAACAAAGACCGCTGCCAGGGTACGAGCCAGAGGATGCAGCTCAACAGCTGCTTAAGGTAAATGTTGCACTGCTGCTGCCTACATGGTGAAGTTGACCACAGTAACGCTGCACACAGCACAGTCTTGACAATGTGCAGAGTAGTTCACAAGCATGGTCAGAAATGTTTCATGTCTGCATTGGGATCGCTGCCACTCAAGATGGTCACAGCATCCGCAAAGTCTTTGCCTACTGTCAGAGTGCACACATTGTGATGGTTTGCTGGAAGGCTGCAGTCTGCAGACAGCCTATAGCAGTCTGTAGATGGCAATACCAGTCTCAGAGTGCAGATATAGCATGGCAAGCTGACACATGGCATATACGTTGTACATATACTAAAGATGAATCTGTGTAGATGCCTATGTTTGGTGAAAAGTATCGTTGCTGAACTCCAGCCATCCTGGGAAAGCAGGGGTGTCCTGATACATGCACATCTTTTAGCCAGGCACACTGCCTGCAGATGATGCCTTGTTTTCCCCCCTGTGACAAAGCCCTGTTGTACCTGCAACGCAAGTCAGTCAACATGACTGCACCTCCTCATGTACTCTGGTTTTATTGAGTGTGTTTCCAACTAAATATCACAACATGCAGGCCGCAGAGGGTGAGGTAGCAGCGCTGCAGGCCCCAGGCGTGCTGGATGTAGCAGTGTCAGTGGGAGGCACTGGGCCCTCTGCCTTACGCCAAGCCTTCTATCGCCTGTTGGAGCAGATCAGCCTGCAGTACCCCCAGGCTATGCCCATGGCCCAGGTGTGGGGGTACGGCCGCCCCTCTTGGGACCTGGCAGTGCGCCAGCATGGCCAGAAGCCTTTCAGGTGATTGCCCTGAGATGCCCATGAGAAGAAGTACTCATGTCCATTGATGGGATGTGCAAAGGTCAAAAGGTGCTGCAGGCTATGCTTCTCCATAGCCTTGTATCTTCCTGGATGGTCTCAGTTCACAGAATACACGCCCAACTTTGAAGCACTGGATCATCGTGTCAGGGAATACGGGCATGCTGTGTTGCAAGCTTGACTTGCTACCTGCTGCAAACACCTGCAGGTCACATTGAGCATGAGCCTCAGAACCATGCACATCTTGTTGCAGAGCCAATGTCTTTCAGTCATGGCACATACGTTTACAATCAACACTTAAGCACCAGCAATCAGAGCTGCAGCAAGGCTGTTCACGCAATGCAGCACGTGAGTCTGATGCTGACAATGCCATTGGCATGGGTGTAGGGTGATGGTAATGGGTCCACCGCTGAGTGGCAAGACCAGCCACTGTCAAGCCCTGTCAGCCTCCTTGGGGTTACCCCTCATCCAGATGGGTCCCCTGCTACAGGCCCAGGTAGCTGCCGGGGATGCCCCTCTGCAAGAAGCCCTTCATGGGGATGGCTTGATCCCTGACAGCATGTATCTGGAGGCAGTGAGCCGACGGCTGCAGCAGCAAGACTGCATAGAGGCAGGCTGGCTGCTGGATGGCTTCCCTCATACCCTAGCCCAGGTACACCAATTTGTGCTAATTAGTGTCATTTGCAGGTAGGGCTTGTTGCTGCATGTGAGCGTCAAAAGCATCAAGAGCTCTGGCATGCCTCTACCCATCATCAGTGTGGCCACCCATGCTGCGCAGTCTGCACTTCAGACTGATCCTCTGCAAGGCATAAAACATGGTGAAATTGCAATCGCTTGATTGTTCATGGCCCACTGAGGTCGCTCCTCAAGGTCTGAGCTGTCATGGCACCAGGTAGTGATCTTGCTTACTTTAACTTGCGACTGTGCAACAGTTTAACATGCACACGCACTCACACATGGTGCATGCAAATGCCTGCGTCAACACACCAATGCGCAAATGTCA
>JAABUK010011200.1_pt1 | contig 11745 bp, 6 predicted proteins | sample 5559141 | NCBI WGS metagenome assembly JAABUK01 (sample SAMN10711869, study PRJNA513367) | rock metagenome | isolation source: Antarctica rocks | place: Antarctica: Victoria Land, Pudding Butte nord | collected 2016-01-03 | reverse complement strand
AATGAAACAGTTGTTCTTCGATGTTTATGTTTCATGAGATGTCAGCTTTCTCAGCTTCGACTGAAGCATTGATGAGTAGAAGTGAAACTCTTCTATTGACAGTGCTTCTAAGCAGACGAGTTGTTTGAAACTCAACTGACTCGACGTCGCGTGTCATGATGAGAGAAGGTAGAAGTTGTTGAGGTAAGAGTAGGTGAGAGGTTGATGTTTTGAATTGATGTTTTTTGATGAGTGAAAATTCAAAGAATTTCTTGTGAATTTCAGGTAATAATTGAGTACTTTATTCGAAGAATTTCTTGCGAATAGAATGGTGAAAATGAGTGTAGAATCGAAGAATCTCTTGCGATCTAAAATGATGATGCAAATTTGAAGAATCTCTTGCAAATTTTCCTTACTGAATAGATTGTTTCGTATTGTCTATTCGTCGATAGCAGGGTAAATGATGAGCATTTATCTAATGTTAGAAATCTGCCTAGAGCGAGTCAGATAGAAGTGTCATTTAACTAGAAGATAAATGCTAAGAAAGAAAGATAGCTACAGAAAAGAAGTTGACTACATATGTGTGTTTCTCAGTCGACGCTAGACTCAATAGAAACTAGTAAAGGTGACGAAGCGAGAATAGATCTGACAAAGCTAGAAGACTGAGCCTGGCAAGACTAGAATCGTGACAATTGTCAAGAGCATCAAGAGAATTCTCACGCGTTTTCAAAGACTCTTCTATTTTTTTGATGATTCTGTTCACTTCGTTACGCTTTGCGTTATTGATGAAGTGATCATCTTGAAAGCTTTGATTGTCTTCAGTGTTTCTTTGATCTTGCGAATGATCTTTGTCAGCGCTGTCATCATGCTTTGCATCATCATCATCATCTTGACTGCCTTCATCTTCACAATCATTATTCTCATTCTCAGAGTCATGATCTTGCCTGTTTGAATTGTCATTGATCGTATTGCTCTGATCTTTCGAACGATCTTCGTCGACGCTGTCTAGATCATTCTCACTGTTCGTCTGATGTAAAGAGATAGAGTCGTCGTCTTTGTCGTTGACGCTGATTTCGTAGATATCTCTAAAGACACGTTCACAAGATTTGTCTCTTTTAATGACAACATTCTCAGCGATGAATCTTTCGCTGTTGCTATGATAGAAGACGGCTAAGCGATGATGTTCAGGTGTAGATAATGCTGCACACGTTCACGAAAACTGCGTTCGCTGAGACTGAGACTCTCGAATAATGAAGGGTTGGAAGAAACGTTGTCGTATACGAAGGTAGAGACGATTAGCGCGCTGTACAGATAAGTAATTGATCAATCAAGTATAGTTAGAAGAAGACTTACTTCCGACCACTCAAGAAAGTGCTCTGAGCCTTCAACAATGATGTGAACCAGATTCTTCATCACATACGTCAAGAAACTGGAAGATGGGTGCTTGGTCAACTCGCACGTCAACTTTCCCCCGTGCACGCTAACTTCAGTAAGTTATTCTAGAACAGCTTGGGTTTAGCGTAGCCTTCGAGTTTCTCAATCCCGTCAAGGACTTAATATCTTCACAATGAAGCTGACCCCTTATACTTTGGCTCTCGTCCCTCTCGAGGAATACAGACTTTCGGTTGTTAGCCACATATGCTGAGTGGCAAAGGCAACGCGAGAGTGTATGTAAGTGTGCCTTGATCCTGAAGACCAGATCAAGAACCTACTCGGCCAAGGCCGAACCAACTGAATTTCCACCAGCTTCATCTCATGACGCGTAAATTTCAGCCGGAAGAGAAGGTGATTCGCCCATGTCGCATGGCTCGCTTTGAATACACTAATCAACTCGCCTAAGGTATATCACTCTGAAGCATCTACAGCCTTCCACCGATAAGATTACAGAGAAGACAGGGCCTGAGATGTGATGGCGTCTCATATAAAGGACTGGAACATTCTCTTATCAACAGACAACAAGCAAGAAAAGCGAATCTGCATCTTCAATCGCCCTACAGTAAGTATTTTTCTGCTCAATACGAGATGAATAGTTTTCATCTGATAGATCTATGTAGAAGTTCTTCTCCGGACAAGCTCTACTCACGTCGCAACAGCTAAGAGCAGCGTTTTCCAGTCCGATTCCTACAAGATGACGACAAATTCAGGAGAAACTGGGTTTTGCAGAAACGATAACTGTCGGCATGCCAACAATGAGCACAAGTCTAGCAGTGCAAGGCGCCCGGATGTAGGGTGCGATGGAAGCGTTGTCAAGTTGCCGGAAAGTGTAATGGTGAACATTACAGAATCTGCAAAAAATGTGAAGCACATCCTGGTGCAGAGCCAGATTGGTAGCGGGATATAAGTATTGAATGAAGGCAATATACAAACACCCAGTGTCGAGTACTCTCATGCCCTGCAACGAGGAACGAAAGGAAGGGAGTGGTTCTAGGCGACCAGGGTCGATTTGGGGGCTTTCGCACTGGAAAACGCTGGTCTTGGAATTCCGAAAAGGGTTTGATGCGGATTACGCAAAGGGTTTACGCTCAGAATCGGTTCAACTTTTATCCGATACTTATCCACGAGATTAGAGTAGGGTTACGGTAACCTTCGGTCACCGTAACCTATTCTATTTCACGGTCAGCGCGGTCACGCATGTTTCTACTGTAGTACCTTAGCAGCACCTTAGTATTAAATCGACACTAGTGTGCATAAAATTAATACCGAAGTATTTCATGCTCACTCCACTCAGTCGCTAAACGATTCCACTTTCTTTTGAAATAACTTGTCTAGGTCTCCTTCTCCGCATTTTGGGTGCACTGTGAGCATGGCCACTGACAAGAAACTTCCCACCGACGTTCTAAGCGGACCTGTATCTCCTTATCCTGGTGACGGGGTATGCCCCACAGCCGCCCAATTCTACAACACCGCAAGCTATGGCTACAAGCTTCGGAGTTCTCTAGAATCAGAGACTAGGGATGATTCAAGCATTTCATGCACTGCTGACTGCATTTTGGACCTTCTGCGACATGTTCCCGCCTTCTGCGCTCAGCGGTCAAAAGCCTTCTCGATCCTCAACAAACCGTTCCCTCAAGTCAAGTACGCTCTGGAATGGGTAACAACAACAGACGCGGCCTGCGACCAACCGGTGAAACGGACATATCACTATCAGACTCTTGGGATTCTGGAGCCCCTGAGCTATAGGTTCATAGAGTGAAATCACATATAAGCTTCCGCCCAAAGCCCATTATACCACCTGCCACGAGGCTTTTATATACAGTCTTTAGTGGAATGCCCACCAGAGTTCACCTCTTTAGATGTTATCCGCGCGCGCTTTTCCTTCCTCTTCACGGATGTTATATGCATTTTCGTTGACGATTTCCCAACGCTGAATGCCGTCGTCGAGCGGTTGAAGACATGAGCCGCTGCTGGTGTTGCCGCGACATCGCCGACTGAAAGGAGGTGCAACTACGGTACTTAGATGAAGTCCGATAAATGCGGCGAATTCTTACTGCCTTTATTCCGCCTGCACCTCAGTCAATTGTCTACGAGGCTGTGATGGGCTAGGGCTAGGGCTTATGATTCACAAAGATGTACAACACTCTCGAGGCACGCAAGCAGAAAAACCGTGAAGCTCAAGCTTCTTACAAAAACCGTCAAACAGCGCTCGTCAAGCATTTGGGGGATTCGAATGAGCATTTAGGGAAAGAAATTCGGGAGCTGCAACAAATCCACGCCGCCACAAGAGAGGAATGCTTGCTGCTGCGGTACAAAAATTCTCTGCTTGAGCGCATACTCTTTGAGAAAGGTAAGGAGCGCAGATAAGCTACTCTTCAAACTCTTCTGATTCGAGTTCTAGGCATAGATGCTCAGGCCGAGCTCAAACGGCATCAACATCAACGATCGGATCCTGGATCGGCTGTGCTCACGTCACGAACAACTCCGCAACAACAGACGAGAAATGCAATTGGCTTAGGTACGAGTGATGGGACTAGAAACGCAGCCGATCCACGGTCAAATCCGGCGCCATCTTTATATCAGGCTCATATGGACGAGCTCAGTAAACTGATCCCTTCTCCCTTTTCCCGTTTTCTTTGGAAAACGCCGTGCTAATCAGGCTTACTACCTATAGGGAAAGAATACGAAGAGAATCTATATACAGGTGTTACTAGCGACGAAGAACTGAGTAATGACGTCGTCGGACCGGGTTCCTATCCTGAACGTTTCTGTGAACAGCCTGTCTTCCAAGCCCACGCATCTGTGGTGGGCAGTGGAGCAGAGGCACTAATGCAGCCTCTGGCGATGGGAGGGCCGGGCAATTCGAGAGCGCCTCTCTTGAGCACAGCAAATCAGACGTTCAATCCTTACCATCCATCACCTAATGATGTTCCATTTGGCCTCACAGCGAGCATGCGCTTTCCGACACAATTTGATTTTACTGCTTCGACGTCAGGTCAAACGGCTTTGTTACAAGAGGTGACCGGCTTCGGCAACTCGTTGACCCTTGGCGCGGTATACCAAGGTGGCACACCGAGAGGATATCAGTAGACTGGTATGAGTCCAGTTAGGCGTCTTTTGTGAGCGTAGGGACGAGGTGCTATATAGTCTTGTGAGACATAGAAGGCGCATTGCTGTCGAGGCTGATTTTGATGGGGACTGAGGGATGTCAGTGAGGGGGAATGCAACAAAGGACTTCGCTTGTCCACCAAATATAGCCTAGAACAATACATAAACAAAGGTTGGAATTGAAAGAGCATGTCACGGTCTATCATGGAAACCGAAAGCGATCTTGGTCAGTGCACGGACCTCCCGGAAAGTCGGAAGCTTCTAGAACGTGAATTCTAATCGTGTCAAAATACTTACGAGTCTCAACCTGTGTCAATCATGCCGTGGTTAGGAGGGGGTGCTAGGAGCAAGAGTGAATGCTACTACGGAAAGATGAGGCGCAGCAAGTAGTCCGCCGATCATCTAGAGGCTAGCTGCAAAATCAATCTCACCAACTGAAAATGTCGCCATGTCTTGAAAATGATCAGGCTTGCGTCTACCACTGTGATTTGAAGAGGAAAGAAGAGAATTTTTGCCAATCTCCAACCTGCAATATCCCAGCGCTCGTGGGCACTTCCATGTCGTTTTTGAAGCCCAATGGAACTCGCTTCCACTTCTACACCGAGACATTCCTTGGAACTGGGACGAACTCGATTGTCTTGCTTGATGGCTCTCATGCTATTAAAATTCCTAAAGTTCGAGACCTTACATCCATGCCTGAAGAACATCGTGAGAATCAAGAATACGTCAACGACGTAAACCGCGGAATTTTGGAATCGGAGAAAGCCGTTTATCTGCGGGTAGGACGTTGCGACGGGATCGCTGAGTGTATCAATATTTCAGAAGATGGTATCCGGCTTGCTCTTTACAAACGAGGCGATCTCGAAGCTTATATTGAGAGCGAGGTCGCAGTTGATCGGTCTCGGAAAGCTGGATGGATCCTATCCATTATCAAAACGATACTCCACTTTCACAGCTCGAAAGTTCTGGTCGACGATATGGCGCTTCGAAATATACTCGTCGCTGACGACCTATCGCTCAAAATGATTGACTTCGGCCAATGCCCTTTGTTGCCGTTGGACGCCGACCTCAACGCGGCCAGTGATAACGGCTTGACTGCCCAAGCCGATATTTTCCACCTTGGCTGCGTTATCTACTCGATTGTGGCCTGGCAACGGTACGAATGTAACCTTTTTATGCGCGGGTGGGTCCGGCCATTGCTTCGCGACCTCCCAAACGTCGACCGTCTCTTTTGTGAGGATGTCATACGGAAATGCTGGTCGGCAGAGTACTCGAGCATGGAGCAGCTTTATTGCGACGCACACGAGAGCCTAGAGCATGTAATGCGTGAAGTTTGATGCTGCGGGCATGACAGATATGTACAGCCACCAAAAGGTTTTCGATTGGAGTTATAGTACGCAGGCCGCGGAGGACAAGCGAAGGTTCAATCGGCAAGCCGCAAGTATTACGCATTCCTACGGAAGGTAAAGATGGATTGCTCCCATATATGATGCTTTCCGTGTCCAATCGCTCATTGCCCTCTTCACGGTCTCGCCTAAACTTCAGGCACCCCTCAAGAAGATCGCCTTTTTCGTTTCCGCTTTGGATCGGAATTTGGCAGCCTGGCGGCGGTTGGTCCATTTACAGGATGAGTCATGATCTTCGGATTGCTGCCTAGAATCAATGAGTCACACGAAGACCAGCCAAATAGTGAGCTGTCCTGCAATTCTATGTTGCTCGCACCCAGGTCTCCGTCTATTGTCTCTAGCCTTTTCACCCTGAGCCTGTAAAACATTTTCCGGTTTGACATTAGTTTGGAAATCGAAGTCGAGCCCAGCTGAAGCCTTACGAGATGTGTTGGCGAGACGATCCCGCTCCAGTGACTTGGAAATGTGGGCACACAACCAACGAGCCCCCACAAAGCAGGGTTATTTGGTGCCCGGCCGCTGATAGAAGAGGGAGTGCATGCGCTATCGTCCAACGAACATCTAAAGCCTCGAGCCACAATCGAGTCTTGGCTTGCCCGAACTGTCGGAAGAAAGGCCCTGGTGGAGGGAAGGATGACAAAGGCTCGGGCGGGGCCAGTAAAGGTTCCACTTCGGCGACGGTTGGCTCCTCCGTCGCAGTGGGAGCTTAGCTGTCGTGTACTGCTTGTCTCCAGCCTCAGTCGAGCTACAGCTGACAATCGTTTAGGACATGTTCTGTCCTACAATCGCAAGAGCACATAATGGGCGGCATATTAGATTGCTTGCCCATATTCACCTCAAAATGGCAAGCTCAATTGAGATCTCCCCAACCAGGCGCGGAGTGTAAGATTTGATAAATTATAAGCTCATTATTTACTATTCCAAATCTCCGATTCCGTCCTGCCCCTCCAAAAGTCGAACGCCAACAGTACAAAACGTGTGAACAAATGGATTTTATCGGTCCTGAGCTCAATGGTATAAACTCTCAACAACACTCGTGCCGTTGAATTCGCGGATGAAATTCTCGCTCGCCTTGACCGCCTGCAGGACATGGGAGTTAGGCCACCCGAGAATTTTTCTTGGTAGCTAGAGCGTGGGCTATGGTAACCACGTTCTTGATCTTACAGACAGTTGATCAGTGGAAGGAGTCTCCAGAGGTACTACATAGAAAACCTACCTAAGCAAGGTGGGTCAAAGGCTCATACATTCTCCTTCTTAACTACTATTCATCTCGTAACCATTCTTCTACCTCAAATCCAACCCGTCTGAACTGCTTCGCTGTAAAGACAACATGGCCGGAATTTGCCTTCGTGACCACAAGAGTGTTCATGTTATGACCCCAAATCCGTAACACCTCACGATCCTTGAGTGTTCCCTCGGAGTCCGAGATGTTAATTGTGATGTCGGGCCGCGGACAGCCACGCCAATATCCTGCAAGCCAACGCCAGTGGTTCTCGTCGCTGTATGCGTCTGTAATAGGCATCTGAGACGCAGCTCTTTCTGTAGACATCAACGACGAAAAGGGAATGATGTTAACGCATGCGATTTGAGATTTGAAAGACATGACGATAGAAGAAACTGTGGTCGATTCATGCTGCAAAGCAGATTCAGAGATGATGGAAATCGAAAGCTCAATATAAGCGTTTCAAAGCATATTTCAATTCTGAATAACTCAAGTGTAATGAAGAAGATCTGTGGTCTTGAAATTTTGCGATTGAACAGAAGTTTCGTGAAAAATTCGAACATCGAGTTTCGAGTGTTTGATGATATGATGATAAAGATATTTGATCATGAAAAGAATGATGTTCTTATTCACATCATTCACAGCAATGATCTTATCTCTCGATGATTCAAGCGAGCGAGCTCGTAAAATAGTTGATAAAATCTCGATTTGTTGAATGATGAGTGAGCAGATCATAGAGAGCAACGAAATATGCTGAGACGTGATGACTGATAAGCTCGAAATCTGAAGAGGCGAAAGATTGATGACATGTGAGCATTCAACAGTGAAGAAAGACGTGACAGAAATTGGTCTGAAAGCTGACTTTATGACATGTTTCTTTGCGATATTTGAAGAAGAAGATGATTGAGAGTCAGTATTCATGATAGAGCATAACAGACTTATGTTATGTCACATAGATTATTTTGTTTAATTGTAACATGTAGAACTTGCTTATGCTTTATATTTGATCAGCAAAAGATCTGCTAAAGAAAGAATCTACGCTATTGCTTTCGTCTTCACTCATCATGTGATTGACAATTGATTACTGCAAGACTAAAATAAAAGCAGCAATCTAGTATGATAAATCTTGTCTTGTCATGTGAAAGTCGCTTACAAATATTGTCGTGATGAAATAATCTTTCAGAAGATTAATTAGACAATTTCAACGTTTCTCTGACACTGTTATATGACTATCTTTATTGCACATTGAGAGTATCATGATGACTTCGACGATGCAAATTTGTCAACACAACACGCTTTTGATCGCTGTCATGATGAGTGTCTATTGAAAGAAACGAATCATTATTTCGAAGATGTGAGTCGATTAAGTGTCACATCGAGCAAAGCGAGCATGAAATTCTGATTACTCAGATTCGTAGACAGTCGAAAAGTTGATTGATCTAGACACAAGTTTGAGTCTTGAAATGTGTGACATTGTAGTCATCTCTTTTACTGGCAACAAGTCAAGTTTGTTGCTTCATATCAAGCATTTGTGTTTTAATTTCTTTTCATTCAAGAGTTTTGTTTTCTTTGTCATTCATCAAACCTGTTTATATCAAGGTGAATAACTTAGTTGCAAAATTCATTCAATTTTCAACAGAATAACAGAACAGAATTGAGATCAGACATTCAAGAAAGTCTTGAGTACGACGATTGAGACTTTTCTCTCTCATTGATATATTCTACATATTGCGACAAGTACTTCTCATTAGATTAATTCAATCAAATCTCATGAAATACATTGATGTACATTGATGAATGCAGAACGTCATACTTCATATCACGCAACGAGAGAATCATCTAAACTCTTCAGCATGTTCTTAGCAATGACTGCATTATTTCTTTCTTGAAAGTTTCTACAAATGTCTCATCACTTGATTTCAATGAATCACTCAAGCTTTGTTTGTTGACTGCTTTCTTCGTGCTGACATCTTTGCAAGCTCGACTCTTATCACGAATATGCTTTCACTTTCTTCTTGCTCTTTTAAAAACTTTGACCTTCAATTCTGTATTCTTGACGTCGATCTCAAGTCTTTCACGACGTAACTGAGATTTCAATTCATTAATGATCTCGATTTTTGTTGTGACTTCGTCTTGATGCTGTACTGATCTTTCGTGAAGTCTTTTCTCAATCAGAAGAAGATTGCTGTGACTTTGTTCTTGCTGATGTATCAAAGCGTCTTCTAGATTCTGAATCTTGAAAGCTTTTGTTAGAGATCTGTCTAGAGCGAGTCAGATAAAAGTGTCATTTAACTAGAAGATAAATGCTAAGAAAGAAAGATAGCTACAGAAAAGAAGCTGACTACATATGTGTGTTTCTCAGTCGACGCTAGACTCAATAAAAACTAGTCAAGATGACGAAGCGAGAATAGATCTGACAAGACTAGAAGATTGAGTCTGACAAGGCTAGAATCGTGACATTACTTTCTCTCTTCGACGATTCATGTTCGCATGAATGTATTTTCTGCTCGATTCAATTGACTGCTCAATCATGATTTCACAGACTCAGACTCATTAAATTCTGATTGACTGAATAGTTGAAAGCGCTTCTAGCGCAGTTTGTTCGAATATCAAATATGAAAATCGTCAACTATCTTCTGAGCGTTCATAAATTCGTCGTCATCAGCGTTGTATCAATTGAGATCATTGTCATAGTCATTTCATTTGACTTTATACTGAAGTCGTCTTCGATAACGACGAGAATTCAATATATCGTCGATTTTTCATTCGTCTTCGTCGTTTATCACTATTGACTCAAGAGACTCATTCTTTTGACCAGGCAAGAAGTCATCGACAACGAGACGAAGCAGGTCAGAGTGAAATATGTCATGAACACGCATAGTCTCTGATAATTTCAGCTTATATGACGAGTCGACAAGATCTAGATTGGTGAAGAGATCGAGCATTTTGTCGTCTAGCTTCTTGAAAGATCTCGCTGTAATGATGTTTCGTTCGTTCAGAAACATCTTTGATTCGACCTCATAATCAACTTTTTTTCTATGCTTATTAGCTTGTTGAATCATTTGTTCCCTTGTTTTGACTAGAGATTCGCGAGCAAACGTCAAGATCTTGTTCATATGTTCAGATATATTCTCGACTTTAGTCGCTTGCAAGCATTCACGAAAGCTTTCATATTCGATTGTATCGAGTTCAAAGCTCATACAAGAATGAAAGTCTTTGTTTAGAAAGAAAGAGATCGAGAAGATGACTGAGAACAGAGCATTATTGTCGACAAACTCGATCATGAGTAGTAGCTTAGCTCAGTCATTCTGCATGTATGAACAGAAGAATCGAAGATATCTTTCAATGTTCTGATTGACTCGTTCACTTTGATCATCGATTTGAAAGTGATAGGCAGTGAATAGTCAAAGACTAATGCTCAGTCTTTTGCAAAGAAACTTTCATAGAATGAAGGTAAATTGAGAGCTTCGATTCGAAACAATGAAATCGAGTAAATCATGTATTCGATATATTCACTGAAGCATTAACTCAGCTGTTTTTTCTGCTGTGATTTCTTCATCATCAGTAGAACAAGAGATATAGTGTCGTTTCTTTGACAATCTACATATTACTGTTAGTATGACGTTTTTGCCTTCAGAAGAGAGTAGATCGATGATGAAATTCATGACTATGTTCTTTCATTGCTGTTCAAGTATGAGTAGAGAATGTAGTAATTCATTGAATTTATTTTGAAAAGCTTTTGATTGCTGATAAATGTAGCAGTTTTGAATATATCTATCTATTGTCTTTCGCATTGAGAATCAATAGTAGTATCTTCTTATTGCTTTCATCGTTCTAAGAATTTCGAAATGATCAATAGAAGGTTGATCGTGAACTTTTCGAATCAGCTTCATTTGAAGATGCTCATTGAAGAAAACTCATAGAAGATCATCTCAATATAGTATTTCGTTCTGAACTCGACAATCTCTTAATTTAGTATCTTTGTATTGAGCTTCATCTTTTGATACGACTTCATGAAGTAAAACACAATTCTCGTTGATTCTATTAACTTCTAGAATCAATTGATAAATTGATTCATCATTCTCTTTCTTCTTCAGATCAGCGATTTTCATTCGATTTGATGTCAGAATCGTAGTTCGCTGATAGTGACATCATTCATTCTTGAGACTTCTAGAAACTGAATCAACTCAACGAGTCAATGCATCAACTTTGATGTTTTGTTTGTCTGAGCAATACATGATTTTGAAGTTGAAGTCAACGAGCTTTTGAACTCAGTGCATCTGACGTCTACTCAGCTCTTTATTCTTCATTAATGACGTCAGAGCTTGATGATCGATGAACATCTTGATTGATAGCTCAGTCAATTTCAGCTCAGATCGTCAATGCTTAAATGCTTGAATGATCGCTAGTAACTTCTTGTCATAAATCTTGTAATTGCACTCAGCGAAGCTCAGATTCTTGCTGTAGTAGATCATTGAATGCAATGTTTCTTCATCATCATACTGAGAAAGTATGTCATCGTTGACGTAGTTGAATGAGTCTGTTTCAAGAATAGTCTTTCTATTCTGATCAAAATGACGAAGAATAGATGCTTCA
>JAABUK010011199.1_pt1 | contig 11746 bp, 6 predicted proteins | sample 5559141 | NCBI WGS metagenome assembly JAABUK01 (sample SAMN10711869, study PRJNA513367) | rock metagenome | isolation source: Antarctica rocks | place: Antarctica: Victoria Land, Pudding Butte nord | collected 2016-01-03 | reverse complement strand
CTTCATTCATTACCTGCCAAATGCACTTGTCCCAACGAGGCATAAGCGTGGCTGCCTTATGGCATATTGTCCTCCGGCCCAACCGCTTGAAAGCAAGTGAAAACTTGCTTCAAAGCTGAAACAGCTTGGAGATGTGGAATTGCGGATAGTTTCGTTGTGGAATTTGGGTTGATTATGAATGGGTGATGGCCAACGTGGCATCCAGGTGGAAGGCGAAATTGGAAGCAGAAAAACGAGTTGACTTTCAACAGCTTCCACATACGACAGTTGTATCTCTGCTCAGACCTGCACGCGAGTTTTTAGGTCAGGGGCGCATCGGAGTCAGTTCTCCGATGAATCTGATACTTCTCTTTGAACTGTGAAACTAATTAGGAGCCGTTAGTTCGAGACACCAAAAAAGGGTAATTGCCAAGTCTTGTCACATATCTGTCAAGCAAATAGCTAGAAATGCTTGTAGAATTGATTGAATTGACTGAATCAACAGCCTAGAATCCGTCTAGAACTACTCTCGAAAATGAGCCTTTGCAGGGCGTACATGACATGATCTGTCGGCTTACTGAGTACGCAAGGTAAAATCGCTTCCCGAGCAGGAGTGAGAAAAAATCTGAACGACGAAGTCTATCTATACTGTATAGGACATCTTTTCAAACAGGATGGAGCTGCCTTTCAACCGCAGCAAGGGCTTGTCTCACCGTCTCGGCCAGCAAATCCGCATTCTCTACACCTACACTAATCCGAACTAGATGCTCGAGGACCCCAAAGTGGGCCGCCCACTCCAACTCACTATAGTGCGCCAATAAAGTGTGCGCGCAGGCAAGGGTGAAATTCGACCCCAAACTCGGACCTTTGGCCACATCCAATGAGGGTAGAAGACCTCTCTGACAGTGGCATGCTGCCTCGGCAACTCGACAACGATCTCTGCGTTGCTGCCAGCCTCGAAACCGCGTTTCGCAAAGTTGCGGCTGTTGGTCTCCATGACCATTACGTCGAGCGGGAAGTATGTACCGACGAATTGGGCAGGAAGGGCAGTCTGTATGCTCTCGTAGTGTCGTGAAGCTGGATTCAGGACGAGGGAGCCTCCCATGACATTACATGCACCGCAGAACATCTTTGTCAAGCTCGTACACATGATATCGCAGAAGGGTAGCAATGCCACACTCACGAATATTCCAACGGAATCATCGACCACGAGAACAAATTCGTACCGCCATGATAGCTCGTGAAGCCGTTGAAGGTCGGGAGACTTCAGAAGAGGATTCCCTGGGAACTCGGTCTAAAATGCGTCGATTCTCATCCCGGTAGCCAATTGCGATTCCAGAACATCTATTCAGACGGGGAAGCATGTCCGTATAAAATGTGTTCGAAGCCATATACCTTGCTTAGGACCTTGAAGGTGCCGACGAACACAAATCTGCTCGAAGAGGATATCTTAGGACGCTTTCTTGAACGTGTAGGTCTTGGATCTTGCCATGAATTACCAGAAGCACTTACCCAAAAACAGCCACTCTGCAATCCTCGCTACGACTGAGGTCAAGTTTTTGTAAGACATCTGCTGTATTGCAGGTGCTTGACATGCCGTTCGGGTAGAGATAGACGTCCTCTGGACTCACTTGGAGCATATCAGTGGAGGAAAAAGCGGCGATGCGCTTACGCAAGATCATTTTCGCATCGTCTGCTTCCTTGATTGGAAGTCGGCTGACAGGAGGTGGATGCCAGAAGACTCTGTCGAACGAACTGCGCGTTCTCTAACCAGTAATTGGCATGACGGCTGGAGATGCCGTAGCCGGTGTGTTGCCAGAACGACTTAGCTTGTGTAAAGAGACTTGCCGGATACGCAACAGCATAGAGCTCTTCAGTTTGACGAGTACGGCCAGGTCTCAAGGCTCCCATGGAGACGTAGCAGCCTCTATGTCTACAGAGAAGATGTGGACTTCTGCTTGCTCTGCTGTCCCAACTCGGAGCAGGAATTCTTGGCACTGTTTTGCGAAGCGGTAACATGGGAAAAGAAGTGCGAGTGGAGCTTGATGTGGGTACGGGATCAAACAGTCAAGCGTTTTCACCTTCTCCTCACCAGGTACGGCCACTGGGATACGTTCCAACATTTTTTCGCCAGGTCGTCGACAATACGTGGAATCAAAAACCGAGGATAAGCTGATTTCAAGCAGGCCAGTACTGACCTTCGGATTTCGGCTCGACCATCCTACTGTACCTTCCCAAGTCGGCAGGAAAGTGCTGGCGCCCTTCGCCACATTAGATGGCATACTCCAGAGAGGAAGGGTATGGTGAGGAAACCTACATATTTATCTCCGGCAGGCAGAAGATCTCCCAAGGCTCTCTTCTGGTTCTGCGTTCTGTGGCGCTCATTGATCGCCATGGCTTTCTGGTCAATACGAGGGCTGTCAAAACGCTGAACGAGTGGCTTATCCGACCACTGAGTTTAGTAGGACCTCTGTATGGATGATGAAGGCAAGAAAAGCGGGTGCTGAAGTCGCCCATTCGTTTCATTCCATCAAAAGTACTCCAAGTAGGCTTCGAGAAGTGACAGTGGGGTAGGACTTGTAATAGTGGCTAGGAAGCCATGATCAACGTCGCACGCTCGATCTGCAGATTGCCGAGATCTACCCTGTAGACTTTGCCCAGTTACAGGAGCGGACAAACACCTGCGACTTCATTTGGCATCAACCGTGAGTGGGTACAGGTCAGACCGGCTGTATTGAAAAAGCCAAATGATCGCAACTCCACCATGAATGTGTTGAGATGCATCCCTGGCGCGACACAACATCCTCGACCCTGCCGTCTGGGTGTTGTGGTTGGCGAGCTGGGTAAAGCTCAATACGTACTATACTACGTACACTTCAATCTTACTATGTACGTCCACGGAACTAGTCGTTCCCACGCCCGCGGTGGGACCTAAACCAATTACGCCATCCACCAGTCAGCTCCTACATCCGACATGATCTTGCATTTCAAATTTGGCTACCTAATACTAGGCTATCACTGGTTGAGAGGGCAAGATTGACCATACGAATACACACCATATTGTCTCACATCCCCAGTCTCCCTAGAGCGGCCATATCAAGTCTACTCGTACCTTCACGCTCCTTGTCACGATCTGGTCTGCACAGTTATCTCCACATCACCACCGGACTTTGGGCAGAATGCGCAACAATCCGCTTAAAACGGCCGCACTTCTGCTATGATGCTGGCAAGGGATGGATGCGTACCCTGGCAGTGAAGCAGGGGACGGCGTGGGTTGATCTGTATGTATTTCCCCATCCATTTTGTATTACACACATATACCGAACACTTTTTCCAGGACTTTTCCAGGACTCAGGATCGATCGATTCACGTCTCTGAGATGGCACTAATTTCCTGCATATGCATGCAGCGGTTTAAGTGTTTTCGGACCTTCTGCCGAGGCCACTTAGAGCATCTTTTAACTTGATGCGACGTCCCCGGACACACCAACCAACATAGTCAGCTAGCAGTCTCGAACGGAGCAGGTCCTCGCGATTGGAATGGACACTCACCAGCACATGCATGGTATTCGGCGATTATATCAGGCGCCTTTGAGCATCTTCCTTGGATCCATTGGGTTACCCCATTCGAGGGGCCGCCTTCCACTAAATATCTCGCTCGACGAAACCAGAAAGATGATGTCTACGCGCATTAGCAACACGAAAGATGCATAAGTTCACACCCTTCCAAATTATACGCTTTCTCCGTCAAAGTAGGTACTGATAAGGAGTATGCTCCCCCTGAAACCCCGAATCTCCCAGACATTTTGATGAATTCAATCAATGGCTACATCAGCTGAAGGAACTCGCGAGACCTCGCCATTGCTTGCTAATGATCGTGAGACCGAAGCCCAACTAAAGCGGAATGAAGATGAGAGGACAGCAACTACGTGGAGGCTCGTGACAGGAATTGGCTTCACGTGGCTTGCATCCTGGCTGGCGGCCTTGGGTAAGTTGCTCTCCTCCTCATACCACTCACTCGCCGGCCTCTGACGAAAGTAGACAGCACAATCACCTCAACATTGTCCTCTACAATTGCATCCGAGTACCATTCGTTGGCCCTCATATCATGGCTTGGTTCAGCATACCTCATTGCTCTTACCACGACGCAACCGCTGAGCGGAAAGCTGACCGACGTCTTCGGACGACGTTCCGGCTTCATCTTTTGCTTGTTAGTCTTTGCTGTTGGTAACATCCTGGGTGGTATGGCCGGGTCTAAGGAAACAATAGTCCTGGGCAGAGCGCTGGCGGGCATCGGTGGTGGAGGGTGCAACTCCATCTCCACCTTCATTACGTCAGATTTTATTCCTCTCCGACGCCGTGGAACGTGGCACGGTATGGCGATGGTTATGTACGGCTCCGGAGTTGGTCTTGGAGGTGTCATTGGTGGGATCGTCAATGAAAGTTGGGGTTGGCGCTGGGCTTTTTTTGCTCTGACCCCTTTCACCGTCCTTTCCGGGCTTGGTGTGACATTTTTCTTGCCCGCTCGCGCGTCCTTGAAAGAACAAAGTCTTGTGTCGCGGTTGAGACGGATAGACTTCAGCGGCTCCTTCGCCCTGGTTTCGGCTCTTGTTCTATTCTTGATAGGTCTCAACCAGGAGGACCCCAATACCGCATCGTCGCACCTGATCCTGGAGTTCGTCATGCCTCTGGCAGCTGCGTCGGTTATCATCTTCGTCTCCATCGAGCTCTACTGCGCCAGAGAGCCAATCATCCCAATCAATCTCCTTGGGAACCGTACAGTCTCAGGCGCGTGCGTCGCCAGCTGGTTCGTCTCAATGGCCGTTTACACGCTGATGTTCTATGTCCCTCTTTACTTTCAACTAAGAGGGTACAACACCAGTGAGACCGGCGTCCGTCTTCTACCTGAGGCTATCGGTGGCGCCATCGGATCTTTCAGCGCAGGCGTGGTCATGCGCTTGACCGGCAGATACGGTATTTTGAAGATGTTCGTTCTTGCCGTGTTCATAGCAGGAAATGCAGGCTTCGCCACCGTCTCCATGAGTACTCCATTCTTCCTCTCGGAAGTCTATCTGTTTCTCAATGGACTCGGTCTCGGCGGTATACTCACAGTCATGTTACTAGCCTTGCTCAGCTCCGTCAAACATGAGCAACAAGCCGTCACAACTTCAATACTGTATGCCTTCCGCTCGACAGGCTCCAGTATCGGCATTTCAGTATCGAGCGCCGTGTTCCGCAGGCTATTGAAAATTCGGCTTGGGGAGGTTGCCGCTCCTGGGTCCTGCACAATAAGTCCGGGCCAGGTGACCTGGATGACGTGCTCCGTCGATGCAAGCACTCTAACTGGAACAGCCAAGATGATTGTTCCCATCTGATAGGTGGCTATATGTACGCTCTACATGGTACATTCTTGCTTGCAGTGGCCTTTGCTATTGCTGGTTTCTTCAGTGGGATGGTGACCAAGAACTATGAATTGAGGACAGAAATTGAGCGCGGACCAACTGAGGACGGTAGCGGCGTGAACAATGGGAGTTCGTCTTAATAACTCGCTGGTTGGACATATGGATCCCAACCCGAAGTAGCCCCTCGTTATTTCTGCTTGGCAATGAAGCGTGAGATTTGAGCCCGCGTGCGAAGCTGAGATAGGAAAGACAGAAAGGAAAACGTCAACAAATAGCTTTTCGGCAATGTCTCGTTGGTGGCGAGTTCTGCGTGCAGGAATAAACACCATATTCACCCAGAACACACAAACGGATTTCCAATAAAGACCGTCGTTAAGAAAGAGTAGTCAATGGACGTGCTCGCGGGCAGGTAGGCGGAAACTTAGACCGACACAAGAAATGATGCGAAAGAGATGGAACTTCCTTACGTAACGGGCACAGTCTCTGGATCAATGCAGCGGAGAGATTCTGTACAGCCTGCCTGCGAGTCTGCCTTGTCTTGAAGTGCATGGATTATCCAAATGTCTCTGCGCACAAGACACAGGGGACGCATCCTTCGCGCGCGCGCGCATACGCCAACTTCGCAGGAACACAACTGCCAATCAGATCATCGAGTGGATGGTCGCCAGCAAACACGCGCTGTTGATGGGGGGGGTTTCCCTTCTGTTTTACATCTCGTCAAGTGTGGGCTGCATGCCTCCTTTTTCCGCATTTCGGCGGCCGAAAGGAGGGCATCAAATCGAAGACAAAAGCGTATAGATCTTAGAGCCCCCTTTTTTTTACGCCAAGAACCTTTGACAAAATCTTGTCTGATTACAAAGCATTTTCCTGTCCCGTTTTCGAACAATATTCAATCTTTGCAAGTTTGTAGGTTTCTGGGTGAGTTGTTCTAGGACTGGTTTCTCTTGTGTGTTTCAATACACACGCACAATACCACTTAGCGAATTCTAGGACTGGTTGCCCTCGTGTGTTTCAATACGCGCACAATACTACTTAGCAGTCGCATCACCTCTCTCCCATGATGCACCATCAAGGCCGTCATGGTGGACCTGGCAGTGATCTGATGAATCCAATTCACGCAGCGGAGGTCACTTTTGCGTTATCAGATCTCGTGCACAGTGAACAGGAGCCAGCAGATCGTAATATATCCTCGCGAGGTCGTCGCAGGTGGGCTGTCATAGCATCAAACTGTGTTGTAAATGCTCATCATGTGAGAGCCTAGGCAGAGCATACTGGTCGTCCTCGCTTCCTTCCTTTTGACGTTCACCGGCTGCGGCCTCAACTTCGCTTTCGGGGTCTACCAAGAGCTATATGAATCCCTCAAGGGACCCTTTGAAAATGCAACTCCAGCGCAGATCGACCTTATCGGTACTCTTGGTGTCTCCCTCATGACCATAGGCGCACCATTCGCGTCGGCTTGGACGAAGTCCTACTCCCCACGTACGATCACTCTGGTCGGCGCAGTCCTCTTTGCCGTTGCAAACATCCTCGCTTCGTTCGGCCAATCCCTATGGCATTTCATCCTGACTCAAGGCTTACTGCTCGGATGTGCGACTTGCATGGTCTACATCCCTGCAGTCACAGTTGCACCCGGGTGGTTTACCAGTCACCAAGGCGTCGCCATGGGAATCATCTTGAGCGGCACCGGCGTAGGCGGAGTCGTCTGGGCACCGACGCTTCGTGCCCTCAACACGTCTATCGGTTTCCGCAGCACACTGCGTCTGACAGGAGGGGTTTCTTTCGTCCTCATCGCCGCTTCAGGCTTCATCCTCAAATGGGATCCCGACAGCGAGCGCCGTAACGAGGCAGAGATCCAAGCGCGATCCACTTCGGGAAACTCTCGAACAGGCCGTCACTCCCGCCTCCTTCCACCACTCGTGGATTGGCGCATAGTCCGTACCCGAAGATTCGCCGCCCAGACCCTCTCAGCAGCCCTCCAATCAGCTGCATATTACACGCCTGTCTACTTCTTCAGCTCGTATGCGCGATCACTGGGTTTCAGCGCAGCGGCCGGAGCGAACTTTATCTCTTTGTCCAATGGATCAAGCGCGGCCGGCAAAGTTGCCATTGGATACATAGCGGATCGCTATGGGAGAATTAATGTCTTGCTCGCCGCGACGATGATCAGTGCTATATCTGTACTGGGACTGTGGCTGCCCTCAACGGTGACTGGCGATCAGAATCCTCGGTCTGGAGATTCGAGAGCGCTATTCGTAGCCTACACAGTCCTCTATGGCATCTTCGCCGGTGCATACGTCAGTCTATTCCCGATCACGCTAGTGGAGCTGTTCGGCGTTCAGCATTTCGCTTCCGTGAATGGGTTGCTGTACATGATGCGAGGATTTGCGACTTTGGTAGGAACACCAGCCGCGGGTGCGCTGATTAGAGGAGCTGCTGAGGGGAGCCGCAACTCGATCGCTTACATGGCGTCGAGCATCCTGGTTGGATCCTTGTTGTCGTGTGCAACTGCAGGAGTATTTTGGGTCAGAATTGAGGCGTCGCGATCAGCCATTTGAAGCATTTGAGTCCGATCCGTTGTCATTATCAGTTTTCATATATATAGCGGAGATTTTCCGAATGTCAAAGGCTTATAATGAGGCGGCCCCGAACGGCTAGTTCGCTTCCTCCATTCAGCTCATGGCCCCGTACGTCTCGGGTCACGAGGGGAAATGCTACGAAACCTGCATCGAGAAACTTTTGCGTAATCGTCATCCCTTGGGCAGGTAGTCATCGGCAGTAGGCTTGACTTTAAGCTCGCTGTGCAGAAGCCACGCAGAGCCGTTGAGGGTCACTTCTCATTTCAGAACCTTGGCTTTTCGGGATGGCTAAAGAGACTCTCCTTGTTTTCTTTTTCGTTCGAACGTTCTTCAGATCTCCCAAATGGGGAGGACGATGCCAAATACTTCTGTTGAGGTGCGCGGGCGGTAGAGGCCTTTCCTGAAAAGTGTCGGAGCAGGAGCTGTTGCGTCCATCGTCAAATTTTACGTTCTGTTTGTGACAAACCCGTCTCAGTCAGCTTACCCAACAAGACTTGTGCTCATTTAAGCCTTCGCATTCCTTTCTTGCAACAGCTCGGCTGCTCGGACGGGTCGACTACAGATCAAGACCTTCCGAAAGAGACGGTTAAGATCGTCGTACTCGCCGGAGTGATGATGGCATAGATATGGTGATCCGTTGTAGGACCGCAGTAGTCATCCACAATGCGTTAATCATTTCTCAATACAACGGGCGCTCATCCATTCTGCAATTGCTTGACGATGGCATCACGAATGCCCCCATGTCCCTGCTTAGTCGGATGAAAGACTTTTGCCACTTCCATATACCATTTGCCAAGGCCGGCGGAGAACACCTTTTGTGAATGAGCGTGAGGCGTGGCTTCTGCCCTCCTAACATTTGCGCCGCCAAAGTCCAGGTTGAAGAACCAGGTATCGGACCTCGAATTATCCGGCTCGCTGACTCCATCCTCGCAGAAGCGATGACCCTCGAACATCTCATCGACATCCACGTACTCGGCTCCAGCCGCGTCGGCAGCGGAGCGGATAATATGATTGAGCATGCTGACAAGACTATTCAAGTCGCGCCTCAGCTGACGCGTCAAGAACTGCTCTGGATCCGTCCTACTGAACGTCACACCATCGCATACCGCAGTCTCCTCGTTGAAGAACGTCGCGTAGCCCGTCACCAGAAGTCTACCTTCCGGCTTCATCCTCTGCAAACCCAGCTTAACCATCCTGGCATACCCCTCAACAAACCTACTGCTCTCAATCAACTTCCTACTCTTCCACAACTCCCCCGCACACGTCCCATGCGGCGCCCATTGATACACGCACTCATTCAGCACAGCAAAGAAGTCCACTTCATTCCCACCCACAGTCAACGTGACGAGATCGCTGTCGCCAATCGACGCGAGCTGCCGCCAAATCACACTTGCGGTGGTAGCTCCAGCACAGGCTGCACTGTGGAAGCGCACAGGACCGATTGCGTTGGCGAGCAGGACGGGATAAGAGTCGGAGAAGGGGCTGCACAGCGAGCCGGTGTTGGTGCCGGCCCCGCTACCGGTGGCGTAGGAGTCGCCTAGGGCGGTGTAGGTGCCTATAGATGGAAACGAAGATACGTTGAAGTGGAGGGGAGTGGCGAGGACGGGGATGAGAAGCGCAAAGAGGTAGACGATGGTGGAAGTCATGGACGTCATGATCTGTTGCTTCAAGGCGACTGCGTTATGTAGAGACGGGCAAAAATGAAGAGGATCTCATAGAGCTCTTCTCAACTTCATGAATCCAGTCGCCGCGTCGCCCGACACTGACGTGCTCATGATGGGGTCAACACTGTGTAACAAAGGACGAAGGATCTGTCTGAAGGTGGAGTATGGGATCAAAGCCGAGATCTGTGCGGGAGCGGTCCGTCCCGTCCAAATGACGTCTCCATTTAGAGCCTCCGAGAGTGGGAAGTCACAGCATGTACCGTGCTATCAACCACTCCTCCGTCGCTTTGCACATTACACCATAAGAATGAGTAACAGATCTGCAACGTGTACAGGAAGCTGAACTTGGTTCTCGTCTCCCTGCGCCCTTGAAAGGTAAAAGCAGGCCGCCAGCTTGCTGGACGGCCCTGCTGCACGGAGTTCCCAGACAAACCCCCCGGAGTCGATGCATCTGGCCAGAGCGGCGCCATGCAAGATCCATCAATCTAGACGGCTCTTCCAGAACAGCGTGCGAAGCGGTCGCTGGACGCACAGCCTGCGGAAAGTCAACCTTGGTGGCCGTCCAAAGTCAACACTGTCCCCCAGGGCCACGATGAGGGAAAAGAAGCCTCAGCCACGCCTGCGAGTTCCGGACTACTGTGAAGTGGAGACCGTCAAGGATGAAGCGGGGAGCGCAATATGGCCGGCTCCCGTTCTCGCTATGGAGAAAGCAAGAGCATTTCTCAGAGAATGGTATGACAGTCTGCCAAGCGGTCGTTTCCGCGCCATTGACTAAATCGAGCAACAGTGCCCGATCCGGCAAGGCGACCCTCCTCGTTCCAGACAAGGACGCCGACGGTCTCTCCTCAGGCGTGATCCTGCGCCGCACACTCACCACCCTAGGCCTTCCCACCAACCTGATCTCAACTCACATCGTCACCAAGGGCAGTTCCATTCACGACCCCTCGGAGCGGGATCTCATGTCCACGACCTACAAGCCCTCCTACGTAATCGTCCTAGACCAAGGATCCCGCGCTGGCCCACCTCTAATCGACAATCCCTCCACGGAATCGCTAATCCTAGACCATCACCTCTCCGACGCCTTCCCCGAAAATGCCGTCGTTGTATCAGCATGCCACTACCCGCCCGTCGCCACAACCTCTCTGCTAACCTACCTCATCTGTGCTCCCCTCCACCCTTCTCCCACCTTATTCGAAGAAACCTGCGCCTACCTCGCCTGCATAGGCACGCACGGCGACCTCGGCAACACCCTGAAATGGCTTCCCCCCTTTCCCGACCTGACCCCAACCTTAAAACAGCACACCAAGAAAGCCATCAACGACGCCGTCAGCCTCGTCAACGCTCCACGAAGGACAGCCCGCTACGACGTCCTGAGTGCATGGTCCGCCCTGCTCGCCTCGACCTCCCCAAAAGACCTGTTGACCAACCCGCGCCTCTTGGAAGCAAGAGCGGAGATCAACGAAGAAGTCGAGCGACACACGCACACCCCACCGAAATTCACCCCTGATGGCCGGATTGCCGTGCTGAGGATCCACACACCGGCTCAAGTCCACCCGGTGATTGCGACGAGGTGGGCCGGGTATCTGAACTCCAAGGCCCTTGAGATCGTCATGGTCGCTAACTCAGGCTACTTGCCCGGGGTGGTGAATTTCTCATGTCGCGTCGCGAGGTGTGCGCGTGCGAGGGCTGCGGAGGGAGAGGGGAAGGATGTGAATATTATTGAGTCGTTGAAGGCGGCGGCGGGGTTGAGTACGGATGGGCTGGGGGAGAGATTGGGGGAGAGTTTTGCGAGGGGACATCGGGAGGCAAGTGGTGGGATTGTGCCGGTGGCAGCGTTTGAGGAGTTGATGGGGTTGTTGAGGGTGGGGGAGAAGGTTGAGAGGGAGAAAGATGAGGCCCCGAAGAAGAAGAGGGGGAAGATGGTTGGGAATGGGAGTCCGCAGAAGAACAATTTGGGAAACTACTTCCAAAAGGCTTGATGCAGGTGCAAAGAAACTTGATTCTTGTGTCCGGTCTGTGATGGCAAGAGCTGTCCGAGAAGCTAAAAAGCCAGCCTGAAATGCTATGATGGCTTTGTTGAGTCCGCTAGCTTCGATGGCAGGGGAAAATTCTCTTCGAAACAACAA
>JAABUK010011198.1_pt1 | contig 11746 bp, 12 predicted proteins | sample 5559141 | NCBI WGS metagenome assembly JAABUK01 (sample SAMN10711869, study PRJNA513367) | rock metagenome | isolation source: Antarctica rocks | place: Antarctica: Victoria Land, Pudding Butte nord | collected 2016-01-03 | reverse complement strand
TCCGAGGCCCGCGTGCGCGTGGCCGCGCTGAACTGGAGCGCCAAGGCTCCCAGAACCGCCACGCTGCTTACCGAACCGGCCCACAGAGCGCGGCGTTGCAAAAGACTGTGTTTCATCTGTCTCCTCTTCTCTCCGCGCTTGCTGCGTCTCGTGGCGGCGCCGACAGCATCACGGCGGTGCATCCCAATTCCATTGCGGAGAGTTGCCTCAAGATTAGCCGCGCCGATTCACAGGGCCGTCACGGAGTTATCACTTTTCTATAACGCGCTACGCTGTCGGTTCCAGCCGGAATGAGCGACCTTCGCCACAAAACGATGCTTTTACAGGACGTTCTCGTGATGGCACCGTGATAACTGGCGGCAACGAAAAACCGCCTGCAAGTACTTGCAGGCGGGTGGAGGCCGTTACAGGGTTAAGAAACGACTCGCTGCACGAACCAGAAGGCTCCCGCCACCACAGCGCCCAGCGCGCTGAAAGCTGTGACGCGCCAGCCCCACAATCGGCTGCGTCGGTAGATCAAAGCCAGCAGCGGCGCGACGGCCAGCACGATCATCGCCTGCCCGAACTCGACGCCCAGGTTGAACGAGAACAGCGACCAGCGCGGCGCCCGCGCAGGCAGCTCCATCTCGCGCCGCACGTTGGCGAAGCCGAAGCCATGCACGAATCCAAAGCCAAAGGCGAACAGCACGCGCCAGTCGCGCGCACAAAACCACGCGGGAAGCTACAGGGACAGGGCCAATGCGAGCAGCACGCAACGCAGCAGCGTGCGCTTCATCGTGCCGTGCCCAATCTGACGGGAGCCGGAGTGCTGGAAGTGGCGGGCTCACCGGCGCGGGATGCTGTCTGGTGGCTCAGCCTGGTGAGCATGGCGGTGGCGATGGGCGCGAGAGTCGGGCTGAAGTTGGGGTTCAGGCTGAGGGCGCGATACAAGTACTTCTGGGCGTCAACCGGCTCGCCCAGCGCGGCGTAGATCATGCCCGCGTGGTAGAGGATGCGGGCGTCCGAAGTCTTCTGCCGCAGCGCGCGGCGGATGACCTCCCTCGCCTGCTCCAGATCCTTGTTCTTGTAGTAGCACCAGGCCAGGGTGTCCTGCTCGAAAGGGTTCTTGGTCAGCTTGCGCGCTTGGGCCAGGCGCAGGGCCTCGGCCAGGTTGCGGTCGTGGTCGGCGTAGAACTGCGCCATCGGGAAGTTGGCCGTGGTGTCGTTGGCCGCGCGGCTGAGACGGTGCATCGCCTCGATCAAGGCGTATTGCTGCTCGGCCTGGGCCTTGTTTCCTGTCAGGGCGTAGGTGTCGCCCAGCGCGATCAGCGTGTCGTGCTCCGGCGCGATGGCGACGGCTTTCTTGTACAGGCTGATGGCGGCTGGGAACTGTCTCCTGGCCGCCTTGACCTTTCCCATCGCGGCCAGCAGGTGGCGATTGTTGGGAGTCTTGGCCAGTGCGTCGGCCAGCACCATCTCGGCGGCGGGCAGGTTGCCGTCGCTGAAGTAGATGAGGGCGAGCTGGGCGCGGCACCAGGCGGTGTTCTCGGCGTAGGTGCCTCCGCTGTCGATGGCCTTGCGCATCAGCCAGCCAGCCTGCATGAAGCGGCCCCTGATGTGGAGCAGGTGCGCGCCGCGGCTGTAGGACGAGAGGTCGGGCCGCAGGTCGAGCATCTTCTGGTAGCTCTTGAAGGCAGTAGGGTAATCGCCCTGCTCGACAGCAGCGTCGCCGATCAAGCCGTAGGCGGCGTTGTTGCGCGGGTTGATGGCGATGGCCTGCTTCGCCCACACGATGCTCTCATCAAACTGGTGGCGCCCGCTGCTGACCCAGGCCAGGCCGGTGAGCGCCTCGCCATTGCGCGGCTGCAGAGCCAGAGCCTTCTGGTAGAGCTGCTGGGCGCGGGCGTAGTACGCGGCGTCGGCGGTCTCGCGAACGTGCTGCATCAGCGCGTCGCCCAGGTTGACCAGGGCGCGTGCATCGCCTGGATTCCGGCGAGCTTTGGCCGTCCACTTGGCGATGGCCAGGTCGGTGGCCGAAGTTCCCGTGGGGCGCGGGATGGCGTCCAGCACATCAACGAGCGACGCTGCGGAAGCGGCCTGAACAGGCGCGGCTCCGCTTTGGCTTGTGCGGCTCGAAGCCCACCACACGCCGCCCGCGATGCCGAGGGCGAGGCAGGAGAGCAGAGCCTTGGGCATCAGCTTGCGGTGTTGAGGTGTTGTGTTCATGGCAATCCGTATGGCGTGCACAAAGGAATTGGCCACAGAGTTCACAGAGAACCGCAGATGGAGCACAGAGAAGATAACGAGAGATGCAAGTACTTGTAGATGCTTTCTCTTGTCTTTCTTCTGTGCTCCATCTGCGGTGCTCTGTGAACTCTGTGGTGAATTCCTCAGCCGCCGAAGTTCTCGCCGGAGTCCTTGCTGTTGCGGACGCCCGCGTTCGGGGTGCCCGAGAAGGGGAAGACCTGGTTGAAGAGCTGGTCGTTGGCCGGCACGCTGTCGCCGACCGGAACCAGAACGCCGTAGCTGGGGCCGCTGGCGATGGCCGTCAGCAAAATGTCGGAGACATCATCGCCCAGGCGACGGCCATTGGGCCAGCCGCTGGGCGTGCCGTCCGCGGTGCGATCCAGGCCGAAGGTGCTCAGGCGGTTGAAGCCGGGCTGCCCGGCCAGGCGCACAGGCTCGGTCTGGGTGTTCACGCGCAGCACTTCGGGGATGAAGATGGTCTTCAAATCGACGCGCCCCGTCTCGACGAACGGCGTGCCGTAGATGGTGTTGACCAGGCGCGCGATCTCGGGGTTGAGCGCGTAGGTCGCGAACTGCTCGTCGGCGGTGGGGTAGGTGCGGTTGAGGTTGTCCTTGTCGCGCAGGGCGACCAGGCCCTCGTTGAAGATCGGGTTGCCCAGCCGCTGCACCTGGATGAAGGGGCCTTCGGTCTTCTGGAAGCTGGTGTCGGTGCCGTTGCCGCCGCCATCGAACTGCAGCGTGACCTTGGGCCGCGCCGTCGAGCCGTAGACGCCGATCCCACGCTGCACCGAAGCGCCGAAGAAAGCGCCGCCGCGCGCCGGCTTGAAGGGCAGCGCGGGCAGGTCGGAGAGCGGAATCTGGATGGCGTACACCAGGACGTTGTAGCCGCGGAAGCCATCGGTGCCTGCGCTGGGCGTGCCGAGGGGAGTCTCGCCAGCCGGGCTGCCCGGCGCGCCCTGCAGGATGCGCGGGTCCAGCAGGTTGAAGATGCCGGGGATGTCCGAGTAGAAGCCGTCTTCGCGCGGGCCGGACCACACCGTCTCGCCCGAGGGCAGGTCGAAGATCGTCTGCCGGGTGTAGAGATCCAAATCAGCGCCAGTGGCCGCCCCGGAGCGAGCGCGCCCGTTCGCATCGTTGTAGAACGGAGTCACGCGGTTGCCCACGTTGGGCGGAGGCGTCAGCAGCCCGCTCGCCAGCACCCGCGAGCGGCTGCCATCGACGCGGGTCAAGGTGTAGGTCTGGAGGTAGTTGTGGTTGGCGTCGTTGACGTTGAGGATCGCACCGCCAGCGCCGTTTAGCGCCAGCGCCTGCCCGTAGGAGAGGACGGTGTTGGTGCGCTTGTAGCCGCTGGTGACGGGCGAATACTGGAAGTCGTAGCGCCGCAGCAGGTCGCCCGTGGACGGGTTGGTGATGTTGATGCTGTAGCGCACATCGGGCGAGAACCGCTCGAAGATGGCGCCGTCGCCCGGCTCCGAGAAGGGCCGAGCCTGCACCACGACGTTGAGCACTCGCACCGCGGGGTTGCTGGCCTTGGTGCCCACGAAAGCGTAGACATCGGTCAGGTTGGCCTGCGGATCCAGCTTGATGAGCGGGGCATCGCTGTGGTTGGCGGCCTGGGCCGCCGTGCCTCCCAGCAGCGCCAGCAAAGCGGCCACGGTCGAGATCGTCTTGCGCTTGAGGAACGTGTTCCTGGCTTGCAGCCGTGGCGCGGGCGGGGCAACGGGACTCTTCTGTTTTGAGTTCATGGCTCTCCTTTTGGCGGAGCGAAATGGCGTGCTTCCGCTTTCCCGCCTAATTCTGCGAGAGCCACGTCCCGCCGCTATCACGGCTGGATTGTTTTTTCATCACTTTTTCGTCACGGAGCGCCCGACCGAGCGCCCGCAAGTACTTGCACCGCGCCGCAAAACAGCACGGCCCCACGCCGAAGCGCGGGGCCGTGCTGCAAGTACTTGAGGCAAGTACTTGGATGGCGTTTTACATCTTGCCGTGCATCATGCCGTGCATCTTGCCCATCTTCATGCAGTCCATGCACATCATCTTCTCGGAAGACGACATCCGCCTGTAGGTGCGCTGGTGCGCAGCGCTCATGGCCGAAACCTTGACGCCGTGCATCATCATCATGGCGACCTTCTTCTCGGACGAGGACATCCGCGCGTAGGAGCGCTTCTGCGCCATCGTCATGCCCGACATCATGCCGCCGTGCATCATGCCGCCCGACATCTTGCTGCCGGACATCTTGTGCATGGCAAACGTCGGGGCCGACAGCGCGGTGGTGGCGGCCAGCAGAGCGGCCAGGGGCAGGCAGAGGTTGATCTTGAGTCGCATGGAGTGTTCTCCCGATTCGTGGTTTGTGTGGCTGTGGTCGTTGCGGCGGGCGTGGAAGCCCAGGTTCGTCGTCGCGAAGTGTGTGGCCTCACCTCCTTTGAGTTGTGTTTCTGGGTGGTTTAGTGTCCGGCGTAGTAGTCGTAGCCCTGCTCGGCCCAGTAGTCGGCGGGGCGCTGGTTGGTGTAGGTGATGGTGCCAATGCGCTTGATGTTCTTGATCCCGTACTTGATCGGGATCGCCAGCCTCAAGGGAGCGCCGTGCTCGGGCATCAGCGGCGCGCCGTTCATCTCGTAGCACAAGAGCGTCTGCGGATGCAGCGCGGCCTCGAACTCCAGGCCGACGTAATAGACGCCGTCCGGCGTGGCCATGCCAACGAAGGCCGGCGCGTCCTCCAGGTTCTTGGTATCAAAGGGCTCGCCGCTCTGCGTGGCGGGAGGGAACTTGTGCATGAAATCGCTCAGGCGCGCCCCGGCCCAGTGCTGCACGATGGCCCAGCCCTCGATGCACTTGAGCTCGGTCACCATCTCGACGCGAGGCAGCGCCTTGATCTGAGCCAGCGTGATCGTCCTCATCGGCTCGTCGCCGCCGGCGCCTTCGAGCGAAAGCTCCCACTCGGCCACATTGAAATCCGATCCCAGCCCGATGTCGCCGTTGGTGCGCGCCGGATCCACGCGGGCCGAGGCGAACGTAGGCGCCAAACGGTAGGGCGAATACAGATCGCGAGCCAGCGCCTCGTTGGATTGCAGGGCGCGTCGCAGCGGCCACGCGATGCCGTCCTCGGTGCGGCGCGAGGCGACCCAACGCACGCCTCCGTAAGTACTTGCCGCGGCCACCGCGCCCCACAGAAACGAGCGGCGCGACATCTTCTTCATCTGCGACTCGACCGAAGCGTCCGACGAGACCGAAGTCGCGGGCCGCTCTCGCACAGGAACTGGAGCCCCGACGGGCGCGCCCTCAGCAAGCACTTGCGGCGCTTCGGGCGGAGTTTCGTGTTCGTGGTTTTCGCTCATGGTGCCACCGGTGCCTCAAGTACTTGCGGGGCGGACGGCGTAGAATCGGAGCGCGTGGGAGATTCGTTGGCGGGCGCATCGGTCACGATCTCGTGGCCGGTTATCATGGCGCGGAAGTTGTTCCAACCCGCGCGCGCGACTTGCAGCACATGAATCAGGAAGAAGCCGCAGAAGGCCAGCGTCAGCCAGAAGTGGAGCCAGCGCGCCACTTCGTAGCCCGTGGCGTTGAGCCCCAGCGTGGCGGCGATGGCGCCCACAGGCGAGGAAATAATCGCGAGCTGGATCGGCTTGTAGATGGCCAGGCCGGTCAAGAGCGAGCCAAGCCCCATCACGATCACGCTCGTGTACGCGATGCGCTGGGCGCCGTTGAACTTGGCGCGCGGCAAGGGTTGCTTGCGGATTTTCAAGTCGTGCAGCACGACCTGAATCGCTTCGCCCAGCGACTTGCGCGTGGGCAAGAGGTGGCGCCACTCGCCAGAGAAGGCGACGAATAGCACGTAGCCCAGCCCGTTGAGCGCGAAGATCCAGGCCAGCGTGAAGTGCCAGGCCATGCCCTCGGCCAGCCGGCTGCCAAGCCCGAACTTCTCGTAGAACTTCTGGGGGAAGAAATGGAACAGCGTGCTGCTGGCCCAGCCGACGCGGAAGACATCGTTGGCCCAGTAGATCAGCAGCCCGCTCCAGATCATGATGAACAGAACCGGGAAGTTGATCCAGTGGAACCAGCGGATCGCCAGCGGATGCTTCGCTTCGAGCCTCTTGGCGCCGTCCGAAGTACTTGCAGCGCCGGGCGCGGGCGCCTCAAGTACTTCGGCTTCGGGCACGCGTCGGGGCTGGGTTTTGAGGGCGAATTTCATGGCGGCTCCCCAAACGGCGACTATTTCTTGGCCGGGCTGAACTTCATGGCGACCGCGTTCATGCAGTAGCGCAGGCCCGTCGGCTGCGGCCCGTCGTCGAAGACGTGGCCCAGGTGCCCGTCGCAGCGCGCGCACTGAATCTCGTCGCGCTCGCCGTCGGCGTCCTTAACCTGGGCGACGTGGCCCGCGATGGGCTTCCAGAACGAGGGCCAGCCCGTGCCGCTGTCGAATTGCGTGCTCGAACGGAACAGGTCGAGCCCGCAGCCCGCGCACTTCCACGTCCCGGCCTCTTTCTTGAGGTGGTAGTCGCCGCTGAAGGCCGCCTCGGTTCCTTCCTTGCGCAACACTGCGAACTGCATCGGCGTGAGGATCTTCTTCCACTCGGCCTCGCTCTTCACGACGCGTCCCACGCCCGATTTCTTGGCGGGCTTCTCATCGCTCACGGGCTGCAAGGCAGGACGCGAATCGTCAGGCCGAGCGGCAGTTTGTTTTGGCTCGCGCAGGAGGTTCTCGATGAGGTCGGCGGCCTTCTTCTCGCCTCCGGCGCCGTTGTAGTTCAGCTCACCCTCCCACTTGAAGCGCACGCGGCCCGCGCGATCGAGCACGTAGACGGTGGGCCAATACTGCTGGCCCCAGCGCCGCCAGTTCTCGCTCTGCGGATCGAGCAGGACAGGGTGCGTGATGCCCAGTTCCTTAACCATGCGCGCCACGTTCTCGGGGTTGCGCTCGCCCGCGGTTTCGGGCGTGTGGACGCCGATGATCTCGACGCCTCGCGCCGCGAACTGCTTTTGCAGGCGCTCGTAGGCGGGCAGGTTGGCGCGGCAGTTGGAGCAGCCAAACGTCCAGAACTGCACGATGGTCACTTCGCCGCGCCGCGAAGCCAGCGTGATCGGCTTGTCGCCCGGCGTGTTGAGCCAGCTCTCGCCCAGCAGCTCCGGCGCAACCGGCGCCTGTCGCGCGCCCGCAACCTGAGCCTGAGCTTCGGGCGAAGTCAGCTTGGCCACGCCGAATGTTGCAGCCGCGCCCAGCAGGGCCAGGATCGATGCGCGCTTGTTCCAGAGCGTCGATGTGTTGTTGTTCATCTTCATAGTTCCTTCAATGCCGCTTCGGGGAAATCAGTTCCCGAACGGCGATTTACTTTTGTGCTCTCTGCGGCGGCGCTGCAACGATCGGAGCGCGCCGTCCAGCCCGCGCGCTTCCCGACTGCGGCGTCCAGGAGAACGGGACTCGCATCGTCTGCAGCGGCGAGCACAGGCGGTCGGAGCAGAGCTGGAAGCGCACCTCGATCACGCCCCGCCGCGCCCCGCGAGCCTTCGCGCCCAGCACAACCGGCACGCCGAAGGAGACAGCGCCCTGATAAAGCTCGTCGGTGATTTTGAAGGCCGGGTTGAACTTCCTGGCTGGCCTGGGCTGCGCGATCTTGCCGCGCGCCTGAAGGCCGGCGTTGGGCAAGAGCCGGATCGTGGTGCGCTGCGAGCCGCCTGGCGGCTGCGTGGTCGAATACAGGTGCCAGGGCGCGGAGATCTGAGCGGTCACGATGACCGCGGCGCCCTCGCCCACGCGCGCATCGGCGGGCGACAGCCGCGCGCTCCAGCGTGCCAAATCGGGCGCGGCTTCGAGAGGCGCAACCGGCAGCGGAGCCAGGAACACAAGCGCGCAGCCGCACAGCAAGTGAGGAATTCTCATGGCGTTTTCACCTTGCTGCTCGAACCGTTGCTCGCAGAATTGGCAGCCTCAAGTACTTGAGGCCGCGCTTGGCGCGTGGGCGGCGCTGCAAGTACTTGCGGAGCCTGCGTCGTGCGCGATCCCAGCGCAGGCGCTGCGCTGAACTGCACCAGGTCTTTGGCGAAGAACAGGTCGAGCGTCCAGTCGAGCATCACGCGCAGCTTCTTTTCCAGGCGCGGCAGCTTGGACAGGTAGATCGTGCGCCACATCCACCAGGCGAGAAAACCGGAGAAGTGAATTCCCAGCACGTTGGCCACGCCCGAGCGTTGGCCTATGGCCGCGAGCTGGCCCAGCATCTTGAAGCGGAAGGGCCTGAGCTTCTCGCCGTTCAAGCTCGCCTCGATGTTGCGCGCGATGGTCTTGCCCTCACGCAGCGCGTGCTGGGCGGTGGGCGGGTAGAAGCTGCCTTTGCCGTCGGGGATCATGGCGGCGTCGCCTAGCGCCCACACGCCGGGCCACTCAAGTACTTGCAGGAACTCGTTGGCCCGGACGCGTCCCTTGTGCATCGCGCACGGCAGATTCGCCAGCAGGGGATTGGGGCCGTTGCCAGCGGTCCAGATCAGAGTCTGCGCGGCGATGGTGCTTCCGTCGTCCAGCGTCACGCACGACGCGCTGGCTTCCTGCACGCGGGCCTTGAGGATGACCTCGATGCCGTGCTCGCCCAGCTTGCGCTCGGCGTATCGCCCCAGCTTCTCGTCCAGTTCGGGCAGCAGAACCTGGCCCGAGTGCACCAGCACCACGCGGATGCGGCTGGCGCTCAGGTTCGGGTAGCAGCTCGTGGCGTGGCGCAGGAAGTCGTTGACCGCGCCTGAGGTCTCGACGCCCGCGAAGCCGCCGCCCGCGATGACAAACGTCAGCAGAGGCTGTCGCATGGCCACGAAGCAGTCGGAGTCGGCCACTTCCAGGCGCTCGATGAGTGTATTGCGAAGGCACACGGCGTCGCCCAGCGACCTCATGCCCAGCGCGTGCTCGCTCAGGCCCGGCACGCGGGAGAAATCGGTGACGGCTCCCAGGGCGATGACCAGGTGATCGTAAGGCAGCTCGTGTGAGTGATGCTGCTCGCCGCTGCCGTGGCACACGGTCACGCTCTTGCCGGGCAGGTCGATGGCCTCGACATCGCCGCAGAAGAAGCCGGTGCGCTTGAGCAGCTTGTGCAGTGGGTTCACGATGTGCGCGATGTCCAGGTCGGAGGCGGCGACCTCGTGCAGCATCGGCGTGAAGAGGAAGAAGTTCTCGCGGTTGACCAGCGTCACCTCGACATCCGGGCGCTGGCCCAGCAGCTTCTCCAGCTCCATGGCGGCGTACAGGCCGCCGAAGCCGCCGCCCAGGATCAGAATCTTCTGCTTGCTCATTCCGCTTGTGGAATCTGCTATCGCGCACCTCCCGACCCGGCTCTTATGACAGCATACGGTGGTGCTATCACAAGAGCGTCACGAAAGTTCACGATTTGGTCACGGCACGATGTTTTCTTGTTCATGGTGGCCGAGCTTTAGGGTGCGAGGCTCGCCCCAATTTCGCCTCACGCCTTGCTCCGGCGGAACTCAAAGCCCCGGCGCGCTCAGGGCCTTGCGGAAGATGATCTTGTCCTCGCCCGCCTTGTAGAAGTCGCGAATGCACGCCTCGGGCTCGAAGCCGCGCTTGCGGTAGAAGGCCCGCGTGCGCTCGAAGTTGGGCAACCCTGATGTCTCCACCAGCAGCACGCGCTCGCCACGCGCCCTCAGCTCTTGCTCGACGTGGCGCAGTAGCAGGGTGCCGTGCCCCTGCCCCTGGCGGTCAGGATGGACGGCGAGGAGATACAGATTCCAGGTGCCCTCGGTCATGCGCTCCGGCGCGTAGTGAGCGACTCCGACAGGCTCGCCCTCGTCGTCCACGACCCAGTGGCCACTGCCATCGCCCTCCAGGTGGCCAAGCAGCATCGCGCCCAGTTCCTCAAGCTCCTGGGCGCCGAACCAGCCAGTCGCATTGGCCAGAGCGATCAGCGCGGGCGTGTCATCTTGGGTGATATGTCGGATCATGCTGAATTTCCGTTGGCGCCTCATTGGCGCCTCATGTGCAGCCGACCATCTTGCGGGTCGCAGCGTTGTCCTTGGCGTCCTCGGCGACCAGAAGATACAGGCGCAGCTTCGGCCCCGTTGCCGTCCCGCCGCCGCTTAGCTGGAAGCGGCGGCGGGAGGAACGGGCGAGGTGCTGGAATCGCCTGGAGCGAGCGGAGCGGCGGCGAAGTTAACCGCGAACCTCTTGCACCAGATCGAGACCGATTGGTAGGTCTTGGGGTCGAAGCTGATGGGCAGAGCGTAATTCTGGCTGCCGATGTTGCCCTTGATGACGCCCAAGTCCAAGTACTTGCCGCTCTTGATGGCAGCGCTGTCGCTTCCGTCGCGACCCTGGACGAGATAGACGTGGACATCGGGCCCATTCGAGGTCTTGAAGTCCGAGAAGCGCAGCACGTAGCCGTTGCTCCGCTTGTAGAGCGTGGCCTTGCCCTCGGAGTGGTGTCCCAGGCTCTGGAACGCGCCTTGCCCGATGAGCTGAGGCGCCTGAGCGCCCGATGTCAGGGCGTGAAAGCTCTCGTTGACCGCCTCGTTGACGAAGAGATTCTCAGGACGGAAGGCGGCCCACCCTCCCAGGGCAACGCCCACGGCGAGCACGGCCCCTGTGACCTGCTTGCCCCTACTCCAATTGCGCGGGTTGAGGCGGCCCGGCTTGTTGCAGTGGGTCGGGGTGTTGGTGGTCCGCATGATGTTCATAGTCTTTCCTGTTGGCGTTGGCGGGCCTGATTCCTACGCCTTCTCCAACTCCAATGCCCCAAGCCAAGGCCTTGTTCCCGCCGCACGAAATTCTTCTGGGTGCAGCGAGTAGGCAAGCAAAAACGCCCCGCTCCTCATGGAGCGGGGCGTTTTTGTTTGGGCTGCTACGAGAGCCTGGCCGAGCCCAAGGCGACATCGCACTGGCCGCACCAGATGACCACGGTGCTGCCTTTGACCTGGGCCACATTGGGTGGGGCATAGTTCTGCGTGCCCTTAGTGCTCTTGAGCGCGCCCAACACTGGCCTGGCACCGTTGTTCTCGGCGCCAGGCGATTCTTGAAAAACCAAAAACCTGCAAGTACTTGCGCTCAAGTACTTGCAGGCTCAAGCTGGGCGTAGCGAATTAATCGGCGGGCTTGTCGTTTTGAGCGGAGGATTCTTGAGCCAGAAGAGCGGCGATACGGCTCTTGAGGACGCCGATCTGCTTGCTCTTGGGCATCTCGACGTGCTCGATCTTCTGGCGCAGACCCTCGACCAGATCCTGCTCGAAGCGGAACTTGCGCGTGCACGCGCGGCACAGCTTGAGATGCTGCGCCACCTTGCGCTCCTCGTCCGGCGCGAGCTCGCGGTCAATGTAGTCGTCGAGCCGCTCCAGAGCCTCGCGGCAGCCGTAGATGTCGAGCCCGAAGGCGCGGATGCGATACATGGTGATCCTCCAATGCCACGCGCGTGCTAAGCAGTCAGACAAAAGTAATGCGGTATTTGGAGCCGACGTTGTGGAGGATGTTGGAGACGGCCCGGCGCAGAGCGGAGAAGTCGCTGTAGGCGCTGGGTTCGAGCCAGTGGTACTTGCACCTCTT
>JAABUK010011194.1_pt1 | contig 11750 bp, 11 predicted proteins | sample 5559141 | NCBI WGS metagenome assembly JAABUK01 (sample SAMN10711869, study PRJNA513367) | rock metagenome | isolation source: Antarctica rocks | place: Antarctica: Victoria Land, Pudding Butte nord | collected 2016-01-03 | reverse complement strand
AGCGGGTGAGGAGGCAGGAAAATAGAAGGATGTTTGGATCATAAGGGCAGGATGGTGCGGGCAGACGTCAGCCTTACGGAAGCGGGAATAATCCCTGACACTGAGTGGTGGCCGGCCACTAAAGATGACGACTCTGTGGGGAACGTCTTATGATTGGTTACTAGTCTGGTAGCTTATGCGGCTCACTCCATCATGACTGGTCCGACCATTACTCCTCTCCATTGAGACCAGTCATTCCAGCAGACCCTTGCCTCCACGTATCGAACCGCTCATCATGATTTTTGCAATTATTGACTCCCGACAAGTCCACTGGCAGGACTCAGACGCCTTCATTCTGAGCTGTCAATGAGCTATTGGAAAGGAGCCAAATGCACTCTTGCAAAGAGATCAGCGATGCGAGCTAGCAGCAGCGACCTTGGCGTAGGCAATCATTAACAGGCCGGCCGCGGGTAATATGGCTTTCGGAAATCCCTCCTCACGATGTTGATGACTACCGCTTCGTCTTGGATATTCCACGAGGTTTTGCCGAGCTCCTATCTGCTTTGTTGCCTGTAACGCGACCTTTGGGTTTGGACCGTGGGAACGGAGCTGTTTGCAAGATCACGACTGAGCTCACCGCCGCACTAGAAGTTGACGTGCTCATCCTCTCTTTCCGCTTCGATATCCGATCGCTTCTGCGCAGCATGACATCGGTAGGTTTGGGTTGTGCACTTCTCCCCAGATCGGCAGCTAAACCGGCTTCCAATGCACCCGACCTCTTCTGGTTGGTAGATAATCGCCTGCTTCTGCGCGGAGCAACATTGGCAGGCGGAGGTGGTGATATCGTTGTGTTAGGGCCTTGGTTTTGACCATCGCCACGTTTTGTAGGGATCATTAACTGTCGAGGGCTGGGTGCTTTCCTTCCAGCGGCTTTTGATACTTTGGATAAATGGATTGGACCAAGCGCAGAGTTTGCTGAAGCACGCTTTGTGTTTTTGTCCGGTTTTTGACTACTTTGCAAGGCGGATCTGCCAGGTCGGTCGGATCTGAGGTCCTTGAGCGTGGTTTGACCTGACCTCGATGTTCTTTTCGGTACTATGGCTTGAGCTTCGAGATGATCGGATGTTGACACTTCTGCCGATGGGATGGCGCACTCCGCAAGAAGGGCTGCAAGTTGTTGCTCTACCCATTCCAACCGCATCTCTGCAGGTCTGACTTGCTTTCGTGCGTCCTCTACATACGATTGCATTCTTCTACCTTGTGAATGGTTTCGCTGTGCTTCACCTTTTATCCCCTGGCGTGCGCAATTATCCTCTCTTTGTTGGAAATATTTCACTTGGCGCTGCCAGAATTCCACCCACTGCTTGGCGCTTTCGACCTCGAGTTGTTGATAGGACCGATAGTCCTTCCAGAGGGATACTTGGGCCGGGCTCTCTGCAGACTGTCGTTCTTGCCGTTGCCAGAACTCTACCCACTGCTTAACATTGTACAACTCCATCTCCTTATAGGCCCGATATTCCTCCCGGAGCCGGATGTTCATTTGGGTCTGGCTCTCTGGAGATTGTCCTTCTTGCAGCCGCACCTCCGCATCCCTATCCGCCTCTTTCTTTTGCTGATGATCCAAGAATTGCTTCCACTCCCTCAATTCTTCCTCGAACTGACCATATTCACCCTCCCAGTGGCAAAGGACGAAAAGATGTTCATCCGTGTGTCCGCCATCATGGACGTCAGGCACCGGTTGGATCGGGCGAGATGGCCTCCCACCCGTATCCAGCAGGGTGTTATAGACTCGTTTCGCTTCCAGCTCGCTCCTCTCCTCCATCTGGCGACGAGATGTCGGCGCTCCCATTAATGACGCAGCGCATTCTGAAAGGACCGCTGGAAGCTGCTGCGTGACCCATTCCAACCGTTTCTCCTCCGGTGCGAGCTTTTCCCGCCGTCTTTCTATACTATCCAGCCAGCGGTCGTGGCTCGCCCCACGGAATTTTCCCTCCTCCACTCTAGGATCATTCCGCTCTATTGCCTCCACCCCCCGTCGGTCCCCTTTGATTTGCCTCTTCTTCAGGTCGATCCCCCTTTGAAAATAGCCTTGATATTCCTTCCAGTCCTTCAATTTTTTCAGGCTTGCTGTGAGGTGTAGATCGTGCGGGTACCGCTGCCGTTCCATGTCCTCCTCTCTTGCCTTGTCTGGATGATCCTCACGGATGCGTTGCTGAGTGTCGCGAAAACCCTGCCACCGTCGTAGTTCTTCCTGGCATCGACCTCTTTCTGCTCCCCAGTGTCTCGCAATAAAACCGGCCTCGGTCAAAGAATTATTGGGACCTGGTTCATAGCCATACCAGCTGTCGTAAAAAAGCTCCTCGTATTGTTCAGCGTATCGGTACCAAAGCTCTCCACCAACTTGGACTTTCTTCCAGGGCGGTGTTGGTCGGATCGGACGAGTCGGTCTCCCACCCATCTCTATCAGGGTATCGTAGGCTCCCTTGGCTTCAAGTTTAGACCACTGCGCCCTTACCTCGGGGGGGTCGGGGCTTGGGGTTCGGCTCAATCTGGGGGAGCAGTCTCTGAAGTTTCTCGAAGCGTTAGTATGACTATCTATGTTGACAGGATTGATCGGGTCTAAGAGTTTGAAGTCTTCTCACCGAAGTTTCGCTTCAAGGTCTTCTGGATCCACAGGCTGGGTGTGGTGCACATTATGGGTCATGTCTCTGGGAGTAGAATGGAGTGTTAGTACCACGATCTGAGATTTGGAAAGGGTCAAGTCTCCTAGATTACACTTCTTACCTGAATCTCTCCCACATCTCTGTAGTCACGTTCGGCTTATCCTTTATGGAGAAGATTCTGTCGAGAGAAAGCACATCAGTACAGTCGTCCAGTTACAAAGAAAATTGACCTTTCGATAGGCTGCAGCTTCTCACCTCTGTTTCGCAATCGCTGCTACCACGTCCGGATTGCACAGATCTTTGGCCAGAACTTCCATTATAGAAGATGTAGAGGGCGCCATCATGCTCGGAGATGTTCTGTAGTTGGAAAGAATAAATGACTGAGAATTGATGAAGCAAGGAATATACGACAAGCGAGGAAAACAAAACTAAACTGCTGACAAAGCGATCGGCGCGCGTGCGGCCTCCCCACCTTCCGCACTAGAGAATTTGAGCGATCCCGAAACGGGAAACATCCTCTGACTCATAATATCTGCAAGTGCGGGGCGTTTACAGCCAAGCCTGTCGGAAAAGATGGTGTGGTGACCTTTGATCCAGTCATCTAATAAAGTGTGGTCGCACATCAAACTCTGGCTCGAGGGTGAAATCCTTCGAGATGGTGGGCGCTAGGGGAACCAATCAAACCCTCCAAGTTCGTACTAAGGTGTCGTGGCACCTATCGTTGCCCGATACTAATACACCAGGAAGGTTGGGTAGACGAGATCTTTTTAATCAGAAGAACTCCCTCAAAAATCATCTACTGACAGTTTATCATTCCATTCTCTCGATCGGATAATTCCAAGATGGAGGAGGAAGAAGATCCCAGGCTCATCGTGACACTGGAGGCGGACGGTACAATTGCCGAAAGAGCCTGGAATCGACCGCAGAACCAAGATCGATGCCTACCTGCGTCTGAGTCTGTAGTGGCTATCTCAAGTCGAGAAAGTACCCCCGCTGAAGTAGACCAACCTGGATCTCAAATACGACTGACCTTTGACGACAAGCCGAAGAACCTCGAGGAAGGTTTTGTGTTCGGAGGTGATCCACGAATCTGCGATGTCTTCCTGGGCGAACGCGGTGCCGGGTTCAGCGGTCAACAATTCCGCATCGCATTCAACGAGCGAGGACAGGTTATATTCAAGAATACATGTCGAAAAGAAGCACAGGTCAGCTACAACGGCGAAGACCCTCCTCCGCGAAACCAATTCACCTGGATCCTCTTCGACACATACGAGAACATCAAGATCACAGTGGGTGATGAAAATAATCATCTGATCTTCAAGGTCAAGTGGCCGAAACGCGAAACTTGCCGGGCTGAGTACGAGGCACGCCGCGACGCCTACCTCGAAGACCGCCGAAACGCGCTCCCCCCGCTCGGCCAGCTAGGCATGGAGAGCCAGCAAAAGACCGCGGGTCTCACTGCACAACATTCTCCCAGACAACAGCCTATCTATCTGACGCAAGAAGAGCTCGGATGCGGTGGCTTTGGGACGGTCTACAAGGCCGTTGATGTAAGTACGGGCGACGAGTATGCAGCTAAAAAGTTTCACACCGGCACTTGGGAGAAGGAGGTTGAGATCTTGAAGAGTATTTCACATGTAAGCTTGATTGCTGACCTATGATGAATCCATGTCTGACTTGTCGCAAAGGAGCGTATTGTGCAATTCGTGGATTTCTCAATGGAGCAGGGACCCCTGCTGGTGATGGAATACCTACCCCTTGGAAGTCTAGCACGTCAGCGTGGTATCACCGAAGAAGAGACCCTCGGGATCCTTTGCCAAGGACTTCAGGCTCTTGAGTACCTGCATTCCCAGCGTCTGGCGCATCGAGACATCAAGCCGGGTAATATTCTCCTTCAGTCTCGAACGCCTTTCCTCATCAAACTTGTCGATTTTGGATTGGCAAAGAACGATTCCATCTTGGAAACCTTTTGCGGAAGTAATGCATACGCCGCTCCCGAGGTTTGGGAGGGTAGATCTTACACCACTGCCGTGGACATATGGTCACTGGGAGTGATCGTGTTACAATACGCATACGGTCTTCCTAAGCCAACGCGAAAGCGCAAGGGCAGCCAATGGTGTCGAGATATAGTCAAAGCTGCCAAGGATGGAGAGGACGGCGACACTTTGATAGATATCATCTCAACCAAGATGTTGACGATGAATGATCAAAATAGGCTATCGGCAAGTGATTGCTTGGAGCAAGCATATCGGCTAGGATTTCACAACGTACACACTTTCGAGACTGGATATGCAACGCCTACGGGGAGGTCGACGCGTCAACACGACATCACAAGGAGGACTGGTTCCAGATCCATCGTGATGCAACCCCTTCAAAAAAAATCACCGGACGGTGATGTTTCATCAGGATTCTACTATGTAGGAGGGTCATCTGAATCAACTGAAATTGCTCCGTCGAAGCGTGATCTTCGAGGAGGAATTCAGTCTTATAATCGTACATCTCAACGATCCCTTCAGCACGCTCAGGGAGCTACACAAATCCGAAATCCTCAACCTGAAGGCATTTCCAAGTCAACGCTAAGTAAGCGGCGGCGGCCACAAACAACTCAATCTCCCACGGCCGACGCTGTAGGAAGAGGACAAGCAAAACGGTCACGAGCTTTAGTCTCATGCGAAGCCGGTGCGCAGCTTTCTAAGGCGTCGAACCCGAGGCAGGGTCCCGAGCAGCTCGAACGCAGCATCAGCTCAAATCATGAGGGGCCATTGAGTCCGAAACATACTGCGCGTACGTCGCGTATTGGCAACTTGCGTCCTCAACTTCGGATTACGGCAAGTCAAACCGGCCGGGAAATGATTCGGACACAAGCGGTATCCCCAGAAAGCAACGAGGAAGTACTTGAGGCCATGGATGATATTTATGTCCGGATGAAAGTCGAAGACCAGATCGTGCTCCTGCGAAAAGAAGACTGCTTTCTGAACGCAACTCAGATCATGAATACCGCAAAGTTAACCAAGTCGACTAAGGACCATCTTTTTCATAGGATGAAGATGTATACTAACGTCGAGGCGAATGCTCCCAGAGATGGTAGATGGGTCAATCTTCAACACTCGCGAATCCTGTGCAAGCATCTTAATTTGGAACAGCGGCTACGACCGCTGTTGGATTATGCACAGAACTCCCAAACAAATGGCGTCGAGATGGCTATAGGAGAAGATCAAGATTACTTAGCAGAGAATCATGTCGATCCAAAGTACATCGCAGTCCCGGCGCACCCTAAGCCTGTCCTGGTTCAAAAGCTGGACTTTAGAGTCAACGCTTCTCAGCTTTTGAGAGTGATCGGTGGCAAATACGATACCAAAAAGATTTGGAGAGCTGTTGGTGGCGGCAAATACGATGCAACAAAGATTGCAAGAGACCACAGTACGGCATTTAACATTGTACATAGGGATACCAGGTATCGCGGCATTTACGTGGACTTCGATATTGCAATAGACCTATGTCGAAAGCACGGTCTAGTCGAATTAGAATCGCAGTTCCGACAGGTTCGTTTGGAAGAGCAGAGCCTCCGAACGATGCTTCCTTCTGAAGGACTAGGCTTGGAAGTGCAGCCTAGCGACGCCACCGGCCAAATGCGTGAGTTAATGAGACCGGACTCCGGCTTACCGCAAGAGTGGAGGGATAGTCATGGGACCGAGTCAAGGTCCCAACCTGACAACCCCGATCCCGAAGACGATATTCGAGAAGAAGATCCAGGCGAGGAATATCTGACCTCGGACGAAGCAGCCTCAGAGTCGAGCACCAACTCAAGTGAAACCTCGACAGAACGGGAAAGCGAGCCCTCATCCGTCCGCCTTGGAGCGAAAGCCGCTCCATTACACCAGCGTACACCGTATTCTCTCGCGAAAACAGACCCTCAGTCACCACCTGCCAAAAGCTCACATTATCCATCTTGGGCCTCTCAGTCTCAACATTCACGGTTGTCATTGTTCAAACCTGACTTGAAGCAGCCTAGTAGGACAGCGTCGCCGTACGAAAGTTTCACTAATTTCTGTTGATTTATTCCTCCATTGTTGTAAACGAATCCTACGCAAAGATCTTTCTCTAGATCCAATATACTCGTCTTCAACACCCCGATGATACCGCTATATGCACCTCTCGACAGGAGAAGCTCACAAAAGAGCAATGGCTCAAAGAATACCCTGAGCCTACTGAGAAGGAATACATAAGTGGGGAGAAGCGCACAGGAGATAGTTCGCGCACTCAGTCGACATGATATCGTTCATCCTCCTATTGTTGGCCTGCAATGGTCCCATAGATGTCACCGAAGATTTTCTTTGATCTCCATCCATTCTTCTTTTCCCGCTTCTTTATTCCGACTTCAACAAGAGCCTGAAGTCCTTGGCAAAGGATTCCGAGGCTTTCTTCTTCGGTGATACCACGCTGAGATGCTAAACTTCCAAGGGGTAAGTATTCCATCACCAGCAGGGGTTCCTGCTCCATTGAGAAATCCACGAATTGCACAATACGCTCCTTTGCGACAAGTCAGACATGGATTCATCATAGGTCAGCAATCAAGCTTACATGTGAAATACTCTTCAAGATCTCAACCTCCTTCTCCCAAGTGCCGGTGTGAAACTTTTTGGCAGCACACTCACAGCCCGTACTTGCATCAACGGCCTTATGGACCGTCCCAAAGCCACCGCATCCGAGCTTTTCTTCCATCAAATAGATAGGCTGTTGTCTGGGAGAATGTTGTGCAGTGAGCACCGCGGTCGTTTGCTGGCTTTCCACGTTTCGGCACTCTTCGAGGTAGGCGTCGCGGCGTGCCTCATACTCTGCCCGGCGAGTTTCGCGTTTCGGCCACTTGACCTTGAAGATCAGATCATCTTCACCCACTTCAATCTTGATGTTCTGGTATGTGTTGAAGAGGATCCAGGTGAATTGGCTTCGAAAAGAAGGCTCTTCGCCGTTGTAATTGATTTGCGCTATTTTTCGAGATGTATTCTCGAATATAACCTGTCCTCGCTCGTTGAATGCGATGCGGAAGTGTTAACCGCTGAACCCGGCACCGCGTTCGCCCAGGAAGACATCGCAGACTTGTGGATCACCTCCGAACACAAAACCTTTCTCTCGACTGACAGTCGTATTTGAGACCCAGGTTGGTCTACAGCGGGGGTACTTTCTCGACTTGAGATACCCACTACAGACTCAGACGCAGGCAGGCATCTATCTTGGTTCTGCGGTCTATTCCAGGCTCTTTCGGCAATTGTACCGTCCGCCTCCAGTGTCACGATGAGCCTGGGATCTTCTTCCTCCTCTATCTTGGAATTATCCGATCGAAAGAATGGAATGATAAACTGTCAGTAGATGATTTTTGAGTCGGAGGAGCCGTCGATAATAATATTGGAAGTAGCGGGGCTCGAGTCTTTGCAGGACCCGTAGGCGATGCGAGATTTTATACTGCCTAGTATGTCTAGGTCGGAGGGCGGCAATCGCATGAGAGATGTATCACGCCTTTATCCCGACGAAGAAGGCAGCCTGGATCGCTGCCTATTGTACAAGGTACCTTTGCCATGATGATTGATTACGTATACGCATGTCAATGTAGGGATAGTACCAGTAGAGTAATTTGGGATCTATTCACTACAACGTCCTATCAGCGTCTTGCACTCCTTCTACTTCACTCCTCATCGTCCGCTTACCAGCCACTACCCTCCAAACCTCCACCTTCCCACCCATGCATGCTAAATACAACATACTACGGAGTCACAACGGACTCAAAATGATACAGGCGGGCATAATCGTCTCCTAAGATCGAGGAAGGTGGAAGAGAGCTTCTACCTAGAAGCGAACTCAAGTCTCACCAGTATTTCGGGATAAATTCTCAAATCGCTGACGTTCTAGGAAGTAGTGGAGGGTAGAAATTAGCAATCTCATTTCTATTGCACCTGACATCGAATCGGCGACACGAGGGACAATGGCCAAGCGGCAGGAAGTGTGGTGCGTGGATCTACGCACGCAAAAAGATTTTGTGCACCGTCGCCGTATGATTCTTGAAACCCATCACACTGCGCAGGACCAGTCCCGCTGCCTTGCAGTGTGGACGCGAACAGGGACCCGATCCTAGATCTGGTAGACACGATGTCTTGACATGAGTCATAACCGGATCACTAGGAGAAATGCCGTGATTGAAGGAAGGAAAAAGAGATTGGGAAAAGATTGTTATCACGAGCCGGAGGAATGGAGGAGTAGAGCTAGCTACAGACCGTAAAGTTCCAATGTAACAGTGAAACTATCGAACACGCTTTATCTGTGGGCACACAATAAGAAAAAAATATTAGGTGGAGAGCATATACAAGAGGCGATAGCACGGACGTAGATTAGAGGCCCTGATGCTTGTAAAGTCGGAGGACTTAATTTGTCGGAGGTATATGGCGTCAATAAATTCGGTACCAGACCGATTCTCTTGCATTATAGTATGTTCCAAACGACTCTGTGACAGGCGATCTATACCTGAAGGCCGGTCGCGGTCAGGTGGGGGTCTTGTGCACCACTTCTGCATGGTTCTGCAGATGCATTTTGTCGTTCAAGGTCACGTCGCACCGAGGATGGGGACACACGATCGGCTGACCGTCCGGATGGTGGCGGAGATGCTTGCGATAGAGGTGCTTTTTGAGGTCGCCACGACTCGCGAAAGTTTTCAGGCGATCAGCTGCCGATAAATCTTCGTTGCCGAGGCAAAAGATGCATTGGGTGGCTTTGCATTCGACTGGGAGAGTTGTCGAAAGATTCGGCGGTGGAGAGACGGACGGTGAAGTCTGCTCCTCTTTGACCTTGATATCCGTTTTGCGGCGACGGAAGCCTTGGCTTTCCTGCTTCTTGCAGAGGGCGACCAACGCATTGATAGCTGCTACCCGCCGTTGGCACTCCTCTTCGGTAGATGATGTGGCAAAGGTGAAGAGCGCGTCAATGGCCTGGACCCTTTCCGCGAAAACGTATTCTGCTGCCTGAAGATTTTCCTGTTCTGCGACCGGTAATCCCTTCAGTTGGCGTTGGATGTCGATCACCGGCTGTTCCTTCTTGTACCTCTCCTTGACCTCTACCAGCAGAGCCTTCTCCTGCCGCCGTCGTGAATTGCGATGAGCTTGGTAGGCTTGTCGATACTGATCGTACAAAGGGGTCCCTTTCGCGCTGGCGATCGAACGCTTCTGGTCTTGGAAGGTTTGCAGCAGAAATTTCAGCCTCCGACGCAGAAGCCTCACCTCCGGGTGCCGGTCAACCTCCGCTTGTTGCGCAAGATTGAGCTTCCTCGGCCGTCGAGGATCGATCGTGCGACTCATCCCACTGGCTGCTCGCATCAGGGCGGTCTGTGGTTTCAAGCCGCGGTAGGCGGCCTGTGTATCGGGCATATATCTCGAGGCGTAGTTCTTTTGGAAAACGGAAGAGTTGTGATGTTGTAGGATGATGTTCCGCTGCGCGTCTGTGATCTCACCTGTACACCCATGAGTTAGGAATTTAACCGAAGGTCAAGGTCTACTTACTGCTATTGTCGAGAGCTTGGCCATTGCCACGGCGGAAGGTATATGGACCCGTGGGAAGTTCCATACCGGTTAGACTCCCGAGGTTGATCATTTGCAAGCGGAGGGTGTTGTCAGCCAGCGCTTCGTCGTCGGAAATTTGTACGCAATTTACGGTGCTTTTGCACCGCCGGAATATAAATCTTCCAGCTATTTCCTCCTTGAGAGGCACCGGTAACTGTTTCTGCCCTGGAGCAATTCGAAGACGAAAGAGTTGCTCCGGTGAAGTCAAGGAGGAGGCAGCGAAAGCTTGGTCCGCGAAGAGTAAAGCAAGCATAGAGATGTGAGGACAGAGTAGCAGGCACGGCTCATTAGGGACATCGGGAATCCCGAACTCATTTCTGCCACGCTTGTTAGTGACTGTGACATCTGGAAGCTACGGCGAGTATAGCATCAATAGGAACACCCACGCATCCTTCTCTCCGAGGTAGCCTTTAGTGTTGGGGAAGATAATCTCGATCAGTACCCGGGGCTGCTCTCCACCGTCAGGGTCTGGCAGTAAAGTGACCTTGATGTGTCGATAACGGACCGCCAGTAGAGCACCAGGTCGATTGCCCGTGATTCCCGCAAGTTGCATCATTCCGCCTAGTTGCACGCGGTATCGTTCGTGCGAAAAAGTCGCTTCGGTGGAGGTGTACAGCGTCTTCAGGAGCTCGAACTCATCTTCGGCATGCAATACGGCTTTTTTCTTCTTGTCCTTCCGTAGGCCATGGGCGATCGCAAGCCGTTGTCTCACCTGATGACTGTCAGCGGAGGCTTGCTCTGAGAAGCGACTGGTATACCCCGTGCATCTGGCTCTTAATAAGCGGATCGATCTGGTAACAGCCAGTCTCTTTCTTTCGCACAAGGCATAAGACGTTCCAGTATGTTTGCAGAGTACTGGCCGCACCGATGCTGTCCTTGCGCTCGGTCAGGAGCCAGTCGAAGAAGGCGTACAGAACGTTGATCGTGATCGCTTCGAAGGTGACCAACGGGTTTTTCTTGGTGAATTGGCAGTATCTGGCGGTGTCGATTAGATTCTGGTCGGTCCATGGGGTGAACATAGAAAGGGTCCTTACTCGTACCAAAAGTCTTTGACCGTGCTTAACAGGTCTTCGCTCTTGTCCTTGTAGACTCGCTGGGTGAGTTCCAGAACGTTCAAGTCAGCTTCCAGTTGCTGGTAGTATTCTGGGGAGTGTCCCATGGTATGTGCAATAGCTTGGCCATGCTTTCGAGGAGCCATAGGGCCGACGGGTCAGGGTGGATGATTGTAGAGGTCAAGGTGCAGGAGTAACGACAGAGGTGGGAATGTGAGGGGGTAGGAAAGCAAGAGGCAAGAGGCAGTGGGATATGAAGGACAGGACAAAGAGGGTGGCTGAGCCCAGCAGCCAGTCCTGGAGTCGTCGCAGAGGGATCGATTGAGCATCCATTGTTTGAAGGGGGGAAAGAGGCCTTATGACATGATCTCGCAACAGAAGCGCCGAGCTGAGCGACACCCAGTTCGATGGTCGCGTTAATGCAGGAACGATCAGTAGCACCGTGGAGGGTGGTT
>JAABUK010011193.1_pt1 | contig 11750 bp, 7 predicted proteins | sample 5559141 | NCBI WGS metagenome assembly JAABUK01 (sample SAMN10711869, study PRJNA513367) | rock metagenome | isolation source: Antarctica rocks | place: Antarctica: Victoria Land, Pudding Butte nord | collected 2016-01-03 | reverse complement strand
ACACCCAATACAAAGGCTCTACGTTCTTCATCTTAAAGATTATTCCTTCGAATATTTTGTCCCATATAACGCTGAAGTTTTGATCCTGTGAGCTGAACGAAATTCCCGTTTCTTCTCGTAGGGTAAAGAGCTTTTCCCTGAATTCTTCGTTTGCGAATGCAAGCTGAGAGGCGATGGAGCGAAGGCAATACGCTGCTGTCCGTTTGTTCTGATGACCAGTAGAGAAAAAGTGATACTGACAGTCTTTACTCATACCATTGGATAGAAGATAGTCGACGACGTAACTGGCGAGCACTGTTTTGCCCATAGCAGGAAGGCCGATGAGCCAAAAGATGCTGGGACTCGGAGAGGCCTCACGTCCTTCAATCCAATTCAAGAAGGTTGTTTTGTGCGTGATCCATTCGCAGGTTCCGCTCATTGCCCTACTGCGGAAAGTCTTGAACTCATCTGCGGCACGTTCTCGTACACCCAGTATGGCTTCTATGCTCTTAAACAAGCCAAATGTGCTGCTGGTCCTCCGTGCATGGGATGTCGGCCCTTCCGTGAAATCAGCTTAACGATCATTTAGGGAGCTAAGATTGACGCAGATGATAAAGATGTATGGACAAGAGGATAAAGGTTTTGAATAGGAGAGATAAGGTAGGGTTGATCTATTGACGGGGACGGCTCCGTCGCTGTGAATGGGAAATCTGAAACGTAGGCTTAAGAGATCGTGCTTCAGATGACGAAGAATGATAGAAGCTGGGTTGAGTGCAATGTCAGGGAACAGGTCGGCTGGAGCTGCTCCCGATAGTTTCGTTCAATGAAAAAGATCAAACCCGGAGTGAACATCGACCACGCCAAAGCAAGCCTAACAGACTTGTCTTGTAAGACCGCGATCACATGAACAAGGACCGTAGAGTGTGAATTCTTTAGAAACTACTTCGTCCCAAGGGACGTCGTCAGCGCCCACGTGAACAGCAGCGACAGGTCTCCGATCGCTCAGCGGACGTGTCGACTCAGTGTCTGTTGCATGAGCAATGGTCTCATAAGAGCTGCTAATCAGAGGGACCGTGCTCAAGACCACTTCCTACTAGAGGTAGTAGGTCTTGCAAAATTTGCTCTGTCGACAGGAATGGACCGGGAACTCCTGCCCAATACAGATGACAGGTCATAGAGTGGGCTTTTGGTTTGACAATACTTTGAAAGGTAGACATGACAAGAAAACGCTGTGCGTGGTACTTACTTGGAGCACGTAGCTGAAATAGTTTCGATGCCCACAACTTGAGCATGCCCTTAACACTGATGTAATTTCCATCCTCCCGACTTTTGAACTTGCAGATGGTATGATGATCTGCATTCAGAGGATTTGATGTTTCTTGAGGATACCCCAAAACTCCCGATTCTTTCTCAACAATGAGGGACTTCGTTATGCCAAAGCTTGTTTTAAGGGTCTCAAAGAAGGAGACTAAGGACAGGTCGGCGCATAAGGTTCGGAATTGTTCATTTATGTCTTGTAGAGTTCGTGAGTGTGTATCCAGGTCCTCAATATAAGCCTTTGGCGGCGCGCCAAGTGGTGCTGTCGACAGAATGTTATTAAGAATCTTCGCGTAATGTGCACCTCTATGTGGCGTGGCAAGGAACATGATTCCATGTATCTTTGAAATAATATGGGCATATCGGCTGTCATGCTTTCCAAGCACATATGCCTTTTTCACCACCAAGCCTCCCATAGAATGCGCGACGAATATGAGGGGCTGCCGGCCAACAGGTACGCGGTCCTCCCCGAGCCCGTCGGAGAAGACTAGCATCTGAAACAGAAGGTCCTTAGCAAAGTCGATGATGTTGAGATTGGTTCCAGCGCCCTTAAAATTGGAGTTGTACCCGTAGGTGAATATCCTGTATGACGATAATCCATCTTCTTCAGCCAACCACACGGGCCAGAAGTAATCCACATTTCTATCCCAAGACCACGTTTTTCTCGCCGTACCTCCCAACCCATGTACGAATATGATATCCCCACTGGGATGAGAGTTGTCGCAGACCAGATGAAGCCCCAGAGGGTCAGATGATTGGATTCCTGCTTGTGACACGTTCTCTGTGCTAGGAAAGGTGGAATTCGCGTTTGATGGGCTGCGGAGTAAATCTCCTCCGCTTCTGCGCTGAAAGGATGTTTTGGAAATGCGCTGGGAGGTATCGATGGGAAATCCGACTGAGGATTGAGCTCTTACACGCTGTCCATGTTGAGAATCTGATTCCGAGGATGGTGATGGTGCCCCTTCGAGGCCGAGCCCTTGTCCAGCAGAAGGTTCACCGGAAGCGGGACCGCCGCTATCGTAAGCGCGATGAGGGTGCAAGCCAATCTTCCGCAGCTACTTCGTGAGCATTGTGTTAGTGGAGCGCTGAGCGCGGAGCTTGTGTCAATGGTGATAGGATCTGAAGGGCACTGACCATGCTGCTGGCGGTCAAGACGACATCAGGTATCCTATCCGACTGAGCGCTTGCTGCCAACAGGAATCAACCCGAATAAGATGAGACGAAAGGCAGTGAGGATAGGGGGCCAGCGCCAGCCTTGTACTTTCACAGGCCATCGAAGCTTGTACCGTCTCCAGAAGATTCCCAGAATGATGGTTAAATCGATGCTCATGACGGGACCAGGCGAGGCAAGGCCGATCCTTCTTGAATCGTCGGCGCGGCCTGGCACCTACCCCGCCAGCAGAGCCTCACCACAACTACATTCCGCATGCCCCCGCCCTCCTTTCAGACATATACAACACATGCAGAGTTGCCGTTCATGTTGAAGTTTTGACATTGGGGATATATATAGCAGCTGCTTCATCACACTCCTGACTTATTGGAATTGGTACCTTTTGATTATTATTGCTGTCAAGATTCAGTCTCCTTGAGCTATATATGGCTTCGAGCTATACATGGCTTCTACGAGGATGATGTCTAGGACGGAGGTCACCAACTCGATCTCTAACATCAAGATCAGTGAAGCCCCGCGAGAGGTTGAGCAGACGCCCTCTGAACCCATCCTGCCACCTCAGCCTCGTGGAAACTACGATGTTGATGAGAGCGTGAGGGCCTGTAAGGTTGAATTTACATGTGTAGCATTGACTTTACTGACAGCTGTCAGCTTTTCCTGTACTTGGAACAAAAATCGTACATGCGCAGAATTATGGCATGTCACTGTGGGGCAAGACCGCAAAAGTCATCGTCGAATTGCCCTCCGGCGAAGAGAGAAATTATTTCCTCAAGGTTGGATCACCTCGCAACGACGGCATATGCAACAGCTGATACCAATCCTTCAGGTTGTTACATTGGGTACCACAGGGAAGCATATGTGTCAGGGCGAATTTGAGTCTCTGAAAGCTATCTACGCTGTCTCTCCTGGCTTCGTGCCAGAACCTTATGCCTGGGGGAAGTACACCCGGGAGGATCCTGAAACCTACTTTCTTCTTGCAGAATTTCGAGATGTTGGTAAGCAGGTACGTGCTTTGAGCTCTGCAGTGGTCAGATATACACTGGCATACAACAACCTCGCCAGTTTTCTTTTCCTGCCGCCATTTGGCCCCCAGTGGCTGTCCAGAAGTGTTCCATTTGCCTATCATACAAATTGAAGCAGTTAAATCCTTTTCTCGTGTCAACGTCTCGAGGCTAAGTCTCAAACAGCCAGCAAGTCCTACAAAGCTTGCGGCAGCATTGGCCAATCTACACAAGGAATCTGTGTCTCCTACCGGAAAATTTGGCTTTCATATGGTTACCTGTCACGCCAAGATCGCTCAAGCAGTCGATACCTGGGAAGACTCATGGTGCACTCTCTATACCGGACACCTTGGACATGTGATGAACTTGGCAAAGCCAATTCTTCAGTGGCCTGAATTTGACGTTGTGTGCAAGCTCACGCTAGAGAAAGTTGTTCCTCGACTTCTTCTACCGCTGCAGTCAGAGGGACGGGTTCTCAAACCGTGCCTTATTCACGGTGACTGCTGGGACGGTAAGAGAAGGTTCCACTCAATTAATGATCTCTTTTCTAACAGTCTGAGGCAATACTGCTTTGGATCAGAGAACAGGGGATGCATTTGTTTTCGATGTCTGTTCATTCTATGGTCACAATGAGTACGACACTGGTAATTGGAGGGCACCTCGGCACCGTCTAAGCAACAAGACATACATCAGGGAATACAAATCCCGCTTTCCCGTATCACCGCCCGAAGATGACTGGGATGCCCGTAACATCCTCTACTCGCTGACTTTTAATATCGGCAATACGATCTATATTCCCGGATCAAGCCAACGACAGACGGTCTATGATGATATGACGACGTTGTGTAAGATGTTTTGCGCCGATGACCTCAAACGCGAATTGAAAGGTATTGGAAGCAAGGATTCTGAGAACGAGCAGGCAACGGCGGGCATGGATGCCGATGAAGAGGATGGAGAAGAGGAGATCGAGGAAGAGGAGGAAGAAGAGGAGGAGGCGGAATGAAAACAGAGTGTGGTGGAAGGCGAAAGATGATCTTCGCATGGGGAGGAAAACGGATCGATCTAGGTAGCGATTGGGTTAGGTCGTAGCGTTTGGAACTATAGCCACTACAGAAGACTTCAGCCATAAAGTAGTCTCTTATATAGAAAGTTCGAAGGCACAGCTCATTAACTAATGTCACATCGGGGGAATGATTACCGCCCATTCTTCAAGTATTGCAGACTCTCGCGTAGATTGTACAGAATTTTGCGGAACCATTGACGCCGACGCTAAACGGATGGCCCGCGCACCAAATTTTAGGTGGGCCAACCACTAAAGTCGAGTAGAATAGGATATAAACGTAAATATACTATAGATCTACCTTAAATAGTTAAATTTAAAACTATTTAAATATTATAAGGCCTTATCTTATTATAGGTTTACCTTACTACCGCTCCCTATTTATTACTATTATAATCGCCGCCGTTTTAAAGCCTATTCGCGCCTTTATTTAATATAAATTCGAGCTAGGATATAATATCGATAATATCGCCGCCGGCCTCTATAATATAAGCCTATATACGCTATAAAGAATAATAATAATATAAAGACTTTATAATATTATTTTTATACCGAGTAAAAATCTAGGGGGGCGGCCTAGGAAGATTAATAAACTCTTAAAATATAAACTTCTATATTATCTTTTTAAATAGCCGATAATTTATTTAAATAAAATAACCTACTTCTTATTAAACGAGTATAATATTACTATTAATAAAAGTATTATTTAATAATATCTTTACCGCCTAGGCTAGAGTAGGAAGATTTAATATAAAATTATTTATAAACGTAATTAGGCCTTAAGGACTATTTAGTTCGTAAAGTTAATAAAATAATAAATTAATTAATTAATCTTTCTAAATAAAAGTACTACCTATAAATATATTAATATATTCCGAGTTTTTATATATAACGTCGATATAATTAACTTTAATAAATAATAGGAAATATAGCTAAGCCTTTATTAATATTATATTATTAATTATCTAAAGTTTATATAGGAGTAGGAGGTAGAGTCTTTTATTTATATATATTATTAATAGTTACCTCGACTAAATTATCTATTAAAACTTAATTACGGTGGCGATATTTAATAATTTTATCGAATATAATATCCTCCCTCGTTACGGCCGTTTCGAAGATAATAATATACTTTTAATAATAATCTATAATAATATTAATATTTATTATAATCTAGTTCTAGCTACGCTACGGAATAGGGTAGGGATAGGCCCGAGGCTATTCCCTTCCCTGGTCCAGGGAAGGGAAGGGATTCCCTGCTATTCCCTTCCTCCCTACTCTCCCTATAGGGCTGCTCCCATATATGGCCATGTATGCGCGCATGCATGCCCCATTGCTGCTCCCATATGGCCCATATATGCGCGCATACATGCCCCATTGCTGCTCCCATGTGGCCCATGTATGCCCCCATATATGGCCCATGTATGCGCGCATGCATGCCCCATTGATGCTCTCATATATGGCCCATGTATGAGCCCATTACTGCTTTAAAATATGGCCCATTCTTACCCCTATATGCTATATATAGCTAATGCCAAGAGGCTAGTCCAAATTAGGTATAAGGCTTGGCGTTTCTTAACCGCTTTCCTAATTGTCCTAATCTTTGTACCACTTAATGGAGGATGCATGCGCGCATACATGGGCCATATATGGGGGCAGCAATGGGGCATACATGGGCGCATATATGGCCATATATGGGGGCATACATGGGCCATATGGGAGCAGCAATGGGGCATGCATGCGCGCATACATGGCCATATTCGGGGGCAGCAATGGGGCATACATGGGCGCATACATGGGCCATATATGGGGGCAGCAATGGGGCATGCATGCGCGCATACATGGGCCATATATGGGGGCATATATGGGCCACATGGGAGCAGCAATGGGGCATGCATACGCGCATATATGGCCAGCCCTATAGGGAGAGCAGGGAGGAAGGGAACAGTAGGGAATCCCTTCCCTTCCCTGGTAATCCCTGCCCCTTCCCTTCCGCTCCCTTCCCTTCCCTTCCCTGTTCCGCAGCGTAGTTCTAGCTAGGCTATATATTAACGCCGGTATTTTACTCGAATACCTCCCTCTTTATTTACCTAATTATAACTTTATCGAGATATTATTCTTGATTTTAAAGAGTTAGATAAAACGGTACTTTAATATTATTTAAATATATATAAACGAGGGGCGATTTAACTATTTCCTAGATTTAATAATAAAATTATAAACTAGTTATAGAGATCCTAGTAATATTTTCTGATAATTAAATATTAATTATAAAGGTAAAATAAATATTTAAAAAGAAGAAAAAAAAGAGGACGATAATATCTATAATAATATAAAGTAAGAAAATAACTTAAATATATAAATCTATAAATAACTCGTAGAAATAAATAACCCTAGTTTATTTATCTCTTAATAATTTAATTATTAATAAAAGTATATAAATTATTTAGATCCTCGTCCGCTCCGTAGCCCTAGCCGTCGTCGTTATTATATTTAATTAAATCGATAATATAATTTTTAGTTATTAATATAAGCCTCCTAGTTATAATATTAAATAATATATTTAAAATATAGTTAATTAGCGCCAGCGAGCTTTTTATAAAAATATTCGAGAGATATTTAAAACTAGTAATACTTTTTATTTAAAAATCTCTTTTTTTATACCTAAATTAACTAGTAAAATAAATAAACGAGTATTTTATTTTAGGTATAATCTCTAGTTTTTTTTATTTATATTCGAACTCGTTATCTTTCTACTTTTAAATATCTTTTATAATATAATCTTTATTTAATAATTTATTCTTTACGTCCTTTAAGTTAGATTTATCGCGATATTATAATTTAAATTTAATTAATTTAATTAATTTAATTATATCGCCGTTAATTAAATTACTACCGCGATAAAATAAAATAATAAAACCGCGTATAATAAAATAAGAGGGTTAGTAATAAAAAGACTTCTTTACTCTTTTTAAAATCTTTCTAGCCTATATTTTAACTTCTAGTATAAAGATTCGAATATTTATTAAAGGGGGGGCTACCGGTTAAATAAAAAGAGGTATATATATATAAATAAATAACGAATATATATAATTTATTAGCGGCGGCGGTATTAATTTAAACGGTATAGGTTTATTCTTTTATTTTTATTTTTTATTTCTTTTTTTATATCTTTTTTTATCCTCCTATCTCTTTTTTATTCTCGCTAGTAATTCCTTTTTATTTAATTATCTAATTTAATAACTCCCTACTAAACCGTAGTATCTTTATTTAATAATATATAATATATTCTATTCTTATTAACCTAGTAGTATTTATATTTATTTGAATATTTATATTTATTATATACCTAGCGGCCGAGAATAGTCTAGACTAAAATAATATTAAAATCTAGGGCGTTCGACTACTTTAATATAATAAATTAACGATTTATAAAATTATTCTCTTTAATAACCCTAAGTAAAATAGAAGTAAAATTATTAATATTATAATTTTCTTTTAATACTCCTTAAAGACTCGCCTTGATAGGAATAATATTACGATTATTTAATATACTAGGTTATATAGAGTTAGTACGCCTACTATTATAAATATATAGGCCTCGTATTAAATAATAGTAACTCTTTTACTATATATTAAATACTATACTACTATATTATAATATAGTAGTAACGGTGTTATTCGATATTAATAATAATCGAATAATTTATTAAAAGCTCCTCTATTAAGACTTCCGCTATTTATTAATACTTTTATTAATAGAATAAACTAGAGTAGTTACTTATTTATACGAGTACTCTATATCTTTACTAGCTCCTACCGAAGTCTTCCGTAGAATAAGAGTTATTAATATAAGAAATATCTATATACTTTTTAAATTTATTAGTATTTAAAATTTTCTATAACCTCTTTTACTTTACTAGGCTAGTTCTAGTATAATATTTTATACGAGTACGAGTACCTCGCTCTTACCTATCGAAGTAAGATTTCTTAATAAAAATTCTAAATTTATATTACTTTAATAGTTTATTTAATCCTAGTAAAATTTATTAAAATCGATACCGTCGATACCGAAGTTTTCTAAACTAGTTTTATAATAGTAACTTCCCCGTTTATTTAATAATTAAATTATATTAATTTACTAGATTTTAGATTTCGTTAAAACTAACGGTTATATATATTAAAAAGTACTAGAGTTTATCGGCTATTTAATCGACTATATTATTAAATACTATCGTTATTTATTTTCTAATAGAGTACTAGCTCCTATTAAACGAATTAATCGAGTTACTTCGGTAGAGTTATTTATATATTTTTATTAATAGTCTACGGATTTACCTACCTTTAGAAGAGTTATAAATACTTTTATAATTTAGATATAAAAGCTCCGAGAAGGTATAGAAGTTAGTTTATAAATTTAATAATATTTTCCTCCGTCTATAAATAACACCCTAACTAGGAGTTAAATACTAGAACCGACACTATTAGATTTTTCTAATTCACGTACTTACCGATCTTTATATATATTAGTTACGTTAATTAAAGAAGGTATTTTTAGCTAGCTAATCGGCCTTAATAAAAATATCGATATAATTTTTAACTTCTAGAATATAACGTAGGAGTAGTTTTAATAATATTTTACTAAAATTATTTAAATAATAATTTAGTAATTATTATTATAGGGTTTATAAAATTTATAGGGTCTATTAAGCTCGTTAGGTACCGATAATAAAATACCTAATAATAATAAATAGAACTCTAGCGATTTAGGCTACTTCGATTTATATTTTAATAAATTATATAATAAAGATAACGTCGTTATAATTAATTGAAATATCTACTATAGAAATATTATTATTTTTATCGAATATATATATAACCTCGCTATTATTAAAGGTATTATAATTATTCGAATTAATTTTAATACTTTATTTAGAAGTACGGTTTTAGTTTAATATATTATTAAATTATTAAACTTTAAAAGAGTCAGTTTATAAATTAATAAAAATAGTATTAAAGAGTAATATATTATTTTTATTAATTATTTTAAAAAAGTTATAAAAGTAGCTCTAGTTTACCTAACTAGTAAGAAGTATATTATATATAATAGTTATACTCGACGAGAGCCTACTAGCTACGTATAAATTATTATTTAATATACTAAATTTATCAAAATTAATAATATCGAAAACTAGTTAATATTCGTTTATTAAAATATAGCCGTTAAACTCCGGGCCTTTATAAATCCGCTAGGTAGTATTATTATTATAATATTATTATTTATATAAATACTAGAGCTAAAAAAGGATATTTAGTTTAAAATAAATAGGAGGTCTTTACCCTTCCAAGGTTAGAGGCCGTAAAGTTAATACTAGTAGTTTTAATAATATTATAATAAAAGCCTTCGGTAGCTACTTTACGGTAGTAGTAATTATTTAAATTATTAATATTTCGGCTATTAACCTTCGAGTTTTTATTTATAATAATAGTAGTTTTTTAGCCGATAATCTCTCTCTATTTAAATAAATTAATTTATTAATAACTATAACTAGACTAAGTTATATAAGTATTTTCGAGGAGACTATTTATAGAAACCTTCTATTATAATATACCCGTCGAGGTTAATATTATAGTAGTTAAAATTATTGATTCCGATTTATTAAACGTTATTATACTTAATATAGGATTCGCTTTCTAGGGTTAGAACTACGTTTATATATTTATTAAACTTGATTTAATTATAGAAAAAGAAGATAAAGAGGTTTATATTAATATGGAGTATAGTATTATTTTAATTAATAAACTTTAGATTTTATCTTAATTACCCGATATATAAATTAAGAAAATAACTTTACCTCTATATATTAAAGATATTAACTCTACTATCTATAAAATTAATAAATATATTATCGTCTCTATCTACGTCCCTAGCGTTAAGGATAATAGTATTAAAGTACTATACTATATTAAAAGAGAAATTCATCTTATTATAAATTTAAAAACGAAAATACTTATTAATAATAATATTATTAGGTTAGAAAAGATCGTTATCGATATCTATAATAATAAAATATATATTAAAAACTATAGTATTACCGTCCCTATTACGATTTATTAATAAAGATAATATATATACCGCCTAATCTATACTCGTAAAGTATTTACTATTCTACTATATATTAAAGTTAGGATTCTAGTCTATATTTTAATAAATTTACTAAACCGGGACTTTATCTTTAAGCCTACTATTTAAATAAATTTAATACTCTATATTTACCTCGTTAATTTTAAAATCGGATATATTTTTACTAAAAATAAAACCGACGCTATTATTCATATTCCACGAAGGCTTCGTCTAGGGATATTTTATAAAATCGGTTACGAAAATATTTACTTCGCCGAGTCTTTAAAGTAAATTATTTTAATACTAGACTAGGCCTCGCCGAAGTCTTCCGCGAAGTATATTAACCGAGGTTATAAAATACTCTTTTTAATAATAAATTCTATAACCTAAAAGTCGACGAGCTAGATTAAGAAAATAACTACTTTTATTATTATAGTAACTTTTAGTTTATCCGCCCTCGTTAATAATATTATTCTTAATATAGGTTTCGTTATTTTAATAAACCCAGTTATAACGAGCTCTAAAATAGCTTCGGAGATTAAACTCTATATTAATATTATAGTCTTTAATAATCCTAAAGAGATAAAGAGCCTTTTAAATCTAGTTAATAAATTCTCTAATCTATAGATTAATAAGGGCTTTATAAAAGGTTTTTAAAATAAATAAATAAAGATTCCCCTCCGCGATAACTAGTAAATTAAATTTCCTAGTAATAACCGTATTAAAGTCTATCCTCTCGGTATTAACGATAAGGTAATCGTCGATAAGACTTTTAATAAATTATAAAAATAAAATCGTTTAGAATATATATATCTACAAAAGTGTAGGGCAGGCTCTAAGCGCTATGAGCGCTCGTGAGCTGGTTGAGCCGGGTTGAGCGGGGTGATACTATGTCCTGACTCTCGAGCGCTATGAGCGCTCCTGAGAATGTTTTTGGCTGGTGAGAATGCCTAAATTTAGAATGCGCCACCAATATGGCCCCCATGCATGGCCCCACTTATGGCTATGGCCCTATTCCATTCATGGCCATGGCGCATTCCATTCATGGCCATGGCGCATTCCACTTATGGCCATGGCGCATTCCATTCATGGCCATGG
>JAABUK010011192.1_pt1 | contig 11751 bp, 13 predicted proteins | sample 5559141 | NCBI WGS metagenome assembly JAABUK01 (sample SAMN10711869, study PRJNA513367) | rock metagenome | isolation source: Antarctica rocks | place: Antarctica: Victoria Land, Pudding Butte nord | collected 2016-01-03 | reverse complement strand
GCTGTTAGGTCGCTGGGGGTGGTTAGGTCGACGGCTACATACCAGCTTGCGCCGGCTATCGTGAGGGCGGTGGAGACGAACACGGTTTTGCGGAGCATGTACGGGATTGGTGATTTATGTGCGGATGAAGTGGTTAGGTGTAATTCTTGATGTTCGACCATTTGAGCAGTTGTCCGTACTAGGTATTTGTGTCTCCGCCAGAATGCTGACCATGAGAGCTTTCGCTTCTGTATTCTCAATATGAGAAGTTGTGCAGGCCACAGCAATGACCATGATCCATGAGTAAGCCATAGCATGCAGTACGCCTTTTTCCAACCGAGGGTATGTTGTATATATACTGCTGTTTCGGTCTGTATCACAAAGGAGATGAGGGAAAGAAGCAGGAAAAATCCTGCATAGATGTATTTCCGTCGGGTCGCGTTTTCGGGCGCTGGGTATGAAGGAGATCGAGAGCGGAATGTGCTTCGTCTGGAAACAAACGCTGGCCGAGCACTGCTGTTTAGCGATTCGAACTCTGACCGACCTCGTGCCTCATCTTTTAGTAAAGGTTGATGTGACCGCCCATCTGTAGGACGGTGCATAGGGGGTCGACCGGAAGCCATCTCGTCTTCATCAAGGTCGAAAATGCTTTCAGATGCTGCTTCTTCTTCTTCTTCTTCTTCTTCTTCTTCTTCTTCTTCGTCGTCCGACCAGTCAACAGTCTCTATTCTTTTATCAGGCCTGAATTCTTCTTTGATGTCTTGTGGAAGAGAGGAGATTCGAAGTGGGGAGGGAGACGTCCGGCGCTTTGATGGCTCGGAAAGGTGAGTAGGAGGGAATCTTGCTTCTGAATCTGGGGGCGTGAAGATTGGCTCGCTCGAAGAGTCTGTGTCGGAGGGAGCCTTCGCTGTGTCAGGCGAAGCCTCGGTTTTGGTTGGGGTCATCCATGCGGGAAGTCAAGGTCAGGAGCACGGTGGCTGTAGGTGTTTCGAATATTTCACAGTTTCAATCTGCTCAGCTGATGCCAGGGTTGAAGATGGATATCAAGTCACAACTCCCTTTTTAGCACAACGAGCCTCTGTTGGGCCAATGCTTGGTGCTAAATGCTTCAACCGATGACCGAGGTTGCTCCTGATTTGGCTCTTGGTATGTTGACGCCTGGAACTTGTGAAGACGCAAGAAGTATTGAGTGGAGGAGAAGGGTCCCTGGACAGCTGCGCCCTGTGGGGGTGTTGGAGCAAAGCAGCACATCTCAACAGCTTGACAGACCTCGGACTACTGTCGTTGATATACCGTGGCTCGACGGACTGTCAAGGTCTGTACTGGTCTGGTCAATACAAGTTTCTCCACCGGGCTCGGAAGGAGCACATCGTGAACAGGAAAACGCTCGGCCGCAGATCGACCTCTACACACTCTCTGGAGTATCTAGCTGGCTGGTAGCAGAGATCATCCACAGTACATCTCGATCGGTGGTGTGCTTTCGTAACAGAATCTTCCTCTCCTACGCTCTTTGGATGACGGCTTTCGCAGGCGGATCTCTATTTCGAGCATCTCGACTATCTTGCCATCTCGCACATATTCGCCCACAAGGTCTCGTCCCGCGTGCATTTACTACAAAAGCTCAATCACCAAGATGCCTCTCCTCGCGCAAAATGCAAAGAACCGCGTCATCCTCGGCCTTATGACGTTTGGCCCTGACGAGTCTGCCGGTGCGCGCATAACCTCGCGCTCAGAATATAACAAATGCCTCGACTATTTCCAATCTCAAGGATACAACGAAGTCGACACAGCCCGGGCCTATATCAACGGCCAACAGGAAGCATTTACCAGAGAAGCAGAATGGAAAGAGCGAGGCTTGAAGTTAGCTACGAAATGCTACCCAAAAGATCCTGGGATGCACAGCAAAGAGCAGCTAAAGGGATTCTGCAATAAGAGCTTAAGCGAGCTGGGAACAGATTGTGTAGATATCTTCTACCTTCATGCCCCAGATCGGAGCGTCGCATTCGAGGAGACGCTAGAAGCCTGCAACGAGCTACACAAGGAGGGCAAATTCGTCGAGCTGGGACTCAGCAACTTCGCAGCTTGGGAGGTCGCTGAGGTCGTGATCACATGCCGCAAGAACGGTTGGGTCCTACCCACTGTCTACCAAGCCATGTACAACGCCATCAGTAAGCCTTCCTAAACACCCTTACTCCCGTCAGAGCTCTGGGTCTCATCTAACTATACGACATCCAGCCCGATCCATCGAAACCGAGCTGATCCCCTGCTGCCGCAAATACGGCATCGACATCGTAATTTACAACCCCCTCGCCGGCGGCATCTTCTCCGGCAAATACACCTCCCACGACTCCATCCCGCAAGAAGGCCGCTACAGCAACACCGCCTCCGTCACCGGCAAGATGTACCGGGACCGCTACTTCAAGCCGGAGGTCTTTGAGTGTCTGGCGCTGATCGAGCCGGTGGCGCAGAAGCACAACCTGACGCTGCTGGAGATTGCGCTGAGGTGGTGTGTGCATCATAGTAAGTTACAGATCAAGGATGGGGGCAGGGACGGTGTCATTATTGGGGTGAGCAGTTTTGGACAGTTGGAGGGGAATCTGAGGGACTTGGAGAAGGGGCCGTTGGCGGAGGAGGTGGTGGAGGCTTTGGATAAGGCATGGTTGATTTCGAAGGCGAGTACGCCGACTTATTGGCGGTGAGGGGTGCACATTGAGGAATGGTGGCGGATGGGAAGGGATGGACGTCAACACGCTGTGGCGCTCAGACAAAGTTATGAGATAAGACGAATGAGATTTCGGTATATATTCTGCGAGAAGCTCCGATATTTGTGTACAGTGCCCACGTCTTCCAGCTCCTGGTCTTCTCCTGCCCTATCAAGCCATCTCTCCCGATAGGGAAGCTCCCCGATATAGACACTTTCCAATACACATGCTTCCCCATACAGATGGCTTTTCTGAGCACTCGACAGGTCTCCGATTGCCTACCGGTGGTAGTCTTTTCGTATTCGCGCTTGCCGATAGTAGCTTGATGTCTGGTTTTCTCGAAGTGCTTCGAAGAAGGTCATGCTTGTAGTGGGAGGATTGGGTTGCTTTGAAGATTGCGTGGACTGCGTGGGCTTGTGATCAGAAGGCGAAACGGTGCTACCCAGTAATGAAGCACTCATTCCAGGTGTGTGTGTCATGACCAGATTGCGGGAGTTCGAGGTCGGATGCTCTGAACAGATTTTTTTCTACAATGCATTATTTCTTGCACTTCATTTCTTGCACCTCATTTCTTGCACTTCATTTCTTGCACTTCATTTCTTGCACTTCATTTCTTGCACTTCATGCCGTGCGGTGCTTAGCATTGAGTCTCCCCAAAGGGCAATGTTCCTCGATCAGCGAACGATACCTCACGAAATACCACGCCATCCCTGTGGCCCGCGCGTCTTAACAGTGGTGCTCAGACTGAAATGTCGCGTCTCTGCCAAGTTAACCTGAAACCTTCGGAATTGCCTGGCCGTCGCGCCCTTTTCTCGAACAGGATATCAGGATCCATGTACGTGAGACCCCTCAGCTCAGGCAGTCGGTAGTAACACCAAATCCAGCAGAGTTCGCACGTGCCAACCCAGAAGAAACAGACTTTTGACTGCCAGTTTCACGCCGTCGGGTTAAGCGCTTTCGGCATGAGGACGTTAGTAATCAGCGAGGAAACATTGTATGCGACCAGCGCGAGAACCACAGTCTTCACTCGCAGACGCGTGGATGGTATCTCGGCGACAATGGCGAAGCAGATTGGACCAATGGTGCCGTCGTAGACGACCGTGAAGAGGATGATCAACGATCCGACGGCCCAAGACTGTGCAGAGGAATCCTTCAGACAGCCAACGATCCCCGTAGCAACCATGATTATGAAGCATACGCCACACTCTCCTATATAGAGTGGTCGTCTCCCGAAGTTGCCAATCCAGATCCAAGTGAGCATGCCAGCAACAATGGCCAAGCCGTGCATGCCCGTTGAGAGATCGAAGGCCCTGGCCGTTGAGAAGCCAGCTTGGATATAGAAGTAGCGGCGTGGCCGGTAATCGCCGCACCACAAAGCGCCTGAGTCATCCACACTGCACAAGCAATTTCTGTGCGGCGCAGATCGGTATGCTTGAAGCGATCTCGGTAGAGGAGACCGGCGTTGAGAGACTTCTCTACTTCGTTTGTATGCTGCATCATTGCGACGGTTTCGTCCACATTGAAATTGGCCCCTTTTTTCGAGGCAAGCCTGAGGAGTGAACGCTTGGCCTGCACAGGTTTCTCGTGACGGATGAGCCATCATGGCGATTCTGGCGCGGATAAAACGCCTACCAGAATTAGTATAGACCAAGGCCACTATGATTTGAAAGGTATTCGATAGGACCATTAAGACATATTACGAGCCAGCCTTCGAATAACACCAACACCGATCAATTAGCCATAAGCCAGCATAGATTGACGGTGCTTGTTAGGTAAGCACGCAGTGCAACGGTCATGACCTCTGCTGCATAGGTCGTGCTCGGTGTCTGGAAGACGCCCCACGAGAGTCCACAGAGACATTGCGACGCCATCAACATCCTGATATTGAAGGCGAAGAACGACAGGAAGATGAAGAGTGACATAGAAGTCAAGATTTGTCAAAGCTGACTGCCACGAAGTTGAAATTTCGTATCTTCCGCCATTGGGAGTTGGGTGACCATATGATTCGTGGAACTCCGGAAACACGAGAGCGCAGTGTCATATTCTTCCATGACTAAGGTCAGTGAGAGGAGTATTGACCATGCCATGGCCTTTGGATACAGGCTTACGCCCCCGATGAACGTCATCTTATTCTCAGCTTCGGTGGCTGCTCCTGTGTCATTGGCCATACTGTTGATCTTGCCATTGTGGTAAGAGAGTCGCCGATTGAATTCGTCATTGGAAACGCAATTATTGACTCTGGTCTCGACTTGTGTCACTGTATTGGTGGTGCTACTTCGGTTCGCGGCGCGTAGGTCCCAATGAGTTGCGTCGATTGGGCTGCTGGTCACGAACGCAAGGGCCTCTGATGGATTTAGTTTGGCCACGGCCATCTTCTCGTCAACGAATGTCGCCATACGACGGCTCTCGTTACCTGCTATGTCGCTGGATATATGTCGTCTAAAAGAATTGGCGGTATGATAGTCCTACGACTGAAAAGAGTCGCCACCGTTCCATCGTGAGTTTAATCACGATGGGACGAGATGGCAGACAACGGTCGCATTGCAGCCAAATTTGGCTGCGTGCTCAACATAAGCACCTCATACACCTGGAATTCGCGCATGTCGATCTCAAGGTCGAGCCCGGCAGATTGCTTAGGCGACGAAGTATGATCGCTCTCTTGGTTCCTTCGGAAAAGTCCGGGGTGGTGTGCTCGACCCCGTATTGGGAAATATTTGGTTTCTTGGACCTGATGGTGTTAAATTCTGGAGAGAAAAACAGGCAAAGTTGGCAGTCCGAATCTTCCCATCGCTTTATCCATATATCATCCTCATCAATATGTCGCTGAATGCCTCCAGGTTCTAGGGAGTATCGCCAGAACTGAACAGACAAAACACCAACAGTAGTTACCAGTGAGTTCTTTGGAGATGCTGTCGACATGAATTCCAGCATTCAGGGATTTGGCCGCCATGTTCAGACTGAATACCTTTCGCTCCAATTTTCGGCATGTCTTCTCCAGGTAGACCTAGAAGAGAGACTTGGCCAAGAAGGAGCGCAGACAACACTTGCAAGCCGAAGATTTTTACAAGACATGCAAGCGAGTAGCTTGATGCAAAAGAATTCATGTGCGTCAAAACCCACCAACAGCAAGTCCAATAAGGCTGCCCACGCCTGCTTTGACTCCATCAACAATACTGATTCTTTCGCCTCTTTGGTCCCCAAGAGCCTCAATACATGCTTGTCTAACAGCTTCATCGAGACCCACCATGCCAGCGCAGCCTAGGCATATAGCTTGGACGGCTCTCATATTACCGTGCTCTCCTCTGGCCAGCAACCGCTTCGTTGCTGCCATCATCTTGGCTCGGACTTCGTCTGAAGGCAAGTCGTGCAGCTCTGTGGCATTCAGTCCCGTGGTCTCGCATCCAACGTACTTGTCAGAACCTCTTTCTCCGCTTCCCACAAAATCGTGTACAGCCACAGTCAAAGCATCCTCCCAAACCTTGCCAGTGCTGACAATGCCGAAGCTTTGCTCATCCGAGATCAATGATAAGCTGGTGGTCACGCTAGCTTCGAAGATACCATTCATATATTTTTGACCGCCAGGTCCTCCTCCTTTTCCCCCTGCTACAGGCTTAGTGCATTCGGATCGCAGCATGCCTACTAATGGATGTTGCGAATAGCATGCGACCAGAAAAGCGTCGTGGTGTGAAACGAGCGGTAAGAGATGTGGTAAGCAGATCTCGGCCGACTTTAGTGCATCGGCAGGTGAATTTATGGATGGTACTCCTGGGGTTGGAGAAGTGAAGAATGAGAACTCGACCTTAAACATGGAATCAGCATGGACGTGACATCTTCTGGTCACGCTCCTTGACTGACATTGGGATATCCCAGACCTTGAATCATGGATCTCAAGGAATCTGTCATTGACAATGAGGTGTTGGGATTGATGATGAGCATTCTGACAGGTGACCTAGATGAACTATTCGACATGGCTGATGTGCTCACTAGATAGTTGCTTCGTAGTTCCTGAAGTCGTCAATGATAGGTGTCTTCGGAATTGATCGCAATAGTGGGCTTCGCATCCACCGGCAATGTTCTGATGGGTAGCAGGAAAAATTGGAGGGGCAGAATTTAGAGTTCCATGGTCAACGTGTGCCAAGAAGGAAAAGGCAAGGTTCAGGGGACCGATTGATTCTCCTCATCTGTATGAAGTGGTGGTGTGCTGCTTTCCTCCTTGTGTTGTCGCTTTTCGGGGTCCTCGTGGGAAGGTGGTTGAAACAGGGTTCCAGAAATGGTTCCTCTGATAGTGCCTACAGCGACTATGACGAAAAGGATGAATACAAGAACTGAAATGGTCTGTGACTGCCATTAGAATCATGAACGCGAAGAGGGGAGCTACTTCGGACCGTTCCGAATATCTTGAAGAATTGCGACGGCAACTCGTTGCCCAATGCATTACTGCAAAGAGCAAATGTGCCAAGAGGAAAGACAAAAGCCTATGAGAATGAGTCAGCAGAGGACTTGATCAAGAGGGTAGTTCTGTGAATTAATACATACCCACCATCCTGCGTTGAAAGGAAAGCCTTGTTTTGAGTGGTGGATTGAAGCAATAGCAAAGAAGGTCCACACAAGTCCCTGGGACCAGAATAGTAAAGCAATGAAGAACCCAATGGCATACAGGAAGCCGTTGGTCGAGTCGTGCAGGGTATGTGTCTTCGGAAAAATTGAATTTGTCAAAGTGCCTAAGCTCAATATTGCAAAGCCACCTTGACCCAACGGACCTGGTTGTCTACGTGAGGACCCATGAGCAGTGACGGGCGGAACCATAGCTTACCTATCGGAATGAAAACACTGACCATAAGCTCGCGGGGCGGTAGCTTGTGAATGATAAGACGATGGAAGTACATGACTAAGAACATCATGGCCATCGGCACTCCGATTCCCCAAAGAACGTAACTGATCAACACAATCCAAAGAGCACGCTGTGCATGCGTAACGATGCTCGCCACAACACTGCCTGATGCACTCGCCACCACGCACGACACGGCCGGAAACAGGTGACGGGCAGTCAGCTTAGACAGGTCAATGCCGTCGTTCGTGCTGGTGAGAAGGAACGGCATAAAGAAGGCGCACATGATCGAGAGAATAGCCTCTGTCAGCCAGAGTGTGATCGCAAGATATTGTGTCGGCGTTCCCCAAGCGTCCACGCAAATATAACATATCATGGACACAATCGTCCCAAGAGACATAGGAACTGCACCGAGGAACAGATTCTCGTCAGGGTTGTGAATCATGGCAGTCCAGGTTCCTGGCCAAAGCAAACAGCGGGCAAGCGAAACAGCTAAGAATGACCCAAAAAGGACGACGTTCAAGACGAAGACAACAACCGAAAGCCAGTAGAGCCAGCGGGCATTGTACGGGAGGTCATGAAGTAGAATGGCAGTGATTCCAGTGCCCATCGTGACAGTGAACCAGCTAGAACACGGTCAGTGGCTTCTGTCGAGAACGGATGGGTCTACTTACGAAGGCGAGAAATTGGCAACATTTCTCCTCCGACTGCTAGAGCAGTCCAGCTCAGGAGTGATTTTCATTATTGGTGACCAAGTCTTTCGGTCAATGCGCGCTGTAAGATGACGGTCGTACGGCGACATATGAAGCTGGCACTCGCAGCAAAGGCATCACCTTTTGACGCCGCCGGATTTCCCGCCAACTCCCCCAGACGGATAAAATCGGCCAAGTGCATATTCGGTAACATGACCCTCAGGTCTCTTACGAACTTCGAAGAGCTTCATTCAATTTTAACTCGCAGATGACTGCGTTGCGACATCCGGCATGCGGGGCGCCAGGGACGGTTTTCTTGCATCGGGATAAGTATGTGTCATGGCTTCGGTGAGGGAGGCCACGAAGGGGAGCATCATCTCCGCGGCTCAGCGGAATCTCATCAGTGCAAAACATCGTATAAACACGGGGATGAATCCTGGAGTAGCTTTTCGAGGGAGAGAGAGCGTCCTTTTCGAGAGCAGACGCAGCGACTATGTATGCTTGTCGATACTCCTGAGACGATGTCGGAACAGTACCCAGCAGACTGCTTCGTTTGAACTTTGAACCCGCGCGACGTCTCAGAGCTTCCAGTAAGCTTTTGCCTTGCCAAGAAGCTAAGCTTCATTGGGCTCAGGCTTGACGACCTCCCTGACTTCGACCACACAGATGGCCACGAAGCACAATGCAACAAGTCAACCATAGCAGAGGTATCTCTTTATATTCTCTGTGTGGCCGAGAACTGGGAAATCTACCAACCCGCCCCAAGCCTGCTTGATTGGCAAATGAACGGGGTTTGCTGACATTGTGTCTTTGTGCAAACTACTTTGATCCTTTCCATCACCTTCAAGATTGGGCTTTGTCAAGTTTGCTCTTTGTAGTCAACAATAATGAGTCCAACGTCTTTGTGCTGCTCATAAGTCAATGGTTTACAATGTCATTGTCGGAAAGCAATTATTGGTCTCTCAACCATTCTATATCTCAGAGTACCCACCCTCCAATTCTTCCCCTCAGAAACAACTGTTCAGCACCAACGTTTACCACAATGGAGTATGCATACAACTCGGAAGACCTTGAAGCCAACCTTGTGCTGGGGGAATCGAGCTACCGAGGCATCTGCAACCTTGACAACGACATTCACCCAATGTGGAATTGGGAAAGGTTTCGTGCTGGGAACGCTCAAGACGAGGTAAGGATGTTGAAACGGAATAGCATCGCATGGGATCGTTCCACTACTCGTCTTGATAAAAGAACCTACCAGCGAATGGAGCCTGGCCTACGACTCGCCTCACTTTTCCTCGAACATTCTGGCCCGTTCTTTTCCCAGCTTTTGCATGGCCAGCTACAATTTCCTGAGCTCAGAAGACTTCAACCCTACGGGCCGCTCGAAGAGTGGAGAGTGCGTTCAGTAAACGTGGTTGGTAACCCTCACAACCTAGAGCCATTGTTTGGTACGCAACTCAAGAAATTCGCTGACCACGTTGCAGAGACCTCACTCATTTACGTTCCCAGCAATAACACGGTAGGGGACGCCTGGGCCGAGAACCGAACAACTCTCGATGACCGCTGCCGATACGCAATAGCCCTCGGATCAGTCTTCACCGATGTCATCTGCCAGCCGCAGTGGCACAAAATCTCCGCCCAAAGCCGCCGCTACTACAACTTCCAGCTAGCCGTCACACTCGTGCACGAGCTTGCGCACGTAGCATGGCGTTATAGACGCTGGGACGACATCCTCTTGACTCCTTCCACAGAGCACGAAGAAGCCGTCTTGTCCCCCGATGAAGAGCAGATTGAACTCGGCCAGTCATGGGAAATTTGGTTCTTTGGAGGCGAACTCCGACCCATCGACACAGATGAAGAACCCCCAAGATGGCTTGGTTTCGCGTTTTGTCCCTTCACCATCGACTCGGGAAATGAAGAAAGCATCGCCTACCGAGATTGTAGGTTTGGAGGTCACGCTATCACTGCACTCTGCATTAACCGATTCTTCCAAAAACAAAGATGGGAAGCTCACATCGACGGAAGTGTTCCGTTTGCAATCGACCTCACGACGGTGAGTAGCCTCACCAGCTATCCTTGGGATGCCGACATTGACGATGGCTTCTTGTTTAGAATGACGCTCAACAACGAGAACCAGACTGACCCAAGACCTCCATTGGTGGAAGAGCCGTGAGTGGTGACATGCCACCCCTCATGGCGAGCACTGGTTATGCCACTACCCAAAGCGGTAAGTCATGTGTCTCATTTGTACGCTCACCTTAGGTAAGTCAGCAAGCGTTTCACCTGCCCAACCAACATCCGTTCGTATTGCAATCATTGTTTAATAAATTGATCTTCGTTTCTACAAACTCTTCTTTTTCCAACATTCCTCGCTTTTTCTATACTGTCAACAAAAGACTCTTCGTCTTTCAGCTCTAAAGCCGAAAAGAATTATTTAATTGCAATCCGCGACACGCGACACGCGTCACGTAATAAACTCGATTTTCCCCCCGCAATGCAACACGAGTAATCACCGCTTCAGAGCCTTTCTTGAACCCACCTACTTACCTCTAGACCACCTTACACAATTCCGTGTCCCACATATCCAGATCCCAGCGATCCGAGCGAAGTCTACGCTACCCAATACCTTATCAAGCATTCTCGAATCCCCTAATTATTTTCGCAAACTTTTTGGCCGACTCGCTCAAGATTTCAATAATCATCTCTCTCCTCTCCCTCCACCGAGACCGTGTTTCTAGGAAAACCTTCCCCGCTGAGAGAAAACCCATACTCTGTTCGTTCCCCCTTGGACAAAGCGCGAAAGTCGGAAAGACTATTCCCCCACTGTTCTGGCCAGGGGTTTACCATCCTCACCCACCAATGTGCTCCTCTTTCTCATCTTCCCCAGAGAATCGCTCGCTCAGCAGCCAATCTCTATCCACAGCGTTCGCGAGCGGGCACCCTTTGTCGTCATATCTACACTCTTGCCTGGCCTATGTCATGGTCAGCTCGAGATTACCACTGCACATGAGATGAGAAATATCCTCCAATCCCAGATACATGCAACATCTATTCCATCCAACAGCCCGGGGTGCGTGAGTGACCACTTCATCGCAGACGAAGATCCTAAAGAAGCCGGAGAAGACTCGAGATTCATTCCCTGCAAGGTCGGCGTTCGTTCATTCAAATACATACCATGTACAACAAGTCAGTTAGCACAGCACAGAACAGCAAGGAACCTACATCGTTTAGAGAGCTAGATTGATCGCCGACCCCATCTCTCTAGTTGATCCAACTTATCTTATCCGTAGCTTTACTACAGTAAGTGCAGATTTCAGATTCTACCTCGAAAGATAGTGTTACCCTGTATTCTCTTCACGTGCCAGCCGCCTTCTCGATCCGGAGGCCTGAAGATACCAAAGCCGCCCCCCCTCCCTCCCTGCCTCCCTGACCGGAGGACTTGTTCATCCTACTCATTCACCCTCACCCTCACACTTAACACTCACCAAGCAGCGAGCACTGACTGGCAACTCTTCACACGGAAGGAAGGAAGGAAGGAATTGTCTTGTTT
>JAABUK010011191.1_pt1 | contig 11751 bp, 12 predicted proteins | sample 5559141 | NCBI WGS metagenome assembly JAABUK01 (sample SAMN10711869, study PRJNA513367) | rock metagenome | isolation source: Antarctica rocks | place: Antarctica: Victoria Land, Pudding Butte nord | collected 2016-01-03 | reverse complement strand
AGCCATCGTATGCTACCCTGCAAAGCATCATCTTTGACAGGCCCAATGTCACTACTCAAGGTTTGCACCTTGATGCTGTCAGACACAATCTGCACCTCGACCATCAACCTCCAATCACAATCTGGCTGTCCAGATTCCACCCAGATTTTGGTGGCAACAATCTCAGACTGAATTGCCAGCTCAAATAATGGCTTTCCCGCCAAATCTGGGTCGTCAGAGTCAAGCGCAAACAGCAAAGTTGCGTTCCCACTGACAACACCACCACGCTTTGCAGTGATTGTGGTCAACAATGGTTCAGCTGTGGCCACATCTAGGCTCATGTTCTGCCCAGGGTATTGTGCAGGTAAATTGGGCACAACCCCTGCCCAGTTGTCTGTCTGCAGAGCAATTGGCACATCAGCGCTCCTGAAGTGCTTCTGCAACACCTTACGCTCTTGCAGAACCCATGTGAAGCAGTCAATGATTGACTCGTCAATGTCAGCAATGAACATGGGAGGCTTGTCATCTTTGCTAGCAGGGCTGATCCAGGTAGAGGCCCTCTGGTAGGGGCACTCCTTGGAGGGCAGCCTGAATCTGCCCCAGTCCTTGACTGTGATTCTGTCTGGCTCCACCACAGGGTCTCCAGCCAGTGAGGTGTTGAACTGCAGGCCTTGAAGGTCAACAATGGTTGGGATGCCGGCAAGCAGTTTGTCCACCTCTACGGGCAGTGTCTCTGTCACTTGCCTGCAAACCATACACACTGAGTGTTGGTATCCTGTCATGCATTCACTTCAGTACACATGGTGTCATCCCCTAGGGTCAGGTAAATGCAGCGCTGAGCAGAACTATGTAGTATTGCCTGTACAGTAAACATGTAAACATGCCAGCATCATGGTTGCTGTAAGGCAAGCACAGCAAAGCAGTGGTGCACTCACTTGCTAGACATAAAGATGTGCTAAACATAAAAAAACACGTTTCAAGCAGAACACACTTCATGTGCATCATCATGATTCTACACTACAATTGATAGACAGACCATTTACACAAAGAAAGGCCATGAGAGCATGATATAAGAACAGCATGCAAGTAGCCAGGGGGCTTCAGGCATGCTTTGCATGAATGGTCAACAAGAACAATGCACTGTGTCAATGTGACCTTCTGCAAGCATGAGGACCCAATCTCTGCCATCAGTCATGATACAAGATTATGAGTATGTGTTCAAGCCAAGTCTACACCCAACAACCCGTCACAGGAAATGTATTTCAGCATGCTCACCTGCTGACTTCATCCGTGATCACTCCCCTGAACTGCCCCTCAAAAGCAGTCAGAAATAGGTTGTAGAGCCAGGCAGCTGAAGAGTGGCTGGTGTGGACATCAATCACACCAAAGGCAACCTGTGCCGGCTCCTGGCTGATAATCATGGGACGACCAGTGGCGTCAGTTTTGGGGATCAGCTTGTACTCCACAGCACCATCCTCAAAACGCACGTCAGCATTGCCACTACCACTGACCTTGGGGAAGGAGGTTTTGTAGTAATGGAAGTGGCAGGTCACGTAGGTTTTGAGGCCGTTGACAACAAAAGTGACTCCGCCTTGCGTGTTTGGGGAGACGCCTGTGCTTGATGACGCTATGTCCAGAGACTGTAACTTGATGTCGCTGAGATCAAGATTGACAGTGCCAATCACAGGGATGTCCCAGCTAGTATGGGTGTCTGGTAGCTTCAAGCTGGCGAATTTGTCTTGGACTAGCTGAAGCCCAACTTCAGAGGCGTAGTCAAACAGGGTGGTTGTGGCAGTGCCTATAATGGCTGGCTGGTAGCTGACATCCATTGGGTCAAGACCAGCTTGAACAAGCTTACTCTGAGTCATCTGCTGGCTGCGATTGTCCAGAGTACTGGCGGTGCCTACTGCCAAGCATAACAGCACAGTGTATGCTGCTCTGTACATATAGCATGCTGACATGGCCTCAGCGTTCTGAACCTGCAAGATTGCTTGGAAGGTCAGCACATTTCAAAAGGTTTGCTGAGGTGGGGCGTCCACCTACTTATCAGTTTTAAAGCTCATCTCACCGGGGCGTTGGTGAGTCTTGTAGATCACGATGAACAACCCAGAATTGCCGGTGGCATTAGCGCTGACTGAAACGCAAGGTGGCCCCACATCTTGGCCTGCAACAGGTACGACACATTGGGTGTTGGTGTCTCCGCAGGCGCTTTGCAGATCGAACTGCAGATCGAAGGTAGGTCAAGAATAGGTCAGAAGTTGACTCGGGTTGACCGATATGTGCAAGATCTTCCAAAGTTGACACTGCTTGTCTTCTGCCTTCCCTCTGCAGAAACAGCCAGTCGCAGTGAGATCTTGCACGGTGCTCGATATTACTTGGACGCCACGAAGCGAAAGCTGTATTCAACGCATTTTTAAAGATCACACGTTCGGATCGGTGCCGCTGAAGGCTGGCCCAGCAATGTACAAGTCTTGACCTCTCCATGCGCAACAACTGAAGCAACGACATGCAGTATACTCAGCAGCAAACTGTGCAAACATGCCCTTCACTTCGGCAGCATAAGCCTTTTGGCACAGACAGACCCACCAAAAGCCGCAGGACATTCTGTGCGTCTGCTCGCGCACTGGAGCAAAAACATTTACAGGTCAGTCAAGGCATATCTCAGCTTGGAGAAGGCAATCAGCTCACACAAAAAGCAATTAGTTCAAGGAGGGCGACACATTTGAGCTTGCAGAGCTTCCCAACAGACTACTCTACAGCAGTACGCCAGGCACAGAATGCTACTCTTGCAGCTATTGCAGATGGCCACAAACTTATTGAGGTCGAGTTCCCAACCTCCAGCTTGCAAGGTGTATCAGGTCAGGACATACAGCTTTTGAGCCAGTTCACAGTCTTTCTTCAAATGCATGTCCTGCTCCCACAACTTGCACAGACTGTTGCTGTGACATCATACACGGTATGCTTGCGTTGTAGCTCAACTAGGATTAGCGGCAGGACCATGAGCCTTTTCAGGCAAGGAAGCAGCTTTCTGAGGAGATGCTATGCCACCTTCAGGTGATGCTGAAGGATGCAATGAGATGACCTACAGTATGGGCTACCTAAGACAGTTCTGCAGATCTTTTCAACAAAATGCTGCTGCCACACGCATCTTCTTCCCAGACAAAAAGGTGAGTGCAGTCGACTGAGACAATGAAGCAATCATTAAGGTCATTGCATCTGATCAGAGCCTTGAATTTGCTGTGATGGACTGTCGAGTGTTTTGGTCAATGCACAAAGCTTGTGCCAAAGCTTTGAAAGACCAAATGCATGAAGAAACTTACACCACAGCTGTTGTACATGCGCAACATTCCTGCTGACTGACAACATGAATGACACATGCTTGTAGTCCAGGAAATGGAGGTTGCCAAAACAGGCAAGGGCATAGAAGAAGAGGGTGGCGCAGTATTTGATGTTACCAAGTTCCAGCTGGATTACTTGACAACGCCTTCTGGGTTGTTGGACATCGGCATTGACTTGACCAAGGTTGACATCACCACCAGGACTCGCCCAGCCGATGAGCTTTACATCATTGCTTACCCACATTTTAATGTCAATGGTAAGTCAGCAGCAAAGTGTGATATCCCACTGGAGCAAGCAGACTATCTCAGACGCACTTTTAATGCTCATGGACTTGCCCTGAAGCGTTTGGGTTTGACTAAGCAAGGTGCCTCTTACACGTCATATGTTAGCATTGCAAAGGCAACCTCCTTGGCTCAACTTAAAGCATGGTGGGACTCAGCTCTTCATGAGCCAGACCCAACAAGTGGCATGCGTAGTGCACGCTTGTCTGCATGGTAGTTTCTTACACAATTTTGCATGTACACTTGCACACGCACACTTTGCCTGTACATCTTGTCACTGCTGGCACCGGTTCCATATGTCTTGCATCTTCACATTGCTGTCCTTGAGCCGTTGTGCTCACATTTTGGTCTCAGCTGAGACCTGAGTCATGAATGATACATCTGCAGAGATAATTGCAGTGGACGAGCTGTACCAGAAAATTGCCAAAGATGCCAAAAGCCCAGTTGTTGTGTTCAATGGAGAGCTTGACAGGATACGCAGCGGCTACTATCCAGCCCTCTTCTTCCCAAAGCTAGGCAAATTAGCCAAGACCTTCATCCCTCAGTTTGAGTCTGCATACTACATTCACAACTTCAAGGGCAACAGAGGAGGTAGGTATACCCATTGTTTCATATTTGTACAAAGAATACACGGTACCCTTGCCTTTGATAGGCATGCAGACATGGGGTAATGTGCATGTTGTTCCACAAATTTGACCATTTGGTCATCCTTTCGCTGCAAAAATGAACAGTGGTCACAAAGACAAGAGGGAGAATTCATTTCAAAGATTGCTATGTAAGACGTGTTGCTGACGTGCTTCCTTTTGCAATGCAGGCGTACTGTTCAGAGCGTATCCTGATCCATGGCAAGTGCTCAGGCGGCACGGCGACAAGCTTGAGCTAATCCATACACAGGAAACAATGCCAGTTCTCAAGGACGTCGCTCTTAAGATCCTGCCTGCATCATGATGCATGGAGGGCATAGTGTGTCAGTGGCATCGATGATATCAGAAGGTGCACAGCATCACGTCAATAGTTGTTGGAACTGCAACCCACTCAATCAGCAGGCCTGAGACCAAAGGCTGGCTGTTGCAGGTTAGGTTGCAGCAATTTGTTTTATGGCAGCGCTCTCTGAAAGCTGTACAGCTGCTGTACAGCTGCTGTACTACAGCATACAACCAGGTCCATGCTATTCAATTGTTCAGGATGGCGCAAGTCACAGGCTCAAAGCCAAACCGTGCTGCTGTTACTGTCAGCGGTTGTTCTAATGGCTGACAGCTTTCCTTTGCATGCATGTATGCGTCACAGGCCAATATGCCGTAACTGTCATACTGATCAGCAGTGTGCAAAGATACAGTTGCACAATAGCATGTTGTCAAGTCACATCGACAAACTGCATGTATATATCGTGTGACTGACACATATGCATACATGACTTTCACATAGACTGGGCTTGATCAGAGTTCAGCTGCAGCATACTTGTGCCTAATGTAATGGCCCGGGAAGGAATGCAGTGCTGGTTACGTATACGTAGTGTGTGCTGTGCTGTGCGTTCAGTTGATAACAAATTGTTATTAACAATCGTCACCCCGTCTCAGACCCCGTCTGGGGAAATTCCAGGATTGCACCCCAGGGGCTGTAATTCTCGGAAAGAGACCCCCAGCAAAATTGTTCCATTTTTTGTGGTGTCCCGGAAGTTAGTTCGCCTTGCACGCAGATTAGCTCTTCACAAGTCGATCTTCTTGTCAAATACAGACCAAACTTCATGCTGTGATACCGCCGGCTTGCCAGCTCTTACCAGCGTGTTTGCCGTGAAACCTGCGTTCCTGCTGGGTCACACTCGCGTACACCTTTTGTAATAGCTCTCGTGACAAGAGTTGAGCCGCTACATAGCGTCGCAAGTGAGTGACCGAATGTTTGTTGCTGCTGCTGCAATGTCCAAGAGCAGCGGTCAACAATGTCTGTGGTATTCTTACCAAACGGTTGTTCTGACAGGTAGATCGTGCCTGAAGTCAGATGGCTGGAAGCAGTTGGTCGGCCTGTCCGCGCGAAATCCTGGTGCAGTGCTTTGCAACGCAAGCTGATTATCTGGACAATGTGTCAGCTGACGCCACCTGCAAAGCGTGGCATGACGCCCTGCTGGCAGCGGCTGAGTTGATCACAGATATGTCTGTCTGCGATGGTCCCCTCAGCAACCAGACTCATTTTCTTCAAAAGTTCCCCAACTTGCAGACTATCAAGATTGGTATGGCTGCTGGGTCTATCGAGGGCTCTGACTTCCACACAGACTTCCCAAACAATGGACAGCACTCACAACAGCAGGCTGTCTGGCTTCCCACATCATGTACATGCCTGATAATGGAAGACCTGAGCAACGCAGGCAGCTCGAAAAACCTAAGCAACTTGCAAGAAGTGCGTATTCAGGCTGCCAGAATGCCTTTGATGTCGTTTGCTAGCTTGGGAAGCTTGCAGAATTTGCTGGCGCTGACAATAGCAGGGGGCCGTGAGCCAGGACAGAATGCACTCATTACCGGCAGCATTGTGAATCTTCCTAAGGGCCTCACACAATTGAAACTCAGGCACTGCAGCTTTTCTGAATGGGCAGCACTGCCTGAGCTGATTGCAAACTTGTCTTTGGCACCTCTGTGCCTCCGCTTTGGCCCTGAAGCCAGCAAGCATTTGATGGCCTTACAGCATCTGGAGTTGTCCTACCTAGGGGTGGATTTTCGGGGCAAGTTTGCTGACATGAGCAACCCGCATACGCTTGTGCTAGAAGGAAGCATTGTACAGTTCACAGCAGATTTGACATTCTTGCATGCAGCAAAAGCTCTGCACACTCTCAATTTGAACAAAGCAAGATGCATGTGGCAGGATCCATACTTTGGAATTGGCCATATTTTGGCAGCTTTACCATCTCTTAAATATTTAGATGTCACACATTGCATGCGCGTCTCCCTGACAGATTACTTGCGGGCAAACAGGACTAGTCAGTTGTCAGTTCTGGTCTTTTCACTTCAAGACAGCTGTGCACATCATTTTAGGTGCTTTGGAGCTGAAGTATGCAAACAAAGAGGCTCTTTGCTGCCTGCCATGCACGCCACCATGTCAACGAAGGTGCCTAGATGCCTATGCATTGATTGGCTTGTACACTTGGAACTAGACATGATGGACAGCTGGCCCTTTGCCAAGGTATATGACCGTCAAAACCAGGCTGCGTCATTCTGCAATTTGCGCACGCTTCACTTTGTAGCTTGCTGCCCATTTCTGAAAGAAATTGTTCGGATACCTACATCCATGAGACTGAGGGAGTTTGTCAGTGAGTCTTTGCAATAGCATTTTTGTGGCTGATTGTACTAGCCTCAGGACTTTAGGCATTGCCTATTCAGGCATCTCCCGAAAGGCAAGCTTGCCCAAATCTGTGTCAAAGCTTTTCTGGCCCATGCCTGTCACAGCCACCCCACAGAACGCCTTCAGCTCATTCACCAAGTTGCAGACTCTGCATTTGGGACATTCAAGTTTTGTCAGCTTACCACAGCTCCCGATTTCTCTCACGGAGCTAGATCTGAGCGGCAGCAATGTGGCAGATCTCAACAGATTGCCGATACTTACCAACCTGCAGAAGCTGACACTACCTGCAGCGCCATCTCCAGCAGGATTGCAATGCCTGAAGCAGACAGTGAGGCTCAAGCATGTGGCCATTGTGAAGCGTGAAGGTAGGTCGCTAGCCTGTCTGTTGCAATGCTGCGTTTTTAACCCAGAACTTTGTTCTTGCTCATGCATCTAAGTATGCCATGACATCAGTCATTGATTGCCAAATGTGTTTTGTGTCGAAATAGCATGAAAGATATGCTCTGTTCTGCCATGCACTGTTTCGAAAACCTGCTGAGACTGAGTTTTGTTTGACGCCAGCAGCTTGGTGTACTTATGCACAGTTCATGCAATTTCCCTTTTTCATAGAACATGGCAATTCATCACCACCTGGTCATCAGTGTTAGTCATTCTTGCTGTGCTGCTTTGTAGGGCCTGGCCCCTTGGCGCAAAGCTACAAAAAGCGGATTCTGCCATGGAAGACTGTCAGCTGAAATTCTGGCAGTGAATACAGTAGCCTCTAGCATGCAACAGCTTTGCCAATCACCATGAGGTCATCTCCATCACAGCAATGACTGTTGAGGCTTCCAGTCAGTGCCTGAGGCAACATGTAGCGTAGATATGAATTGTACGAGAAGGCCGCAGCATGCCAGATGCTTTACCGGAATCTGTTACTAGATTCTTCTACAGCTGTCACTTTGTGTTCAATGCTGCGGCTGAAGGGAAGAAAGATTTCTGCTGATGGCGATCACAGCGGCAGCCCAAGGCCACAGCCTGGAGCTAATGCTGTGGCTGTTGTTGCACATCTTAGCAACACCTCGTTTTCCAGTTTCTGTACTGTTTGTATATTTGCTGGCGGTGTGCTGTCATTGACTTATATAAGATTTTACAGCCACAGGGTTCACTAGTTCAGATGTAAAGGAACCGCCCAAGGATTGTAGAAGCTGTCTGTTCAGCATCAGTTGTTGGAAGATTCTGGTGGGTGACAAGCTTGGATGCAAAGCCTTTTGGCAGAGCCGCATCTCGTGAGCTCTCAAAGCATGTGCCTGTGCTGTCAGGGATGAGTCAAGCTCATCAAGCCAATATTTCAAAAGTAAACGAGTGAGTTGACACACACACACACACACACGCACGCACGCACACACACACACACACACACACACACACACACAAGCTGCCCTTTCAGAGGTTATCAGCTGCCCAGGCCACATGACCTTGGGGGTGCACAAAACAGGGGTGCCCCGCCAAGTAAATGGTGTATGTGTGATCTTACAATCAAAAGTGCTATGGCAAAGCTGCACACTGAACAACTGAACTGCTGCTGCCAAATTTGCAACAAGAAAAGTGGTCACTTTAACACACGATGTAAGTAGAGTGATGATGTCAGTGAACCACACGTGACTTGTGAGACACCAAATCATTCCAGACAAACTGAAGGGCATGTCATCAACAAGCCTGCTGCAACAGACAGGAGTATAAGATAATGCTCACAGATGGCCTTGAACACAAAGAATCACCTCTACAAAGGAATGTCATGATAAGCCAGGCAATGCTTGCTGCTTCTGCCTAGCTACGAAAGACGCTTTTCTATCTCTATCCTTGTCTGAGGCGGTGCGCTGAGAAGGAGTTTGCTCCCAAGTTTGCCCCCTTGCATCCTTCCAAAATGCCATTTGATGAGATGTTGGCAAAACCTGCTCGGGGCCAACACCATTCCTGGCAGTGTCATACTCAGCCGCTAGCGCAGGGTACAATGACTGCAGTGAATTGCATATGCAAGCCTTTTTGCTGGTACAGTAGGGGCAACCGCTGTTGAGGCCAAATCGATTGAAAGGCCTGGCCATGAAGAGGTGTGGTCGACCTTGAGGACACTTGGTACAGATCCAGTGCACCATCTTGCCGCTGCCTGCCGTGATTTTGTCAGGATCAAGGCCTGCTCTCCGATTCCTCTCGAAATCAAACTCCATCATTGCAGGGTGCTGGCTCTGTGTCAAGCTTGGTTGCCTGTTGACTAGTCTGCGTTGGCTTGAGCACTTAGGACAACCACTTTGGTTGTCAACTTTGCCATATACCATGGCTTGCCAGCTGTGACCACATGCTGGGCAGAGCCAATGCCTGCGAGTGGAACTGGATGCCATGACCTGGTCTGGAGTCAACCCATTCTTGTCTGAGTCCCAGTATGCTGCCACAGCTGGGGCCACAGTCAACAGCGAGTTGTGTTGACAAAGACGGTGGTTAGTGCAGAAAGGGCACTGGCTATGCCTATCCTGCCTGTTGCTGACAGTGGCCAACCACTCATGCGCACACCCACACGGACACTGGTCGCAAGTCCACCACGCATGCAAACCGCTGCTGGCTGTGATGTGCCTGTCTCCCAAGAGCTGGTGGTTTTTGGCATGATGCCACTGCCTCTGCAGCTCTGGCCTGAGCAGACTGATGTCTGGGCCTGCTGAGGTTTGGTTGCAACCGCACAGCCTTGAGTATCCTGATCCCAGCACATCCACAATTTGGCTGTTGTACTTAGACTGACAGTTTGAAAGCGCTTCGAGTAAATAAGGGAGTGCAGTCACATACCTGCAGGTGCCTTCCTATTGATCCTTGGGTGTGGAGGTTCCAATCCGTGAAGAAAGACATCACGCCCCAGCGCTTGTTGCAAACGCGGAAAGTTGGAGTGCCTGCGTACAGGTTGAGGCTGGCGAAGCAGAAGAAATGCTGTCCAGTGTACAAAGCGAAAATGCACTTGCCTGCTGTGGCGTGGATGCCAGGTCCAGGTCGCGCAGCACACTTCTGTAGCCATGCTGTTGGATCAAAGTTCCCTCGTTCGCTATTTGAGCTTCACGGACAGAAAGCCAGCGTCCGTCATCCATCGTGCCGTCAGTATTGTGATGCAGCTCTCTCTGATTTCAAGGGGCTCCGAAACCGCGAACGGCAATCTTTCTTATTCTTCTGCAGTACAACTGGTAGTCTTTGCTGTTACTAACAGCCTATATAGTGACACAGCTCTGACCTGTAGTACTTCCCTTGTGGAGCACACGCGACTAGCAAGAGCTTTTGTACAGGCGATTTCAGACATGTGTTGCCAAAACAAGCTTGCAGTTGCTATTGAGCCTCGGAGTACAGGCCAGCGTCAGTCTTTTTACTGTACTTTCAGCAAGATGTGGTCTGGTGTTGCTTATTCTGCTACAGCAACTCAGCCTAAGGACCAGACCCAGATATCTGCTGACGATGGACGCTCCCCTTTTGTGTTATTTGTTTGTGCGCATGCAGAGCTATCTGCAAGCCAAAGCTCGAGCTCGAGCTTCGGCTCTCAACCGTGGTCACACAGCATGGCTGTACCTGTGGTGGCTGACTGGGGTATGACTGTGGCGCTATTGTGGATGGCAAGATACCAACTTCACGTCCAGCAACTTGCTTGAAGGCAGATCAGTCTAGGCAGCATCACCTAGATATACACCCACCTGTATTTAAATTTGCTAAGGCTATATGAGAACACATATGTGCATGCAACCTTTGTGACGCGATGTGTTGACAGCTTGAAACAGGTGGAGTATATTCACCATTGTGAACAGGCAGTGTTCAACAGATGACTGGCCCTGGCACAAGGCAATCTCAGACCTCATGCTACCCCTCAGCTAGAGAGTCAGTATGGCTCCAGGTGCTGTCCAGTAACACAGGTGCATATACAGGTGTAAGGCCGCCATGCCACACCTTGTCCAGCTGTGACCTGAGAGGCCTGTTCTGGGAATGGCATCACGCCTCAGCTGTCTTGGAGTAAATGCACCAGCAGCGGTTGACATGGGATGCATTGACTGCCATTTGCAGCCATCAGCTCAGCAGCCTCTGTCAGTCTGCAAAACAAACACACGAATAAAACCAGCAGGTGTGGATTAGTCAGGTTGAGATATGCACATGCAGCTCTGCATCTTGAAATTGTTTTTGCATTCAATGCAGCTGCACCTTGGCATGCTGATGCCTTTATCAAAGTGAATGATCAGATTTGCATGAGGTCAGAATGCTTCTGAGACAGGCAGCCAATAAGACATCATTCTGAGCCGGCTTGCAATGCGATCAAGCAACATAAGGTCAGGCTGATAAGGCAGCAGGCTTGCTGTCAGCTGGTCCAGCAACTCACATTCAAATGGCGATGCATGTATGTGTGTGTGTTGATGGTATCAAATAAACATACATATATATTGAGCAGCAGCTCTGGGCTGCTGCCTTGAGAGGCTCCTGGTATGATGACTGAAAAGCGTAAACTTCTCTATGCATGTAAGAATGTGAGCACAGATATGCACATTTGTGCCAAATTCACTGTCAGATGGGAAATGCAGCACATTGCAACATGTGTGTCTGAAGCCAAGCCCTGCTGTATAGCATGCATCACATTGCCTATTAAGTATAATCATGCAATGATATAGTATACAGATAGATTGAGGCTGAGACGCTGACCTGTGATGGCTGATCACTCCTACCCACATGCATTCATTTTTTGTAATCTGCTGGCAGCTGACAGGTAGGCAATGTCACCGGGAACGGTGTAGTCATTTGCAACTGCACTGGATTTGGGCTGGGTTGGGCATAGGGGGCC
>JAABUK010011190.1_pt1 | contig 11751 bp, 11 predicted proteins | sample 5559141 | NCBI WGS metagenome assembly JAABUK01 (sample SAMN10711869, study PRJNA513367) | rock metagenome | isolation source: Antarctica rocks | place: Antarctica: Victoria Land, Pudding Butte nord | collected 2016-01-03 | reverse complement strand
AGATGCTGATAGAATTGGCTTTTGTTGTTATCAAACCGAGATGATAGAACTCATTTCGGACATGTGTGACCACCGTAGCCCGGAGGGAGAGGGGGCAGGAAGCGGTTCTGCATGGCCGGTGCGGAGCCTACACCGTCGGCACGGGCGCGTGATCCGGGAGGTCGAACGTCGTCTTGAACCACTTCTGCTGCAACGCGGCCAGCCGCCCGTCCGCCTTCACCTTCAGCAGCGCCGCGTCGAAAGCGTCCATCAGCCCGGCATACGCCGCGTCCTTCCGCCCGATGTAGCCGAAGTAGCTCTTCTCCCCGAACGGCTGCGGCACCAGCGCGAACGTCTCCGGACGCTGCGACGCGACATAGGCGATGTTGGGCAGCGAGTTGGCGACCCCCACGATCCGCCCGGCCGCCAGGTCCGCATACGCCTGGCCGAAGTCCACGTATTCCCGCACCTGGGCCGGCGGCGTCAGCTTCTCGGCGTACGCCTTCAACTGCGCCAACTGCGCCGTCGCCTTGCCGGAGCCGACGGCCTTGCCCGCGATGTCCTCCGGCTTCATCAGGCTGCTGTCCCCGGCCTTCTTCAGGATGGCGCAGGTGGCGTCCGCAATCGGCGGCGAGAAGCGGTAGCGTTCGCTGCGCGCCTTGGTGATGGTGGCAGGCCCGGCGACCATGTCGAACTTGCCGGCGTCGAGGCCCGGCAGCACGCTCTCCCACGGCAGCGCCACGAACTCGATGCGGACGCCCATCTCCTTGGCGACCTCCGCCAGCAAGTCGTAGTTCAGGCCGGCGGGCTTGCCGTTGTCCAGGAAGTCGAAGGGAGCGAACTGCGTCTCGGTCCCAGCGCGCAGCACGCCGGCCGCCTTGACCTTGGCCAGCACGTCGTCGTCCGCGGCGCGGGCGGTGCCGCCCATGAAGGCGGCGGCCCCGGCGATTGCGAGCACGTCGCGGCGCTTGAACCCAGCCATGTCGGACCTCCGTTGTTTGCTGGCCGCAACTTTGCAAGGCATGTGCCATCCCTGGCAAGGCTCAGCATACGCCGGGCAGCGGCACCGGCGCCGCGGCCTGCACCAGCGCACCGCCGCGGACGAGCGAGGTGGCGGCAACGAGGTCCGGATGCATGTAGCGGTCGTCCTCCAGCCGCGGCACCACGGCGCGGACGGCGGCGCGCACCCGCTCCAGCGCCGGGCTGCTTCGCAGCGGCAGGTGGAAGTCGCAGCCCTGCGCTGCGGCCAGCAGCTCGATCCCCAGGATGGCGGCCAGGTTGTCGGCCATCGGCAGCAGGCGGCGGGCGGCGTGGGCGGCCATGCTGACGTGGTCCTCCTGATTGGCGGACGTGGGGATGCTGTCCACGCTGGCCGGCGCGGCGCGGGTCTTGTTCTCGGCGACCAGGGCGGCGGCCGTGACCTGCGGCAGCATGAAGCCGCTGTTCAGGCCAGGCCGCGGCGTGAGGAAGGCGGGCAGGCGGGACAGCGCCGGGTCAATCAGCATGGCGACCCGGCGCTCGGCGATGGAGCCGGTCTCGCAGATGCCGAGCGCGATCATGTCGGCGGCGAACGCCACAGCCTGCGCGTGGAAGTTGCCGCCGGACAGGGCTTCGAGCGTGTCCGGGAAGATCAGCGGGTTGTCGGACACCCCGTTGGCCTCGGTCTCCAGGGTGCGGGCGGCCTGGCGCAGCAGGTCCAGCACGGCGCCCGCCACCTGCGGCTGGCAGCGCAGGCAGTAGGGGTCCTGCACCCGGTCGTCGCCCAGCAGGTGCGACTGGCGGATGCCGCTGCCGGTCAGCAGGGTGCGCAGGGCGGCGGCGGCCTCGATCCCGCCGGGGTGGCGGCGCAGGGCGTGGATGCGCGGGTCGAACGGCGTGTCGGACCCGCGGGCGGCGTCCACCGACAGCGCGCCCGTGACCAGCCCGGCCCGCAGCAGCCCCTCGGCGGCGAACAGGCCCGCGAGGGCATAGGCGGTGCTGAACTGGGTGCCGTTCAGCAGCGCCAGCCCCTCCTTCGGGCCGAGCACGGCGGGCCGCAGCCCGGCCCGGCGCAGCGCGTCCCCCGCCGGCATCGGCGCCCCGTCCAGCAGCGCGTCGCCCACGCCGATCATCGCGCAGGCCATGTGCGCCAGCGGCGCCAGGTCCCCCGACGCGCCGACCGACCCCTGGCCCGGAACCACGGGGACCACGCCGCGCGCCAGCATGTCCTGCAGCAGCGCCAGCGTGCCGGGCTGCACGCCGGACGCGCCCTGGCCGAGGTTGGCGAGCTTCAGCGCCATCATCAGCCGCGCGACCGGCCCCGGCATGGGGTCGCCGACCCCGGCGGCATGGGACAGCACGATGTTGCGCTGCAGGGCCAGCAGGTCGTCCGCGGGGATGCCGATGTGCGCCAGGCGGCCGAAGCCGGTGTTGATGCCGTAAACCGGGGCGCCGCGGCCCAGGATGGCCGCCACGGCGTCGGCGGCGCGCTGGATGCCGGGCTGGCAGGCCGGGTCCAGCACGGCGCCGGCCCCATCAAGGACCGCGCGCCAGGCTGCGAGCGGGACGGCGCCGGGTAGGAGCGTCAGAGTGGGCATGGCGGGGAGTGTCCGGCTGGGCGCGGCGGGTTGTCCAGTGATGGTTAGCAGCGGGGTGGGGCCTGCCGCAGGGCGGCGCGCGCCAGGTCCGGACCGGCAGGCAAAAGTTGTTACACTCTGCGACTTTCCCGATGCTGGCCTGTCGCCTAACCTTGCCCGGCGGCATCAGGTCCAAGGAGGGCAGGCGATGGTGAGGTGGGCAGTCCTGGGGTGCATGGTTGCGTTGTGCTCGGCGGGCGCGGCGGCATCCGCCGCATCTGGACCCGGCAGCGGCGCCGCCGTGGCGGTGGAGCGGCAGGTCGTCCTGGTCTCAGGCGGGTGCGGCCCCTACGGCTTTCGCGGCTACTACGGGTATTGCCGTCCCCGGCGCGTGTATGCGCCGCCGCCGCGCCGGTTCTATGGCTGTCCCTACGGCTTCCGGCCGACGCCGTTTGGGTGCCGCCCGTTCTACTGAGTCGCGTCGGGTGCAGGTGGATGCACCAGGCATGGCTTCGGCCCCTGACTTGGCGGGCATCCCGTTCGGACCGGGCGAAGCTGCCTGACCCGGACAGGCTCTGGCGGGGTTGCCCACCATGGCGCTGCGGGTCCTGCTAGGCCAGGTCTTTCGCCCCGGCATGGCGGTTGCGGGACTGCGTGCCTTCCTGCGATCCCTCGATCAACTTGGCACGCGCCCGGTCTTGATCGCCGGACGCTTGCCGCCTTGGCCGCTCCCGCAGGAGCAGGCGGGCGTTGCACCTGGTGTGGAGGGGGCATGTCGGGCGCAACGGGCAACTGCGCGCCGCAGCTCATCCATGCCTCTGGCCTGGAGACTGCGCTGCTGGCCACCAGCCAGGCGCCGAACCTCGCTGACCCGGTGAGCCGCTTCGTCGCGCAAGGGTGCCAACGCGTTGGCCGTCATCTCCGGCAACGCCCGGATGCCTGGGGTGCTGCAAGCCCCCTGTTCCCGTGTGCCGGGTGGGCGTGGTAGGATAAAACTGGGGCCGGGTTAGCACAGTGGTAGTGCAGCGGTTTTGTAAACCGAAGGTCGCGGGTTCAAATCCTGCACCCGGCACCACGCGCCCCGGCCTATCCCTGCGATGCCCGGACCCGCTGGTACAGCTCCATCAGACGGCCCGAATGGGCGACCGGCGTGAACGCCTCCGCCCGCCGAAGCCCCCGCGCCCGCAGCGATGCGCGCAGGTCCGCGTCGGCATCCAGCACCCGGAGCGCCGCCGCGACCGCCCCCGTGCTTCCCGGCTCCGCCAGCAGTGCGGCCCCGCCCGCCACCTCCTCCAGTGCTCCGCCAGCCGACGCCAGCACCGGCACGCCCAGGGCCATCGCCTCGGCCACCGGCAGCCCGAACCCCTCCGCCAGCGACGGCATCAGCACGGCCCGCGCCCCGGCCATCAGCCCCAGCAGCGCCGGCCGCGGCAGCCACGGCGCCCGGCGCACCCCCGGCCCTGCGCCCTGCAGCTCCCCTGCCGCCCGCCAGCCGTCCGGCCCGGCCAGCACCAGCGGCGCCGCGGCCCCGCTCGCCGCATGGGCGGCCACCAGGCGGGCGATGTTCTTGCGCGGCTCGATGCTGCCGGCGCACAGGAAGTAGCCGCCGGGCCGCAGGCCCAGGGCGGCGGGCGCGGCCGGGTCGGCGCCCGACACGTCCACGGATTGCAGGGTGCTCGTGACGCGGTCCGGCGCCCAGCCGGTCTCGGCCAGCAGGGCGGCGCGCGACGCCTCGCTGACGGTGACGACGTGCGCCGCCCAGCGCCCCACCCCGCGCAGCAGCCGGCGCAGCCGCAGGGCCGGCACCGGCGACAGGTCCGGGTGCCGCAACGGGATCACGTCATGGACGGTATAGATGTTCGGCACGCCCGCGAAGCGCAGCGGCACCGGATAGGTCCAGTGCATCAGCCCCGGCGGCGCCGCGTCCCGCAACGGCATGAACCGCCGGTGCAGGTCGAAGAACACCTGCGCCGTCCGGAACGGGTCCGCCCCGGTCCGCAGCCCCGGCCCGGCAAGCGGCGCCGGCCTCGCCCCGGGCGGCACGGCGGCCAGCCAGCGGCGCGGCCAGCCGGGCGCCGCGCCGGCCTCCGCCAGCCGCTCCACCGTCACTCCAGCCCCTGCCAGGCATCCCGCCAGCCCGGCCGCATAGGTGGCGACGCCGGTTCCATGCCGCGCCAGCAGCCCGCGGGCGTCCACGCAGACGGTGAAGTGGGGTGGTTGGGGCACGGCCGGTCCATTCTAGCAGCCGCCGGGATGTCGCGCACCTGCACACCCCGACTCGACCTCGCGGCAGGGATGGCCACATGATCCCGCCAGCAGCCCGGGAACCCGCCATGCCGATCACCATAGACCGCCGAACCATGATTGCGGGCGTTGCCCTGTCCGCCCTGCCGCGCCATGCCGGCGCAGCCCAGGAACGCCTCGTCCGCGTCCGCATAGACCGCGACGTGGAGGTGCTGGACCCAGCCTTCCGCACCGGCTTGCAGGACGGCAACATCGTCCGCGCCATCACGCAGCGCCTGGTCACGATAGTGCCCGGCGGCAACGGCGAGCTGGCCAAGGACGCCGCCGCCGAGCTGACGCAGGTGTCCCCCACCGTCGTCGAGTTCCGCTTGAAGCCCGGCCAGATGTTCAGCGACGGCTATGGCGAGGTGACGGCCGACGACGTGAAGTTCTCCTATGAGCGCTTCATCCTGCCCGGCCCCAACGGCAAGGAGTCGCCCTACAAGGGCGAGTGGGCCGGCCTCAAGGAGGTGCAGGTAACGGACCGCCTGTCGGGCCGCATCGTGCTGGACCGTCCGCGCGCGGGCCTGTTCACCATTGCGCTCGGCGATGTCGCCGGCAGCATCATGTGCCGCCGCGCAGTGCAGGAGCGCGGCGTTGGGCACAACACCCGGCCGGTCGGCAGCGGCCCGCTGATGGTCGCGAGCTTCGAGAAGCAGAACCAGGTGGTGATGCGCCGCAACCCGGACTTCGCCGGGGAGGCTGCCGGGTTCCCGGAGGTCGTGGTCCGCTACGTGCCGGACCCCAAGACGACCGAGCTGGCGCTGCGCTCCGGCGACCTGGACTTCGCCTCGCTGCCGCCGTCGCAGGCGGAGGCGCTGCGGACCGTGCCGGGCCTCAAGGTGCTGCAGCAGCCCGGCATCGCCAACATCTGGCTCGGCATGAACGTGGAGAAGCCGCCGTTCAACGACCCGCGCGTGCGGCGTGCGATCCGGCTGGCGCTGGACGTGGACCAGATGCTGCTGGCAGGCTTCAACGGCCGCGCGCCGCGGGCCAACGCGCTGGTGATGCCGCAGGTGGTCGGCTACTGGCCGGACGCCCCGGTGGTGAAGCGCAACGTGGCCGAGGCGCGGCGCCTGCTGGCGGAGGCCGGGCATGGCGCCGGTTTCAAGGCGCGCATCCTGGTGCAGAACCAGCCGGTCTATCAGACGATGGCGCTGGTGGCGCAGGCGCTGCTGCGCGACGTGGGCATCATGCTGGAGGTGGACGCGCAGGACGCTGCCAGCTTCTTCTCCGCCGGCAAGGGGGAGGGGGGCAAGTCGCTCGACCTGTTCATCATCCGGTTCAACGGCAAGCTGGACCCCAACTTCCTGGCGCAGTGGTTCACCACCGGGCAGATCGGCACCTGGAACTGGCAGCGCTGGAGCAGCCCGGAGTTCGACCGCCTGCTGGACGAGGGCAGCGCCGAGCTGGACGACGCGAAGCGCGCGGCGCTGTTCATCCGGGCGCAGCGGCTGATGGAGGACAGCGACGCCTTCGTGTGGCTGACCTACGATGTCGGCATCTTCATACACCGCGACTGGCTGCGCCCGGCGCTGCTGCCGAGCGGGATAGACTGGGCCATGGACCGCTTTGCCCCGGCATAGCGGCGCGCTTCTGCTTCTGCTCCCTCTCCCGGAGGGAGAGGGAGCAGAACAGCGCCTCTGAATGCCCACCCTGCGCTACCTGGCCAGCCGCCTGCTCACCACCGCGCTGATCGTGCTGGGCGCGATGCTACTGCTGTTCGCGCTCACCATCCTGGTGCCCGGCGACCCCGCGGCGGCGCTGCTCGGCCCGCAGGCCAGCCCGGCCTACGCCGCCCGCTTCGTCGCCGAGATGGGCCTGGACCAGCCGGTCCATGTCCGCCTGTGGCGGTTCCTCACGCATGTGCTGGTCGGGGACCTCGGCACCGATGTCGTCAGCGGGCGCAAGGTGTCCGAGGCCATCGGTGCGGTGCTGCCCTATACCGCCGTGCTGACCGGGACCAGCATCGGCCTGGCCATCCTGCTGGGCGTGCCGCTGGGCTGCCTGGCGGCGACCCGGCCGGGCTCCGTCCTGGACTCGCTGCTGGCCGGGGTGTCGGTCGCGCTGATCGCCATTCCCAGCTTCGTCGTTGCCATCCTGCTGCTGCTGACCTTCTCGGTGTGGCTGGACTGGCTGCCGGTGCTCGGCACCGGGCGGGCGGGCGGGTGGGCGGACCAGGCGCGGCGGCTGGTGCTGCCGACGGCGGCCCTGTCGCTGGGCTGGATCGGCTACATCGCGCGGCTGGTCCGCACGTCCATGCTGGAGGTGCTGCAGGAGCCTTACATACGCACTGCACGCGCCTATGGCCTGCCGCGCCGGGCCGTGGTGCTGAAGTATGCGCTCAAGAACGCCTGCATCCCCGTCCTGGCCGTGCTGGGCTTGGGCATCGGGCGGCTGCTGGGCGGGGCGGTGCTGGTCGAATTGGTGTTCGCCCGGCCCGGCCTGGGGCGACTGGTGCTGGATGCCATCAACGTGCGCAACTACCCGGTGCTGCAAGGCGCCGTGCTGGTCGTGGTGCTGCTGTTCGCGGGGGCCAACCTGGCGGTGGACCTGCTGTACGGCGCGCTGGACCCACGGCTGCGGCGGCGGGCCTGATGCGCGGGGCACTGGGGCGGCCGGCCGGGCTGCTGGGGGCCGGCATCGTGGCGGCCATCGTGGGGGCGGCGGTGCTCGCTCCCTGGATCGCGCCGTATGATCCGAATGCGCTGGCCGTGCTGGACCGCTTCGCCGGGCCGTCCCGGGGGCACCTGCTCGGCACGGATCAGTTGGGGCGGGACCTGCTCAGCCGGCTGCTGCATGGCGCGACGGTGGCGATGGGCATCGCGCTCAGCAGCATTGCCCTGGCCGGGGCCGCGGGCACGGCGCTGGGGGTGCTGGCGGCGTTCGCGTCCGCGGCTTGGGAGCGGCCGATCCTGGTCGCCTTCGACATCGTTGCGGCGTTTCCGTCCCTGGTGCTGGCGCTGGCGGCGGTGGCAGTGTTCGGGCCGAGCAACGCCAACCTGGTCGGCATCGTCGCCGTGACGCTGGTGCCGCAGTTCGGCCGCGTCGCCCGCGCGCAGGCGTTGGCGCTGCGCGCCGCGCCGTTCCTGGAGGCCGAGCGCATCCTGGGCGCCTCGCCCGGGCGCATCCTGTGGTCCCATGTGCTGCCCAACATCGCGGGGCCGCTGATCGTGCTGGCCAGCATGGAGGTGCCGGTCGTCATCACCATCGAGGCCGGGCTGAGCTTCATCGGGCTGGGCGTCCGTCCGCCGCTGGCGAGCTGGGGGACGCTGATCTACGACGGCTACTCATACCTGTCCGACAGCACCCTGCCGGTGCTGTTCGCCTCGCTGACGCTGGCTGTTGCCACGCTGGGCTTCACCCTGTTCGGGGAGGCGTTGCGGGACGCGCTGGACCCGCGGGCGCGGGTGCGCGGGGGATGACGGTGGAGCAGGGGGGGGGCTTCGACCGTGCCGGACCTGCGCGCGCGGGGGACGGCGCCGGGGGGAGCAGCGCCAATCGAGCGGGCGACGGACCCGCGCGCGCGCTGGGGACGGCGCCGCTGCTGCGCCTGCGCGGGTTGCGGCTGGACGCGCCCACGCCGCGCGGACCCGCCCATATCCTGCGCGGCGTGGACCTGGACGTGGGGCGCGGGCGCATCGTGGGCGTGGTGGGCGAGAGCGGGTCGGGAAAGAGCAGCCTGGCCCTGGCGCTGCTGCGGCTGCTGCCCGGCAGCGTCCGGCTGTCCGGTCAGGCCGTGATGAACGGCACCGACTTGGCGGCGCTGCCGGAGGCCGACATGGACCATTGGCGCGGGCAGCGCATCGCAATGATCTTCCAGGACCCGGCCACGGCGCTCAACCCGCTGTTCACCGTCGGCACGCACCTGACGGCGGTGCTGCGCCGCCGGGAACCCGGCCTGACCCGCGCCGCGCGGCGCGGGCAGGCAGAGGCGGCGCTGCGCCGGGTGGAGATCGCCGACCCCGCCCGGCGGCTGCGCGCCTACCCGCACGAGCTGTCCGGCGGGATGCGGCAGCGGGTGATGATAGCCATGGGCCTGCTGGCCCGCCCGGCCCTGCTGCTGGCCGACGAGCCGACCACCGCCCTGGACGCCACGGTGGAGGCCGGGATCGTCGAGCTGTTCCGCGGGCTGCGCGCCGATCTGGGCGGGTCCATCCTGTTCATTTCCCATGACCTCGGACTGGTCGCCGGCCTGTGCGACGATATCGCCGTCCTGTACGGCGGCCTGGTGCTGGAGACCGGGCCGGCTGCGGCGGTGATCGCCGCGCCCGCCCATCCCTATACCGCCGCGCTGCTGGCCTGCACGCTGGAAGGGGCAGGGACCGGCCGCCTGCCGTCCATCCCCGGCGACGTGCCCGATCCCACGCTGGAACCGGCGGGCTGCATCTTTGCCCCGCGTTGCCCGCTGGCGGAGGGGCGCTGCCGGGCGGAGCCGCAGCCGCTGCGCCCTGTTGGCCCGGCCCATGCCGCCGCGTGCTGGAAAACCGTCCCGGAGGGTGCCGGATGATCCTTGCGGCGTCTTGCCCGTTCGCCGTTGCGAGGCGCGCAGCGCCGCGGCGATCCCGGGGCCACAGGCGCGGTTCCCACCGCTCCTGGATTGCCGCGCCGCAAATGCGGCTCGCAATGACGGGCAGGAAGCGGTCGAAGCGAATGGCTGTTGGCACCATGCCAGCCGCCCTCTGCTCCAACCGTCCCTGTGGTCGCGGCGCACCCCTGGCTACGTTGACGGGAACGGTCGGAGCGAGAGGCGGTTGGCATCGGTCCTGGACTGCCGTGCCGCAAGCGAGGCCCGCAATGACGGGCTGCCGAACCGTGGCGCCAGCATGACCCCTGCTGCCGAGCTGCGCGATGTGCGCGTGACCTATCCCGGCGGCGTCGGCGCGCTGGCCAGCGTCAGCCTGGCGCTGGCGCCCGGGGGCGTGACGGGCCTGGTCGGGGAGAGCGGGTGCGGCAAGACGACGCTCTGCCGGGTGCTGCTGGGGTTGCAGGCGCCGGACGCGGGGGAGGTCCTGCTGGAAGGGGAGGCGCTGGCGGGGTTGCTGGCGCGTGACCGGCTGGCGGTGCGGCGCCGGGTTGGGATGCTGCTGCAGGATGCGGCGGGGTCGCTGTCGCCGCGCATGACGCTGCGGCGGCTGCTGGCCGAGCCTGCGGCGATACACGGGCTGCCGCGCGCCGAGGCTTGGGGGCGGGTCGAGGGGCTGATGCTGCGGCTGGGGCTGGCGGCGGTTTTGCTGGACAAGTATCCGCACCAGGTCAGCGGGGGGCAGGCGCGGCGGGTCGCGGTGGTGCGGGCGCTGGTGCTGCGGCCGTCGCTGCTGGTCGCGGACGAGCCGACGGCCGGGCTGGACGTTTCGGTGCAGGGCGATCTGCTGAACCTGCTGATGGACCTGCAGGCCGAGCTGGGGCTAACGCTGCTGGTGTGCAGCCATAACCTGCCGGTGATACGCCGGGTCACGGCGGCGACGGTGGTGATGTATCTCGGCGAGATCGTGGAGCATGGGCCGACCGCCGCGCTGTTCGACGCGCCGGGGCATCCTTATACCGCCGCGCTGCTGGCGACGCGGGGCGCGCCGGGCGGTTTGGCCCGGATGGTGCTGCGGGGGGAGGTGCCCAGCCCGGTCCATCCTCCGTCCGGCTGCCGCTTCCACACCCGCTGCCCCCAGGCGCAGCCGCGCTGCGCCGCCGAGCATCCCGAGCTGCGCGAGGTCGCCGGCCATCAGGTACGCTGCCACTTTCCGTTGACCGACACCCTGCCTCCTGCTCCCTCCGGGAGAGGGCCGGGGTGAGGGAAGCGGCCAGCACCAAGCTCCCCCAAGCAAAGCGCCGCAAGCCGGCAGCTACCCCAATGCCCTATGCCCGCCGGTTGTGCGGCGGATTGGGGGGCCGCCCAGGCGCGGGGCGGCGGGTGCCAGGGGCTGCGGGCGCCGGCGGGGTGGCGCAGGATGGTGGCGATGGCTTCGGCCGGGTCGTCCGGCAGGCTGCTCGGCGGGTCGTTGGCGGCGCGGGCGGGCGCGGGCATGCGGGGGGGGTGACGAGGACCGGGACCGGCTCGGGCCGCTGGGGGTCGGGGTCGGGCCGGGGGTGGTGCCGGGCCTCGGCGCTGACGTGGGGCCTGCGCGGGGCCGGACTGGCGGGCAGGGCTGGCGGCGGCGGCGCGGGCGCAGAGCTGGCGGATGTCGTCCGGCGTGCGGCGCTTGAAGGGGCGGGTGCCGGGGAGGGCCGCGAGGCCGAGGTCACGGCAGATTTCGGTGATGATGTCGGCGGTCGGGCGGCTTGCGATGTCAGCCATCAGGTGCGGCTGGTTGGCCTTGACCGCAAACAGGCAGCCGCCGCCCCGGTCTATGATGGCCTGGCAGATCGCGCGCCGGCAGAACGCTGCGTCGCCGGTGACGACAGCGCCCTCCAGCGGCAAACAGGTGCCACGATCTCGGCAGGGCGCTTGAGCGTGCTGCTGAAAAGGGGGGCTTCGGCTGGCGCCGGCCCCGGCACAGCCTGACCGGGCGGTAGAACGCGTAGGCCCATGCGGGCGGTATCGCGCCGATCCATGCCGACGAGAGCGAGGCGCTGACCCACCCCTACCTCGCCCACGCCTGGGCGGGGCAGGGCGCCGACCTGCGGGTGCAGGCGCCTGGGACATCGCGCAAGGTGGCCATGCCCGGCGAACCTCTCGGTTCGACGCTGGGCGCACTCGACGCGGGCACCGGCGAACTGGTCGTCAGCACCCCCCTGACCAGGACGGGTGCCGACGTGGTCGCGCTCCCGCTTACGGCTGGACTGGCGCTACGGCCCGCAGCCCGGCTGCGTGGTAAGCGGGAGCCGACGCCCACCTTCCGGCGCGGTCTGGAACTGACCAGGTTTGCTGCCTTGGTTGGTGGGGTTTGCGCTGATGTTGGTGAACGAGGGCTCATACGAGGCGCGTAGGAGCGCTCTT
>JAABUK010011189.1_pt1 | contig 11752 bp, 20 predicted proteins | sample 5559141 | NCBI WGS metagenome assembly JAABUK01 (sample SAMN10711869, study PRJNA513367) | rock metagenome | isolation source: Antarctica rocks | place: Antarctica: Victoria Land, Pudding Butte nord | collected 2016-01-03 | reverse complement strand
TTGCAACTTCAGGCAAAATCAGACAGGCTGATGTCAAAGTCGCCATTGGCTGTGGGAGAGCAAGAGAAGTTGATTAGGCATCTTGTTAACATGCTCCAAACTTGAAATTTGTTGCGTGTGCTACTGTGTTCACTGCAATGCATACAATCTTCTCTCATGTCAACTGTTTCACAGCCCAACATGATCAAGCTGCCCACAATTCGCTGATGCGAACATACAGTTATTCTTGACAATTCTCAGAGACTTGTATTCTTAAGGAAAGTACTCGCAATCCTCCTAGCAAGGTGGTGGGTGCTGCTGCCAGTTCTGGCCCACATCCTGCGCCTCATTGTAAGTCAGCTGGGACTTGCTCCAGGACAGCTTGACACTGCTTGCTTTGCCCTGGAGTTTTGTTAAATGGTTATGATCATTAGTGCATGTCCTTCATCTTTTCAACTGCCTCAAACTTCTATGATTACTTTGTATGATGTGCATGTATGCCAATTGCTACGCCTAGATGCCATTGCTCCACCAGCATCATACCCATTTGTCTGGCTTCACTGTGCGCCACGCACACGATAGACCGTCATGACTCCTTGCAGTACATGCATGGCGTTCTTTCATTGCCTACAAGCAGATTCAAGCAGGTTTTCAAAGATTTGCTTCAGTGGGGCCATCTGTGCAATATTGCCTGTCAGATCGCAATCTGCACATTGAAATGCGGCTTGAAAATGAATGCAGGTAGAGGACCCTGGCATGGGTGTTGCACTCCCCCAAGCCCCTCCGGTAGCGCAGGCCCCCTCTGCCAAGCCTCAAGCAGCTGCCTTCTCTGTGCCTTTGGAAGCCCAGCCCCCCTTTTCCAAGCCCCCCTTTCCCAAGGCCCCCTTTCCCACAGCAGCTGCCAGTGGCACGAAAAAGGCAGATGCAGACAAGACTACTGCCCAGCCAGCGCAGGCAGCTGTTGTGCAAAGTGGTGCCGAAGCTGCAAAGCAGGCTATCATTGGCAAGCTACTCCAGATATCATTAGAGAGCACTGAAGCTCAAGGCACGTCACACATTATCACATTCCATCAAGTGTATTGGAGTACATGTATGCTTGTATAGCGTCAACCTGTTCCAAACCTGTCTTTCATATCAACTGTGTGTCAGGCAAGCGCATCTTGGCTGTCCAATTTGCATTGACAACAATAAGCTGTGGACTACTCCAATGCACTACTGCAGCAAGTAGCGTACAACGAGCACTGAACAAGCAGACGATGCCAGCATGTGTCATGACAGATGTGCAATATCGAATTTTCTGCATGCAGGACACCAACGCCTGGGTTCCATTCCAGAAGCAGAAGCCCTGTCCCCGTATGATGCCAAAGCCGCAGCGGCACTCATAAATATTTTAGGGGAGTACCCAGTCCAAGCCCTGTTCAGTAAAACCTGGCAACTCAGGAGATCTGCCCTGCTGTACATAGAGGAGGTGCTGCAAGGGGCTGGTGGTGGCGTCAAGGACCCTCACGGGGACTTTCTCAAAACCCTGTCCCTGCTCCTGCCAAGAACATTGCAAGACAGCGTTGCAAGTGTCTTCCATGCAAGTCTACAGGTACGTTGATGATGTGACCTGTACCATGACTACAGCATTTTGTGTCATTTGTTGCTGCCTTGTGGTCACATGTCATGGTGTTGTACATGGCGTGCAAGCAGTATCATGTACATAAGCGCCCAAACTTCACTGCACATAACGAAGAATTGTATTATGTTGGCAGTGTTAACACCATCCACCGTTTATATTGGGCACCACCAAACAATCACATTTTGCAGCATGCTGACATGCACGACAGTTACGGTCCTGCCTTTATTGCCTGAGCTGCCTGCATCAGCCCCTTACCAGCCAAGACCAGGCTCAGCTGCCCTTTCAGGCCTGTAACTGATGGTTTGCATGGAGGCTCCCCCAAGTAACAATGCAGCAACTGTGGCATTCTGCAGGTATGATGAAGCTGTGGGTTGGTAACTCAACACTACGCACGAATATCTTCGCTGATACAGGCAGCTGACACACTCTGCACGTTGGGCAAGCACTCAAACAGCACATGAAAATGTGCGTAGGTGTTGAGAGCCCTCATAGAGAAGTGCGCATCAGGCAGCCGCCCTGTCCATTCCCTGGTGATGCTCATTCTGCCAATCTTGCTAAACAAGCTCGGAGACAGCAACAGACGCACCAGGGACTCCAGCTCAGACACAATTCTGTGGCTGGCCCAAAGGCAAGAAGTGTACATGGCAGGCATGCTGGTCTTATTTTCTGATCCTGTTGACACCCAAGATGCTTGGCGGCCTGTTGTGGGAGGATAGCAGCTTTTGGAAAACCCTCATACGCCAGTTTGGGGTCAGCAATGGAGGGAGGGGGTTCCAGCTGAAAACCCTGATGAAATTTGTGGGCAGTGCCTGTACTAGTGCAAATGCGGAAGTCAGGAGCCAAGCCATCAAAGTCACCGTATTGCTGTTCAACATGGTATGCCTTCAGCAAGGCAAACATGCACTGCAACCACACCACCTGCATCAACCACACATGGGTGTTTTTGGCATGCATATATGGACTCAGCTTCACATGAATCTAACAGCTGGGTCATGCTCAGCACATAGTATGTGCTTAGCTGTCCTGTGGTGCTGAGTGAGTGTTGCGCAAAGCATATTAATACTCGTGTGACGAGTATTAATATGCTTTGCGCAACAGTACTTGTATCATCTCACTTGGCAGCAGACTCATGCTTGCTGGAATCACTCCCTTTATTAACTAGACAGCGCATGCATGCCATTGATTAGACACAGCTATATGCCTAACTGCAGGTGGGGCCATCTGTACAGTATCATTTGCCGAATGATCTCGATCCCCACATCAAGGACTGGCTTGAAGATGAGATGAAGGCAGGAGGCCCTGGCAGGGGCAGGCGAGCCCCCTAAGCCCTCCTCCCGGTAGCGTAGCTCCCCTCTGCCTAGCATCTACTCGGTGTGCCATCGCTGGTTGTGATGTCGATAATGATAAAACTAACACAACATAGCAAACTTGCAATCAAGAACTACACACTGACAGAAAAAACTCTGAAGAGAGTCATCACCTGCCTGTTGCCCTGTGCAAGCCTAACAGATCAGCATGAGTATGTGAGTATGACATGAGTGTCATGAGCCTTTGCACATTCACTGGTTGCCATTCTGATGTTGCTTTGCTACGCGGCAACTAGAGCGTCACATTCTGCACAATGTTACGTCACAGTAGTCAGCTTGTGAAACATAAGTGCATTGTCTGACCAGTCATGAATTCAAACTAGATTATGTCTTTTGTACAGGGACAAGATGATAATGCCAGGGCATTGTTTCAGAGAGCATACGACATACACAAAAGGATGGATCAAATCACCCTGTGGTGTCAGCTTTGATCGAGGTTGCTGGGATGACGGTCTTTTAGCTGGTGTAACGCATATTGCAGATGACAAAACTCACCACACGTCAAACAAAGCACAAACTTTGTGCTTGTCGTCTCTTGACTGTAACGCAACATTGCAGTTGCTGAAGGAAAGCCAGAGTTCCATGCTGCATTGTCAGTAGGTCAGTGTGTCACATGCAGTATGAATGGTAATATTGAAGTTACCAATAAGTGAACAGGTAGACAATGAGTCTGACTTCGTCTGTCCAGTGTGGAATGTCCCTGAGTTTCTCGGACAGACTGTTTGCTTACTGCGTTGACCACACCAATAACAGATGTTGTGAATGCCTATCTTCTGTGGTCTTTTGAACAGATTCACCACAATGTACATAATCCACTGTATAAGGCAGACTATTACATTCAGCATGCAGCACTTTGCATTCATACTTGCATATCGCAATGGCATCTTGACAGCAGCAGTAGCAGCGGCAGCGGCAGCACAGATAGCACAAGCAGCAGCAACACCAGCAGTGGCTGTTTCTGCCACATCTTGCAGATTGCCCATCACAACTTCTTGAGGTAAAAGTGTCATCAACCAGCAATCAACTGGTGATGCACACCTCTCTGCCTCCTCTACGCTCGCATACAAGTGTCTCTTGATTTGTCACCATGACTACATGCATTTCATCTGTCTTGCATGCGTAACAGCCTTTTTGTCTGCACTGCATGTGATGTTGCATCGCTGATACCAGGCACACCACGGGCCATGTTCTGGTACATGTTGCCTGTCATGTGCTTCACTCTTACTGTTTGTAGCTATTGCACAGTGATGCATAAAAGATTGCCTGCTGTACATGTGTGTATGTGTTGCCATGCAATTGCTTGCTTTTGAATCTTGCTGCTTTTGCCCTAGGCGTTTTGGGGGTGCCCCCATGCAATGCGACCTTTCTGTGAGTCACTCTGCAGGCGGATTTTCTGAGTTTGTCTCACGCACAGACTAGGAGCTGAAGTGTACACAGTCAACAGCGAACACCCGCAGAATACAGCTTCAGCGCGCCGGTCACGAGCCTGTTTGCCTTGTGCCTGAGTGGACGGATATCTGCTGATGCCTGGACTGTTCGTACCAGCCTTTGCACTCATTCTGAGGGCTTTTTATTCTGCTGATATAGGTATACACACTGCCTCGTCTTGCGAGAACTCTACATGCTTTGCGCCTGAGCTCATGGCCGGCAGCTTACATCAGCTTGACCAAGGCTGAGCCTCAGAGCCTTTGATAGCTGACAGCTTGCAGTATATCAGCACTCAGCCAGCCCTTCCTACATGCATATGAAACCTCTTCATGCCTCACGATACATTTGAGTGACACTCTCTATGTACTGATCCCGACAGTTTACCGACTTTTGCTGAAGAGTGCAGTTTCGGGAACTTGTCATCGGATTCATTATACCACTACGAAAATAATTGAACAGCTTATGGTGCAAGAAGATGAAGCGGCGTTACATGGTTCTTCATGCCCTTAAGCACATAGCAGTACACCAGCTTTGCAGCCTGATCACCACCAAAGTTACGTCTGTGCTCGTGCTGAACCAGACTCCGCTTGCAGAGCGGGTACTGCATGGTGCTTCCAACGCAACATTTGTAACATGCCGAGGGTATGTCGACGGTGGCAGCCGGAGTTTTCTATTGCAGCGTTGTGGTTGCCTTCTGGTTTTCCTTCGGCATCGGAGCAAACGATGTTGCAAACAGGTGAACTCCGCCTTGCAAGCTGTACATGCCATCATGGCATGCATACTCAGATTATCAGCGCTGCAGCTTTGGCACGTCAGTTGGGAGCGGGGCTCTCACGTTGCGACGTGCAGTCCTCGTTGCTTCAGTCTGCGAGTTATCTGGGGCTGTCACTCTTGGAAGAGGGGTAAATCCCCTTGCGCCTCAAATGCTTACTTTTTGAATGCGTCGAAAAAGTAGCTGTGCCCGTCTTGATTTCATGTGCTTCACCTTCTCCAGTGGCGTAGGTGTCAGATACGATAGTGCGTCAGATTTCTCATCTAGATGAAGCAGGGTGCTGGAACTGCACCTCTGCTGGCAGCCCAGGCGCAATGCTTTTCATGCTTGGTAAGCACTCTGAACCCCAGAATGTTGCTGTTGATGTAAGCTTTCAAGTCTGTATGCCTCCAAGCCATCTCATGGTTGAAGCATCCAGTTGCTTATGCAACACTTGCTACAGGGCACGCAGCAGCAAGTTGCACAACAGCATCAGTACAACAAATTAACATGTCCTCTTTGTGCTCCTTGCTTCCTAGCATCATCTACATGTTTCATGAATGCAGGTATGGCCTGTGCCTTGTTGTCTGGGATGCTGTTCATGCTGTCAGCAACATTCTTTGGCATGCCAGTGTCCACCACACATGCCATTGTGGGGGCGGTCCTTGGAATGACAGTGGTGGGTGCTGGCACTGCTTGTGTCAGCTGGGGCTACCCTGGCCTGCTTACAATTGTTGCCAGCTGGTTTGTGTCCCCGCTCCTTGCCGGTATACTATCTGCAGCAATGCATCTTGCCATACAGATGGTTGTCTTCAAGGTAACCTCCACATAGCACCAAGCAACATGCAAATTTGCATGTACTTTTGTCAGCTTTCACAACCAAATGCAAGTCCAGCTGCTGCAGAAACTTGTGATGTTCTGAACTATGCGTATGATCTGTGGCTGTCCCACTCAATTTGAGGGTGATGAATTTTGAACACTGATGCACATGATGAAGCATAGCAGCAAATGCATGAGAGTCACGTCCTCTCGTCATGTTACAGCATGTCCATGAACACACATGTGGCTAAGAGCTGCCCAGCATATTCATCGAATCATGTATCTTCATGATTTTGTAGGAAAACATGCAAGACTATCATGTATGATACACAGGCTAACAATCCGTTCAAGGTGGCAATGAGAGCACTGCCACTGCTGTATGGTGCTTCTGTGGGCGTTGTGCTGTCACTGGTCCTCATCAAAGCAGAGCCAACACATGCATGGCCAGCCTGGCTCACAGCTGTGGTCACCCTTGCCGTAGCTGTGGCAGTGGTTGTAGTAGTGCAGCTCCTGCTGGTGCCACAGCTGCGGCAGAAGATCCACAGCTTGGGGCCATCCAACTTGACTGGGAGGGAGGCAGCTGCGTCATCAGAGCCCAAGATATCTGTCTTGTGAGCACTTCAGGCTGAGTGCCGTGCGTGCTTGTGAGTGACCATACTTTGCACCTGCATGCTTGTGAGTCACCAGATCGTGCACCTGCGTGCTTGTCAGTGACCAGTACCATGCACCTGCATGCTTGTGAGTGACATGCCTTGCCCCTGCACTCGCACTTTGCTACTGACCAGCACAAGCTTATGGTAACAGACTCAGAGTCATCAGCTCATTGCTACATGCCTTTGCTCATGGTGCCCTCAGCTTTGCCCTGCGCGACATCTGGTGCTTTGCATCATGGTCTGGCATTGAGCCCCAAAAGCTCAGCATTCTGTTGAACTGGTCAGTGCTGCCTGTCGGTCACCATCCTCAGCATTGTGCATGCTTCCCCATATGGGTTGGACCGGCCGCATCACGTCATGGGCTGCAGGACTGCACCTGTCTGGAATAGCTGACACATGCTTGTGGATTCCGTTGTCTGTGCAAGGGCGTGATCTGATCTGGTTGGGTCAGGGTCGTGAAGAATGAGTCATAGTGTTGTGTTGTGAGTGTGCATGCTGTGCATGCTGTGCAGGCCATATGAGCCTGGCTTGAACTCTGATGGCAGTGAACTGACCGGTCTCCTGCAGCAGGACCGCCAGCAGCGCACAACCACTGATGCATCTGAAAGCTGTGAGTAGAACTCAGCCACGCAATAGCAGCACACATTCTGCACATGCATGGAACATGCACTGCAACAAGTTTCATCAGATGAAACATGTTACGCAGCGCGGCAAGCTCTTGTCGACGCTTGATGCAGTTGCTCTGTTGAAAAGTCATCTTGCTGCAGAAGTATGGCCTCAGGGCTGCAGTCAGGCTACTGCATTACTCCCATGATTCTGCTGACCTTTTGCTCTGCTGGCTTCTTCCATATGTCCAACAAACCTCGTTGCATACCAGCAAGCTCACACCCATGAGGACGCAGCACTGCTCACAGATCACATCAAAACACATGAACTGCAGCATAAACATGCCTGCTCCCTAGCTTCAACTTCATGAAGTGCACTGCCCAACGGCCTCAAGTCAGCTGCACTTTAGCTGACAGCACAGTCTGACCTTTGTATGTATCCTTGCAGGGGTGTTTTCTGTAGACAGTGTTCCAAACTCCATCGGTGACATGCAGCTGCTGTACACAGAGCCATCGGCTGCAGCCAGCACTGATGCTCAAGATATCAGCTTGGCAGCACCATCCAATGAACCTGCTACTGATCAGATCACAGGTCACCCCCAGCTGAGCCCCCCACCAAACACCCTGACCACTGGGGAGCAGCGCGATCCCCAGGGGCAGCATCATCACCCATGTGGTCAGGGCAGGCAGGCTGCTGCAGCAGAGCAAGTGTTCCTGTACCTGCAGGTACAGCTGTCATAAATCTGGCAGTTGTGATAAAAAATAACAAACAAAACAAAGAAAAGTTGTCAAAAGGAAAGAAGAAATTGTCAAAATTTGAATACAGCAACAGATACAGCTGTTGCTCTGCCAAAATGCTCATTTGCCTCAGCAATGGTCACAGTGGCAGGTCAACTCTAGAGCTTGGGTCAGAGATTTTGCTGCCACTATCAATGTGTGGCAATGCGTTGCTGATGCTCAAACTTACAAGTAGCACTGGTGCGTGGTGCATTATTTGTGGTGCAGGATGTAAGGTCATTATGTGGAAGCCTGGTCCAGGGTGACCTGAGGCTGTGCACCATGCGTGGCTCTTCAAAACCCTTTCGACATGTTTTTGCTCCCCAGATTGCAAAACTTGCACGTTCTGCTACTCCAAACTGCTTGCATCCTTCCATGTGTGTCTGCTGCAGACCTATTCATTATCATTGGTGTTTGCTGTTGTGCATTCCTTGGCATGCTGAGTTGACGTAACAGGCTGACGTGTCAATTTGCATGCTATGCTGTGCAGGTGCTAACTGCCTGCTTGAAGAGCTTTGCGCATGGGGCCAATGACACTGCCAATGCTGCTGGGCCCTTTGCCGCTGTGCAAAGTCTGTACCTGAGCAATGCCGGGTGTGAGAGTATAACAACACCATTCTGGGTGCTAGCATTCTGCGGTTTGGGTATTGTTGTGGTGAGCATTCTGATGCAGGCAACCTGGTGATGTAGTTTCTGCATGCCCACCTGGCATGCAGGCTTCCAGATGTCACCTCCACGTGCAGGTCTTGCATGCCAGCTTGCTGTGCATTTTTTGCACTAAATGTTTGCTCAGCCCACAATGTATCTGGGTGGACTGTTTTTACTATTGTGCGCAGAGACATAGTTGAGGGTGCTGTATCGCACCCTGCCTGTAGCTGCTGCCAGCATGTTGTCTTCTGGATCTCATTGTACGACTCCCTGGCAGACTTTGCATCATTTATACAAGAAATTGTGATGAAACTTGGCCGCACCTGCTGTGCAGCAGCTGCGCAACTAGGACACACACTCAGTAAACCGCTGTGCCACAGAAGCCTGAACTGCGGTACAGGGTTTGTCGACATGGGGACACCGAGTCATGAAGACAGTTGGCAAAGATTTGGTTGCCATCAACTTCAGCAAGGGGTTTGCTATTGAATTGGGATCCACTCTAAGTGTGGTGCTGGCTAGTGTAGTTGGCATGCCAGTATCATCTACACACTGCCAAATTGGGTCAATTGTTGCTGTTGGTATTGCTGAAGCTGGTGTCAGAAGTATTGAGTGGTCTGTGTTTAGTAAGATTGTTGTCAGCTGGCTTGTTACAGTGCCCTTGGCTGCTGGGGCAGCTGCATTGCTTCTGCTGGCTTTTGCCAGCCTCTTGCATGTACAATAAGTTGCAATTACTCTCACAAATGCTACGATGCCTGCCACATAATGGCAAACGTTTGATCTACTCTGCTGCAAGCTCCAGCCCCTCAGTGTTGTGTCTGTTGGCAGAGGACGCAGAGTCTGCTTTGTGATATTGTGCACCGTTTATTCATTGCAACGAGTCCTCAACAAATAGTTCAGAATGAAATCATGACAGCTGACTGATTTTATGCAATTGCCAGCTGAAGCACCTTCAGTTTGACCTGCCCATGATCAAAGACGTATGCTGATGCATACAGTCCAGCAGCAATAACAACCTGTGACCACCTGCTGTTGCCTGTATCCAGAATTGGCAGGCACGCAGCAAAATGTGTAAATTATGTCGTGGCAGATTTACAAATTGCAACTAGCTGAGTGTGTGGTGCAGAATTAGCAGTAGACCAACACTGAAAAGGTTGTGTACTGTCTATTTGGCGTTGGCAAAGTCAATGCCCTTTTGGATGGAGCTAGACAACTCTGGCATGCACTTCTTGAGTGCATCCTGCTCGTATGCGCTGAGGCCGCTGGGCAGGCCGTGTACCTTTTCAATGCCTGCAACAAGTCATCCAGAACAAGCTTCAGAACAGTGTGCAAGGATACATAACAATACACAACAAGCCTGCCACAACAGCAAAATTTGCCTTTTGACTAAAATGCCCAAGACACAGCGCTATGAACATACAATCAGGTAAGGTTCTGAAAAGAGGAGGTTGTGCCCATGCCACACACCCTCTGCTGAACGACCATTCACCAGCTTAAAAGATTGTTTGTGTCGCATTGTATGTGTAGCGTTTGCACGACGCAAAAAATCACTTGTGTGCATTTCAAATTGGGGTTGACATAAGGAACTGGCTAAGCTTCCCAATGAAGAACTTTAGGTTGCAGGCCAATCCTGCTACAAAAACATGGCTCAAACTGTACAGTCTTTTGGACAACACTGCAATCATGCACACAAATTGGATGGGCGAGACTGTGCGTACCGTCAGGTCCAAGGTCCACCCTGCTTGAGAAGAAGGGCACATCAGTGACATCAGACTCCACATAAGAGTAGTCAAAGACGTTGCTGTCACCATTCAAGCCTCGCAAGCATGAGTCAGCAAAGAGGGCTCCAGCATACGCCATGGACAGCGTGGCTGAACCCTGCACAACATCAGGCTGATTAATGCTTAAACAGTGGACAGCATCAGTCAAATGGATTACATGACACAACATGCACAAACAGGTAATAAGCAAAACAAACATTTTTAAGCCTCAGGCTGGGTTTTCCCTCTCAACACTCCACCAGCTTAGTCTTGTTTAGGCTTTGTCATACAAGCAGGGCTTCAAAACTGCACCCTTTGTGATCTGACACAACCCAAATTGCATAGCTTTTGCATCCAGATTGCACAAGTCTTGGTCATACTAGTGTGACTGACATCCGCTTGGGGATCAACAAGGGCAGCTCACATTATCTAGTGCAGTTGTGAGTGTTGACAAGCAGTGAACAACGTGCAAGGGTCACAGGATACTTGCAACTGACAAATCATCAAACGTCACACAGCAAGAGAGTGTGAGAGTGTGGAGTGGAGATCACCTTGCCAGCCTTGGCAGTAACAACCTCAGTGCCTCCGTCCTGTGTTCGCTTAGTCAGCTGGTCAGTCTCCTCATCACTCAGCTGTGCATGTGGGCTGGCTTGGGAGAACAAGGGCAAGATGGTGATGCCAGCATGTCCACCAATGACCGGCACATCCACATCTGCAACGTTCAGGCCCTTCTTCTCTGCATAGAAGGTCTTGGCCCTGACCTGCAGCATATTGGTCCCAAATTGCTCCTGTCCAGTGGCTTGTGGAATAAGAACTAATGGCGTGGATCTACATCTGTGCATTGAGACAGGCTTGTACAAAGCTCGTTGTGTAGGGTGACAGCAAGCCTCAAGATGCAGCCACAGCCGAGAGGTGGAAGGCTGCCATCTGTCACTGATCATGAGTGGAATGTGAGGCAAAAACGTTCCATTTGTGGGGCCTTTCTGATGGCAGACAGAAAAGCACAGGCATGACAGCAGTGTCCTGCATGCGTCTCAGGTGTGGTGAGTATCTGCCATGCTGTTGCAATCAAGCCAGAGACTTGAGCATGTCAACAAGTTGTGTGCCGCAGGCCTGCGGATTCTGCCTGATTGCTTACCACATCAAGAGTAGTCACACCAAATAGCTTTCTCTTGTCGTAGACTCCAGCAGCCTTCAGCACCTCTGCCGCAATTGGCACAGTGGAGTTGACAGGGTTGGAGATCATGTTGATCATTGCCTGCACAATCAAACCATTTTCAACATTCACCTTCAAGATGGGTATGGCAATCAAAATAAAAGGCATGGACCAGCAAGCACATTGCTCAC
>JAABUK010011188.1_pt1 | contig 11753 bp, 10 predicted proteins | sample 5559141 | NCBI WGS metagenome assembly JAABUK01 (sample SAMN10711869, study PRJNA513367) | rock metagenome | isolation source: Antarctica rocks | place: Antarctica: Victoria Land, Pudding Butte nord | collected 2016-01-03 | reverse complement strand
CCCGGTCGTACCGCTGATATCAAGGAGAATTGTGGAAGGAGAAGCAGAGGAAGGGGGAGGCAGCAAAGAAGAGCAGGGAGGCCACGACGAAAGAGCAGGGAGGCCACGACGAAAGAGCAGGGAGGCCACGACGAAAGAGCTTTGGGTTGCGTAGCCGATCTGTCCGATTTGTCAGAGTAGGTGGTACTCTGTTCGATCGTGGTGTTGATGGTCAACCTCACCTGATCAGTCAGTGCGTTTGTCAATGAACAGTAACGGCGAAATCTTCAATCAAATCTCTGTGTAAAAACAATGAAATAAATTCAATCGATTGATGTCAAATTGACCTCCCTGCAAAGCCCCCTAATTAACCCTTAGCAACCACAACCTAAAGTATCCGCAACAGTATACGACAAGCCCTTAAAGGTCAGCGTGCCGGCCAACAGATACTGAAAACTAACGTCCAGCCCCAAGTCTCTGAAGAGCCAATGGCGCAACTCAACACAAATCATACTATCCAGGCCATACGAAGCAATGCTCGCGCCATCGAACTCAAAGTCCTCAACCCGTACCATGAGGATACTGCTGCACTTCTTCATGAGATGGTCGCCGATAACTTGAATCGCCGCATCGGCATTGCCCTCCGCCTGCGCCGCGGCGATCAAGCCCATGAAGTCGCCGCCACCGCATCCCTTGGAGCCGTGAGAGGAAGCCTTAGAGGCGACTTCAATATCGCGGCGAACACCCGCAAAAGCGCGCCGTACCAGTATATGTCCGCAGTATCGGCAGCGGCGACGGCCGCTGCGAGGAAGGACGGCTCAACGCCGAGGATGATCTGCGCGTTGGGAAACGTGGCTTCTTCGGGCTTTGGCACGGGCTGGAGCATGGCGGTCTCCAAGCCGCGGAGCATTTCCTTCTCGTCCATTCCGTACATGCCCTTGCGGGTAATCTTGGCCTCGAAATGACTCGTCCTCGACCACTACACCAACGTCTAGGATTATGGATAAGACGAGTGACGTTGCTGCAAGACCCTGAATGTTACGGTGATATGCCAGAGCGTCGAGGTAAGAGTTGGCAGCGCTATAATTGGTTTGGCCTGGGTTTTCAAGGGTAGCGGCGATGGAGGACGTCATGACGAAGAAGTCCAATTCATGGCCTATTAGGGCCTCGTGGAGAGCGTTGGCACCGTTGACTTTTGGTGCGATCGCGGCGTTGAACTTCTCGTAGGTCATGTGGTGGCCGAACATGGCATCTTGCAGAACCATGGCGGCGTGGACGACACCGAGGATAGCGCTGACTTCTGCAATAACCTTGACGACATCGCTGGCCTTAGAGGTGTCAGCTCGAAAGACTCGCACATTCGCGCCTTCTTCCTCGAGGGATTCGACCAGGTATGCTGCGTCAGGCTTATCGGCACCTGAGCGAGAAATGACTGCAAAATTGCGAGCACCCTTCTCCATAATCATCGTCGTCAGGCTTCGGCCAAGACCACCCAGGCACCCGACCAACAGGTAACTAGCGTCTGGAGACAGCCGGAGCTCTTTGCCATAGGGCCGGAGCTGGAGGATAAGTTAGACACCACTGTACATTTGGAGCTAGGATAACCACGTACCTTGACAAGTGATTGGTCGTAAGCATACGTCGTCACGGAGCTGATATCAAGGTCTTTGGCATTTTCAATGAGCAGTTCTTGGTGACTCCTGATGAGTCCTAGTGTTTGTTGGAGATGTTCTCCAAGCCGCTGGGATCGTACTTGTATAGCGTGGCGAGGTTGGTCGATGTAAAGGATGTTCCTCTTGTGAAAGGAAGAGTTTCAGGCGCGTCCGAAATGGCAGCCTCGTTGACAACGAAACGGCCCATTGATGGCATGGATCGCCAAATCTCCTGGCTGAGAGGAGAGAAATCATGGGCAATAACAGTCGGCGGCTGATTCGTCCCATCCCATGAGATCAAGCTGCGGACAGCCTTCATGTCAGATGCCGATACAATTGAGTCACCAGACAACCAGCCTTTCTTAATCAAGCCACGTTCCTGCTCGGCAGGGGCAATGATAGTGAGTCTGAGATCGAGGACACGGCTGAGCTTTGAGTATGCCTCCGAGACAGACAACGACGGCGTGATGAGCACGATGTGCGACTTGCAATCAAAGCGGCTACAAGGAATGGCGTTCACAGCTTTGCAAAGAGCTGGTAGTGTTGCAACCAGTCGGGTGGCGTCGTCGCTTATAGAGCTGACACATTCGTTGGCTGGTAGTCGAACAACGGTAGACAAGACTTTGGAGGCGTAGGCGAGAAGTGTCTGGCCAAGCAGGGAAGAATCGAGTGCATCTCCCACCTTCAGCGCCTTCCCAGCAATCAGCTGCCGAGTACCGGTGGCCGCGTGGATGCCGGTTCCTTCAATTGAGAAGTGGTAGACTTGTACGTCTACCTCAGCCTTGCCGACTTCAGCGCTCTTAAGCCGGGCGTTTTCCTGGAACACAATTTCTCCATCGACGACCTCGCCTTGGAGAGGCTTCTTAGGGGGAAGAAGAGCTTTCTTGGCAGGCTCGAGCTCTGCGTTGGAGTCCGCGTTCAATCCGTCACTTGGCACCACACGGTTAAGGTAAGATTTTATCATCATGGAGCCAGTATTCAGTATCGACACCAGTATCCCGAGTTGAGACAGTTTGTAGCTTCTCAAGGGCAGCTGCCGCAACAGACCTAACGTCCTGGTCCTGGTCAACATCCAAGAGCGTGATCTTGGCGACGTTCTGCTCGGAGCGAAGCGTGCGAAGGAAACCCTGGCTCATACCACCTCCAACATTGGCTCCTTGGTTCACACCGACGGTGAGCCAAAAAGTGGGTGTGCCAGAGCATACGAGTTCTTTCATCCCGCAGAAGGTCTCAGAATCGGGCTCCTCCAGAAGCTTGCCATCAAGGTCGACAACGATGACTTTCTTGCCGCGGGATACGTCTTAGTACTTTACAGGTCTGACCTCGATGTTGGACTGCCTGGACTCCCTGGACAGGATGTCACGAAGCTCCCAAATCATTGAGGGCTAAGTATCCGTCGCCATCAAAGTAATATCTTCAGGCTCCACTTCGTTGGTGTATGGCTCGATGCTTGACGTGCTTGACATGACGACAGTGACGTCTGGGAGATCGAAACGAAGCTCAGCTGTTGCGAGTCCAATTGTGATTAGATTTCTGTGGGCAGATTCCCCGTTAATAACTACCACAGAGAACAAAAGCTTGCCTTTCTTGGTCAAGACAGACTTGACAACTGATAACTTATGACCGAACTCCATGGCGACAATCACTAAATCCTGGGGCGTAGTATGCAATTCTGTCAAGTCGAGCGAATCCCTATTCGAGATTGGGAGCGTGGCAATATGGTCTCCAAATCGAGCCTTTACTTCCTCAAAACCCTCAGAGCTATCGGCAATGGCGACAGTAGTCGTTGCGGAAACGGCCTTCAAAATGGTGTCGAGAGTACCTAAGGATGGAGTGCCTACGAACAGAATACTCGTTAGAGGTTGCTCGTGGTTGATGAATTCCACAATCTTGGAAACAGCGTCAGCCGCAGACTGGATTTCAAGGTATAACTGAATCGCTTGGGCTGGTGACAGAGTCGAAATATCAGGCTTCCATGAGACACCGGCGTAGGGTTCTCCGTGGACTTCCACAGTCATATTCGGTGGGACAGCAGCCTCGTACGCAACAAAGCGTATGTCCTTAAATTCCAGAATTAGGCTACCGTCTGCAGCTGTCAACTTTGAATTTGTATTGAAGTTGGCGACCATCCACATCGTCAGTCCATGCAATAGCACTTCCTTCCTCCTGGAAACCTTCGCTAGGAAGGTAGAATGACACCTCAATGCTAATGGGCACTACACCCCAGGGCATCTCCTTGTGCATGCCCTTATGGACGGAAATATTGATAAGTTGCATGCACGCGTCGACAATTGAAGGATGGAGGATGTATCGCGATTCTCCCTCAATCAATCCACTCTCAGTCACAATCCTGACGCCAGCGGCAGCACAGTTGAGCTTGTTATTTGTCCTGATGGGCCCAAGTTTCTGGAAGCTAGGGCCGTACTCGAAGCCGACTCGTTTGAATGCATCGTACCATCTGCGCGAAGGCACACGCTGTGTCAATTTGGAGCAGTCGGCTGGGTTTACTGGGTCCTTCCGCGCAGGGCCGGCAATTGGTGAAATCTTGCCCTCGCAATGGAGAGTCCAAGCGCCGTCGGTGATTGATTCGATTGCAAAGCCATACCAGGTACTGTCTTTCTCCGATCTATGTGTCTCACTCAAGCGAAGCCGGATCTCAATTCCATCGTCTGTGTCAGGGACGACAAGTGCAGTCTTGATGTCCACGTCCCGAAGAGTGATGCCCTTCATCTCAATGCCATCGTTCTCACAGACTTGATGAATAGCCTCAATCCCAAGAGACAAGTGACCGGCAGCTGGGAAGATGACGGAGCCTCCAAGAGTCTGATCTACAAGCCAAGGAATGTCCCTATGGCGCAGCACATTCCGCCATCCCATAGATTGGTGCGAGAGGCCCACAATCTTGCTTCCCAGGATATCATGGCGAGCGTGGGTAAGGTTGCGCTGCTCGTGACTAAAGCGAGGCTCGGCCTAGTTTGTCCTCTCGTAGTTCCATTGGTAGGGTGGGAAATCAACCAGAGTGTCAGGTCGAAGAGCTTTGGTCTTTGTGCCTGCCTCAGCGACCTGCTCAGCAGCATTTACCTGTTGAATGTCAATGGGGTAGTCTTGAATGAAAGATTCACCAGCAGTTTTCAATAGTGAAACGGTATCATCTGCACCGCGGATCAGACTGGGAGTGTAGGCGAAATGATCGAAACCGTTGGCCTTGCAGATCTGCTTGAACGGTCCCGTAAGAGCCGCGTGAGGGCCAATCTCGATCATCAAGCGGACCTCATCCAAACCAGGAATCTTTCCAAGCTTTGCAACGGCTTCGTCGAAGCGGACGGGATTCGTCAACTTCAAGGCCCAGTATTGTGGGTTAATTGCGTCCTCTGAGATCTCGTCGGCTATCACAGAGGAGACCATCCTACCAGCCAGCCGGCGCCAAGAGAGCCTGGCCGGGCTTAGGGCATCGTATGATTTTGTGAGGACTTCAACAAATGGTCGAGCTACCACGTCCATATGCGATGAGTGGTAGGCTTGACCAGTCTGTAGCTCTCGTGTGAAGATGCCATTAGCGTCGAGGAGAGCCTTTATCATGGCGATAGCTACATTTATACCACTCAAAGTAGCGCTATTAGGAGAGTTTTCGCAAGCCACAACAGGATCCTCGCCAAGGCTAGGGATCTTTTGAGTAGCTTCGGCAGCGCCCATTCCGACAGCCAGCATAGTGCCACCAGTGGGAGCATATTGCGCAAGAGCGTAACCACGATAGTACGCAGCAAGCATAGCTTCAGGGGCGGAGATGTGGCCAGCCGCGTATGCGGCACCTTTCTCGCCAGAAGAGTGGCCGACACTGACAGACGGTGCGATGTTCCATGAAGCAAACATGTCCACAATGGCGATCTGAACGGCAGTCAACGCTGGCTGAGCGATCTCAGCATTACTGACTCGGCTAGTCTCGGGCGGCGCAAGAAGCTCCTCCTCAAGGGACCAAGAAGGTAGGTTGGGACACAATTTCAAGACCACTTCAAGGTCGCGGATAGTCTCTCGGAAATAGGGGAAGTCCTTCATGGCTTCAGCACCCATCTCTGCCCATTGAGCACCCTGACCAGTGAAGATGAAGCCGAGCCTAGGCTTCTTTTTGCCAGCAGACCCGAACTTGAAGGAGCTTAAGGCGAAAGTCTCTGCTTCTTGTCCCTCCCTCGCAATGGTAAAAGCTCTATGAGGAAAACGAGTTCTTTTGGTGTTAAAAGTGTGCGCGAGATCTGCGAGGTAGAACCTATCGGCAACATTGGCATGCGCGTTAATGTTTCTGGTGAGGGTTGCCTTGTCGTGAGCTGAGAAGCCAACCAGAAATGCCCTGGCGGCGGAGTGGTTCGCAAGAGACTCGGCCTTAGCTTTGCCGTGGCTGTAGAATGGATATGAAGCATTCACATCCTCGACAATTGCATGGCCGTTGGTGCCACCATAACCAAAACTGGAAACACTGGGTCGTTTTGAATTGAAGCCTTTTGGCCATGCTACACTGTCGCTCTGAATCTTGACGTTCCACTCGTCCTCGTGGATAGCGGGGTTGAGATTCTGCAATCCACACGCACCAGGATTGACCCGGCGTCGGCCATCATCGCAGATTTCATGATGGCAAAAATTCCACTGGCGGCCTCACTATGACTGATGGAAGCTTTAATTGCTCCGAGGAGCAAAGGTTTCTCGCTGCTTCTCGTGTCGTTCATAGCGTTAGAGACCGCTCGGACTTCGATGGGGTCACCAACAGGAGTCCCGGTGCCGTGGCATTCCAGGTACGCAGTTTTACTCGGATCAAGATGAGCCCTCTCATAGGCCTTGCGCATAACCAGTTCTTGACCCTTGACGCTAGGGTGTGTGAGGCCCATACCAGCAACCCTGCCGTTGGTGTTGACCGCAGATGAGCAAAGTACACCTCTGACGGGGTCATCGTCACTAATTGCGTCTGAAAGTCGTTTGAGGTACAGGGCACCGGCGCCTTCAGCACGGCCATAGCCGTCCGCAGAAGCATCGAATGTGTAGCAGGTAGATGTTGGGGAGAGAATACGAAGCTTGGCCGTGTTCATGTGCTGGTCAACAATAACAATGAGATTAACGCCGCCAACGAGGGCTGCGTCACAATCATGGGCACAGAGCGCATTGCAGGCAATGTGAGTCGCATAGACAGAAGATGAGCACGCGGTGTTGATAGTGAAGCTTGGACCCCTCAGGTTGAAGACATTACCAATCCGATTGCTGATGCGGGGTCCACACCGGTGGCTGCGTATACGGAACGGAAATCCTGGTCTTTAGTGGACATTTGCTGGTAGTCGGCGGTGAAACAGCCAACGAACACAGCGCAGTTGCTGCCATCAACAGAGTTGAGGGAAAGACCGGCAGATTCCAAAGCTTCGTAAGAGATTTCGAGCATTTTTCGCTGCTGCGGGTCCGACCACATGGCCTCGATCGAAGTCATGTTGAAAAACGTGGGATCGAAGCTCTCCACAAGCTTGTTCAAGAAGTAACCACCGAGGACATTGAAGCTTCCTGGGCGCTCTAGGTTCTTGTGGTAGTGGGCATCAATGTTGAAGCGAGACGCTGGCACCTTGGGAGTCTGTCCAGACTCTTTGTGCAGCAGGAGATCCCATAGAGAAGAAGCAGAGTCGACTACTCCGGGAAGTCGGCAAGCTGTACATCGTCAGAAAGCTTGGCAATGTAGAAGTAACGGAATTGGCTTACCCATACCGCAAATGGCAATGGGCTCGAGAGTTCCATCTCCCCCTCCGTGAACTGGGTCATCCTCGTCTTCCAAAGTTCAAAGTTTTTGGCGCTGATTTCCTGGAATAAAGTCAAGTCAATGGATTGATGGCCGTATAGGTTGTAGAGATGGACATTGACAGTCACTTAAAGTGGTGATGAGCATCAGTCTTATCATCCGCTACGGCGGCGTTATCTCTTCCATCGGGGTGTTGGTTCGTCGGGCTCATGAAGCGCCAATGAGATACAAGCGCTCCTCCTCTCCTCGAGACACGCACACGGCAATTGCCACCAAATGCCATCGGACAGCCATGTTTGACGAGACAATGACACGATACTTGCCACCAGATGCCATCGGACGGCCGTGCTTGAATGTGTTGGGATCGGTTCCTCCAGCACAGTATATTCCCGCAACGGCGCAATTAAAGTTGGGATCTTAGTGTAACTCCATAGGAGTAATTCGTATCATGATGTAGAATTCCTGGCAAAGTATAATGCTATCACTTACCTTGCCATATAATAGTATAAATTCCCAAGGTTGTAGATGACTTTTGCACGTTGTTGAAACTGGCTCAGGCTCAGCCTTGGCAAATCGGCGGTTTTATAGTAGCAAGGTAAAGGATAGTTAGTACCACTCCGCTACCAACCGTTTGAGCTCGCAACAGCCCGGTAGCAGTAATGTAGTCCACCTCCTTGCTTGGCCGCAATGATAGACCTACTGATGCTAATCATGGTGATGTAATTCGTTTGCTGAACGGTGATAACACATCTTTCAATCTCCTGCATTCTCGCCCGTTACCATACCAGAGCACGCCAAGGTTGCCGGCAGCATGTCTTGGTCTCCGTGGGCCAACAAGTGGAATTTCATCGTCGTTGATAGTAGACTCGCAGGCCTGGTCATCGCTTCTCGCCTCAGCGAAGCTACCCACAAAAGCATGCTAGTTACTGAGGCCGGTGCAGATCGCATGGACGATCCAAACATGGACGTTTCAGGTTAGATGGTAAATACATGCGGCAATGCTGACGATGACTGAAAAGGTCGCAATGGGATTTTGGAATCTGGCCTCAGGTACCACAGGCCGCTAGCTATATCAATAAAGCTAACCAACTCGGAGACCCTTATTGATTAAAGTTGAAAAGTCCCAGATGGTTGATTGTATCGAGCGTTGACGCGTACTCGGTGTAACAAGTGCTGATAGAGGCGTAGAAGGATTACAACGTGGCAAACATAGTGGGCAGGCAGGGCAAGCACAAGGAGGGAGGGCGAGGGGATGTATCGACTGCCGCAGATATCGAGAGTGACGGCATGTCCCCTCAAGGTTCGTGATTGGCTCTCAATAGCAGCTGTCGTACTGGTTATTGCCGCCACGAACGTGAAATTGCGAATTGAATCATACCCGGCTTCCTTTCGCCATCGCTGTATTTGCAGCAGTTCAGGCGTCTGCCGGTTGTTGTAATCCTAGAGAACAGGAGCCTCGACACATCTCTAGACCGCCGCATGAAAGTTGGGGCCGCATCCATTTCTCATCCAAATTGCCAAATGCGTGGCCAGTTAGTAGAACAGATTTCGAAGGTGAGAGTATTTCGCGTCGCTGCTAACTAAGCTCAATAGACGACAACCTGGGCGCCCAGCTCAGTTCCACTTCGCCGGCGGAGTGGATTGAGTTCTCGGTACTGGTTGAAGGATTGTGTGATGATAGTATGTGTACTAGGATTTGGGTAGATATGAAAATTGAATGAGCACCTATTGTAATTCGGCTCTGCCGCGGGTGAGCCTGATTTTGGGTGACGTTCAACTGTCGGCTGATGTTGGCGGTTACTGGCGCATCTGGCGCTTTCGAGGGTAAAATTTGAAGTTTGAACCATGCTGAAGATCGACTCAAGCAGCGGCGCGGCCCTCTTCTGATGCAGTGACTCCCCTGGCGCATCTCGCTATAGCCTTCGTCTGCGGTCGACCTCTGTAGCGCTCTGGAAAGAGCGTCATTACTGCGGCGGCGGCTAGCGACAACCAGCTATCTCAACCGTTGACATCGCGAGGGTGTCATCGCCGTCTTGTCCTCAGATACATACCTATCAAACCGTTATGCAGCGTACGCCTGCCAGCCCTTTCTCATGGCAGAGAGACTCGGTTTTTATTTTCGATTCTCGATATCAAGGGATAATATGCAAATTAGGGTCTTGACCGAAAATGAACCTTTCCGGCCTCGCCGTATACTATGAATCACCTCCGGCGGACATTGCGTCGTAACTAAACAGATGGCGAAGCTATTACGCATGGGGTCCTTTGATGTGTGAATGTGAACCACAAGTGTACTTGATCTTAGCGACGTATATGCGCTCGGGCATCCATCTTCTCTCATCGGCCACCGAGCTCCCCAGAGTCTCCGACGTACGTCTCGCAGGTGCTGTGTCTAGCGACTCCCTGCGCTTCCTTCTGTCGATATGAAACGGCGTCCATTCTCTTACTCCCGTTTTCATCTCATCAATTAGCTTCCATCCATTCCAAAGCTGCTTTCCAACAGGCTCCCAAGAATTTCGAGTCTCCCTCCGAAAAGATTACTGTCAGGATTCCTGATTCATCTTAATCTTTCGTTATGAAAGGGCAATGTACTCCGGTTGCACCCATTCTTCAGCACTGACCGTCAACCAGTCGCACCGAAGACTTGCCACATCGCTCGGGTGTGAAGGAGGGGCAAGTACGTTTTTCTGGCACATGATCTCAGTGGAGTGGTGTGTTCCGACAAGATGGCACGTTAGAGTGCACAATTGGGTAGAGAAAGTCCAACTCGTGTGTCAGAAGCCAGGCAGAAGCGGATACGGGAATCTATGGATACCAAGGAAATGAGATCATAAGCGGTTCGAATAGGTGACAACATGCTTCCCCTCAAGAAATCCAGGACAACGTCACCAGTCCATGTGCCCGGAAAAGGAAGTTGGTAGTTTCGCAACAAGGGCGGCTTCACTCAGCAGACCGATCCGTTTTTCGCAAGGTGATACGGCAGATAGCTTATGCTTTAGGTACCATAATGTCGAGCTATAGGATGTACGCCTATAATGCCCTTTCGAAGGAGAACAAGTGCTTTAATATAGCTTTAGCAATAACGAACGAGGAACTTCTAAGGTCATAGCAGTTGCACCGCCTCTGCACTACGTAAACACAGTGTGCTGCAGCGACTGAATGCAGAAGAAACAGTGAAAGGGGGGGGGATATTGAATGGCAAAGCATTGCTGGGAGAGAAGGAGAAAAGGGAAATGGAAGCAGCAACAATATATAGGACTTTGCTGCAATGCAGCGCCAGCTAGCGTGGCATAAACAGCAACAGCCTTCAAAACTTAGGCTTCTTCTTACTAGGACGATATCGGACACCATGTGACAAAAGTAGATACTTGGCAAAGAAATCCTCTGCGAAGTCGTCGAATTTGACATACTCAGCACCAAGTCGGTACGCTGCCGCAATCCCACTGACGCATGCCAATTCGTGCATATTCTGTTTGGAGAGGGAGTCAGCCAAGCGACGTCCACGTAGCGAAGTTTGACTAGGCAAGGAAAGGCTATACATACCACCAGAGTCCAGCTCCCTGCAAACAACGTCCTATTCTTCCCATTAATAAACATCATTCCAGGCACCACCTTAACGTAATGCTGCCACTTATGCCCTAATTGATGCCACCATTTCCTCTCGATGATCTTGCTCTCGTCTACTTGGTCAATCGTCCATAACTTCTTCTGTGTCTTATCGAGAAATATAGTTTGGAATACGTGTCTGTGGTACGGTAGAGGATCTTTGGGCGTGTTTTTATCATGCTCATCCATCCGGAATTGGTGCTGATAATTTGTGCAATCGAAGCTCATTTCTATCTTCTCCGGATCGGAGGCATAAGAGTGGGTGTAATACATTGGTCTGTAGCCTCCAGGCTCGTTGTCGGCGCCTTTTGCTTCGTTCTTGGCAAATGCGATTTGTTGTTCTTGTGCTTTCGACCTTGGTTTGCCGCATAACGAGAGGTCAAACTCTGTCTCGTAAATCTTGTTAAAGTAGGAGGTGTCGCAATGCGTGATAGTGATATCATCGTAGAAGCTGGCGGATCCCAGTACGAAATTTTCTCTCCATGTTGCTGTTCGGCCGAGAAGCCGTTTGGCATCATCAGCAAGGACGCACATAACGAGCTCGTCAAACTTCTCCGTCACGGATGGTGGGCCAATATATGCCCCCTTGCGGTCTTGAGCATTTGGATCGAAAGGGCGAGTCTGAAGCACCAACCCCTTCTTTGAGTCACGGCTCAGAATAGCAGTCACGTCTGCTGAGAGCCGAATGTCGACTCCTTTTGAGCGTAGGTCAGCAGCCCAATCTTTATAGAATTGATTGAGTTTGGGGAATGTGA
>JAABUK010011187.1_pt1 | contig 11754 bp, 8 predicted proteins | sample 5559141 | NCBI WGS metagenome assembly JAABUK01 (sample SAMN10711869, study PRJNA513367) | rock metagenome | isolation source: Antarctica rocks | place: Antarctica: Victoria Land, Pudding Butte nord | collected 2016-01-03 | reverse complement strand
TGGCTTGCTAGCCCCCATTCGCGGAAGACCTTCTGAAGAACCCAAACTGGAAGCAATGCACCCAGATTACCTCATTGACAATGCAGGTCCGAGTGATTCCATGGGTAACAAGCCAGTACGGCGAGGCTAACTGTCATAGACAGCTTTGCCCAATAGACTGTTGGCAATGGTGTCGGAACCGCACATCCAACACTCTATGCTTTCAATCTTCGGCAACGTGAACGAACCAGCACAAGGCGCAGTATGTACAACCAAAGTCAACTCACCAATTGGGGTCCGGATGCCCCTTCGCGGAAGTGGAGCTGGGTTGCAGCGTGCTAGGTGCCTCAATATATGCGACAGCGATTGTATACATACTTCTTTACAACCTACTCTCAATTCATCGTGGACGCATTTGCCGTTTGCTTGTCAACACGAATGGTCGGGGTGAGTGATCTCGGAACGTTGTCAATACGTTGAGCTGACGAGTACACATGACAGCGTTGCAATAGGACATGACGTTGGAGCAAACGTTGAGAAGACTCCGAGATCTAGTCACATTTGACTGACATCCATGCTCGCAGTCGTTCTGATAACAGCAAACAGGCAGTGTGATCTACAAGACACCCCAGCTTCCTGGGCGGGAGTGTTCTTCCATCATTCGACATACTCGAAGGCCACAAGATCAGCACACTGTTTATCTATCAATAGCCCATCTGCTCGGGAACACCATTGACAGGGCTGCATCACCTTCTTCAGGACTTTGGAGTATACCCGGAACTACCGCTCCACAGAACAAATCACGGCTTGAGATGTCCCAACCACTGAACCCCTTATGGCAATTTTCTGAGGATGGAAAGCCTAGTTTGCGGTGGCTCGGGGCGGTGCCGCATCTTAACCAACAGATTCCAGACTGGCCAAGTCAGCGCGAACATCCCGAGAAAGCTTCCCAGCCCCGTGGTGTGCACGACAAGTCATGGTCAGCTCCCCTGTTCCTGTGTCCTACGTCTCTTCCTGCAGAGTGGATCGAGTGGTATCACAAGCCCTTTGCAGGTAACGATTCTCCGATCGAGCGATATTTTGCCATCCAGAACAGACATGAGTTAGATAACCTCCATACGCCGCTCCCCTATGAGCCATGGATGTGCTATTGGTTGCGCCAAGCATCACGCTACGGTGTTTCTGGAGGCAATAGCAAAGTAGCAAGCGAAAAGTGGAGGACTTTCCAGGATCTCTACCCTAGTTGGAGTGCAGCCGATGCGCACCACTCTGGAACAGTATCCACGGGCCACCCCAAGAGTAAGTATACCGGCAAAGGTACCAAGCAAGGAATTACCTGGTACAGCCTGGAGGAAGACAATACTATATTCCATATGAAAACCGGCGGAGCCGGAAACACATCTAAAAAATTCAGCGACATTGCTCAGGCTGTGACATCCCTGGGCACGTTTCGCTCACCCTCCTCAGTCACTTTAAGGTGGCACTATCTCACGAAAGGTGTCTCTCTTGTCGCCATTGATGCACCTCTAGCGGCTGCAATTACAAATCCGTCTCCTCTTCAAACGCAATATGAGCGATCGGCACCATGGCCAGTCCACGACGCTGCGGGTTCCCACCGCCGCGTTGAAGACAACATAGCGCATGGACACTCGGGGCAGCCTCAGCTCGGAGAGCGGCACCATCATGAAGTCCTACCATCAGACCCCACTCAGCCTACCTCCGAAAGTTACGCCTCCGAAGGCTCAGCGCTGCCATCAGTCAGTCAATTACTCCTACCATCGCCGGGAGCGAGAGAGGATCACGATGACTCATCGACAGGCGACACGCTCGCTCCTCTTCGCGGACTGGCGCCTCGTGACCCAGACCAGAACATACTGCATCCAAAGTTTCGGATCGACAACTCAGGTCTCAGTGTTCCTTCAAGAATGAAACCGGCACGGTAGGGTTAGCTTGCGTAAGGTCCCTACACAAGGGCTGAAAAGGCCGGGCGTGGCACTGTTTGCAGGTAGTTCGAACCTGTGATCGAGCCCCAAAGCTTTCAGAGGTCTGCATGACGCTTGATGGTATGATGCCGCCCTAGAGAGGCTTTTTACGGGTCACTTTGACCTACATGGACGACAGAGCGATGTGCCACAATTGTACCTCCCTCGATCTCGTCCTTGTGGGAGTGAAGGCTTCTTGATACTTTGGGGTTCTCATAGCGATTGTTTGTATGTCTGAATTATCTATGTAGTCTTCTCAAATGAAATCATCTTGTCTGTGCAGTCTGTTTCTGTGTTCAGTGGGTGGTCAAAGCTTCGCCTCCTCCCTTCACTCCATCTACGCTTCCGCAACGGCGCCCTCCCTTCTACACACACCATCGAGCCAACAGCAGAATGAATCGCCTTGTTGAGCGGCGGCGTGTTGGCAAAGGAACGAAGTGGCGATGAGCATTAGCATCGGAGACCGGCGATATGGCGGTCTGTGCAGGCTCCTGCCTCAAAAGCTGGTGGGCTGCTTGAGGACGACATAGCGACGGTACCTACAACCACACTGCCAGGATTTACCACTGTCTCGTGGCATGCCTCGAGAAGTCAGGATGTACAAGCAGTACGGGAAGAGTGTACGGTGAGGATGCGATGCGCCTGAGAACAGTCACCCAAAGCTCACCATGGCGGAATGGCAAACATCGTATGGCTCCCACTGAGCATGCTCTGACTCGTGGTGGCAAGCATGACGAGGATTCCGTGTATAAGAGAGCCAGCCATAAGGAAGCTGAACCTCTCCAACAAAAACCCTCTTTCCGCATCTAACTCGAGTACTCACTAACACAATGTCAAACATAAACCAAGTACGGGACTCTTGCCAACCTCGCGGACTACAGTTTGCCCAAGCGGCTCAGGATCTTCCCCAAGGACAAGGCTCCGGCGGTTCCCGAACGTCGTCTCATTCGAATCCGACAAGAGTCGCAGAAGTTGTTGACTCTGCTGGGGATTCGAACGATGAGATGGCCGAGGGCTACATTGGACCTCAGGATCGCGGACCAGGCTTCGGGTCTACTGACCCAATCACTCCTCAGCAGTCTTCTGCAGCAAAGGGAAAGGGACGCCTGCCAGATGACCCGCACGGCCTCCGGGGCAGCTTCTACAAGAAGAACATCAAGCCTGTCGGAGATCTAAGTAAATTCGCAGAGCCCGAATCCGAGAATATGGCACCCAGACACAACGAACCCTGGACAGACGAAGAGCGTGACCTCCTGCAGCAGTTGGTGGCTCAGAGTCAGACATCGCAACAGATTGCGCAACGCCTGGGCCGAAAGCTGGGTTCCATAAGGCATGCTCGTAGTAGGTTGAAACCGAATAAGGAGAAACCAAACAAGGAGAAACCGAGTAAGGAAGAGATTTTCAACAGCATAGGGGATATGAGATTCCAGGGTGTAGGAATAAAAGGCATTGCTTACCAGACAGGACAAACTCAGAAGGAGATACAGCGTGCTGAATTAATGGCCGGCGCGGAACCTGAGCCGTGGAGCCAAGAACGATTAGAAAAACTGTGGGATATGAGAGTGAATCAGGATATGCACTGGAACTTTGTCGAAGGCTCTTTCCCAGGTCGATCGAAAATAGCCATGATGTCTCAGCTGCGAAAAATGGCGACCGACAAAGGATTTCCCTGCTTAGCAGACGCATATGCGGATGCCAAACAGAGAAATTTTGGCCTTCAAAGGGCCGTCGATCATGTTGCGTCGACTAGTAGTGGACTTGCGAGCCTTACTGTCACCAGTGGACCATTACCACAGATTATGACCGAAAAAGCTTCCGATCGGTCTCCAGACCTTGCAATCACAGAAACACCTCCAGCTTCAGACTGGCTTCTGTCGGCCCAGGAGAGAATTGGTAGGCCTCCGCTGCCCTCAGTCTCACCGCAGAAGCGCTCGGCATCTTCCAATAGTTCCAAGACCCGCACTGAGACTCCCGTTCCCAAGAAGCCCCGGCAATGAGAGGGATTTTAAAACTCACAACGAGCCCGATCCGACCCTGACTGTGCGTTCTTGCCGTGGAGAGGAGTGTTCTGGTGCAGGTAGGCTCACCCTTCCCTTTGTTTTTGTTGATGGCGTGTACCTTTCTGTCTTTCTGCTTCTTCATATTCTTGCTGCGGCTACTTGGATGGTACGTTCCTGTCGCCAGTGCGGAAAGGCGACAACATCTCTATGGTGTTGTGCTGTGTCAGTTGCTTATTTTGTAGATAGTTTCTTTGTAGTACATAACTCAAAACTCCAGTAAGTTTGACGGCTAGCTAGTTGTTGATCGGTCCATTTCTGTACCCCATCAGTCACACCATGGACAGGATGTTGGCTCGAAGAGTGTTTGCGTCACAAAGTGGAACATTTCGCATTCGAACATGGCAAACATAGGTGTTGCTCAACGAGGGTTGCTCTAACTGGACTCATTATGGCAAACACAGCGGCTCATGCATCATAGGGTAAATGCAATGTAGCAGACGAGCGTCTTTCGTTCTCATACTTTCATCAACTCGGATACCTTTTTGCTTATAACTGTGAGCATTGAACATCATTACTGATTGCAGAACGACGACAGAGATCATCCAGGTCAATATTGAGCCTACCAATCGCTCCGATGTCAGGATCCCGCCCTGGAGATGCTCACCAGCAGCATGGTGTCCCGAAGAACGATCCAAATCAACAAACGTTCGCTCCTAATACTCAGATCAAAAATGGCGTAGTCACCAAAGTTGTTCCTTGGACTCCTGCCGAGGAAGATTTACTGATACGCTTGAAGGAGACGCAAGGTCTAAACAGGGACGCAATCTTCCCGCGCTTCCCCAAGCGCACCCCACCAGCTATCAAGGCCAAGTATCAACTCATGCTCAGCAAAAGAGCAAAGCAACACAGCTCTCTCCAGCTGGGTGCGACCTCTTCAGATACCTTGGAACCCGACCTGGAAGATGAGTGGCAAGACAACAGCGAGCAGCAAGCCTACGATGATGATGAGCCAGTCTCTACGACCAGTGCCATGCTTGGAGGTCTCACGGTGATGGGTTCGGCCATGCCGTGCAACCACGGCGGCTGGAATGACCAGGAGTTCGCATTCCCCGCTCTCCACAATACCCAATCTTTCTTCGGCCAGTTTCAATCAGGAGACATGCTCGGAAACATGAATACAACGATTGATGCCAATGCTGGGATTGAGTATGGATTGTACCCTCATGATGCTTCATCTACTCATCTACCAAGCGACGGGGCTGGATCAGGATTCATCGGCCTACCGAACGAAGCCGGCAATTCGAGCCTGGTTTCTCAGGACCCGCATCATGCCTACGAATCTGCGCCAAGCACCATACCGCCGCCATTAGCTCCACAACGAAAGCTCAACCTGCAGCATATCCCTCGTGACAGAGAAGAGTTCCGAAGGCTGGTGAACACCGATTGCGATAGAGTATTCGACCTCCTTAAAAGCGCTGCGCAACCGACTACTGGGAACACCGGAATCAGAAACGGGTCCTTCACCAGAATCGACTGCGCCGGCAAGACCGGATGCTCTACCTCGCCCTTCCGCACCAAGTAGTACAGCGTACGGAGCCAGCGACGATGTAATTCGCAGCAGCTCGACACAGCCATCTATTCAGCGGACCGCTACATCATCAACAACACCGAGCTCATCACAAAAGCGGCCATCGGCTTCTGAAGGATCGAAGACCCAGGACAAAGAAGGCGAAACGAAGAGGCCACGAAAGAAACTTGGGCAGCCGGGCCACGGCAAGACATGAACTCAAACACGACTGCTCGGCATATAGGAATGGCCACTTGACTCTATGATGCTTTGAGGTGTTGCTTTTTTGATCATGTTGCTTCTTGTTGTACTTGTTTGGTTCTTCTGTCAGTTATGCTGTGACATAACGGCGGGGTAAGTGGAGTTCTCCTACCGGGTTTACTTGTGATGGTCTGAGGCCAGCCGGGCGTTGTGGAATATCTTTATCCAAGCGTATGATTGACTTTTATGATACTGCTAGCTAATCGAGATTGATATGAACAAGGAATCTTGGGAATCCACCTTATTCTGCGGTCCGACTACAGTGATACTGCCATGGCCTTGCATCTTGTGCATATGAGAGCGACTTCGTGGGTACGCTGACCTCGTAGTCCGTACGAAAGACCGAGCAAACAAACTCGATGACTACCAAGCTACTAATAGTCGTGGAGGACTCCGACTCACGGCGCGCAGCAATGTGACTCGATGTTCCTTTCAACGACAGTCAGCAAACTGCCGTTGGCTTAAGAGCGCTCAATACTCCCGACAGATGTGAGAACCGTCAAACACCTTGGCTATCGAACTAACAACCATTCACCAACGGAAGTCGAGCTTACGGGCTTTCATCTACTACCTACGAGAACAGCGCCGATCACTCAAGGCAATAAATTAACAGCTGACATAACACCGACGGAAGCCAATCACCCTCATAACGATTCGGATTCAAGGCATCGCAGTCGTTTGGGTACAATGCCTCCTGGCACAGGAACCCCCAAAGTGAAGCGGCAAGTCCGCGCTTCCAAACCGGGCAGTGATGATAGCTTCTTTTGGTCCCCAGAGAAGGATGAGGAGCTCCGAAGACTCCGAGACAAGGAGAGATTGCCATGGACCAAGATTGCGGATGAACTAGGTCGCTCAGCTGACAGCTGTAAAACGAGGTACTACAGGAATCGTGAACCTGTCGAAAAGCCCCTGCAATGGGACGATGCCGCCAGCGGCGAGCTCCTGAAACTTAAAGAAGAAGAGCTATACTCCTGGGATGAGATCGAAGAACGACTAAATCGCTCTGTTGACGCTTGCAAGTACAGGTACGATGCCATCCGTACAAAGAAGCCCCGAGGACCTATGTGGACTGAGCAACAAGACCAGCTCCTGTCGAGTCGAACCGCCGGATATGGGAATCACGAGCCAAAGAACTACTGGACCAAGGTAGCTGCAGGTGTACCAGGTCAATCGGCCGTCGCTTGTCGTTTGAGATATGTGGAGCTGCTGAGTCCACAGAACGCAGATCAGAGAGCAGAATCAAGCTTGACGCAGGAGGTAAACATGCATCGTGATGGCGAAGAAGACATCAACGATATGTTGCCATCAACCACAGCCGAGCCTTTTGGCAGTCGTATGGTGACCAGTGGGCAGGACTCAGTCCTGCCCCACGACACTTGTGGACGTACTGATCTTGAAAACAGAAGTGAGCTAGACTTGCTAGACGAGGATGAATTGTGGAGAGAGGGTAAAGTCTTTGAAGGCGCGAGTCCGCCACTTAGCATGGATTCAATTTTCTGTTTTGATGAGACCGATGCCTATAATAGCCTTGGGTTCCCGGTACTGGACGACGCTGATTATCCACCAGAAGATATGTTCAGAACACCAGCAAGTGAGACAACCAGTGGTCAAGATATTGCTGCTCAGATCTCACGGTCACACGATGCAGTGGGTGACGAACGCAAACACAGACTTCGCTTGATGACATCAGCCCAGCCGCCTGATACAGAACCACAGATTCTTGCATCCACTCGAACGAAAGGATCGACGTCCAGTCGTGATTGAATTACTCGAGCCGGGGCTACCCTGAGTCAGGAGGGAGAAGATACACCTCATCCGACTCTAACAGGCTCCCAAAGCGCCAGCAGTGCTAGGAGCGATGTGAGAGCTTCGACAGGACCTGCTCGGGGCTAGGTGAGGTAAGTCATATGCGATGGCACCAGAGATTCATTTGGTAGGTCGGTGTTCTTTGCAGATGCTCTTGTATGTATCCGGTACCTCTACCATTTCATGATCCACAACCTAAGCAAGGCAGTAAGACTTCCGGCAGCCTGTATGCCTGGTCCGGCTTCCCGAGATATCGAGTCAGACACGATCGAGTAAACAGTCTTGATGACTGTTTGTTGACAGGCGTTACGACCCACGGCGTCGACAAAATGACTCGACGCTTTGCTCACTGAAACAAGCAAACCACGACTGTGCTTAAGAGCCTTCAATATTCTCCAAGCATACCATGATATCAAGATCTCTCAAACAGCTAATCATTACGACTCGTTACCGAACACTCACATTGGAAACAGACATCCTGATCGAGCAGTAGCCAAAGGCTTGTTCATCAACCATGACAACGACAAATCGTTACCCAAGCGTTCAGACTCCGCCACAAAATAATTACTCAAACACATTTGCTGACCAGGAACCCACTGGTCTTCGATTCCCGACCTCTGCGACGGATTATCCTCTTCAGCCTACAGGCGTGGACGACCCGCTTTGGAAAAATGATTCCGGGATCCAGTGGCCGCACTGCCCAGAACTTGTGCCACTCCAGTGGAGACGATGGTGGTGCAAGCCATGCAATACCGACGATACTCCGCAGAAGCGGCTATCCCATTCCAAGAAAGTGGGCCACTGGAACACTCTGCTCGGTCCAAATCCGTATGAGCCCAAGGTTGAATTCTTGGAGAGGCAGATCCAGCTTCACAACACTCAAAGCGGCGAGGCGCTCGCGCAAATCTGGAGCGATTTTCGACGCCTGTACCCTGCATGGAGGACTGATGCTGAACAAGACGCCGAATCGCTTGCAGTGTGGTCCAAGAGAGGCGACAAGCTGCTCTTGCAACTCATCGAGAAAGATAAAATCTCCTTAGAGGCGGTTTCGAGGCGTCTAGGCCGGACGGCAGAGGTCTGCGCCAGTCGATACCAAACCATTCGTAACGTTATATCGGAGCATCGCCAGGGTTATCGTTGGGATCAGCAAGAAGAAGACGCTTTGTTCGAGGCGAGAGCCAAGCACGGCGGAAGCTGGTACAGAATAGCTCAAGTAGTAGATGGGCGTTCAGAACAGGCATGCGAAGAACATTTTAAATTTTTGATGAAGGATCCGGCAGTGAGGAAAGCCTTTGAAGCCAGGCTCTCTAGATTGAAAGGTGCCGAGAATCCCAGGCCAGCAAACACCGATGCAAGACCAGGGGATACTAGATCGGAGGACGTCAATCTAGATGAATGGATACTATACGACAGGGAGGAGGACATAGAAGGCTCTGATCCTAATGTACCCGAGGTAACTGGCTCAGCGGACACAACTATCGGTGGTCGACCAGCAGCTGGTGTGTCGAGTTCGACGTCACTGAACCCACGCAGCGGTATCAACATTCCCAATGCTGCTGGTATGAGAGAATTACGGAGGGAAGGGGAGCTTGTCGAAGGTTCAACACCACGTGTCGACGATTATTCCACGTTCGCTGGATTCCATCCTTTCGGTGAGCCTGATCTCATCAAGACAGCATATTATCATGCACCACTTGGTGGAATGTCTGGCGCAGGTGGGTCATCCAAAGGTAAGGGCCGCGCGCGAGATGCTGTCCCGTCAGCGACAAGCGGTAGTGGGACAGCGAGAGCAGGAACTTCCCGTACCTGGGCCGAACGCGATGGATCTCGTTCCGATACAAATGAGCTAGATAACCGGTCCAGGGGTGCTAAACGGGGGATGCAGGCTCCGAAGAGTCCAGCTCGTGGCCAGAGGTAGGTCTGAAGCTGTGAGTTGAGATTTGCTTTCCTACCAGTATTCTTGATTAGCCGTGTTAGGTGTATGCATCCACTCTCTTATGCCACTCGAACGATGTGAACCCAATACGTATACCGCCGGTGCAGCAGACCCAGGCGTGGAGTCAGGCTGTAGGTATTGTGCTTCCCTTGAAGCAGGACAGCTATGCATGGCTTCCGTGACTTTGGAAGTTCCCTCTTTGTCTCGTGCCTCAGCATGTATCTCTCACCGTCATATCGATTCGTGCCATATGCAATAGCCAGCAAACAACTCTCATGACTGCTGGTCGAAAAGCTGCGAGACTCACAGGCCGCTAGAGTTGTTCGATGTGTAGCTGAAGTGATTCGGTGCTTTGCTCATACACGATTGGCAAACTGCTGTTGTGCTTAAGGCGTCCGTGTACCTCGAACCGTAAGACTGCTCCAATCTCCCACATCATACCCATTGAGTACCCAGACCACCCATCCACTGAGCTCCCTGACCGTCAATACACCCCATCTCATCATCCTATTAGCCAAATCTTTGGATATCAATCAGTTATGGCGCCGACCCGTCGTTCCAAGACCCAAAGCCACCAAGATGCATCGTCCGCAGGCTCTGCTATTCCAACATCTCGCGATCGGGAGCCTCTAATCCCCCAAAAGCAACCTCCAGCCGACCTGAAGGACGAGAAAAGCGAGCTGTGGCAGAACGACACAGCCAGAACCCAATGGCCTCACTGCCCAACACCTGCATTGCCAATGGTGTGGAGACGATGGTGGCGTCGACCATGCAGCGAAGGCGACATGCCCGAACAGCGCTACGGCAAAGAGTGCCTCAAGGCCGATCGGGTCAGGTGGTTTTTGTTCCCATACCCAGTCCCCTATGAGTCCAAAGCCGCCTTCATAGCCCGCCAAGCTGAGATCGGCGGGGGCACTGAACGCGGCGAGGAGGCGTTGGGAGGGATATGGGAGGAGTTCCAGGAATTTTATCCTCCATGGCGAAGTATCCCTAATCAATGGCTTGATGTATGGGCCCGAGACAATAATCGTCGTTGGACCGAGGATGAAGACGATAAGTTGTGCAAACTCTGTGAGGAGGATAAGCTGACTTGGGAAGAGGTAGCGGAAACCTTGGGTCGTAAGGTGAGGCCCTGTAAGTACCGATACCGGAGTCTCATGAAAGGGAAGGTAACCTACAGGCCTCAGATGTTTGGCACTTGGACCGAGGAGCAGGATAGCATCTTGCTTGAGCGTTATGCCAAGTACGGAACCAATTGGACCGGGGTGGCGGAGGCTATAGAAGGTCATTCAAATGAGCATTGCCGATTGAGGTATCGGTTTCTGCGATATGAGAAGGCAAGGAAGGGTGTTGACAGAGAGGTCGAGAGGGACTTCCCATACGGTAGTGATGAAGAGCTGAGTGACTCGACCGCCGAGCCCACGATGTCTGCCAAAACATCCGTTCGCAGATCAATCACCAGTAGCAACGACCCGAATAGCTCAGATTGGTTCGAAGACACCAGCGGCCTCCAAGACAACCTCAACGAGTACTTGTTCGAGACCGGACATCTCCAGGAAGGAGCAGAGCAGCGATGCGGTACTTTCGACGACGTGCCTCCCACCGCTACTTACAGCGAAAACCAAAATGACTGCGGATATCCCGGACACCAAGAGTTCAATCGACCTTTGGTAGAAATGTTTGGCCATCCGCTCGTGGACTCCAGTGAGACTTCTGAAAGTCAGAGCCAGGACAACCGGAAGATGAGGTTAAGTTTGAAGAACTCAGCCCCGCCGCCCACGGGATCTCCACGGAATGAGGCCTCCTCGTCAGCAGGCCGTAGTGCGAACGCTCGGAAGAAGAAGAAATCTGCTGGAGGTCGGAGGTACTGGTAAGGTGAGTCCCGCACGATGTCTTGAAGTTCGTCCTGCTGGCCCTTTGCAGCCACCAAGGCGGAGTAGTGTGAGTGTTGCCATGATCATGGTGTAGGTAGTTCCATTATCATAATCATTCTTCCTCACACCAGCGATCGTGCGAAGCTCAAGCTGGTCCCTCAAAATCCACAAGGCGCGCCTGAAGTCTTCGATGCACCCAACGCGCAAACACACCCACCCTGCAAAGCTCAAACAGCCCCACCCCTCTCCCGCCACTTCTTAACCCTCTTCCTCAAATCCCCCTCACTCCTCTGCATATAATTAACCTTCATATCCCTCGCCATCGCCCCAAAATCCTCCCCATGCTTCC
>JAABUK010011186.1_pt1 | contig 11755 bp, 24 predicted proteins | sample 5559141 | NCBI WGS metagenome assembly JAABUK01 (sample SAMN10711869, study PRJNA513367) | rock metagenome | isolation source: Antarctica rocks | place: Antarctica: Victoria Land, Pudding Butte nord | collected 2016-01-03 | reverse complement strand
GGCCGCCGCCGCTGGACCTGCCGGCGCTCAACGGCTGCAGCCTGAGCCCTGACGGCCTGCACCTGCCGCCGGACGGGCACCCGGGCTTCTTCCAGCGGCGGGGGCTGCCGCCGCCGCCCGGCGCCGATGCTGAGCCCGCCGCCGCCGCCGCCGTCGTCGAGGCGCCGCATGTGGTGGCGCTAGCAGCGCGCCGGGAGCTGGCAGTCGTCCAGCAGGCGGGCGGCGCGACCGCGCCGCAGGGCGCGGCATTCATGCCGCACGATCGCGCGCTGCTGGCGGCCGCCGCGGCGCAGGTGGGCTCGGATTGTTGTGCACGTGTCTTCACTGCTGCGTCTGTAGGTGCTGGTCCATGCATGTTATTCTGAACCCGTCAAGCGTGGCAGCTGTCACCGTATATCATTCTCTGGCCTGTCTGCGGCATAGTGCCATTCGTGGTTGGTCCAAATTGTGACTGCAAGCCGCCTGCTGCTGCAGGCATCGCCAACGCTGCCGCGCGCGTACGAGCGCTCGCTGAGCTTCACCAGCCTGCACGGCATGATGCTGCCCGCCGGGCTGCAGCAGCAGCTGCGGCTGCTGCACGCGCCGGCGCCGCGGCAGCCGCCGCCGCCGGATGGCGCCGCCGCCGTCGGCGCCGCCTCCCGGCCGCTGGTGCAGAAAGATCCTTTGCCCAGCAGCCGCGATGCGCGGCAGCCTCCCGGGCCACCAGTCAGCGCCGCACCGGTCGGCGCAGCAGCCGTTGAGCAGGCCGCACAGCAGGCCCGAAGTTGGGAGCCCCATCAGGACGCTTCCGCCGCTTCCGCCGCTTCCGGCACACCCAGCCTTACGCCCCGGCCAGGTAGCGCCGCGCCCGCGGTGTCGCTGCCGCCGCCGCTGCCGCCGCCGGCGATGGACATCGAGCGCATGCTGGCCTCCGTCACGCCGGTGCTCACGGAGCGGCGCGGCCCCGACGCCAAGCCGCTCACCCTGGTGCGCCAATGCACTTTTGGGGCTGCCCAAGCCAAGTATAGTGGCTATTTTGCGCACCTTCCTTGACACGTTCTGGATGCAGGCAATCGCTTTCTTGTTAGGAAACATGCTCCCCAGCCCCTGGGGTCCTGACGATGAGCAAAGGACCGTCTTCAGACACGCCATGGCGTCGGAGCCAGCGCCTCGTTGCTCATCTTTGCACCCAAAACTTCGACTTGACTTTGAACTCTATAAAAACCTGCGGCTGCAGGCGGACCTGTGGGCCTTCTACCTGGAGGCCAGCGTGTACGGGCAGGAGGTGTTCACCTGCGGCGGCGCGCGCGGCCCGGCGCACGCCTACTTCGTCCCCCTGCTGTCAGGGCTGCAGCTGTTTGCGTCGGTGCCGCCGGGCGAGTCGGGCGAGGTGCCCGACCCGCCGCCCGCCGGCGGCGAGCGCCTCTTCGCCTGCGATGGCGGTGAGCAAGCTCTACGAATCAGAGTACTAGATACGAAGATGAAATCCCTGAAACCCTATATCTAAATGAGACCGCCATCCGCTGGCGGCGAGCGCCCTTACGCCTGCGACGGCTGTGAGCCGGGTCCAAGGTTTGAACAGATTGTATTGCCAGATCTGGTCTACTCTCTCATCTGTGGTCATGTCAGTCAGCTGCATGCCAAATGTGGGAGTCAGGCTTGTGATCTGCTCTCTGATGTTTGCGGCTGGTTAGCGGCTAGGTAGTGGCCAACTACCAATGCAACATGTAATTTCAGCAGCTTCTCTGGCTGCCAGCTCCTCCCCGTGATCTACTTGCATGCAGCATTTCTGCACGAAAGATGTCATGCACACATGTGTAGCCGCATCACATGGTAGCAGCCATCAGGTGTGTGGCATTCTAGCCATGACGACTTGCTGTGCGTTCTGCAGCCCGGCGCAGCGGCACACGGCATATGCGCCTGCTGGCGCAGCACTCGGTGGGGGAGAACCCATACTCGCGGGCGCCGCTGCACGCCGCCATGTCCGCGCTCGCAGAGCGGCCCGACACCGGCGGCCGCCTGCTGTTCGAGCACCCCCTCTCCGAGCTGCACCCCGCCTCCTGGTGCGCAATTGTCCTCGTGCCCTGTGCGGCCGTACAAGGTGTCGATCACATGAGGTGAGGGAAGAGTGCCAGGACGCTGAAGTGGCGTGGCGTGAGAGGGCCCCTCGGCTCAAGCGTTATGAATGCAGAAGGATTGCTGGAGTGCTGGAGGCTCCAGGACAAGAAGACTTCACTGCATGAACCAAGTATCTGTCGGACTGTTCGAGCTTTATGAATCTGAATCACTTCTCATTTCACATGCAGGTTTGCGGTGGCGTGGTACCCGGTGTACCGCATCCCGGACGCGCCGCTGACGGCGCGCTTCCTGACATTCCACACCATCGCGCCGCAGCAGCTGCCGCTGCTGGAGGCGGTGGCAGGCGCGGAGACCGCGCCGCCTGAGGGGCAGCCCGCGCCGCCGCCGCCGCCGCGTCAGCTCTTCATGCCTGTGCAGGGTGCGAATATGTTTGCTGTCATTCATTCGCGATAGAGGTACCAAGAAAGCATATTCCAGATGCAAAAGTGATCTGCTAGGTGACACAACTTTACAGGCTCCTCCCCGACAACTGAACAGGGGTCCTTGAGTGTTCGTTTACCGACAGCCTGTTGCTGCACTGGCAGGCCTGATGTGGGACAACCTGCAGAACGAGCACTGGTTCGAGCGGCTGCCAGTGGGCAGCGGCGCCGCGCCGACGCCCGAGGCACCCGCCTCCCGCCTGCAGCGCCACCTCTCCGACTGGGAGGTGCGCCCCGCCACCGATTCCCACTGCCTCATTTTTGAGGGCAGCTTGTCTAGCTTGTTCGAATCCTGAGGTTGATGGCCCACCTGCTAGAGGTAGGCGCCCGGCGGCTGCTCGCGGCTAGGAGTTTCCACTGCAGGTTACCAAGTTTGGCTGATGTGCTGTGCGCAGGTGAGCATGATGCGCACAAACGCCAAGCTGCTGGCGCGCAGCATGGGGCTGCACGTGCAGGGGGAGCACGGCTGGCGTTCCGTCAGCCAGTCGGACTTCAGCCACGGCGACTTCGAGTTCTTCAACCGCCGCATGGCCGTGGTGCAGTGAGCGCGCCCCTGCAGTCTGCCGCGCCACCGGCAGGATACATATAGCCCTGGGACACCCTGAATGGCCCTGGGACTTCTGGTGCAATGCTGTTGGGGACTGCATGCGCCATGCTGCACGGACGGCGGCAGCACCTGGGAGATGGGCAACTGGCCAGCTGTGGCGGCCCTGGTCTTTCTAGATAGTCCTGCTGCTTCTAGATAAGTTCAGTCTTTGATAGAGTCACGCAGTTGCCGGCGTCTGCAGCGCGGGACAGAAGCACTGAGTAGGAGTGAGTTGGGGGGCGATGAGGTTGAACGCTGTGGCAAGTTGCCAGGTGCACTTGCAGGTGCTGTGGTTGGTTTCGGGCGATGGCCATGAGAAGTTGGTTTGTGACAATAAATTGGGCAGCAAATTTGTCAAGACGTGACTGGGATCCTGTGTGCTCCCCCGAAACAAGTGTGCCAAGGGCTGCAGTGACATCCGATTGCACATGTTTACTCCCCAAGCACAACATCGGTAGTGGCTAGTAATGATCCCCAAAATTTGGTTGCCGCAGCAGCTGCTAGCTAGTCATCCTCATCATCCTCGTCCCGCCTCTTGGTCGCCATCAGCGGCGAGTGCTTGCCAAAGAGCCGCGTCGCGCCAAATATCACACGTCCAAGGGTGAGGAACTTGATGCACAGCCAGATCGACATGAGGTCTGCACGCATGACACAAATGGCACTCAGCGGCATGAAGGCGCACATACTGGCAGGTGTTTAGGACCAAGCGTGCAAGAGAGCGGTCAAAACTGCCACGTTGGACATCGATATTCACAGCATGATGAAAAGCAGGATGACAGCAAGCGGTAGTGCATTCTATAAAGCGCTTGCGTTTTATTGCAAGGGAACTCACCGACACGGCCCAGCCTTTCAGCGAGGCCCAGCGCCGCAAAGCTGACGCCTCCTGTCACAAGCATCGTGCGGCCAAGATACCCCGTGTCCCCTGTGCAGGACGGAAACTTCAATAAACAATTCAACGCAAGCACAAAACGATGCCATGCCAACGACATGCATCGAGGCCCACCGCAACATGGTGCTGCAGACGAGACGCCCTTGGGATCAAAACAAGGGTGTCACCTGCGCCCAGTAGTGAGCCGTCCAGGATGCTGGCGCACGCGTCGAAAGGCAGGTACACCGCCAGAATAGGGAACACGCCTGCAGAGGGGGCCACATGCAGTCAGTGAGATGCAGGGGCTGCACCAGTGCAACAGCGGGCGGTGTGCACAGCGGACGGTTGGCATAGCTGTTCGTGTACTGGCACCAAACCGTACCGACAGCATCCGTTCACACTCTGTGTACAGCAAGGCCCTGACTGGGTTTCAAGTCAGCAATTGTCAGCAATTGAGGACTCACTTTGGGCGACCTGATTGACGACGGGGTCGCTGGTGAAGGCAGAAGGCACACTGTTCTCTTTCACATTCCATCCACTGGATATTCATTGTAAAAGAACGTCTCACGTCTGGCGACCTGGATGACGACTGGGTCGCTGGTGAAGGCGGAGCGGCCCGGCGCCCGTGACCGTGCCTTTGGTTCTGTGCCGGTTCGTTCCTGTATGAAAGCTGTTGATGAGATCTGTGCAGAGATGAGGGAACTGGAGACTCACGCTTGGCGACATCGATGACGACGGGGTCGCTGGTGAAGGCGGAGGGCAGCGCCCCGGCGCCCATGACCATGCCCACACCGATGGCCAGCCCGCACATGGAGCCCAGCTGCAGCGTGCGCTTCAGTACCTGCGGCAGCAGCACGCAAAGTGCTGCGTAATGAGGGCTTCTGTGCGGCAATATATAGGCGCGGTATGTGTGGCGCGAAACATGGGTACTAAAGGCAAGCTAGGCAAGCTGCATGCAGGTTGGAGATTTACTGAAAGTCTTGCTGGTGCCGGTTCAGAGGTGTGTTATGCGGATGCGGGTTTGCAGCAGCACCTCGAAGGCCTTGAAGCGGATGTTTTGGCCCAGGTAGGTGGCCACGAGCGTCTGCGTCGCGATGTCCAGCGCTGAAAAGGCCTGCGGCAAAAACGCGCGCATCGCAACATGGATGTGCAACGAGGAGACGGGTGATGCCTCAAGTTCAGTTCTGCGGGGTGCAGGGTTCTACATGCAGCCTTGCACGAGGTGCAGGATCTCAGATGACGCCTGCAAATCAGTACTGCTGGCACTACGGCCTTGGCAGCATAGGTACTAATATGATAGTAGATAATTGCAGCTCACCTGGATCGCGAAGATCCAGACCTGTGCCCCCATGAGGCAAAACACGTCAGCGAGCGCTTGCCGCAAGCCAGTGCTTCCGCATCAGAGAAGCTCTCAGTGAAGGGCAGCAGGCTCTGCTTTGAAGACGCCTGCATGACAACAAGCACAGCACAACCGTCGGCAGCATCACCTGCCGCAGGATCTCGTGGGCGGCCAGGGCCGTCGCGCCCAGCGTGTTGACGGTCATCGTCGCGTACAGAATGACTAGCATGGAGATGATGTTGCGAGAGGACAGCGACACGCCCGCCTGCAACGGAGGGGGAAGGCAGCGTCTCTTGGTGCACGGATGCTGCACCGAGCGGCAATCGAGATGCGATTGGCAATCGCTGACAGAGAGGAGAGACAAGAGAGAGAGAGAAAACGCCTTGTGTGGCGCCTTGTCTTCCCAAGTTTGTGGTGTCGGTGATGCAGTCGTCTCGGAGGACCACTTTTGCCAGCTCCCGAGGAAACACAGCTAGCAACGATAGCGGCTGTGTATCATTATTGCGCATGGTAATCACCGGAAGTTACTGGATATCACTGACAAGCATAACCTTGAGGAACATGACGAGCTCGGAGCGCGGCGGCCGGCGCAGCAGGTGGGCCGGGCGCAGCATGCCGCGCTTCACCAGCATGCTCAGCAGCACCGCCACGCTGACGTACTGGCTGACGCTGGTGGCGATGGCCGCGCCCGCCACCCCCATGTTGAACACGAAGATGAGCAGCAGGTCCAGGCCCAGGTTGATCAGGTTTGCCGCCACCGCCGCCACCAACGGCGTGCTGCAAGGATCAAGAAATGTTCGGTGGAAATTTCGGCGATCACGGAATCGATGCCATTTTACACGAAGATGAGCAGCAGGTCAGATGTGTGAGGTTCCCCGCCACCGCGGCCACCAGCGGCGTGCTGCACGCGGAAGTTTGCATCATACATCATGCAAGTCTGTAAGTGCAAGTCGCCAAATGCTGGTGACTCTGTGGTTGGTGACATTGGCAGGGAGTTCGCTGCAAGCGGGGACCCACATTGTGTCACGGAAGCCGCGGAAGCTGCCGATGGCGACGAAGATGGCCAGGATGGCGGGCGACGCGACGCAGCGGCAGCGCAGGTACGTGATGGCATACCCAACCACCTCTCCCCTGGCTGCGATTCGAAAACAGCACTGTGATGAAACCACAATCGACAGATATCGTGCGCTTCTGATCACTTCCACAGCGTTGCTGCGCTCGGATGTTTGATGACCGCAATCAACGCGAACATTTGAGCACGGCCAGTCCCGCCCTACAGACCCCGTGGCGAGCTTGATCTATGGACGAGCAGCGCATCGATGGCAGGCAAGTACAGAGTCTGGTCACCTCGCATGGCGCCAACCAGGTAGGGTGCGCCATACCACAGGCCAAAGGCCACCCCGATACCCAGCACGAGGCTGACCTGCAGGCCCTGTGCCGTGACCCGCGACGCCTGCGCAGCCCACACCGCGATGTGGACTCAGCGTTCACGCAGCCGGGTTATGGCTGAACAGGTGACTCAGCATCCAGCTGTGCGATGTGGCAAGCATATTAAAAGACGGATGTGAGCCGGTCTGCGCCGGTGCAGCACCCATTGTTCGTGGATAAGTACCTCCTCGCGATTGTCATTGGCAGCGGCGGCCGCGACCCGAGGCGTGGTGGTGACCATGAGGAAGGAAAACAGGAAGTTGCTGAAATTGAAGACCTGCGCCCACATGTAGTTCACGGTTGGAACGACGAGAAAACACCAAAAAGACCCCATGCCGCCTTGCGACGCCGTGACGGCAGTTGCACAGCAGGGCCAGCGGCAACATGGCAATCGGTGGGAATCGCCAACAACAAGTGCTTGGCGCCTTGAGAAACAACTCACCAGGGTTGACAGCCCCACCGCCCCAAGCGGTGCCGTCCCTAGCCTGCCCACAATGGCTGCGTGCAGAGAAGGAATGTTCGCAACTAAATGAAATTTGCAAATGTTGGCACTTGAAGGGTGATACTTGCAGCGTCCATGCGTGAGCTCCAAACTCCTACGACCTACTCGTCTAGCTTACAGGAGCCGCACCTGTGTCTACAAGCGACAGCAGCGGATCCAGCAGAACGGAAAACAGCGCAGGGATGGCCAGCGCAAAAATCTCTGCAGGCGAACAGGCACTCTGTCAGCACAGTGGGGTTGCAAAACGAAAGCACAGGATGGGCAGGCAGGCATCACAACCGACGAGCAGCGCTCGACAGCAAAGCGCGCGGCACGCACCTTTGTCATACTTCGACCACAGCAGGTACTTGAAGAAGCCCCGGCTGTCTCCCGGCTGCGGCGTGGGCACGGCCATGGCGCCTGCCGCCTGCGATCTAACAGCAAGGCTGCTGCGCTGCCGGCGGGTGGCACCTGCCGCGCCAGCGCAATTCTGCTGCAGCGGCTGCCGAGCGGCGTCCCTGCCGCTGCTGAGGCCTGCTGATATGACCAGCTGCAGTGCAGCCATGCTGTGCGCTGTGCGGCGGCATGCCGCAAGACGCGTGCCGCTGCTGGCGAAGGGCCGGCAGGCAGAATGAGCAGACCACCATGGTGTCAGGCTGTGTGTGGGCTGGAGCTTTGCAGCCCCCCGAGCTGCCTGCATCAAAAACTGGGAGGCGGTTGCTGCGTACGCTGCAGGCGGCAGTCGCCTCCGCTGCTGCGGCTGCTGCTGCTGCAAAAACTGGCTAGTATAGTTGTCTGGCCGCCGGCTGGAACTGCCTGTCGAACTGGCTACTGCTTCATGCTGTTGGCAAAGTAGGGCGGCGGCGCCACGTTCACGCCGTGCTGCGGATAGACAATGATCAACTGTTGGCCAGGGTTTTATGGGCACTCACTCTGCTAAGCGTGCGCATGTGCAGGTTCACATCGTGACAATGAGTGTCAGCTCAGCCGAGCATCATTGATCGTCTCACCACAAGTACTGACCTCCTTCAACGCCTCCGCAACGTCCTCGGTGGTGAGCACCAGCCGCTGGTCGCGCGCGTTGTAGCCCAGCTCCTTCTGCCGCCAGGCGCTGGCGTGCTTGCGACGCTTGGCCACCTGCGGCGGCGGCGTCACGCGCTTTGCACAGAGTTGAGCAGTTCGAATCACTCAGCAGACACCTGCGAGACTGGCAGGTGCTTGTGGAAGATACCTCCGTAAATACACAATGAAGATTGATCGGAAACTGAACGGTTGCCAACCTGCAGCGCGTCGTGCGTCACGCCCGCCAGGAAGCTCTGTGCCGCCAGTGACACAAGGCGCACCCTGCGGAAGGCGTCGGCTTGAGGGTGAGGGTCGGTACCACCAAAGATTCGAGTGTATGCGTCAGAACACATCCAGGAGAGAACCTCGCTATGGTCCAGCACCATGCGGCAGCAGCAGCAGCAGCAGCGTGCTGGCGCAGCGGCAGTTCGTCACGGCCGCCGCCGGCATTAAGACGCGCTGATCGTGTCCCCAAGGCGCGCACGTGGCAGCACTGTCAAATCTTCCAACCAGACAGCGATCGTTATCTATGAACAACTCACAGTCGAGGGTCCTCCAGTCTGGCGCCGTTCAGATTCAGGATGTGCTGCGTCACCTCGTCTGGCACCTGCACGTGAGAGTTGGCAAAGTTCATCACACCATTGCCATCCAATGTGCCATCACCTGATATGCCCGAGATGCAGCGGGAGACAGCGCACCGTGGGCTGATAGTCCTCCAACTCGGTCAGACTGTCGACCAGGTTTGGGGTGTGCGGCGTGGCAGCCATGCACAGGAACTGGTGGACTTTGCGAGTTGCTATGAAGCGTATTGTGTTACTGAGCAGCCGACTGTACCGAACGAAGCTGCCTGCTGGCCACGCACAGTGCCACAGCAGAAGAATGCAAGTGCCAGTTGCTTCCTGCTTCCTCATTTGGCCACCCTGTAGCGAAATTGCTCGAGCCTGGTTGCTTTCCCGTCAGCCTTTCAGTGGCCGCACTGCAGCGCGTCCTTGCAGTCACTGCTCTCATGGTGCATCGCACACGCAGCGCTCGCTGTCGGTCTCACAGCGTAGCACGACCAACACCGGTGCATCCACACTCGGCGCCCGTCTCAGGGCCGTCTGCTCAAGCACTAGCCGCTTTGTCGGTCCGCAGCATCTGATCTCAATTACCTGATTGTTCAGACAATCGCCATTGACCGCCAGTGGTGCGTTCAGGCCGCCGTTTCGAAGCCAGTGTGGTGCACATCATGGTGCTGCAAGCGCAAAATGATAAGCACAGATGTCGCAGCACATTAGGACGCTTCAGCATGGATTATGTGTACGTGCAGATGCACCTTACGCCGAACAGTGCCGTCAGCATGCGTCAGGCCGGGTGTTGAGCCGTCGCCGCCGTCCACAGCAGCCGGCTGCCGCGACATGCCGGCGCCCCCGCCACCGCCGCCCCAGCAGGTCCCGGAGTTGCCGCCTCTGGGGCCGGGCGACATCAACGACCTGTTCCAGTGCCTGCAGGACACGCTGAGCAATGACGTCACCAAGCAGAAGGCAGCCGAGGCGGCGTTGAAGCAGCATGAGTCTCGCAAGGGGTTCTGCTCCTGCCTCGCGGTGCGGCGCTCTTATATCTCCACGTGCTGCCAGCGACGTCTCCTCTGTATTGCTGAGCTACTGTGCAGTCTTCAGGCACCTTCGTAGAGCCAGATTGTGTCACGTCCACGAGCTGAATGATGGTTGCGGCATGTTGAGATGAATGCCGTCCAAATGAAATACATTCGAATCGTTCTCTGACGACCGCAGGAGATCGTGGGCACGAAGGCGGCAGACCACAGCGCCCGTTGGCAGGCCGCCGTGCAGCTCAAAAACAGCATCACAAAGTACTGGCGGCCGCGCCTCAATTCCTCGTAAGCGCCCGGCCCTGAACCCTCAATTTATGTGTCCCCTACATGCCTGATGCATGCCAAGCCGGAAGGATCTTATAGCAGTAGTGCATGCATGCTGCATGCCTGCCTTCAGACGATGTTGTGGGCCGGTGCATGGGACTTGCATCAGACCGAGACCATTGCCATGCCACAGGTCGATGTCGCCAGAGGAGAAGGACCACCTCCGGCGCAAGCTGCTGGACCTTATTGCAGAGGAGGACAGCCAGGTGGGCTGCTTGCCATGAAAACATCGTCTGCATGCTGCTGGTGCTCTGCATGCACCGAGGTGCTGTGCATGCATTAACCCTGCAGAAGGCAGACCTCATTGACGCACCGCCAGATTTTCTTCTGGCGGCCGCCAGACCCCTGCTTCTCCCACCAACAGCATGCCGCATGACGACCGCCCTGACTGGCTTGTCGCCCTTGTGTGTCCACAGATCGCGCTGCAGGTGGCGCTGACGTTTGCCAAGGTCGCGCGGCTAGACTATCCTTCCGCGTGGCCGTCGCTGTTTGCGGACCTGCTGGGGCGCCTCGACACCGGTGGCCCGGTCATCGCCCGCCGCGTGTACCTGATGCTGCACCACATCCTGAAGGAGCTGTCCTCCAAGCGCCTGGTCGCCGACCAGCGCAACTTTGCGCAGGTGGGCAGGGTTTGGGACTCGAAAACGAGCTGAGGCTTGCCAAAGCCAGACCGCTGGTGGCAATGGCGTCACCGCTTGGTGCAGGGCGCTGTGGCCAGCAGATATGTGCTGAACACGCAACGTGCAATGATCTTGCTGTGTCTCAATGGTCTGATGGCCTCGCAAATAAGGACTTGCAGCAATGGCTGCGACAGCAACCTCAGCCTGGCTGTACCTGTCGCAAAGAAATCAAATCAGCATCCTAGTCTCCAATGTCGTGCACAGCTGGTGGGCAGCAGACCGGAGCCATAGGCGCATACCAGCCTTGCCGTGCCGCATTCTTGCATAAACATCCATTGACACCTTCTCTGACATTTTTCCGCTGATGCACACGTACAGATCACCAGCCAGCTGTACGAGTGGGTATGGAAGCAGTGGGTGGCAGACACGCATGCGCTTGCGGAACGGCTGCCGAGGTCGCTGGAAGCCAGCGGCGGCGCCGCCTCCCAGGACATGCTCACCTTCGAGCGCTGGCTCATCCTCCTCAAGGTCAGCACGAGAGATCTGTTGGGTTGGTGTTGTTTCAGGGGCAAACAGGATGTGATATGGCATGGTCGGCGTGGGTTGTGCTGCTCGAGGGACGGAGGCACCCCCAGTGTCTGAGCATGATGTGACAGCGGCTGCTTCCCCAACGCATGCTGCATTCCCTGCAGGCGCTGCGGCGAATGGTGGTTTTCGGTTTCGAGAGCGACTTCAGGACGCTGCGCCAGGTGCCAGCCGTCAGCCAGGTGCGGACGACAAGAAAGTGCCTCAAACCTCGCGCTCAGCAGCCATGCATGCGGTCAGCCGTGTTGCCACACCCTGCTGCTGTGCCATGGCGGCTGCTGTGCCATGATGCATGCTGCGCCATGGTGCCTTACTCATACCTGACAATCGCACC
>JAABUK010011182.1_pt1 | contig 11756 bp, 16 predicted proteins | sample 5559141 | NCBI WGS metagenome assembly JAABUK01 (sample SAMN10711869, study PRJNA513367) | rock metagenome | isolation source: Antarctica rocks | place: Antarctica: Victoria Land, Pudding Butte nord | collected 2016-01-03 | reverse complement strand
TTACCTGAACGTTGGTGTGAGCAATCTCATATTTGTATCCTAGTTGGAGAGGTATGCCCACAACAGCTGAGACAATGTCTGTGACCTCAGGGCTGCTCCACAGGTCTCTAATGAAAGGTGAATGGTCAGATGTTCCACGCAGGCAACTGCAAAGAGAAAATGTTTAACTAAATTAGCCAGTGAGGCATAAATGAGGTCCCCGATGAGGGCAAAGGACTATCGCACCATGGAGTACGGTCGGTTGAAAACTTGCAGTTATTCTGAACAGTCTCCGACGTGAGCTCTTTCAGTAAAGTGTCGACACCAGCCTTTGATAGGAAGGAAAACGGTTCTGCAACGCCAAAGTTGCAAGGGGCTTTGCGCTTCTGTTGATCGATACCCAGATCCGACAAACTGCAAGTCTTGGCGGGTGACCTGCACGACCCGGCGATAAAATAAGCTGAACGTCAAACATTTTGCATTGCTTCAGAGAGTTGACGCGGGGCTCGCACAGGACCTTAGACATCACAACAGTCGAGCATGGCTGCTCGCTTTGAACATAAGACCGTCGTAGAGCAAGTACATAATGCAGCAGTCGCCAATCGTGCACACAACGCAAGCGATCAGACCTGAAGGCCAGATGGATGTCTGCTTTGAATGCTTCCGGAGCAGAGCTATAGACGTCCTGCGCCTGCTGTCCCATCGATGACACATCCAACACAGTCTCAACAGCCACCGACATGTTCAAAGATCAGTTTTGAAGTGCAAAGACTCGATTGCAAGGACAATAGACCTGAGGATGCAAGTTCTATGGCATGCCAGAGACGACACGATACGGAAAGAAGGCCCTGTGTAAGGAGCGTTGTAATCCTGCGTTCCGGATGTCGTTGTGGACGACTTGCGAGATGTCTAAAAGTCTCCACCGCAAGTCTCGGACGGCAGAGTATTGTTTGCGCGGCCATGGTAAGTCCCTTATGAATTCTCTGTTACGGAATCAGGAAAGGGTAGAAAGTGTTCCCGCCTTGTAGAGGCTACATCTTCTTCTTTTATATGTGCATTCCAGCATCTGCTTGTTTCACAGTTGAGAGCAGATGCCAGAATCAGATGTGATGTTCAGAAGGCTGAAGCATATCAAGAGTGTCTTGCAACTGAGCTGCAGCAACATTTCATGCCACTCGTTCAGCAAGAGCTTTATGCTGACTTCTAGACGAAGATCTTGTGTGACAGGCTTAACTAAGCTTGAAGTATGCATGATACCTGCAGCGCAAAACACTATGCTGCAAGCTTATAAACGGGATGGTGTGCATTCACACAAACATCAGCCAGGGTTTGATAGCAGTTGCCGAGAAATTCTCGGTCTAAAAGAGGCTGTGTACAAAAAAACCGAATAGCACTCCTGCAGATCTAGGAAAGGATGTCGCTAATATGAAATTTCGATATGTGACGGAAAAGGTCAACGAGACGTGGACCCAAAAGCGCAATACTGAACTCTGTGAGCTGTCTGCAAAAGATGCCAGCCAGTCCTGCAAGGCTTTCAAGGCACCTCAAAACAACTGCATGCCCAGTCGAGCTGAGTGAACAGTTTCAGGCCTTCAGAGCTTTGATGGGAGCTGACTGGAGCTCGGCATGAAGTTATTCAAGGGCGGCCTGATGTCAAGGCCCCTACACACGTACGCAAGTATACTGTTTGAATGGCATAGACTTTTGCTCATTTGTGCAATGAATGCTATGTAGCATGACCTTGTAAATGACCTTGATACACCTGTAACAATGACATGGATACTGTTGCACACACAACAAGCCTTTGCAGAACGATCTGAGACATCTGTACCAAACAACATCTCAGGCCTATTTGTCAGCCTCTATGCCACTACCACTTGTGCAGCTCAAGAGCAAATGGCACATTAGGCAAAGAGATGACCATGACAGCATCTTGCTCTGCATCTGCACGCTTGTCTATCAATGTCACTGAGTAAAGAGCACTGCCATCAGCTATTGCACAATGCATAGTTTGAAGAGCTTGTGAGGAAGACAGCTTGATCACAGAGGACAAATGGCAAGTGACATCCATTGGATCCACAGTGTGAAACTCTAGAGCTGTCAGTGTGGTCAGCCTGGCTAGCATGTGCATATCTTCATCAGTGGGATCACCCAGAAGGTCTAGATTCCTGAGTTGGAGCAGATGCTGCAATCCTTCTAGATCTGCACTGGTGATATTGTCCATGTGTAGGCTTGTCAGTCTGGATAGGGCAGCAAAGGTAAACTCATATGGGGCCGCGGTCTCCAAGGATAAGCTAGTCAAACTCTGTAACTGTGTAAGGTGTTGAAAAAATTCCATGGGCTCAACCCATTCAGTTTCCACTTTGAGGCTGACAAGGTGTGGGAAGGCACTGCAAAGAAGATGAAGTACATTTTCCTCCCAGTTCACTTCGTATATCAGCGTCAAGTCTTCCAAATGTGTCAACATACAGACTGACTGAAGGCTGGCACAGCTGTCCACACGCAGTTCCATACTACGTATGTGAGTTAGGCTGGCCAAGCCTTTTGCTGACACTGCATTCACGTAGCTGCCCATGTTTGCAGTTCATGGCAATCATTGAGCATAGCTAGGAGCTTATCATTGGTGACTTTATCAGTGACAAGCCTGCTGACAGTCGACCCTGCGGATAGCAGGGGCCCGCAGGAACAGCGGTGTGTTGAAGGAAGTCAAAACAAACAGCAGCTTACTTGCTGGTGCGACCCAATGTTTGCACACTAGATGGTGGGCCGGCAGCTTTACCGCGTCAGTGAGGCCCCCCAGGGTGGGTAAACAGCGAAAGACTTGTTTGAGAAGATCGTGACTTGCTCCAGCCCAATTCGACATCCGCGAAGCTGGCATGCCGAACGCAGGAGCACGGTACAAATATCACTGGACAGACGGTGAGACAGGCGATAACGACAAACTCTGCAGCGGTTCAAGGCTGGTGTTGCATCACCGCGAGCAAAACAAGTTTGAGTTTTGCCAGGGCCTACCCTGTAAACCCTGACTCTCGCATGTATTGCCAGGCACATATGTCCAGCTGATGCAACTTTGCTGCAAAGTACACACTTCACAAAGAGTGAAGCGGTCACAACATCAAAATGTATACATCTATGCGTAGTCATGCCAGGTCATTTATAATCATGATTAATTAGTCTATAAAGGTGCATGCATGCACATATGATGGCCATGGGGTCATTACGTCACATGGCAACAAGGCTCAAGCTGAACAGTTCTCCATCAGCAGCAGCCTTGTTGCGTTGTATGCAGGCCAGTGTGACCGTTTTCTTAGTGGTATAATTGGCATGGCCAGTGTGACTGTTGTCAGCCGTCAGATGTTGTGTCACGCGCTCTGAAACCAAACTTGCCTGTTATGGCAATTCCCTATGGATTGGCCTGATTCGGTAAAGCCAAATCATGGTACTGCTTGGCTTTGCACCTCACGTACATACCTAGAAGTTCACTTTAGCCTCGGAAAACAGCCTGCTACAAAAACACCATGATCATGGCGTCCTTGACGATGCCCGTCACAGCCCGCGCAACGCCAACGCTGCATGCCAGAAGCAACCGGACACCCGCGTTCCGTAGCGGTGAGTTGGCCGAGTGCAATGCAATGAAGACAACTGCAATCGTACCAGCTTTTGTAAAACAGTGTCACTGCCAGCTCAAGAGCAGTCGCGTCCCGTAGCGTTATCTGCAACGCTGATGCAGGCTTCGTCACAAAGCGCGCAAACTCCGCAATCAGGGTAAAGGGCATTGATGAGCCCTCAGACAGCGACAACACATGGGAGAACGCAGAATCAGACGGCAAGAAGGGTGCGCACCGCCTCAGGGCTTTCTTTAAAAGTCTTATTGAACAGGATGTGTCGATGGTTCATCGATTTGGTTTGCAAAACGTACAGGTGTAGCAGCTGGCGCACGTCAATGGCCACCAAAGCCTATCACAGAGAGTGGTCAGCCGAAGCCTGAAGATGACCCTGCCAACTTTGAGGGCGGGTGAGCAGCAACATATTGACAAGCTGCCTGAGATTCACCCAGATCATCGGACGTGGCAGCTGCCATTTTGTATTGTTGCAAGGCACATCTGTCACGCGCAGTACTGGAAACTGAGTGTTTGTTGACACAGTCTGCAAGCACGTTGCTGCTTATTAGGTTGTGCTTGGACTCATTTCTCATTTTGCAGTAAGCGCGTGCGTGGACCACCTGAAGAGGAGGTCCAGAAGAAGAGGGCAGAGGCAAGAAAGGTACATCAGCAAGTACCATTGTCCATGTTTTCACCTGCAGGTCACGTAGGCATTGCTTGCTCTGCCTAGGAGTTGGTGCAGCTATCAGGCTTTCTTTTGCCTTGCCCCTGAGTTCCATCCTGCATGTGACTGCAGAAAAGCCCATTCACAGCAGAGGGCAAGCAATCTCACCAGGGTGGCACCCAGCAGGGAGGAGGTGGAGAGGGCAGCGGGGCGTAACTGTGCATTGTATCCAGTCCCCCTGGCATGACATGAACGGTTGTCAGTACATGAACTTCTGTAATGCAATGTTTGATGCAGCTCTGTTGTGCTATGTATATGCATGGCAGCTACGAGCTGCTGCTGTGGTGAGCATCTCAGCCTTTCAGCATCTGAACAACGCTGGTCAATCTGGTGTTGCGAGGTGGCGCATCTCTCAACATGGTGTTAATCCGCACAACCAATAGGATTCAACTTTATGTTGCATGCTGGTGCCTTCTCTCCTTGCCTTGGCAGCTTTGCACCAACCAATGTCATTTACTACGTGTAATTCTGGTGAATTGAGGCACCGTTAATTGCCATTGTCCTGCCAAGGCATACACAGTCACAAACACACTTGCAAGAACAAATCTGCTGCAGATGTACAGTGCACACGCACGGGCCAATATTAATCATCTTATGCAATCAAAGTTACGCCTTGAGTTGCTCATCGAGTTGGATCATAGAAACACGTTCTCAAGAGTGCAGTCATTTGTCAAGCCAAGCCTAGTAACATGCCTGGATCATAAAGATATTGCGTCTTGGGTCTGTATGTAACTGTTTGGTCAAGCAAGCACAAAGTGACAAGAGACACAAACACAATCAAATGAATACCCGTTGTAATGCTAGACCACAAAAAGCATGGTAGTACACCAAACAGGCGCAGAGACTACAGTCTACCCCAACAGGAAGGCACAGTCCAAGAGTGAAAATCTAAACATGAACACACAAACAGCTCTATGCTGTTTCTTGATAAACAGGGGTATACATAGCACTTCAGCTCACGGCCACATTCTTATTTTAGCTGTCAGAGTTTGCAAAAGAAGAAGAAGGGGGAAACGGGCCATGGCCTAGCCAAGACAGACACATACAGGATGTACATGAATATATATATCAGCTGAGTCTACAGTATCACCATGCTTTCATAGCATAGCACTATAGCATCAGCTGAACAAAAGTTGGCTGTGTCCTGAGCTACACTCCTCACATAGCTGCTTGCTAAGCAAATGGACTCTTCCTCACGCTCATACACCTCATGTGCCTAACCACACGCTGTCAGAGATTAGCATGCTACTGTAAGCACCCAACAAGTGGTTGCTGAATGTGGCATGTGGCATGAGTCAGGCCACATGGGTGGGTGGGGGCGCAGCCCCTTGGCCCAAACTCAGCTTCTGGAGGTTGGGTAAAGCAGCTTGCAGCTTCTCAGCTGCGCTGCGCCTGACTCTAGTGCTATATGCTGAGAATGAGGTCAATTCCTGCATGCCATGTACGCACACTGAGACACAGAAATGCTGGCACAAATGCAGTATGCAAATGTCTTGATGTGGAAATGCAGATACAAACGCAATATGCAATGCATACATGACAGGTCTGCATACATGACAGGTGTGACTCCTGACAAATGACTGCTCATGGCAACCAAACCAGTGCTGAGCTTGCCAGCAGTCTGCTGATGTTAGAATGATCAGCGTTGCCACGCCCTGCATGCATGCAGACTGCAAGAAGGCCAACAAGCAGACTGAACACTGTTATCACATCGTGCATGCATTCAGACTCCCAGGATGCATTCAGACTCCCAGGATGCATTCAGACTCCCAGGATGCTTTCAGACTCCCAGGATGCTTTCAGACTCCCAGGATGCATTCAGACTCCCAGACTCCCAGGATGCATTCAGAATCCCAGGATGCTTTCAGACTCCCAGGATGCGTTCGGACTCCCAGGATGCTCCAGAGCAACTCACTGTTAAGCCATACAGGGCTGTGAGACCACTCCCAGAGATCTTGCTGTGCGTCAGGTTGAGGCTGCACAGGTTGGTGAGGCGGGCCAGCAGGGGCAGGGCTGTATCTGTGATGGCCAGGTTGTGAGCCAGGGACAAGGAAGTGAGGGAGGGGACTGTTGACAGCACTGCCACCCCCAGGTCTGTTACCCTACCCCCACAGATCTCCAAAGACTCCAGCTTCTGAAGATGCCTGTGGACAAAAACATCAGGTTCATCATAATGTACAGCTCTTCTCAATCCCAAAATGTCTAATTTGACTCAAAAACGTCATCCCTACACTGGAAATCTTATTAGAGAAAGGTTTGGGGACAGTAAAAACGTGTTTTTACATTGTGGATATGTTTTAGAGGCAGGCTGCACTGGCAACAAGGCTGTCCCCAAGAAAATGGAGTCTGGCAGGATGCTCTGATGTGTTGCAGTGTTTGTGCTAGCATCAAGCCAGCCTTGCATCTCCGGACAAATGGTCAATAAGCGGCACCGCTGATGTGCTAAAGCCAAGCCAGCCTTGCATCTCCAGAAAGGTAGTCAACAAATGGCACCGCTGACATGCAAGCAGGATTGGATGCAGTCTACCTAGCAGGTCAGAGACCTGCAACTGTGTTGCAATTCGTCAATCCAATTAGCTGACTCTGAGACTGACCCCCAATTATGCCCATGACAACAGAGCATGTGGACACAGACAGACATGGCAGCTAGACACACATGCGGGGGAAAGTGCATTGACACAGCTGATGTTGTCAAAGTCAGCATCAGTTAGGTCATACACCTTCCCCTGCATGTGTGTGTGCAACGCTGCCAGCAGCTACTTGTGCTCCAACACCAACTTTGTGATCACAGCAACGCAAATCCTGACCGCAACATTCACCACAAATGCGGCAAGTACAGGTCAACTCACTATGTGCTATCCACCCTACAAAAACGACCTGAAAGTTGCAACAACACGCCAAAGCCACAGCCAACATCAGACGCCTTTGCAACAATCTGATAACCTTTAAGCTTGCTCTATAGGCATGCTTTAAACCCTAAACCCTTCACAATCAACATCTCAGCTTAGGAGCTGTTGGCATCTACCTGATGTAGCCACAGCCAGTGTCAGAGACGCTTGTAACAAACTGTGACAGACATTGCCTCTTCATAATATGGACGATGAAATATGTCAGCTTAGGACCTGTTGGCATGTATCTGATGTAGCCACAGCCAATGTCAGAGATCTTGGCAGCAAACAATAACATATGTCAGCTTAGGACCTTTCAGCATCTTTTCAGAGCAGCCCATAAGGATCTTTATGTGCATAGTAAGAGTGCACTGGGAAGCGTTGAAGCCAAATTAAGCATGTACCTGATGTAGCCACAGCCAATGTCAGAGACCTTGGCAGCAAACAGGTCCAGGAGCACCAGGTTGGTGAGGGGCTTCAGGTGGCGCATGCCCACATCTGTGAAGAGGCGGCTGTCCAAGTTGAGGGCCGTCAGGCTGGTCAGGGCCGACAGCTCCTGCAGGCCTGCATCCCCCACCCCTGCAAGGATAGAAAAGAAAAGAATAATCATACTGATAATAATAAATTCGCTTTTCAGCCCATCATGAGCTAGGTACATGCGGGACAAGTCTTGTCTCTCCGAAGCAGTCTGACTTGCGCATCTCTATAAGGTCTAACATTTTGTCAAGAAGAAAAGAAAAGAGTAAATCTCTTGGCACCAATTGAATGAGAAGCCAAGTATTATACCTGCCCTGGCTGCCCAGGTCCCACTTCTGTGCAATGCAGCTGGCATTATACTGCTGCTGCTAGCATCCTGGGATTGGCACACTCAGTAGGAAGAATAAAAGAAAAGACTACACCTTTCAGCAACAATTTCATGAGAAGGCAAGTATTGTACTGGTTGCCCAGGGGCACAGCTAGTAGTGTTTTCAAAGCAAGCTGCGCATGTCAAAGCCAATGACATGATAACGATGCACACGGCGTCTCATGTTGCACTTCATGGTGTATTGCAGACACTTCACGAATGGTGCTGTTTGCATCCTAAGTAGTCAGTCTATCATTCATGGCTCAATCAGCTGTGCTCAACAGGAAATATTGCTGCCACAGGCAGTCAAGATGCAGAGTCAGCTGTGCTGGGCACAAGAAGCTGCCAGGCTTACAGGCAGCAATCATGCAGAGAGTCAGGTTGGTTGTTGTTGTGGGTGCTAGCAAGACTGTGCAGCTGTGCATATCCTGTTCTTGCAATATAGCATCTCTCACTCTTGCACTGTAGCATCTGTTGATGTAGCAGTGCAACATCTGAAGGCTTGCTGAGACCACAGACAGCAGCAGTCAGAACACATGAGCTGAGCTGGTGAGCACTGACAGCTCCTGCACTAGACAAGTGCAAAGTTCAGGTTGCTGCAAAGATACCTGAGTAGGCCAGGTTGAGATTGTTCAGATTGGACAGCTGTGCCACGGCTTGCATGCCATCGTCTCTCACCACAGTGTCTGACAGGTCCAGCTTCTGAATGCCTGTGACTGCTGAGAACAGTGCTGAACAGCCCCTGCACACGCCAGTCTTTGCCACCATTGACTGATTGATTTGAACCTGTGCCAGCCTTTGCTCTCGCATCAGCCAGGCAGGTTACCATGACACATGTGATTGATGCAGACCCTTGTGGGGCATCTCTCCAGAAGCTTCAATGCGAAGCATCTTATGATGTTCTGGTTTCAGCAAGGCAAAAGTTAGTATTACTTCCACGGGTCGTTCACGGTGCAAATGATTTGACAACATACTGCATGCAGCGTGTCAAGTCCTATGCATAAACATGCATCCAAAGCATGTCAACAAACACAAATGCTGTGGCAGTAGGTATGGAAAACGTCATGCAACAAGGACAGCAACATGAAGATTTCTTGAGCAAACCTGTCTGTGATGTTGCAGGAGTCCAAATTTAGATCTAGGAGGGTGGTCAGGTGTTGCAAGCTGTGCACGCATGAGTCAGTGATGTTGGTGTAAGCTAAGTCCAGCTGAGTCAGCTGCTGAAGCCCTGTCAGGTGCATGAGACCTGCATAGCAGCACAGGTCAGGCATTCACTTTGAACCACATTGTTAATGCTGTACAATGTCTAGGAAAAAATGTCTGGTCAACTTTAAGGTACAATGCTTTGACACAAAAGCATGGATGGTGGCCTGTCAATACACTCAAGTCTCATGCCTTGCCTGCAAAGAAAGCTGTAAGGGCAGACTGACCAATGTTGCTGTACTATTGATCTGGCTACAAGCCTCCTGTCTTCTTGCAGAGAAGTGCATGCATTCAAGCATGCTTCAAAGACAGAGTGCAGCACAGGACGTCACAGGATGGTAAGGCTCAAACAGCAAGGCAGGCTCAAAAGCAAGGCAGGGCGTGGTGGGGGCCATAGGCATGCACCTTGGCTATCTACAGAGGTCTGGGCTAGGGCTAGAAATTGCAGGCCAGACAAGGCCCCAACAACAGGCATGCCAGCGCCAGTGACAGCTGTCCCTTGGAGACCCAGCCTGTTCAGCTGCTGCAGACCTTGCAGATATAGCAGGCCCTTGTCACTGACCTGCATTCAGATTCATGGGTGAGCCCACCAGCCAGCAGAAAGGTGGGAAATGGTCAAGCCGTACTATGTGGAGTTGTGCAGGACAGCTAAGGTGGGTGTTTCATGCTGATCATGGCTTGCGCAAACATGGCTTGCGCAAGCATCTGCCTCTTTTCTGCTGTGTGTAGACTTGAGGCTTCAAGTTGTTGTCCATTGTGCACAGGACAAAGTTGCTTTGAGAGGTGATACCTTGGTGCGAGACAGCTGTAGATTTGAGAGAGTTGTGAGGTGCTGCAGCCCCTTCATGTCCTCATCTGTTATACTGGTGCACCACCCCAGATTGAGATACTCCAGCTGAGCTAGGCCTGCAGGTACCATCATGCAGTGCATACGTACAGACCTCTGAGACGAGTTGCTGCATAAAGGAGGAACACACGCCATGCATACAGCCCTTTGGGACAAGTTGCTGCATAAAGGAGGAAACTGTGCAAAGGGCAGAGGCATAATGATAATAACAATGATGATAACAAAAGCACTTTGCAGCTCATGATGAGCTAGGTACTTGCAGGACAAGTCTTGTCTCATTAGAGCAGGGCTGCCTTGTGCATGTCCCTGTAAGGCCTACTAATACAACAGTATTGACAATCACGTAATGTAGCAGAGGCATGTTGTGCCTACACTGCATGCTGTGCAGTGGATGCTGTGCTGGCACAATCCAATGGCCCTGGACTGGTTTGTTGTGGTCTGTTGCAAGACCACATGCACACTGTTGTTCTGACTGCTCACCTGCCATGTGCTGTAGGCCATTTGCTCTGTTGCACAGCTCAAGATTGAGATGCTGCAGACTGGTGAGTGCACAGATGCTTTGAATGCCCCGGCTGGTGATCATCTCACAGCCATGCATATTCAGAATAGTCAGCGCAGTGAGCCCTGCAGGACAGGCCAGGTCTGTCATAGCTTGCAGGGATGAACCTGCTTAGTACTATAGTACTGTTCAGCTCGGTCGAAGACAGATGTCACTAGTCTGGTCTATGATTAAGCCATTGGCTGTTTGCTGCTGTGTAGTCTTACCTTGCAGGCATGCGACACCCTCATCTGTGAGCTTGATGCAGTCATGAAGATCCAGATCAGTCAGGCATTTCTGGTGCCTCAGAGCCAACATGGAAGCATCAGTCACCTGCACAGTAGCACGCATGTCAGTGTCACAACTGACATGCACTGCATGTCTCACATCACAGGCTCAAGGCTCCTGCAAGACTCAATGCAGCCTAGCTATACCTGGCTACACCGAGTCAAATGCACCCGGTGCAATGGAGCTGCCGTCAGCTCTGCCAGCCAGTTCTCACGCAGGTCGGGCAAGTCCGACACCACAAAGTTGTACACGGACTGTCTCCGGAACAGCTGCAGGACCGGCAGCGTTAGCTGGTCCGTTGCCACAAACTCATCCAAGATGCCCTGGATGACGTCGCATGGCAGCTCGTTCAGATCATCAGCCGTCAGGTTTTGGTGGTTTTGACATAAGGCCTTGCTGGATAGCTGCAATAGCGATAGTGGTCCGTTGGATGGCTGACGCTTGACTTGCAATGAGCGTCGGCTGCTCGGTGGAGACTCTGCCTCTCGATCGATACGTGCCTCTGCTGCTTTCTTGCTACGACGTTTGCCGAAAGCATCGCGCACTTTAGTCACGGAACTGATCCAAAAAGAATAGAACTTGGTGTCGGTGAAGTTCACCATGTATCCTCGCACCGACACCAAGCTATAGACTGTCCGGGCACATCGAGAGAAATGACAGCGCTGCGCTGCGCAAGTCACAGCATTGCCAGAGACTTCTTGCCTCGCGCGCGCTGAAGGAGTACTAATATCAATGTCAGATTCGGACAGTCAGGACACCTCAGCTCATCATCCACCGAGGCTGATTTCCTGACTAGGATCCCAAAGATATTTTTTTGGGGGGGGGGGGGGGGGGATGTTAACA
>JAABUK010011181.1_pt1 | contig 11758 bp, 19 predicted proteins | sample 5559141 | NCBI WGS metagenome assembly JAABUK01 (sample SAMN10711869, study PRJNA513367) | rock metagenome | isolation source: Antarctica rocks | place: Antarctica: Victoria Land, Pudding Butte nord | collected 2016-01-03 | reverse complement strand
CCCAAGGATTGCTGGTCAGGCCGCTCGGGTATTATTTGACTTCAAACACAAGCACCTGTCTGGAACAGATGTTGTAGAACAAAGCGAGCACTGTGCAGAGCAGCGAGCATTTCCAGGTCCTGCCGTGCGCTGGCGAATCTGCGTGCAGGCGACAAGGGGGATTGTCTGCTCGCATGCACTAGAGGCTTCGTTCAACCTGTGCAAACATGATGAAGCGACGGAGGAGCGGCCCTTTGCTGCCGTATGCCAACATACGGCCTACAAAGCAGCCATCCAGCACGTCCGTCGCATTGAAAAGGTAAATGGGGTCAATAAATGACTGTCTGAGCTTGCATGTGCATCGGCTCCTCCAACACACGCTGTGACGCTGCCTACGCAGGTTATTCATGACAACATCCGTGATTCTGGTTCTGCTGATTTCTGGTCATGCATTGTTCGCCGTCTCGGACGTCCCTGCGGACAGAGCTGGCCATAAAACAGCTGCAGAAGCCATCTTACCTGAACACCTGCAGTTGCGGGAGAGAAGTGCGAGAGGGCTGACTGAGACAGGTCGGGCATACAACCTGCTCGATATTTTCAAGCAGCACCTTGTAATATATTGCCATTATCAGGTGCAGCAGACGCTACCAGGGCATCAACTTGAGATCTGTTGGTGGCTTTTGTTTGCAGACCCTTCACAGGAGGGTGATCTGGTTGCAAAGGCAGATGCTGCAGTCTCCCTGATATCCAACAAGATCTCAGAGGTTGACTGCACCAATGGCAAGTGTGCAAGTCCTGAGGAGGCTAAGGTGTGCCTTGATTAAAACCATCAAACAGCAACCATGGCATTCCATACAGTGCTACAGCTGAACATGTGACACCAATGCATTATGTGCCTTCACACAGGCATTGCTGTGATTGGTTACCATGCATCAGATCATCACTGCCATCCACTGCATGACACACAATGCTGGAAAATGCGTTTTGTTTACAAACGCTCCTTTTTGCTGCCGCGATTAAAAATGGTGTGTGCTTGTATGAAGGGTCCACCCACTACCCCTTTCAGCCCGCCGCCACAGATACCAAGCATGAACACCCCTCCAGCACTGTTGGCTCAGCAGCATGACATGAATCCTGTCATGCAGCAGCAAATGCAGCAGGTCCATCAGAAGGAGGCAGAGCAACTGCAGCAGGCTCCTGTGGCAACACAGCAAGCCCAACCACACAAGCAAACTCTGCAGCAGGCGCATGCAGAGGCACAGCAGCACTTCCAGCAGTCTCATCAGGCCATGGAGAGCCCAGCTCTGCCGCCCCCTGTCCAGCCCTCAGGCACTGGCATCTATGCCATGGTAATCATGCTTGCAGGCTAAGGACTGCATGCTTTGGTGCACAGTGCTCTGCAGCATGGTGCACACTTTGTGACAGACGCAGGCATTTGCACAGATTGTGCTATATTCATGGGGTTGTCTCAAGCAAACGTGACTGCTTGGCTGTGACTGAGAGATTCAAATCCTTTCCGTCAGGAACCAATCTCAGCTGGGTGAATGACTGCCACATGCAGACTGTCCAGGACATTGAAGGCAACCAGAGGTCTCTAGGAGAATTTGCCAACAAGGTGGCTGTAGTGGTGAATGTGGCCTCACAATGTGGCTTCACAGAGAGCAACTATAAAGGCCTGCAGTTCCTGTACGACAAGTACAAGGACTATGACTTTACAGTGAGTCTGCTCCTCTCTGGCCGCAGTATGCAGAGGTTGCCAAGCATGTCACTGACCTGCTGTGCAAGGCAACAGCTTTGACCATGCAAACAAATGATTATGTACTCCTGTGGCATGGCATGAGCTCATGCCAAAGTTATATCACACTCTGTCTGCAAAACTGCGGACACTTTCTCAATTGGCTACAGGTGCTTGCGTTCCCGTGCAATCAATTTGGACAGCAGGAATCAGGAAGTGATGCTGACATCAAGCAGTTTGTGAAGGACAGGTATGGCATCACCTTCCCTATGTTCAGCAAGGTGGATGTGAATGGGCCACAGACAAGTCAGCTCTTTACATATTTGAAACAGAGCTTTCCACCCTGGCTTGGCATGGCAGCTTCTGGTGACAAGGACCTGAGCTGGAATTTCAACAAGTTCTTGATTGGTCGCAACGGGATGCCCATCAAGCACTATCCATCTGAGTTGGACTACGCTCAGCTTGAACAAGATGTATACAATGAACTTGTGAAGACTCAAAATAAGTAGCTGATCTTGATAGGCACAAAGGCATGCCACTCAATCATTATGTTAGGTAGGTTTGTTCTGTCCATTGACCAACACATCAAATAAGTTTCTGACTGAAGTAGACTCAATTTGATTGCAACTTGTTTTGCACAGGCAGCTTTTGTATGCCTGTTTAGACTTACGAATAATTGTTGACGTGTTCAAGACTCCTTCCCTCAGCAGCGGTGCAGCCCGCAAGTTTTCGGTTTGCACACTCTGCACAAATTTTGCGTGATGTATTAAATAAACGCTTTGCATGACCATCCCATTAAGGTGCACCTTGTGCAATCAGACTGCATGACAAAAGACATAGTCTATCACATGTAACTTTTACAAGTTGATGCCAGCCCAACAGGGCTGATTCACATATGCTCAAACAAGAGGCTAAATGTGCAACAAGTCCAGGCAGTTCGGCATAAGATGAAACTGCAAAAGGTCAAGACATTACTAATCGCTGAAGAAGGTGATCACTGCAGTGCTTTGCAATCGCAACTGCTTACAAACCTTCCTTTGACCTCATGCACCTTGACTTCGTTTGACTTCCATGTATACCGCCATCAGCGAATGGCCTATGAGTTCGGCGATGCACCAGCCAGCGTCGATAATTAGCTGTGCCTACTGACCGTTCGTACTTTTGAGTTCTCACGCACAGCAGGCTGAGCAAGCTGCACCACTGGATCGTAAGCACCTCGGAATGGGCGACGGTCTTGCCCTTGTATGAAAATGTAAAACCATTGATGCTGCAATGAATTGTACGCTGCCGACAGATCAGTCAGGATTGAGCCCTGAGAGCACGGCAGCCGACAGTGCTGACCCAGCTGCCCCCTCGCCGACCACCAGCGGCCTGTCCAGCAATATTAGCCCATACACAAGGCGACAGCTTAGCGTGCAGGGCTCAAATGGCACGTGGGAATGTAGAGTGCACCGAAAGTGCGATGAATTGCGTCAGCTGTTCGGTCTTCCTGCCACCGAGGTCTGCAAAGCTTTCCTTCCATGATATGCCTATCGTTGGAAACATACTTGTTCTGTACGCTGCAATGGCCTGCATCAAGCAGCTTCACAGCCAAAGCACCAATCTGAAGCCCTCTTGGCTTGCAGAGCCCTATTGAGGATTTCCACTGCGCCCTCCAAAAGAAAATCTGCCTTCAGGTATGCAAGCCCTGCCTACAGGTAAAGGCTTACTGAGCGCACTATCTGTGGCGAGGGTTCTATAGGGCTTGATTAAAATTTGAATCTATTGAATATTGTTGTATACAAGTACCAGTATCTAATGCAGGGGCGCTTATACCTGTTTCAGCACCATGTCTGCTTCTACTCAAACTTGTTTGGGTTCGTCAAGTCAAAGGTCATCCCGCTGCAGGTATACATTCCTTGCTGCAGTGCAACACCCTTCCATGCGCTGATGCTGACTGAGATCTATATGTGACACGCCCTTGTGTGACATGCCCTCATGTCATACGCCCTCACATGACGTGCCCTCATGAGACACGCGCTCATGAGACACGCGCTCATGAGACATGCCCTCATGTGACACGCCCTCTTGTGATGTGCCCTTGGCATTGTGCTGGCGGCATCACGTTTGATATTTGGTGCCAGAGACAAGGAGTGCAAGCCCATTTGGTGCTGTCCACAACATTTGCCATTGCAGCACACCAACTGATTCACAATGTAAACACAGGATGTGACGAGCGTGACCAAGCGCAAGAATGTAGGATTTCCTAATTCCATTGAGATAGTCTGGAGCAATAAAGGCAGGGATAAGCAGGAGTTCTTCACATCATTCCTGCACCGGAGGGAGGCTTACAAGTTGATCACATCTGCATGGCTTCAATGCAGGTACCCACAGCTTGCTAGCTTTTCAGTCAGATGCTTGCTTAGCTGTATGTTGCAACAGTCGAAGCATTGAAACAGATGCAGTATGGCCTTGCTAGGCGCTGAGACGTTTGGCCTATGTGCAGTTCTGTGGCCCAGCAGCAGATGGCAGAGGGCACTTTTGGCAGCAGGTCATCCCCTAGCAGTTCATGTGAGTATCATCCACCTTGCCTGAAGTTCTGCGGGGCTTGTCAAAGCATACCAGTCTGGAAAAGATTGACACCTCTGGCATCTTGGCAACCAGACAGACACACATCTCAGGAGCATGGCAAAGCATATGCATATATGCAACCCTCAGATGCATGAGATGCACACTCAAAACCAGTGACTCAACATAAGGCGGACTGTGTGCAGTCAGTGGACGTCATGGAAGCATTGCCAGCTGTGCAAGCCTGCCAGATGTCAACAGCCTGCCCCACACTGTCCTGGGCATGGCCACCATGTCAAGGCAGGCCTCTGAGGCTCAAAGCAGCAGCTTTGATGGTCAAGCAGACCCATCTCAGAGCCAAGCGACTGCAGATTCCCAGCTGCCTGCTCTGCCTGACACTAGACTGCCTCTGAAGTACACCCGTGCGGCCAGCTGGGGCCCACAAGGCACCCCCCACAACACTAGGGTAAGCTTCCTGAAATGCAGCTGCCTTTATTCTGGTTATTCTGGTCTTCAGTTTCTTTGATGTTGATTGCAAGCGCCTGCTGTTCATGGGATCCTGTTTGTCTGTTCTCTACATGTTGGATGCATTTCCTGCAGGGAATCAGCCTGTGGGCTTACAACTCTTTTGGTCAGGGCTGCAGTATGTTGCTGAAAGACCTGCAAGCAATGTGTACCTCATGATGATGCATGCATGTGGTCATATGGGTGTTTTGCACCTGGTGCGGTGTAGCATCGTTGGCTGCAGTTTTCCCAGAACGGCAGGAAAGGTTGACAGTGCACCTTTGAAAGCTGCAAACATGCACACACCTTCCGGCAAAAGCACAGCATGTCAAATGGCAAGCTTCAGCAATCATGCACTGCATCACATTGCATTGTGTTGTAGCCTGAGATCAGAACACACATCTGTTTTTGGTCCAGCCTGAACAGCTGGCATGAGCTTGGCCATGTTCTATCAAATGTAATGCGTTGCTGCAGGACGCCAGAAGCCCGTTTGCAGCTGCTCAACAGGTTCAGAAGAGCATTCCTGCCTTTGGAGGACCCAGAGAAAGTGATGACATCGCTGTGCCTTCAGGTTGGTCAGCTCCAGTTCTGTCGCCCATGGCTTAGCCTATGCAGATTGCAGGCTGTAACTGATTCCCAAGGACATGTTTGAATGCGTCAGATGTGCCGTATGGCCTCAAGGATGGGCATGCAGCTGATTAAACGTGCAGATTCTAACAAAAGCCACAATGCTGCATGCAGTATAGCAGGTGTCATACCAATTATGCAGCTCAACCTTCACAGCATTGTTTAGTGCCTCTGAGTGACAAGGGGCAGTGTGTGCCCAAAACACATGTCAGCAAACTGGGCATTGACCATATGTAGGTACAGGCAGCGGGGAGTGGGCAGCTGAAGGAGGGGCGGCGCCCCCTGCCCCCCTGGCTGCCACCAAGCTGCTTGACAGCATCCTGCATGTGGAGCTGCATGACTTCTGCCGCAAGTTCCTCGCTGATGAGGTACGATCACTTTGTGCTCAACTGCTTCATGACAAATGACCCCGTGTGGCCTTTTCTAAGGCAACAACACCTGCCCTCCTCTTACCTTGGCGCTCAGCTGCACTTGCTGGCTCATGCATGCACTTACTCACTCACTCATGCATTCGCTCGCTCACTCACTCACTCACTCACTCACCCACTCCACCATTCACTCACTCACTCACTCACTCACTCACTCACTCACTCACTCACTCACTCACTCACTCACTCACTCACTCACTCACCCACTCACCCACTCACCCACTCACCTACTCACCCACTCACCCATTCACCCATTCACCTATTGGGAAGGCATTCTCTGCTCCTCTTCTTGCGCGCCCACCTGTTCATTACACCTCCCCCACCAACCTCCCACATGTACTGTGGTTGCAGAGAACCTCACTCCGTATGGCACTTACTCATGGGACACAGTGCAGGCGGTGTTCTGGCAGGAGTTCCATGAGTCACGAGGGGACATGCAGATCCGGTAGTCCAGCTGGAGCCGCCACACTGCCCTGGGCCATGTCAGAGAGCTCAGCTTCATCTCCCCCATCAAGGTATCAATCCAACAGCCCAAAACTCCCCTCTTTGCACTGGTCGCAGTCATAAGCCTGCAGGCCATCATCACTCCTGATGGCTCTCACGCTGATCATCTGTTTTGCATTGACACCTGCTGGTGCTGCCTGTTGCCAAAGCAGATGGCATACAGCTTGTCACTCAGCCTGCTCAGCATACCTCAAGCTAACTCAGCATTACTTAGTGTACTCAGCGGGAGTAACAAGCTCACAGAGCGTGGGAGAAGAAGCACCCGTTTTTCTATGCCTCACAACAGCAACACACCACCACAAGTTGCACCTGCTGCAAGTGCAGGTGGTGCATGGTGCACAAGGCACACGCATGGCTGCATGTAATCTGTACTGAGCTGCCAATCATGTCAAAGCTTGCGGCAAAGACTCAGGATAGGAATCTGGGCAGCCCGGTATAACACTTGGCTTCTCATTAACTTGCCCCTGAAAAGGTATACTCTTGTCTTCTCTTTCTTTTCTTTCAGGAATGGTGATCAACTGCAGGCTTTGATTGGTCCACCTCTCTTTCAGGCATGGTGACCACCTGCAGGCTTTGATTGGTCCACCTCTCTTTCAGGCATGATGATCAACTGCAGGCTTTGATTGGTCCACCTCTCTTTCAGGCATGGTGATCGACTGCAGGCTATGATTGGTCCACCTCTCTTTCAGGCCTGGTGATCAACTGCAGGCTTTGATTGGTCCACCCCAAGCGGAGTGTCACCAGAGCCAGCGGTACTTTTCTTTTCTCTCAGGAATGGTGATCAACTGCAGGCGTTGATTGGTCCACCTCAAGCGGAGTGTCATCAGAGCCAGCGGTACCGCATGTACAGAGGCAACCACCTGGTGCTGGAGACCTCCCAGAGCATGCCCAACATCCCCTTCGGAGACCACTTCACTGTGGAGGTGCGGTGGGACATAACCCAAGTGGGGGGGGACCCCTCCCAGTGCCGGGTGCAGTCCCAGGTGTCGGTGCCCTTCTCCAAAGCCACATGGTGGAAGAAGGTGACTTGGCTGGTCCTGATGAGTGTGCATGTCAGCTTGGATTGTATGTGTTGAGCAGTCGGGAGCATTGTGTCTGTGAGCATGATTGGGTTGTGGCTTCCAGCGGCAGGAGACACTTCATGGTTTTGGGTGCAGTCCCGGCTTTCTGTCAAGGCCAGATGATGGAAGGATTCGAGTCCTGGGCAGCTCACTGCGTGTGATGCAGGCAAGAGCACAAAGATGCCGTTGACATGTCAGATATCATCAGAAACAGCATGGCATGTCTTGCAATGTGAATGTTGGCATATGGCTTTTGGACACGGCTGCATGCTTGGCAACACTCACATGGATGTTGTGGCGCATGCGACAGCAAAGGCTGACTCAATTCCCAATCAAACAACCAATCAAAGATGGAACGGCTGAATGAGAGTGATGGTGATGCAGGCCATTCAGAAGGGGTCCATAGACTCATGCAGGGAGGCTCATGAGGACTGGCTGGCCAAGGTGCAAGCCACCCTAGCTGCCCCTGCCCATGTGCTGGCGCCCCCCACCCACTCCACCCTGGCTTCTCTGCACAGCCTGGCCTCCTCTCGCCGGTCCTCCCACTGCGACACCACCCAGGTCAGCAGCCTGCGGCTTCACTCACACACACAAACAACACACACAGACCATGCCCAGCATGACAGAGATGGTGCAGATTCACTATCGCACACACGGCACAAACAGAGCATGCCCAGCGTGACAGGGGTAGTGCAGCATGTCATGTCAGATTCATCCTGCACAGTTTGCCATTCTATGCTGACAGACTAGAAGCTGCTCCTGCACATTGGGAGAATGCAGGACAGTTCTCAGCAAGACAGGCAGCTCTGGTCTGGTCTGTTTTGCATGCAAGCGTCGGGCATGAGAGAGATCAAAAGCCCCTCTGAACCCCATGCATATTGCCTGGATCACATTGTGGGACAGACTGTCAAAAGGTGAGGGTGAACGTCGACCAGAAGTGAGAAAAAGAATAGAAAAGACTACGCCTTCCAGCGTCAATTTACTGAGAAGCCAAGTATTATACCGGGCTGCCCAGGGACCAGGAGTGATGTTGGTGGTGCAGGGGGAGGTGGATGAGGTGCTGGAGCGGTTGCCCCGGGAGCACCGCCAAGCTGTGGCCCAACTCATCTCCATGGCCTCTCAAGGCAGCCTCTGCGCCCCTTCCTCCCCCAGGTTCCCTCCCCCCCCAATAATTAATCCTGTTCCTTTTTTTGAAAATTTTGTAAAGAGCTTACACGTTATTGCATTTATAAAGAACAGTAGGACACTTTTAATTGTGACCCTGCCCTGTGTTCTTGCATGGTCATTGCATTTTACGGCAAACTCTTGCCAGAGCATCTGTCCACATGGCAGCATTATGAGAGGAAACATGCAGACGTGGGATGTTGAGTGAGAGGTGGATACAGCTAGGCTGGCTTGCCTAGTGCATATATGCAGCTTGCACCTGCTAGTCTGTGCTGCAGACAAAACAGGCCTTTGCGGCTTGCTGCAAAACACGCGTGTTCTAACATTATATGTGAGAACTGCTAGTATGGAGAGCAGATAGTGTTGAGAAAGTGCTCAGGCATACATGCTGCTCTGAGTAGCGACAAGTCTCAGCTCGGCGATCTGTCTCAACTGATCTGTCTTCAAGGATAAGAATCAGCATCAGTCTTATTGCTTTCAATGCAAGTGGTCAGCACAAAGCGCTGTCAAGCTGGCAGCCATCTCCTTGCATGCTGACCACACGCTGCATGCTACAGAAGCACCAAAGCAGAGGTGGTGCAAGGAGAGGGGGGCCTGCACAAGCAGGCATCACAAGCAGGCATCTCCAGGATGACCAAGACCACCAGATTCTCAGACAGACCCGTCCAACAAGAAGATCCCCTTACAGTGTCCCTCAGTCAAAACATGTCTGGCATACCGACAGGGGCATCCGCACATTGGATGGTGACAAGGCTGATGCCCTGGCCCAGTCAGCATGCTGCGCTGCTATTGGTCCTAGCAGCTGCCATCATTGCTCTTCAGGTCTGCTGCATGACTACACCTTCTGTTCGGGTCTGCTGCATGACTACAGCTTCTGATCAGGTCTGCTGCATGACTACAGCTTCTGTTCCTCCAGTGCTGACTAGCCCCACAACTTTTGCTTCAGCACTGTGTTCTGCCCAACAAAGAATGTGTGGGTGATGTTTCTGAGTGTTCGGGTGCATCCCCATGGGGGACTCAAAGGAGACCCACACAAACCCCAGAGACACCCACACAAACATCCACAAACAGCAACTGATGTTGTGTGCAATGATTGCACTTTGTAGGTCATGTACTGACTTACTGACTAGCTTGGTGTTTGGGCCTGCTGACTGCATATGGACAAAATGGGAGACACCAGACCTGCCTTGTGCCAGCAGGACTCAATATGACTTCATGCCAAAGACCAGCATCTACGCCATTTAGATAGATAGGTGTCATAGGACACCAGTTCTGGTGGCAGAAGAGCATGACTTCGCATCCATATCAGCTGTCTACACATCTGTCCACATAGCTGTCTACATGTATGCTTCCTCAGCAGATGCCTCTTGGCATGCAGGTCGTCATACTGCTGGGAGTAACAATGCCAGGGGTGAATGTAGTGACCCCCAAGCAACCTCTGCAAGCAATGGTTCAGCCCGTGCCAGTGAGCGTCAGTCAGCTGCAGCAGGGATTTGCATCCCTGCAGCAGCAAGTACAGGCCTTGGCGCAAGCTGTTGCTGCCCATGGCATTAACCCCTGAGTCTTCACAAGCCTCATCACATGTCACTGGAACAGAGGCAGAGTCTATGGACCAGGCAACAGCCCATGGCGTATACGCAATGGGGTCCACCTGCAATGCTCCTGGTGCTGTTGTCTTTTAGCTGTGCAGGAGTAGTAGCCAGCAGTAGCTGGCACTGCATGGTGTACGACAGAAGTGTCTGCAGCATTGTATCAAGCCTTGAACTCAATGCGCGTACGTATGTCAGACTGAGCATCAATGGTCATGTTTTGCAGTCTGCAATTTTCGTTGCCGACTTCAAGACTGTAGTGCACTGTTCAGCTTTCCGTTTGCTAGATGGCAGCCTGGCACATGTCAACGTTCTGATGTCAACAGTTGCAAGGATGTGAGCTGCTTGAAATTATAACGTTACAGAGTCTAGCTAATCTCCTATAACCTGTCTCAATAGGTTGTCGCAGTAGGACTTCCCTGCTGCCTTACCGCACGTTTTCTGCCTTTCGGAATGTGTATATTGCTGCTACTAAGAGTGTAAGCCTGTTGCAGTAGGTACTGACGCTAGTTAGAGTGTAAGCTTGTCGTGATAGTATAGCACAAATACTTCTAGGTAGACAGCATCTGCCCATTGCACGAAGCAGAACCTCCTTGATGCAAATTAAGATATTTGTATCAAGGAGGAAGATATTTGTATCAAGGAGGAAGATATTTGTATTGATGGATACTTGTGCATAGCAATCAAATTGCTCGTGGTAATTACTGTCATGGTAACATGGTTCACCAGCACTGTGTGTGATAAACAACAGACTAGCACTACAAGGTGGATTGAAGGTTGCCCGGAAGAGCTTTGCAGAGGTAACTCCAATGGTGCTCCTGACGATAACAAAATGTGATGTAGCAATCCTGATAAAGTTTCTGCAAAGCCATCAGTACCGGCATACTCTCGAAGCGTTTGCACATGAACTGTAGGCTCACCAACCAAAACAAGCTATCACTACTGTAGGTATGGCTTGCTGTGCATGTTTTGAAAACCATACATGGCATGTACAGCTTGCCCCCTGCTGCTTATACTTGCACTCTACTGCCAAAATTCTAGCAGATGACCAGACATTCATGCCCAGAGGCAGCATGCAAAAAGTCACTTTGTCAGGAAAGCAAGCTGTATCAGAAAAAAGACCACCAAGTCAAGAAACTACTAACAGCGCTGCAACTATGATGCTGGACGTGGATACAGGATGTCATAATGCCCTGGACGATACAACAGATAGACTCGTGGCTGGACGTTGATTGCTGCAGCCTTCTGCATGGCCTCAGGCACAAAGTCATGATGGTTGACTGCTGCAGCATCTTCAGAGGCAGCTCCTGCAAAGGCTGCCATGCTACGGTCTAGGTACACCACGCGAATGGGAATCTGCACAAGTCCGTAGCAAGTTCATCAGCACGTTGTCAAGCACCATACTTGCAGTATGCCAAACACCAGGTATGGCATGTTGATGCAATACCCCATGCATCAACATGCCACAGTCAAGCTTGCTGTCTCTAGACTGCTATGTGACAATGAATGCAAATGTTTGTTGTCAGCCTGATGACCATGAACTCTGGTATGCAGAGGTTGCACAAGCTGACATTCTCATCACAGTTCCGCCCAGCAGCTGAAAATTGGCTGCATGAATGG
>JAABUK010011179.1_pt1 | contig 11761 bp, 13 predicted proteins | sample 5559141 | NCBI WGS metagenome assembly JAABUK01 (sample SAMN10711869, study PRJNA513367) | rock metagenome | isolation source: Antarctica rocks | place: Antarctica: Victoria Land, Pudding Butte nord | collected 2016-01-03 | reverse complement strand
GATCAAGGTCAGCGACGAGGAGATGGCCAGCCTCAACATCACCGGAAACAGCTTCCACCCGGAATGGAACTACACCATCACACCGCGAAGATCTGTTTGAAGCGAAAATTGTTGGGCGACACCTAAGGCAATGCACCGTGCGGTCACCAATCGTCTGCCGCCGCCCGAGCGATGCCGGGGAGACCATGGCTAAGGCAGTCAGCGAAAGTCGCCACACTATTTGTCTCATGGTTGTCTCCTCAATCGCGGGGTTAGCAGCCCGCCGTCCTGCATGCCCTATCTTCTCCCTCCGGTTTCTACATTGATGCGGATCAAGGCCTGAGCTGTAGCGCGACAGTCTAGCCCTGCCATTCGTATTGCCTCATCCAAGAATGCTCCCAAGCCCTCGGGTATTGCCTCACTGGAATGCTCCTATAGCATCATAGCGTTGTTCTCCCAGCATCGCGCTCGGGTATTGTCGGATAACCATCCTTCTGGCGTGCCTTAATCACGTCCATACCCGCGTGGTGGTTCGATGCCGGCGAGTGCGTCCAAGTCCAGATCGGCGATCGCTTGCAGCGCCTCGGCGGTCGTGCTGCCGTGCAGGCTGTCAGGAAGTACGTCCAACCAGGCTATATACTCTGTCTGCAGCGCAAGCAGATCGGCCACGGCAGCGCGCCACCGTTGTGGACGGGAGCGTCGATCCGCCGGCCGGTGATAGCGGATGATCGAAGGCTTTTTCGCTGCTTGTCGGGCGCGGTAACGCGCCTGCCGCTCGGCATTACTGAGCGCACCTTCGCCATCGGTTTTATGATCCTGGGGCATGTTCCGACCACCGTTACGTAACGCTGCGTAAAGGGACGTGCACAGGCTCAACGGCCGGAGCCGCGGCCCCAAATACCAGCTCGTGCGCCATCTCACTGCGCCATCCCTTCAGACGCCGCTGCAACGTCCGCAGCTGACCCGTAGGCCGTGCGCAGGCCAGACAGGAACTGCTCCAGCGTCGGCGCGGTCGGGGCCGTGAACTCGCCCACCGCTGGGCAATCGGCGATCTGCACAAGCTTCTGTTGAGTTGCTCGGATCTCGCTCAGCCGCTGAACCGGATCCAGCGTGGCGTAGATCGCTTCGACCCGGCATCGGGTGTCCTCCGTCGTTCGTGGGTCCGATACCAGCCGCTGGTGCGGCGTCGCCGGCGCGTGATAGCGCTTTTTCACCTTCGCCCCATCGCGCGACTTCTCGGCCAGCTTGAACGAGGGCTGGAAGAAGTTCACGAACAGCCGCAACGCCCGATACAGCTGCGCCAAAGCCGCCGCAGCCTCAAGGCCCTCATAGCGTCGGTAGCCCACCGTGTGCCGAACCACGGCGCCGTCCTTCTGCTCGACCCATGCTTGATCGTTCTTGCGATACGGGCGGCAGCGCGTGAACTCCACGCCAGCCTACGCGCAGTCATCCCGCACTGTTTCATTCATGGACACGCTGTCGTTGTTTGTGTCGAACCCGAGCAACGGAAACGGCAGCAGCGTGCGCATCTCGCTCAGCACCTCCATCAGCAGCTTCTGCTCGCGCACCAGCACCGGCGCGCATTCCGTCCAGCCGGTGGCGATGTCGGTCAGCGTCAGCGTTTGCACGTAGCTCCCCTTGGCCGTCGGCCCGCTATGTGCAACCAGGTCCGCCTCCATGAACCCCGGCGCTGGGTCGTCCCAGTCGTCAAAGGTGCGCACTGCGACGCTGCGCCGGATTGCCGCCGAAGGCGGCGCACGGCGGCGTGGCCGCCCTCCCGTGTGCCCGCGCGCCTCGTGCAGCGCGCGATCGATCGTGGCAGCGCTCATCGCCAGCAAACCCGCCCGCACCTCCGGTGCCAACTGGAGATGGCCGTGCCGCTCCATCGCCGCGACCAGGATTGGCACCAGCGGGCGCAGCCGCTTGCCGCAGATCCGGTCCGACGCTTCCCAAATCACGATCAGCGCCGCACGCGTCGCCTGATCATACATCCGACGCTCCGGGCGCGGGCCAGAGCCGCCACGCTCAAGCCCCGCACGGAGCAGGCGCATCGCGTGCTTGCGATGGTGGCCCGTCAGCGCCGCAAACTCGTCCAGCATCCGGCCCCGCTCCACCCAGCTGCCCAGGGCGTAACGCTCCGATACCGCCCCCACCAACTCGTCACGCGTTGCCATGCTGATCCGCCTCATGCCTGTCTCCGCCGAACCCCGGCCGGGAGCATTCTAGGTGAGGCAACGGGCCACCACTCGGGAGCATTCCAGGTGAGGCAATGCGACGCAGCGTCTCGTGTGACATCTTGCAGCCGTGCAACTCGGCCAGCTTCTCGGCCGCAAGCGTCGGCCCGAAATCGCAGTAGCGCTCAAGCACCAACGTCAACGCGAGCTGCCGAACCTCGTCCGGCATCTGCCGGTTGCTCCGCCGGCCGCGGCGCTTGGACACCAAACTCGCCGCACCACTAATCCGTAAGCCCTGCAACAGCCGGAACGCCTGCCGCTGGCCCAGCCCCGTCAACGTGCAAACGTCAGCGACACGGAGTCGGCCAGATTGCACGCCATGCAGCGCCTCACGACGGCTAAACTCCCGCTTGCTCATCGAAACCGTCACCATGTTGCTCTCCCGGCCACAGAGCCGAGGAGGGTGCCATCTCTAACTGGCACAGCAGTGACATCTCTATATGGCGCCTATATCAGCCAGCAGCATAATATCCTTTATGGAAACTCAACCGTGGATTTGCATTCGCCCGCTCAGGCGTCCTCGGGCAACGGGTCGTCCGTGGCGAACGCGATCCCGGCATAAAGCCCAGCTAGCGGCAGCTCGACCCCAATCTCCGGCATGGCCAGCGCGGCGCCATCGGTCAGCACGTGACCGACCCAGTCGTCGCCGGCGCGCGTGAACACGGTCGCAGCCCGGCGTGCCTGCTCTAGCATAACGTAGCGCTGGATCGACGGCGTCAGCCGGTATTCCTCGTTTTTCTCGATGCGGTCGGTGGCCGCCGTGCTGGCCGAGAGCACCTCGAACACCACGACCGGCTCGGGAACCACGTCTGTGCCACGCGGCACCGGCGAGCAGGTCACCATCGCATCAGGGTAGCGGATACGGCCGGCTACCAAAATCTTCAGATCGCCCCGAAACGCGCGGCATGGCTTGCCGCGCAAACGATCTTCCAGCGCTCGGACCAAGTTGGTCGCGATCACGCTATGCTCGACCGTGCCACCCGTCATCGCTGCTGGCCGGATGCCGTCAAACTCGTAGCGCAGCTCCTGCCCGCGTTCCCAGGCCAGGAACTCGTCCAGGGTCATGGACCGGCGAAGGGCGACATTCATGGTGGCTATCGTAGCACAGCATCACCTGGACAGCCCAGCATGAACCTCCTTCCAGCCCAGGCTGACATCGGATAGCCGAACCGCTTACCGCCCCCCGCCGCCTCGGCTTATCCCATTGGCACGGAGTGGGGCTGGGCTGGAGACGCTGGTGGCGCCTGCAAGAACGGCCGGCAAGCCGAGGCGCGCAGCCCCGCAACCCGGTCCGGCCTCCAGGCCCAAGGCCGTGGATCGCCTGCGCGAGCACATCGCTGAGCTGCTGTTGGAGGCCGCGCGCTTCGACCCGCTTGCCCGGGTCGAAGAGACCGCGCGAGGATGGCTGGCGCGGGCCAAGCCTGTGTTCGCCGATCCCGCCCGCAAGATGCTGCTGGTGGCCGACGCGCTCGGCATGGCGATGGACCTGGCCCTGTTCACTCCTTCCAGCAGCGGCGCGACCGCGTTCGATCGGCTGGCACGCCAGCGCCACGGCATGGGCGCGGACGAGACCGCGGCGCTCGATGCGCTGCGCCGGACGCAGTTCCGGTTGCTGCGGGTGGAGGCAGCGGGCGAGGAGATCGCCCGGCTGCGGGGCCTGGCCACGGACGACGTGTTGCCTGTGCTCGACGACAGCATCGGCGCCGAGACGGTGGAAGTGGCGCTGGTCGGACGGCTCACGCCTGCGGGCGACGGCCAATATGTATTTGCCAGCGGGACGACGCCGCTTGACGAGGCCGGGCTTACGGTCGCCGCCGGCTTCGTGCGGCCTGGCGGACGCGGGCTCCTGAACCCGCAGCGCTGCGCCGAGGCGGTCTACCGCCACGTCCTGCGCCACGGCACGCCGGACATCCCCGGCTTGAACCGGCCGCCGGAGGGCGAGGATGACGGCCTGGACGGACCGATGGACGAGCTTGACCTCCTGACCCTTGGCTGGGCGGAGCCGGGCGGCCAGCGCGATCCCGAAGACGTGCAGTTCGTCCGCACGCAGTCCGACCTGCAGGCCGTGCCCGACATGCTGGTCTCGGCCGTCAACACGCACGAGCACGGGCTGGCTGCGCTGTCCGACGCCTATGCGGCGATTGCCCAGGTGCAGCTGGAGACCATGCACCGCCGCGCGGCTGCAGGCTCTGGTGCGATCGGGCTCGACACGGTGGCGGCGGCGCTGGAGGCCGACATCGCCTCGGGCGATCTGCCGCGGGCCGCACGGAGCGTGTTCGACGAGGTGCGGCGCCGCCTTGGGGCGGCACCCTCCGCGGCGGGAGCCAAGGAAGCCGAACTGGACCGGCTGATCGGCCGCATCCAGGCGCTGCGGGCCAAGACGGTCGAGCAGGGCTGCACGGAGCAGGAGGCGCTTGCGGCCGCGGAGAAGGTGGCGGAGTTGCTGGACCGCTACGGCCTCAGCCTGAGCGAGCTCAATCTGCAGCAACAGGCCTGCGAGGGCATGCCGGTCGAGACCGGGCGGCGGCGCGTCGGACCCGTCGACGACTGTGTGCCCGCTGTCGCGGCATTCTTCGATTGCCGGGTCTGGGGGGGGGGAAAGAGCGCCTCGGGCACGTTGCGCTACGTGTTCTTCGGCCTGCCGGCCGACGTCGCGGCGGCGCGTTACCTGTATGAGCTGGTCGAGAGGGCGTTCGAGACCGAGACGGCACGGTTCCGAATGGGCGAGACCTAGGCGGACAGGCCGACGCGGGTGCGCCGCACTGCGACCGACTCGTTCCAGATCGGCCTAGCCCGCGGCATCGCGAGCAAGCTGCAGACCCTCCGCGACGCCCGCGAGGCGACGCTGCGCGGCTCGTCCGGGCGCGACCTGGTCGTTGCTAAGGCGGGCATCGTGGATGCGGAGCTGGCGAAGCTTGGCCTGCAACTGCGCGCCCGCAAGGGAACGGCGGGCCAGCGCGTGCTGCAGGATGCGTTCGAGCAGGGGCACGAGGCCGGGCTCGCCTTCGAATATACGCCCGGCGTTGGCCATGATGGCTGAGCAGGTGCGGCCGACAGACGATCCAGACGTCCTGTCCGGCGCGGCTGCCCCTGGCCCCGCGCATTCGGTCGAACGACCAAAAGGAGACGTGTCGCTTTTCGAAAACAGGCCCGTGCCCGGATTTGTGAGCGCGGATGGATGCGTCCATGTCGGTCCGAGCCGTTCATGCGTCGCCGGAACCGCGCTTTGCCGTGCTGGCGATGGGTTGTCCACGACGTCCCGCGTTCCTGCCATCCTTACTCTGCCCATGTCAGGAACGCCGTCTCGTTCCGACGCTTTCGGGACCGGGTACCCGCTGCGACCCTGTTTTGCCCTGCGGTTCGGACCCAGGGCCTGAGGTGCTATGGAGCATGCCATGAGCAAACCCGAGATGACGGACACCGTTGCGTTCACGCCCGGGGAGCGGGACTACATACGTCAGGAGCTCGACCGGTTCTTCTCGACCCTGCCGAGCGTCGCCGATGGCTTCCAGCTCAGGACGTGGCGTCGCGGCTCACAGGCGGGCCAGCCCAAGGTGCCGGTCAAGGCCAAAGGACTGCTCGAGCGGGGGCTGATGCGCCTCGAACCAGCATCCTGGCCGCCTCGCCTGTTCTTCACCGAAGCCGGCCTCGCGGCGCTACGGACGATGATGGCCAACACGCGCTTTGCAAATCCTGTGACGTTTGCGCACGTGCGCCGGGAACTCGGCATCGACACGACTTCGAAAGATCCATAGCCCGGGTTACCGTAGCCTGTCCGCTGTCGCGCTAGAAGGATGCGCCCCTCCTCGTTCCCGCACTTGCATCGTCTCGCGGCCCGATGACACCGACATAAGCGGCGCGCTAGAGCGGCCAGCGCGAGTTAGCGCCCTCTGCACGTGCCGCGACCAGGAGCTTGGCCATCGCCTGGTTGGGGCCGTCCTGCGACGCCGTCCGCTCGATCTCGGCCCAGTCGAACCGCACCGTGTCGGTGGCCCGGTCCCATTGTGCCGCAGGCTTTTCCGGGGCCACGGCGCTCCGGCCAAGCGGCCCCGCGGTATCGCTGTCCGGGCCGGCAGCGCTGGACGAAGCATCGCTGTCATTGCTGGCGCTGACCGGGTCGGCCATGTCGGCGATCGCGGCGTTGTCCCCGGCCGGAGTCGGCCCGGCAGGCGCCTCGAGCGGGTCCACGTCCGCCACCACTTGCTGTCCCGCGTCGCTCTGGAACATGGAGGATATCACGGTCCCAGCCTGTTGTTTGGGCGCGCGGCCCCGGCGGCCTTTGACCGTTTTCCCAACCATTGCGTCGGTCACAGCTTCAGCTTCGGCTGGTTCGATGCCCACAGCGTCGCTGCTTCCTGCCATGACCGGCTCGGGAAGCGTGGCGTCTGCCTTCGGCTTGCGGCCACGACGCGTCGGAACGGGAATGGGAGCAGGCTTCGGCGTGCGTGCCATGTGCGACCTTTCTGGTGAGGACGGCTACTTACGCCATCCATGCGGAGGTGGAAACACCGACAAGGAAGCGGAACACTGCTGCGTGGGCGCAGTCTCGGCCGTATCACTCGGCACTGCCGTAGAACGCGGTGGCACGATGATCGGCGTTCTGGGATGACGCTCGGTGACCGCGGCGGAAATGCTCTCCCGATCGTATGCGCCGTCGGCGGTGAACGATGCCACTGATGCCGCCACCTAGTCCCTACTGCAGCCCGATCGCGAACCGGCTGCGGTCCATGTGCTCGCGTTGCGGTTCTGTCAGGACTCGCGCCAGAGCCCCTGGTCGGGTCAGGTTTGGCTAGCTACAAGCTCGGCCCTGGCTGAGAGGCAGAGGCAGGATGAAGTGCATCGGGTGCGGGTCGGATGCGGTCACGGAGCGGCCCGAGCGCACGGCACAGGGCTACAAGCGCTTCCGTTGCCGGACGTGTGGCAAGCAGTTCAACGAGCGCTCCGGCACGGTGCTGAACCGGACGCAGTATCCGTCCGACGTCATCGCACTCGTGGTGCTGTGGCGGCTGCGCTACAAGCTGGCCCTACGCGACTTGCCCGAGATGTTTGCCGTGCGCGGCATGGTGTTCAGCCATGAAGCCGTGCGGGACTGGGAGGCCAAGCTCACCCCGGCGCTGGCCGAGGATCTGCGACGGCGTCGGCACGGCCAGGCAGGCTGCAGCTGGTACGTGGATGAGACATACATCAAGGTGGACGGGCGCTGGTGCTACTTGTATCGCGCCATCGACCGCTCCGGTGCGCTGGTGGACGTGATGTTCAGCGGAAACCGCGACATGGCCGCGGCCCGCGCGTTCTTTCGCTCGGCCAAGGCTGTGACCGGAGTGAGGCCAGACCGGGTCACGACCGACGGCCACGACAGCTACCCGCACGCCATCCGCACCGAGCTGGGCCAAGGGGTGCGGCACCGGACCAGTACCTACCTGAACAACAGGCTCGAGCAGGATCACCGCGGCATCAAAGGCCGCTACCGTCCCATGCGCGGCTTCAAGTGCCCGAGATCAGCCGCCCGGTTCTGCCGGGCCTACGACGAGCTGCGCGACTTTCTTCGCCTCCGCACCCGCCACCACCAGCACGTTCCCGCCGATCGCCGCAGACTGCAGTTTCTCCGTCGCACGGCGACCGTGCTGGACATCCTGGAAGCCGCATAACGAGACGCAGCCGCTCGTCCGAAAGCCCAGGCTATGCATGTTGGCGCGAGCCCTGACAGAACCCCCGCGTCGCCTGACCTTAGACGACCTCAGACGGGGATGGGGTCAGCGCGCCTGCACCCCTGATCCATGCACCACGCTAAACTATGAGCTAACTGGGCCACTTAGGCGGACACCGGTCGAACGGTCGCCTGGGAGATGGCGCGAAGTCGGCGCAGTTCGGGCGTCCACCAGACGTCATCGTGCAGCTCTGCCACAGCGAGCGCGTCCTCGATTACGTGCGCCGCTTCATCAACGTCGCCGTCATGCAGCAGTGCCTGGGCCAGCAACGACTTGTAGTACGACGCGTAGGCGATCGAGCCCATCCGCTCCCATCCGGCAAGCCCCTCCCGAAGCAGGGCTATGCCCCGCTCCGCTCCGTTTCCGGAGCGATGCGTCCACCAGCCGAGTGACATGAGCCCAACCATTCGCCAGAACGGAAACCTGTGCTGATCGGCGCAATGGATCAGCCGGTCGGCAGCTGCGCGCAGCTTGTCCAGATCGTCGTTGAGCGACTCGATCAGGGCGGAATAGCTGAGCGCCCAAGCGAGGGTGTACGGATGTTCCATGCCGTCGGCGCGGTCGACCGCGGCCCGGGCCATCATGGTCGCATCGGATCGTTGGCCCCGCAGCCAGCTATTCAGCGCACGGATCGACGAGGCGCCAATGAAGGGGTCAAGGCCGTATTTGTAGCGGTGATCGAAATGAGAGTCCGGGCTGTAGTGCGACAGTGCCATCGCAAGGTGGCATTCGGCTTCTTCGAAGCGTCCGCGGTTGAAGCAGCAATTTCCCGCCGCGCGATGCGCCTCGACCAGCAGCGCGGTCCCTTCCTGCTGGTAGGCAATCGACAGCATCTCGCCGCTCAGCTCGAGCGCGCTGCCGAGCTCGGCACGGACGTAGTAGAAGCGATATAGCCCATGCAGGACCGGGAACAGGTTGGCGGCCGGGTCGAGGCTGCGGGCGATATCGCGTGCCCACCCGAAAACCTGGCCGACTTCCTCCGACGCGTAGCCGCTGCCGGCCGAAAGTGTCACGCCGAGGGACAGCAGGAGCTCGGCCTCGAGCCGCCGGCAGCCCGGTTCGTCCGGCATCGCCTGCACCACCTCAAGCCCGGCACGAAGATATCGGCTTGCCTCGACATGTGCGGACCGCCGCATGGCGACGCTTGCGGCCGATTTGAGGAAGGGCAGCGCCGGCGGCCCCTGTCCCGCCGCCAGATAGTGATGCGCGATCAGCTCCGGGCGGTCATCCACGGCGCGGGGGAAGACGGTGAGCAGGGCTGTCGCGATCGACGCATGCAGGCTGCGGCGGCGAGAGGTCAGGAGCGACTGATACAGCGTCTCCTGCAGCAGGGCGTGCCGGAATGAGTACCGCGTCTGCGTCGCGTCTTCCGTCTCGGTCAGGAGACGCGCGTCGACGAGCTTGTCCAGATCGGCGCGAAGCGGCACCGGATCCTGCTGCCAAACGGCCGCAAGCGAGGTGAAATCGAAGTCGCGCCCGAGGGTGGCGATGACTTCCAGCAGCTCCCGGCTCACCGCGACCCGGCCGATGCGGGCCGCCAGCGAGTCCGACAGCGTCGCCGGAACCGCCACGTCGCAGCTTGCCGCGCCGGGCGCCTCGTCCAGTGTCGCCTCGACCACCGCCCGGGTCATCTCCTCGATATAGAGCGGAACGCCATCGGTTTTGATCTCGAGTGCCGCCAACATCTCGGCCGACAACGCGCGTCCACTCGCGACGGAGCGGATCATGGTCAACGCGTCCGCGCCATCGAGGCGGCGGAGCGACACGTCGATCCGCGGCGCCGGGCCGAGCGACTCGACGGGGAATTCCTCCCTGGCCGAGAGGGCGACGAGCACGCGGGAGGCGCTCAGGCGCGGCAGCAGCTCTGAGAACAGCTCGATCGTCGAGGGGTCGGCCCAGTGCAGATCCTCTACGATGAGCAGGACGGGCTGGCGCTCGGCGATGTGGATCACCCAGTCGCCTAGGCGCAGCTTGATCTTTTCGCGCTCCTCCTGCAGCGCATAGCACTGCGCGCCGTCGGCGGCGGGCATCGGGATGTCGAGGAACGACGCGAAGAGCGGCACGTACTCGTTCGAGTCGAGGTTTCGAGTCAGGATCGTCTCCCTGATCCGGGCAACCCGCTCGGTCGTGGTCTGACCTGGCGAATGGCCGAACAGTCCAACCAGGAACTCTACGACCGGGTGAAGCGCCTTGTTCTGGTAGATCGAGGAGCATTGCAGCGCGACTTGCCGGGCGCCGCTCCGCTCCGCCCCGGCCAGCAGTCCAAAGATGAGCGCGCTTTTGCCGATCCCGGCCTCGCCACGGACCAGGACCGTGCGGCCGCGGCCGCCCAACGCGTCGCGCCATGCCGAAGCGAGAACGCGCGCTTCCGCGTCCCGGCCAACCAGTTGGTTCTCACGCAGCCGGGAGCCAAACCGCACCGGCAGCGCAGCGTCGACCCGATAGGCGACCACAGTGCCGGCCACGCCCTTCAACACCTGCGGACCCAGCGCCGTGCAGGCGAACTGGTGCGAGACGAGCCCGTAGGTCGCCCTGCTGATGATGACCTTGCCGGGTTCGGCGGCATTCTGCAGACGTGCGACGATATTCGGGCCGTTGCCGACGATGGCCATGCTCTCGCCGGTCGTTTCCGAATGGATGTCGCCCACCACCACGGTCCCGGTATGAATGGCCACCCGCACATTGAGGCCGGCGACGCCGCTCGCGCCGAACGCCGCGCGCAGGCGTTCGATCGACGCAAGCACTTCCAGCGCGGCCATCACAGCCCGGCGGGCATTGTCCTCATGCGCCTTTGGATACCCGAAATAGACGAGGGTCCCGTCGCCGAAGTACCGGGCCACGTATCCGCCATGGCCTACGAAGATCTTGGCACAGCTCTCGCGGTAGTCGCGCAGCAGCTCGCGATAGCGTTCCGGGCCGAGCCCGGATGTGAGCACGGTCGAATCCACCAAATCTGAAAACAGGACCGTCAGATGCCGCAACTCCGCAACGTCTCGCGCGTACGCGGCTACGGGATGAGCATGTTCGGGCGTCTCGGCTTTCGCCACCGGATTCCCGCAATGTCCACAGAACCGATGGCCTATTACGAGCGGGCAATTGCAAGTTGCGCATAGCATGCAGTTCTGACCGAAATCCTGACCGGCTTGGCCGGCCGTTGCCGCAAAGACACGGAGCGTTCAGCTAACATAAACCCGGTAACGCCGCACTAGCCAATCATCCGACGCTCGTGCAAATTCAGTTCGGTTGTGTTCCGGGTGAACGTCAATATGGAAAATGAGGCAAGCCAGGCTGCGACGAGCCGGGGCCGGCCGCTGCGGCTCTTGTTCCTGCATCCCAAGACGCTGGTCGATTCGTGGCCGGTTCCGGTGGATGTGCTGGGCGAGGTCGTAAAGTTCCCGAGTGCCGTTTACCCAGTACTGACGGCGATGATTTCGGACCTGCCGATCCAGACGGAGGTATTCGATGGCTACGTCGCCCGCGAGACGTTCGCCGGCTACAAGCGGCGACTCGCATCGCCGGACATCATCGCGATCTCGGCGATGTCGCCGCTGAAGGCGCTCGACACGGAGTTAACGATCCGCCTGGCGAAGGAACTTAACCCAAATGTGAAGATCGTGCTGGGCGGCAACCACGCAAGCAATTGGCCGGAACGCTGGCTCCCCGCCGGCGCGGATTTCGTGGTCCGCGGCGAAGGCGAGATCCCGTTCCAGAATCTTGTATGGGGATTTTCGTGTCAAGCGGTTTTTGGTGAGACTGGCTTTCGTCATTGGCTGAGATCGACCGGTTCGTGTTCTTTTCAGTCACCGCCGTAGCCGCGGGGCGGTTCGATGTCGGCGAGAT
>JAABUK010011178.1_pt1 | contig 11762 bp, 1 predicted proteins | sample 5559141 | NCBI WGS metagenome assembly JAABUK01 (sample SAMN10711869, study PRJNA513367) | rock metagenome | isolation source: Antarctica rocks | place: Antarctica: Victoria Land, Pudding Butte nord | collected 2016-01-03 | reverse complement strand
TAGATATACGCACTCATGGCTACTACTGCTACTGCTGCCCCCATAGATATACGCACTCATAGCTGCTACTACCCCCATAGATATACGTACTCATGGCTACTACTGCCCCCATAGATATGCGCACTTATGACTACTACTACTACTACTGCCCCCATAGATATATATACTCATGGCTACTGCTGCCCCCATAGATATACGCACTCATGGCTACTACTACCCTTATAGATATACGCACTCATAGCTACTACTGCTACTGCTGCCCCTATAGATATACGTACTTATAGCTACTACTACCCCCATAGATATACGTACTCATGGCTACTACTACTACTGCTGCCTCTATAGATATACGTACTCATAACTACTACTGCCCCTATAGATACGCGCACTCATGGAATAAACGCTCGGACCTAATAATTATTCAAGTTAATATTAAAATTAAGACTATTATTAGCCTAAAGTTAGATATAACCGAAGGTTTTATTAAAGACGTAGTTTAATTCGTTTATATTAAAATTAAGGGGACGCTTAAATAATAGTTTAGTTTTAAATTTAAAATTAACCCTTTTTAAATATTTATTAATACGTTTTAATATTAGCGTTTTCCTTTAAATTTAATATTTTATTCTAAAGAATATTTCGATTCAAAATCAGTTAAAAGGTATAGAGTAAAGAATAATAATAAATATTAATTATAATAATTATTATAATAATCGTCTCTCTATAGTATAATCTATAATATATCTTATTATTAATTTATAATGGGGGTAGTAGTAGTTATAAGTATATATATCTATAGGGGTAGTAGTAGCTATAAATATATATATCTATAGAGGTAGTAGTAGCTATAAGTATATATATCTATAGAGGTAGTAATAGCTATGAGTATATATATCTATAGAGGTAGTAGTAGCCATGAGTATATATATCTATAGAGGTAGTAGTAGCTATGAGTACGTATATCTATAGAGGTAGTAGTAGCTATGAGTGCGCGTATCTATAGAGGTAGTAGTAGCTATAAATATATATATCTATAGAGGTAGTAGTAGCTATGAGTACGTATATCTATAGAGGTAGTAGTAGTAGTAGCTATAAATACGCGTATCTATAGAGGTAGTAGCGTTATTAGAATAATTATTAGAAATCCGCCTTAGCGTAGTGGGGATCTCTAAGGGATTTCTATTTTACTTTACTCTATTTTAAACTCTACGCTAATAGATTCCTACGCTAGGTTAGAGTAGGGATTATACCTCGATCCCTATCCTACCCTACGTTAATCCGAAGTGTAATTAATATAGAGCTAGGTTAATACTACCCGTAAATATATATTTATCCTATCGAGATATATAGCCGAAATAAAACCCCCTCCCCCGGTAATAATAACTAACGCGAAAGCGAAGTAATTAATAATTAGGATAAATAATATTAAAGTTAGAAAATAACTAAAAAAGGTAACTAGTTTTTAATTAATTAAAATATTCTAGAACGAAGCCTACTCGGTAGCGGAGTCGATCGTCGGAGTAAAATAAATAATAAGAGGGGACTTCGTTTTATATTATATAATAATAGAAATAAAGTAAAAATTAGAGAAAGTAATTAAATAAATAAAAAGTATTAACCCCTCGGCGAGAGTATTAAGATAAACCTATATAATAATAATATATAATATAAGGAAGGAGGCCGTCGATATAAATAATTAAGAAATAATAATAAAGATATTAAAGAAAGATAATTATAGGTTATACCTAGGATTAAATATCGTAAATATAAAATAACTAGGATTCGCCCTTAAGCTAGACGAATATAACCGCGAGAAGAAATATTTAATACTCTTTCTCGAGATCCCGGACCTAGATATAATAAATAAATTAATAGCGGACGGGTTCCTAAATAGCGAATAACTATTATTATATAAAAAATAAAAGAGAATAAATAACCCGAGGTAATATTTTAATTATTAGGGGTACGACTATATAACTCTAATTTATAAAAACTAGCCTAAATACGGGATATATATAGAATTTTATTAATTATATAAATATAATATTAAAAGCCCGAAGGAAAAGCGCTATATAGTTTACTTTAAACGTTATAAATCCTAGAGTAAAGTATACCTAGTTAGATAAAAAGAGATATACTAAATCTAATAAAGATTAGAGAATAAACCTAGGTAATTTATAATATTACCGAGGATAATAACCCTAAACTCTTAAATATAGTTAACTAGCGATAAATTTATATTAATACTAATTAGGGGTATAAAGAAGAGGAAAGTAATAATAAATATAATTAATAAAATCTAAAACGCGGTTATTATACCTAGGAAGGTAAGGAGGCCGAGATAAAATAATAAATTAATAATAATACCTAGGTAAATAATCCTCTAAATCGTAAATAACCTTTTAATAATAATATTCGATTTATTAAACGAAACCCGGCTAGAATTAATACTATTAGGTAGTTAAAAAATAAACGAGGAACTTATAAATATAATATTAATATATAATAAGTTATAATACTTAATTTAAAATTATATAGTATAATATTAAAAAGGAATCGAAGCTAATAATAAAGTTATTTTAAAACGAGTATATTAAAAATATCGATATTATAATTATTTAAGAGCCTAGTTAAAATCCTATTACCTAGGCGTTACATAATAATAGTATTAACTATTTCTACTTAATATATAAAGGAGGCCTAAAGACCCGTATATACTTTTATATAAATAAGAGGATCGATATAAATAATTAAGAGCTAGTTTATTATAAAGGCGATTTATACTTTATAAAAATTATATTAAACGAGCGAAGAAATAAAAAGGAATCTCGGTCGGATAAATTCGAGGAGGAGGAGGTTACTAGTCGAGGAATCCCCTATTATAAAGAGGTATAAATCTATAATATATATAATTTATTACCGATATAATATACTTTAATTAATAATTCGTTAATATTATTATTACTAAAGGAAGTATTAATAAAGGAAGGCGAATATATTCTTTTAAGAGATTTTAACTTCTACTACCCTAGCTAGAATAATACTAGGCGATATATATATTATATTATAACCGATTATCTCCTAGGAATAATAAAGTTAAAGGAAATAAAATTAAGGCTATTAGAAGTATCTATTATATAAAAAACCCGAGGATATAAAAGTATAATCGATTTATTATTCTTTATAAAAGGCGCGTACTAGGTTATAAATAACTTTATAATCCGCGAAGACCTATATTATAACTCCGATTATAAATTAATAATAATAGAATTCGAGTAGGTATAGGAAGGGGTAATACTATATATTTAATATACCTAAAAGAAGATTAAAGATAACGCTACCCGAAAGGAAATATAATAAAGTATAAAGTCTCTTTATTAAATATTAAAGAAGCTAAAGTTTAAGAGTAAAGAAAATATTAATTAATATCTAAATAAGATAATAGGAGGTTTTTAAGAAATTATCGAGTTTATAATTTTATAAACCCGTTTATATTAAAGAATTAAATCCTATTAGAACTCCCGTTATATTAATATTATATTAAAGATAAAGGAATATATAAAGAAGTATAAGCGAAGTCGAAATACTAAGACGGAGGAGGCCCTAGATATAATAAATAATAAAAGAATATATATAATTCGAAGAACGAAAACGTTCTCTTAATAAAAAAGTATATATAAAGCCTCGTTAAAGCCGACGGGAGTATAAAAGCTTATAAAATAAAGAAGGGAGAAAAATAATTATTTAAAGAAACTCCTTTAATTCCTAATTAATAAGGACGATAAAGGGGGGAAAATTAAAGATTTCGAAAATAAAGTAAAAACTTTATAAAGGGTATTATTTCCCCCTCTACGGACGGTAGACTTAAATAATATCGACGGAATAAGGTATTTAAAGCCCGTTAAAATTAACTAAGAGATAATTAAGATAAAAGTATATAAGGTAATATAATACCTAACTATTAATAAAGTATTAAGAATAACTAGAATCTTAAATTAATTCCTAAAAACTATAATAAAAACGGAAGTAATAAACGCTATTATTTATTTATTCTAGGCCTACCTTAAATAAAGATACTACCCGAGATACTTTAAAAAAATTAATATAATAATCTTTAAAAAACCGAAGAAAGGCGACTATTTAGAGCTAAAGTCGTATAAGTTTATCGTACTCCTCGATACGTTTAATAAGGCGCTAGAAATAATTATTTTTAGAAAATTAAATAATATAGTAAAGAAGTACGAATTATTATTATTATAATAAATAAAGATTAAACGAAAACGTTTAATAGAAACCGCGCTAGAGACTCTTATAAATATAATATATATTATATAAAATTATAATAGGAACGAGAGGGGAAAGATAGTAAACCTATTATTATTAAATATAACGGGAGTATTCGATAACGTTTTATACGAGAGGTTATTATACGATTTATAAATAAAAAGTATACCGAGCCTAATTATCGACTAGATAATAAACTTTCTATCGGATAAAATTATATCCGTAATATTTAAAAGAAGAACGAGTATAATAAAGGAGGTAATAACGGGTATTTTATAAAAATTACTTATTTTACCGGTACTCTTTTTATTCTTTAACGTACTATTAATCGAGGAGTATATTAAAATAAACCTACTAGTATAAATTAGAGGATTCTTAAACGATATTTATTTACTCGCCTATAACGAGAGTATAAAGAAGAATTATACGAATTTAAAACGGGCCTACGATATCTATTTAAAATAAATAATTATTTATAAAATATTATTTACCCCCTAGAAATACGAGCTAGTTTATATATCTCGAATATCAAAGAAGTTTAATATAAAAATAATAATAAATTTTAAAAATATAATTATCGAATTTAAAGCGAGTATTAAAATCTTAAAGTTAAAATAAAGATTATATTTAACCTAGATTAAAGCTAAAGCGGTTAATTAAAGCCGCGTTATAAAATATTTAGTTAATTCGATATAGGGCGCTACCTTCGCGAAGTATAAAATAATATATAATATAATAATTAAACCGATATTAATATTTACGGCTCCGATATAATATTAATTAAAAGGAACGATAAAAGTTATAAAGGGATATATAAGAAAGTTAATAATTATTTAAAATAACTATTTTAAAATAGTCCTAGGAGTATTTAAGGTTACTCTAATTTTAGTATTTAAAACCGAGTCGGTAATCGTATTAATTAACCTTTAATTAAACCGCCTAGTAATATAATATTAAATAAATCGAGGGACCTATTTAATTACGACTATAAGAAATATACGGATCTAGAATAAACTTTAGTATAGAGGAGAGAGGTAACGGTAGGTACCTCTAATATTAATAATAATAAAAAAAGCCTAGGTAATTCGCGCCCTAGGATTTAAAAAATAATATAAAGTAGTTATAACTATAAAGAGGAGAAAAGACTAAATAAACTTAATCGAAAATATCGAAGAATATTAAGATATTAAGGTTATCGATTAAAAAGTAAAAAACTAGGCCCGCTAATAATAACTAAATAAATAAAAGAGTTATAAAACGACGATGTTTATATAAATTATTAACCCGGTTTAAAAGGGAGACTTATTCGGGGACTAGTTCAATTATTATAATTAATTAAAAAAGGCTAAAAACTCGATAACGGTATAATTAAAATATAATAAAATCGGATTAAATAAATTCCTATACCGAATAAAAGTACCTATAATCCGTAACGCTAGTTATTAATATAAATAGAGGAAATAAAATATAAAGTATATATTATTATTTTACCCGGAACTAGTTAGGGATAAAACGGAGTTTATAAAATAAATAAATATATACGATTTTAAGAAGATATTAACCTAGGCTTAAAGTATATATATAACCGCGCGGTAAATAATAAAGACGGGGTAACTCGGTTAATTCTCCTTTATTAAAGAATAATTAATATAATCTAAATTACTACTAGGACCTAACGATATACCTAGGCCTATAAAGAAGAGGAAGAAAAGGAAGAAACTACCGGCCGAAGGGCCGTAGGTATCGACTATTTAATAAATATATAATAAAGCGGCCTATAGGCCTACGAGATAAATAAATCGAGTTAAGAAAATTAAAATAGAAAGAAAACGGAGGGAAGGGATAAATAATATTTTAAAATAATTATAGTTATCGGCTACTAACTAGTAAAAAGAGGAGATAAATTATCGATAAATTAGAATTTTTAACCGACGAGGTTTCTTTAACGACTAGTAGGAACTACTAGTAACCTTATTAAAAAAGTATTCGCGGAACTCCCTTATTAATAAAGTAGTTTTACTAGAGTAAATATATAAGTTAATTAATTAATTAATTAATCAAGACCCCGAATAAATATTTATATAATTTATAATTCTTTTAAAAAAATCTTCTAATTTATATTACTCCTAGGGTACGTATATATAGAACCCGTATAAAATTTTCTATATTAATTTATACCCTATTTATAAAGCCCCTTTTAATTCGTTATAGATAAATTCTTATTTATATTAAATTTTAATTAACTATATAGTCTTATATAAATAAGTATTTACTTTAATTTTATTCTTTATTAATTTATATTAATTTATATATATTTTATATTTATCCGTACCTAGTTTATAATAGTAGATATAATATCTATAGGCGATACCGAAGATAAAAACGAATTCGGTATAAATTTATATAATTTAAAATATCTAAAGTATAAAACGTTACCGAATAATAAAATTAAAAATTAAAACGTATTAAAAATTAAAGAGAAAATACTCGATCTATATACTTTTATATAATATTATATTTTTATATACGTAGAGGCTATTCGTAATATCGGTTTACGCGAGGGTAAAACTATTATATATATTATATTATTATATTATATAGATTCGGGATAAAACTATATTAATCTATATAAAATTTTACGCGTTTATTTAATATCGAGGGCGGTTTTTTATAATCCCGTATAAATATTATATATTTAAATAAAAACCGTTATATTAAGGCTCTCCGTTTAATATTATAATATAACGTCGATAGGACCTAGGTTAATACTTATAGAGAGGAGTATTAAAGATTAAAGAATAATAGACTTCGTATTAATATAAAATAAAACTAAATAAATTTAATAAACTTAATTAATAATTTAGGGAACGTTTATATTTAGAATTTATAATTAAAAATTTTAAGAGAAATTAAATATAAAGCTCCTATTTATTAAGAAAATATATAGTTTATATAAAAGAAAGAAACTATATTAAGAGTAATATATTTACCCTATTTACTCGGTAAATATAATAAATAATCCTATATTTACCCTATTTACTCGGTAATTATAATAAATAATTTTATTAAAGGTATCCGTTTAACCCTTAAATAAAGTAAAATTAATATTATATAATATTCGTAATACTAGGTCCGCCTCCCGAAACTTTTATCCCGGAAATTATTCTTTTATTATAATTAATATTTAACTTTATCTCGTTTTTATTTTCTTATTATAAATAATAATTTTATAAATCTCTTTTTAACCTAAAGTTAACTATATAGATTTATTAATATTATATCGATAAACGGTATCCTAAGAAGTATAAAATTAGAGGTCGTTTAAATAAATATATAAAGTATATTTATATTAAATATAAATATAACTTAATATTTTTTTCGTTTATAAAATAATCTCGCCTCTAAAAGCTACGCGAGGAGAAATTAAAGAAAACTAAAATAATATTAATAAAATAAACCCGTTTTTAAACCGAAGTTAAATTACTAGAAAAAAAAAAAAAAATTATTAAAAACGAGTTAAAAAACATTATTAAATTAAAGAAAGATAAAAAGATCGACGGTATTAATCCTAGGCCTAACGATTTTTTATTCGATATATCCTCCGAGTAATTATTATTTAAGGATAAATTCGATTAATCGGCTATACCTTTTATTCTTAATAGAACTTTTATAGGAGATTTAGGTAGTTATTAAAATTCGTATTTAACTTTTAAATATTCTCCGACTCGTTATATTCTTTTTATTTAATAAGGTAGTTTTAATTTTATTTATCTAAAATCTTTTCTACCTCGAACTTTATTTCTTTTTTAATCTAGAAATAAAAAGTATTTTATAAAAATATAATAAAATCTACTAGTTCTAGTCGAGAGACGTAGAATATTAAATATACTTTAATATCGGCTAGAAGATTTAGTTTATAATTAACTAGTTCTTTACTCTTTTTAATCGAAAATAATTTAATTTTAATATAGTCTAGTTTCTTATTGAGTTTTTTATTTATTATATTTTTTATTAAAAAGTATACTTTATCCCCCTCCTTTAATTAAAGATACTTTTTTTAATATTTATTTATTATTTTCTTAATTTAAGTATTCGTTAATTTAATTTAGATTTATATATTTTAATATAATACCTTTATATTAACTATATAAACTAAGACTCTTTATATATTTAGTTCTTATTTAGGTTTAAGGAATATATTAATATATTTATTATAATTCGCGAAGAATAATATAAATTTAGTAGTATTAAACTAGTTATTATTAAATATTAATTAAATTATAAGTAAAAGTTTTACCTAATCGTTCTACTTCTTATTTATATAATATCGTAAATATATTTCTTACGCTGTGGAATAGGGAAGGGAATTTGCCTTTTTTGGCCTATTCCCTTCCCTACTCCGGGCAGGGAATTTATTTTACGCCTATTTTTCCCTCTTTTTTTATTAATTCCCTACCCGATTTTCGAAAAACTCGAAATTCCCTTCCCTGTTCCGCAGCGTAATATTTCTATCGTTTAGTTTATCCGCTCTATTTATCTATTTATCTATAAATAATATATAGTTAATATTCATAACTTGGTTTCGATAGTATTAATTAGCGTTTTTTAGTAATTAAAAATAAACTATTTATCTTAGTTAGAAGTAATCGATTTAGATATTTTATAATCTTTAATTAATTAATTTAGTAGTATAAAGGCGATTTACTCGGCCTTATAATTTTCTTTAATTAATATTATTATAGTATATTTATTAAGTTTATTATAAATTATTATTATAGAGTTAAAGGTTTCTAATATAATAAAGTCCTTTAATTTTAATAATTTAATAACGAAGTTTATTATAATATTATTTTATAACATCTCTAGTACTAGGGCGAACTAGATTTAACTATATTTAATATATCTTATAGATTTATTTTATTAATATTCGATATATTCTTTAATATATTTCTCGATATATAATTTTAATCCTAGCGCGTCGTATTCTTTATAAATATTTTCTATAGTTTTAATAACTTTAGAGTATCCTTAAACTAGATTATTATAATAATCACGAATAATTTCTTTAAAAAATTCTTTAGGAAGGTATATTTTTTAATTATACTCTAATAATTTAATTTATAATTACTAATTTCTTAATATTATAATTAAAATATCGTTTTTATATTTCTTCCGGATATTATTAATAATTCCGGGAATAAAGATATATAATATCGCTACTAGTTATTATACTAGGATTAACGACCTATCCTATTATTAAATAAAGACTAGTTATATTACTATATCTTTATCCTCTATATAATCTTCTTATTTATTAAATATATCGGCGCGACCGTTTTTTTTAGGGTATAAAAGATCTTAAATTTATATTATTTTAATAATTCTAATTATTTAATCTATCTTCGATTTAATTACTTCGTTATTATAAAGTTAAGAAGATTTTTATAATCCGTAAAAATAATAAGATTTAAATAATTTTTTATATATACCTTTTATTATTCTAATAAAAATACTACTACTAGTAACTCTTTATTATAAATATTATAGTTTTATTCCGTTAATAATATTTTCTTAAAATAATATATAATAGGGTATTATTTATCGTCTTTCTATTAAAGTATATAAGTGTTTATTATTAAATTTAAAGCGTCGGTTTCGATTCGAGCTAGTTCGTTATTTCGAAAGAAATATAATACCGGCGGTTTCTTATAGGCCTCTTTAAGGGCTTTAAAAAATTATTATTATTCTTTCCTTTATTAGAAAGCGGTATCTTTCTTTATAATATTCGTTAATAGTAAAGTTTTTTTAAAATAATCTTTAATAAACTTTTTATTAAAGTTCGTAAATCTTAAAAAACTTTATACCGTTTTAATATTATATAATATAGGTTATTCTTTAATACTCTTAATCTTTTTAAAATTTATATAAATATCTTTAATATTAATTATAAAGTTAAGGAATTTAATTAATTCTTTATAAAATTTATATTTTTCTAGTTTAAAGAGAAGTCTAGTTAGTAATAAATAAATTAAGATATTTTATATATATTAAATATATTCTTCCTTATTAATAAAGTAAATTAAGATATTATCGAGGTATATAATCACCGTTATATCTAAATATACTTATATAATATTATTAATTAATATTTAGTAGATTATTAATACGTTAATAAATCCGAAGGGTATTATTAAATATTCGTAATAATTATATTTAGTTTTAAAAGTAGTTTTTTATTCTTCGCTTTTTTTTATTCGAATTAAATTATACGCGCCTTAAAGATCTAATTATATAAAGATTTTTATTATTATAAACCGATCTTATAGCTCGCTAATATTTAATAAAGAGTATTAATTCTTTACTATAATATCGTTTAGCTTTTAGTAATTTATATATAATTATATATTTCCGTCCTTCTTTATTATAAAGAGGATTAGATAATTTATTAATAATTTAGATTCTCGAATAAATTCTTTTTTAAAATTCTCGTCGATATACCCGTAAAATACTCCGAGTTTTTTTTTTAATAAAGTATAAATAGGTCTAAATATCGGTTATTTATTTAATTCGAGTTCGATTTTATAATCCTATAATTAATATTTAATTAATACTTTTATAATTAGTTTTTCCTAAAAAAAATACTTCTATTATTAATACTCTTTAAAGATATTAAGAGATTCGTTTTTCTTTTTAAAAACTTTAATTTATTCGCCCTATTAACCTTTTTAATTAATATATATCGAATCGGATTTTTATATAAAGATATTTTTATATAAAGATAAAATATTATAAACTTCGACCGGGTTACGATTCGACTTTTTATTTATAATTATTCTTTATAAGTATATAAATATTATATTAACGATATCTTTAATATATAAAAATATAAATACTCTTTTCTTTTAATTAATTATTAGATTATATTTCTTTAATTAAGGTATTCCTAGAATAATATAATAAATAGTTATTTTTATTATATTAAAAGTAATTTCCTTATAATAATATTAAATAATAATTAATAATAGGAATATTTCTTTATTTATTCTTCCTATTAATAGCTTTAACCCGTTAGTTAATTAAAATTTATATTATTTCTTTTTTTTTAAATTAATAGGTTAGTTACCTAAATTATTATTCGAGATATAAAATTATTAGTTACTCCTAAATCTATTATTATAACGACTTTATATCCGTTAACTTTTACTAGTATTTATATATATATATTATATTAAATTAAATATAGATATTATTCTAGGGTTAGTATATTAATCTCTTTTATCAGTAAAGCGGTGAGCCCGTATTCTACCGAAAAAGACGGAAAAGGCGCTCAGATCTGTTTAGCTCATGTGCCAGCCCTAGAGATCGATTTAATACCTACTTTCGTCTAAAGTATCTAAATACGCATTTAGCACCTCGACTTATTTTGAATAAATTTAAATAAATAGGAATAAGCTAGTCTAAGTAGTACCGGTAGATAA
>JAABUK010011177.1_pt1 | contig 11762 bp, 8 predicted proteins | sample 5559141 | NCBI WGS metagenome assembly JAABUK01 (sample SAMN10711869, study PRJNA513367) | rock metagenome | isolation source: Antarctica rocks | place: Antarctica: Victoria Land, Pudding Butte nord | collected 2016-01-03 | reverse complement strand
GTAATGGACTCTGTAGCTTTAGCACTTTTTCGCTTTTTCAGCCGCACCCGGCAAAAAGCCGGTGCGGCGGTGCGCGCACCGGGTGCGGCACCGCACCCGCACCCGCACCCGCACGAGTGCAACTATGTCAAGTCCCATGCCATCTTCACACAATCTTGCCAGTTCTCCACCTGGTGCAACCATCCAGCTGGCACATGCACCACCTGGCCATGGTGCTGATACACTGTCTGGACATGATAAGACCCTGTGTCAGGGTGTGCGAGGCGCACTCACTTTGGCAAGTTGACAGGCAAATACTGAAAGTGCATAAAGCCCCTGGTGCTACAGAACCGGTGCTCACTACCTTTGTGCTACCATGGTGGGATGACAAAGGCAGTTCCTATGCAAGGTGGCTATCACACCAGACAGTGCAAGCAATTGCAACAATTGACAGAAGCAAGTTCAGATTCAATGCCCCAAGACACTGGGCTGATGAACAAGAACAGTGGTGCACCCCAAAGCGGAATGTCCATTTCCTGATTGTTGCAAATGAAGCTGGACTGCAACACTATGTGAAACAAGACAAATTGAACAAAAAGTTTGCCTGTGCATCTCAACTTGGCAACCCACCGCAAAGGCCAAAACAGCTGAAGATGACCATACAGCAAACAGTGTCACCGCCAGGACTGTACCCACCCAAGCACTACTCAAAGGCCACAAACACTACATCCACCTCCTGGTCACCTGGAGAGCAGCCAACAAGTGAAGAGCTCAGCCAAATTTTTCACAAAACTGAACTCAAATTTCGCCCAGACGAGATCATATACACGGACGGAAGCAGAAAGGAAATCCCATGCATAGGCCTTGTCACTGGCTCAGGAGTATATAGAGAACACAAGCTTGCACACTTGAGTCTCAAGGTGCACCCATATGAGCAGGGCAAGCTCAACACCATCAACAGGGCCGAACTGGTAGCGCTTCTGAAGGCACTGTAGACCGGGAGCGAAGGAGAGCATAGCAACAGACTCGAAGTGCTCGATGCAGAGAATTGGCATGCACCTAAGGTCACTGTCATCGACAGTCGACGACTGCCACAAATTCTTGCTCGCAGCGATCGGGCACGAGATCTTGCAACGAGCGCACGCAGGGGATGAGACAATTTTGCTCAAAATTAAGCATATAGGCATACACGGCAATGAGATGGCTGATAAGCTTGCAAGTGAAGCAGCAGATGAATGCTGCATGAGCAGGTACTTTGACTATGACCTAACGACTATACACAACCATTCTTCTTCTTCAAGGACAAGTTCTGGTTGCAACAGATCATTCAGGTCCAGACAGCAGAAGGGCCAGCGGAGATCAGAGGTTACATACGAGGTCTGGATGACTCACTGAGAAAAGCTTTGCATGATAAGCACAAATTAGGCTCGTCAAAGCAAGACTCGCTGTACTTTCAGCTATGGGACAAGGTGCAGCCATTCAGGGTCAAGCCACACAGTGATGCGCTGTGGACCATGCCATCAATCCCAGAATCACACAAGAGAAACATCTTCAAATACAGGACAGGTCAAATCTGGAATAAAAACATGGCCTTCCAGAGGCGTATGTCATATATGCCTGGGCAGCCAATAGTCAGGGACACACGCTGCCCACTCAGCAGAGGTGATGACTCTCAGGGCCACATCTTCGGGAGCTGCATGCACCCAGACATGCGCAAACAGTATATAGCTAGACATGACAAAGCTATGAAAACAGTCATCCAAGCCTTCACAAAGGGCAGTGCGGTACTCGCTATCTGATCGCAGACGTTGGAAAGATTGAGGGACTCAAAGGCATTGGCGTGCACAGTAAGAGAGTTCCAGCCTTTGTGCTCCCAGACAGATGCTTACAAGCGAGGGGCCTAGACCCTATAGTGGAGAGGGGTTTCTTGCAGGGGGGAGCAGCAGACACACGGGGCGAGATGACGCCGGACATGATGATAGTGGAAATGACAGCAGGAGAACAACAGCGATACTTACATCATGATGACAACTCTGGATCCAGATTGACACCAGTGATGCCTAATGGAAATCCAAGGAGCATAAAGATTGTGGAAGGAGGATATTGCCCTGATACAAGATATGAGGAAAAGCTGCAAGAACAGGCAGCACAACATAAAGCGTTGGAGGAAGCTCTCAAGGACTATGGTTACAATGTTAATACTCTGCATACTCTGGGAGGACAATCTGAGACACATTATCACACTACATCTGACGCTCTAGCAAAGATTGGTATAGAGCATGGACCTGCAAGCAAAGTTATGTCCAAATTGCATGAACACTCTGTTTTGACATTTCATAAGATTTTGACATCTAGGAGAGTACTAGAAAGGGAGAAGTCAGACAAAAGCAGACAAAACATGCCAGATCCACCTTAGGTTTAGGAACCTTTCCTTTGCCTTAGGGCTATGGCCTATGGTCATAGCTCTGGGCTGCCGCCTTAGGAGGCTCCCGTTATGATCGCTGAAAAGCGTAATCTTTTCTTTTTTTTTCTTTTTTCCCAAACTGACGAACCGCAAAACCTGATGCATGCTCGGGATAAAACAATGCTGATGATTTAGTCTGCATTTGGTGAGACACCATGCACCCTTTGATACAAGATTAGGATCTAATCTGCGCCCTCAACAAATGTGCATGTGCCTCCTTCCTTGGTACCATGGTAAATCAGTCCATGCTATCTGGAGTGGCCTCCCATGTCCATTTCAGAAGGTCCGTACTGTGATCTGCCTTGACTCATGTTGCCAGCTAAGACGCTCTGATTCTCCTCCCCGTGGTCCTTACTGCGCCGTGTGACGAGTGTTGACCTGCGAGACTTGAAGTCCCAATCCAAGCTGCTCCTCATGTCCATCTTGCGCTGTCTGAGAAAGTCTGTGGTAAGCCCCTGCTTTGGCTCAGCATATTCCCAACTCAACTCATCCTCAATGTTGAGTCCTTGACCAGAGGTGCACTTCTCAAGGGAAGAGCGGTTGGAATCTTGCTGCTGCTCCAGCAGATAATCAAGGTGCACCCCACGGGCATCTTCAGCTGTACCAGCAGCGAGCACATCATCCTTTGAAGATATGCAGTCTACGTTTTTTGCACATGCAGCTGACCCAATGTCATGCACATTGCCGAATGACCGGTGACTCTTGGGCAGCAGTACTAGTTGCAAACATGTGTCCATCTGTCAAAGCCTGCAAACACAGCAAAACAATGACGTTCTGCCCCAAGCCAGGTTACATTGGCTTTGTTGATCAGTCAAAGGTCATGCTGTGGCACATGCAATATTCTGGCACCAACATCCACAGCAGTCAGCTTGGGAACATGTTTTGCATCGGGCTGAATACATATCATGTGGTGTGATGTCAAAATGTTGTCGTACTATGTGATCAACAGCTCACAAACTTCTGCCAAAAACTGCCTTGAGGTTGAGCAAGAGCAGCAAAGCATTCAGAGTCAATATGATCGATGGGGGCACCACTTACCTCCATTGCAAGTGCATATTGTTTCTGAGGGGTGTTGCCAAGCTGAGTATCCAGCACAGATGATGGCTGACTCCGTGCTGTACAGTCAGCTGCCCGGCCCTTTGGTTTTACAGGACACGGACTCTCACACATTGCAATCTGTTGGGCTGCTAGCTTGCTGTCAGTGCAACCTAAAGAGTCATGAGCAACTCTACCAGGCATCGTCTGAAAGTGCAGGCCTGAGACAGGAGTTGTTGTCGGCATCTGGATGCTATGCTGCTGCATTGGCTGTGCACAATGCAGAGAGCTGCAAGCTGTTACGCCTACTGGTGCTGGTGCAGTCAGGGTGACAATTCTTGACAAGCTCTTAAAGCCCCTCCGCAGATGCCCAGCCAGAAAAGAAGTTGCCGGAAGGATGCTTGTGTCTTCAAGTTCCGACACGACCCAGCAAGCTCAACACGTCTTCGTCTCTGCTGGAGTGCACGTATGAATGGATGGATATTGCAGCTCGGAAGGTAGGATGTACGGCGTGACCGCTGCGTGACTCAACTTGACCCCAGCGTGACTATTTCCGTCAGCCGTCGACGCAAAAACTTTTGAAATTAAGGCGCGCAGTCTGTGGTAATGAAAGGAGCTCTACACTGCAGCTACCTTTGAGCGCTGCCCGAGCAGGACCAGCCTTAGCGAGTCGGGCGACCTTTTCAGCTTCCTATGTGTGCACACAGCCTTGTGACGTTTTCTGATCTTCGTCCTTCCTGCCATGGAAGAACCCGTCTCTTCTTCCTTTACAGGGACCGCCAGCGAGGAGCAACAGCTGTTTTCGTACACCGGGACTGCTCTCCGGAACTTGTTGTGTATGCAGCTAGTCTTGGGAGCTTCTGATACTCGCTAAGATGCTTCAGTAGTGAGTCTACGGACAGCGACTCAGACAGAAGCCACAGGTCTGCAAAAGCTGCTTTGTGAAAGCAAAGCCAGTTGACTGCCGACACAAACTATCTCATGAGTGTAACTTTGTGTACAGAGTCGAAGATTGACTTGTCAGACACGGTAGCACCGCAAGATTGGTCACATGTAGAGGCTGGGATTGCAACCTTTGCTGATCTGCTGCAGATGCCATTGAGCTTGGTCTGAAATCTGTCAGGCGCTGTGCACACAAGCTTGCATGTGCAAGTGACCATGTAGCTACTGATCATGCTATGTAAAAGGTTTGATATCAAAGTGTAGGTACAAATACTTTGATATCAAATACCAACAGCTTCCTGAGTCAAGCTTCATGGAAGTCCTCTTGTTTTTGTGTTTTTCCTTCAGAACTAGGTGTCACGGCAGTGGCATACCTAGATAGCTGGCATTTTCACTCTGATCCTTTTAGCATGACTTCCTCGATGCTGATGAACGTCGTGCTTCTCAACTGTACTGACTTCACCTGCTACAGTAGCAAACCTACGTATCAAAATTGGTGCGCAGGAACTTTAGACACTGTCACTGCATCGAACATTGCATGTTGTTCGGATGGTCCAAATCAAGACAACTCATTTTTTGTCATCAATACTACTTGTCGAATCAAGGGCATACATAGCTACAGTGTTGGGCTACAGTTGCGCTTTCCTGCTTTGTCTGATTGAAACGACCAGAGCTGCAGCTGGAATTGATCTTTGGTCAGGTCGGCAGCAAATGCATTGTCATAAGTAGCAAAATAGACAGTGAGGTGCATGCAAAGTCGAATATCTACCTCCAACTTGCGTTTTGCACTTCAAAGACGATATGTCAGGTATGCATGATGCAAAATCGATTATCCCCTCAGGCTACCTACGTCTGCTAAAGCCATCAACTGCCCTTGAAAAAAAGGAACAAAACTAGCAGCACTATTACTGCAGATATCAACATCATTAACTGCAAATCCCTACTTAGCTCCAGTCCCATTGCATGAACATTATCTTGAATCTCGCTCAGGTCGTTTAGGATGGCTGCCTACATCATGCATCATAGCGTTCATCAGAGAATTGTTGCCTGCGCGCTAGACATATCGCAAAACCAGCAAATTCACAAGCATTCATAACAGTTTAGATAACGCTTGTCATTGGATTGTGTTGTCGTCGTTTTCGCACCGAGGCAAGTCAAACACTGCCAAACGTGTTCCTCCTTGCGTGTGTGGATGGCAGACGTACGGGTAGCAACTAGCAAGCGCTACCTTCATCACACACGTATTCAACGCAAGTCTTAGCCAACATTCCACTTCTCAGAATCGATACTGCGCACAGTCACTCCTGACCCAAACCCTTGAGCTCGACAACTAAGTATCCCGTTTTTAACTGTAGCAAATTGTCAGCGTCTGTACCGGTTATTTCGCCCGCATGAGTATTTTCAGTCAGGAATGTCACACCTGGATGACGAATAGCATGCTTGGGATGGGCGGCTAGGACTAGTACGATCAGATTCACAATTGCGAAGGTGTGCCGCACAACTGTTATCAGCGAAATGACATTGTCAATCCACTTGACACCCAATTAGCACGCCATGGTCATAGCAGACTAACCCAAGGGTTGACAGCAACATAATGTCCATGCGCTTGCACCTTGGCAAATCTGCTTTTGAATTAGCTCTGCACTGACGCAAAAGACTCAAAAGACTGGTGTACAACAGCAGTGTTGTGGACAGCTCAAGTGCTTGTGACTCTATGTTGAACTGCCATTATTATGATCACATTCTAACGGGTAAGCATGTGCCATGTGGGTGTGTGTAACCTAGAACCGGTAACCGGACCCTCACATCCTTCCTTTCAGCCTAAAAAGGTCGTTTCCCAGAGCCTTCAGCTAAAACAGACCGGTTCCTGGTTACTTGGTTACTGTAATTACTTATGATTACAGAATATAGTAATAAGTATACAGATATTATAGACAAAACACACACACACACACACACACACACACACACACACATGCTTAGCATTGCCACAACAAGCTAGGCGGCGACTAAGTGACCTTGAACCTGGGCGATTGCTGGGAGCGGCGAGAAAAGCTCCTTTTGCCCAAGGAAAGGTGTCAGGGCCAAGTTACCGGTTCTAAGTAACCGCAACACATGAATGGAATCGTCCATGCGGAATCGAATTTGTTGTTGAGGCAATTTACTGTCTGCAGCACCTGGAGCAAAATCTACAGTTCTGGTAGATCTAACTTCACATGCCTACTTTGCCGGCAGCATGTGCCAAACCTGAGTGCCCTTCACAAGTTCCTCTAAGCTGCATGGAGCATCACTTGCAGATTGCATTACAAAGAATGCTTTTGACGCCGCCCTGTGCTTCACTTGTGCAGGAATCTCAAAAATGTCTCCAGGCTCTATAAACACCTCCCGCCGCAACACCATATAGGAATACATTCAGCATCGAGACCCTTGCTATTGGCATCGAACGTTTCTCACGTAGACTAGTTGGATCTTGCTACAGACACGAGCATCTGCAGAAGTTGCAACCAGAAGATGATCCCCTCATTTTCTCCATGAAGGTGTGTAATGTAGTAGGTGGCAGGCCCTCCCACAAAGCCGTCCCATGATATGAAGTCGTGACAATGTTCTGGGTAGACACAAGGCGGAGGGGCGGTGACAATTAGCGGCACAAGCTGTGCACCTCCAACCTTTAAAAGCTTCTTCTGCATGGTCTCAAGCCCAACTTGGCCATCCTTTAGAACGTCCCACCTACCAATAATTCGATTGATGGAAACGGTATAAACAGAACGTGGACAGCAAGGGACGTCAAGTATCACAACCCAACGTTAACGAGCAACAGATGTCAAGAGTTGGGTCAAGGAGAGAAATTGGGCCCTACTTGATGACCTTGAGGTGTACTCCTGGCAACTGCTCGGAGTTTGTTGCTTTGACTGCTGCAAATCGGGATCGGGTTGCACTGAGCTGCGGTATGCCACCAGCAACATATCGACGCAGCGCTGCCTGTGTTTTTTCCGCGTGTGCTTTGTGTCGAACTGACCGAACACAGATCAGCAGACTTCTCATCGGTTCGTCTGGCCTGCAAATCTTGACTGGCCATGTTCTACATTGCAACAATTTGCTTGGGTTGCACGCAATGTACACTGTGATTGACAGGCAGAGGATAAGGAAGTGTTGAAAGCTAGAGATCGTGCTGGTCGTTGACTCACGTGACCCTGGTTGTTGTCTGCATACCTTAGGAGGGTTTACGGATTCCTCGCCGCACCACTGCACTCCACTTTAAACGGGTGTGGAGCGTGACGCTGCGTGACCCTTCGTGACTCAACGTGACTTGAGCGTGACCCAAGCGTGCACATGCTGTTCGGAGGTATCTGCCCTTCGATGCTCAGATCAGCGCGCAAAATATTGCGCATCGGTCACTCTACGGCGCTGCGCATGACGTGCGGTCAGCAAAAGAATATCAAGCAAGCGTCTATATCCAGAGATTCTGCTCTTGCGGGTTTGTGGACTCTGGACCTGACAGCTTCAAGTTTCGAGACCTTGAGCTGACAACCACCACACTGTTTCAGAAAAAAGCCCTTCAGCTCGGCTTCTGCTGGTTCGGGTGGAAAGTATGGTTGCATGCAGCCAGCCAAAGACTGTCGTGAGGCTCATCCCAAGACTGGAAAGTGGTAGTTGCTGTTGCTAACTTTCCCTCGAACAAGCAAGCAAGCAAGCATCACATCCATATGCAATAGCCTGGGTGTATCCTTACCAAGTATTGCTTGACACTAATGATACTGGCAGCAGTCACCAGTACTGGGCAGCTATTGCTGACAGCTTGTCAAAGCTCTTCCTCAAATGAGCAAGCCAACATCACTCCCATGCACAGGTATGAGAGCATGCAACCAAGATGATGTGCCGTGTGCCTTGCACACTGCCACATCTGATGTCAATAGCTACGTTGGATCAGTAACACTATGGCACATCTGCACGCAAACAAGAACATCATGCTATGCAGTCAGTCCTTCATAATGCTCGGCAGCATCTTGGATTGCTAGCAGCTGATCTGCAGACATGCAAGCCAGCTACTTAGTCAGGCATACTTGTACGGGCACACTTTGAGCGTTATGTGCAGTGAAGCATACGCATGAACCTGCTCAGGGACATGTGGACACGACTAGCATGCTGTGTGATCAGGCATGCACATTCCTACGCCATGACATTGGCTGCTAGTAGCGTGTCAGTTCTTCATATCGGCAAGGCAGCAGCACAGCCAAGCACAACATGCATGACTGCCTTGCACACTGTCTGACTGAAGGGCCTTGACCAATGTTGCAGGGCAGCAGGACACTCCTAGCAGCTTATCAAACTTTCAGCCGATAAACAAGCAAGCCAGCCAAACAGGCACATATGTATGCCCACAAGATTGGTGTCGTTTGAAGTCAATGTATGCACAGTCATGCTCAAGGATGAGAGCACAACACCAGGATGCTGCTTCATCAGCCTTGCACACTTCAACATCTATACATTGTACATGTTCAATCCTTCTCCACATCAGCAAGGCAGCAGCACTGAAAAGCGCATCAACACACCAGCAGCATGATGTACAATGAGACAGAGTCATTGATGGCAGCAAGGCATCAAGCTTGCTCACACAGCATACCAATCACAGCCTTGTGCAAGTGTAAACATCGCATGCTAGTGAGCACACCACCACAACCACCCTATGCAGATCGGAGACACAAATTGGTAGGCACCAATGTTTCTTGTTGTCACATTTTTGCATATGTAAGTCAGCAATACAGCCAGGCATACATATCCCAGCATACAACACATCAAAGACACAATGCGATCAACATTCCTGCCAGGCAGTTTGCCACAGTTTCCCGACGATAGGAGAAATGAGTTGTTCTTGGGGACGTGTAGCACTTGATATGCTGTCAATGTCATGCCGGAGGTGATGCCACTGCTGTGCCCGTCTCCACTTTGGTGCTGTTATAGCTTGTACCAGGAAACAAATTGACCAGTGCTCATGCCTTTCCTATTTGGATTCAAAGGGGGGGTCCCTTACATGCCACGCTCAATGAACAGCACCAAGGCTGTGCCTAAATCAGGTTGCAGGCATGTTGATGCATTTCTATAAAGATGCATGTCTGTCAAATGACTTCTAAACGTTGCTTAATGAATCTCGACCCCATCGAAGCAGTCGGGGGGTGGCGCAAACGCGGGTTTAACCTACGCAATTTCGAAGCTTTCGGAAAACTTCTCAAAACTTCACTTTTTTTCGTATTTTCTGGTTGTATCCCATTTCTTATGTGGTTTTGTAGTTGTAGCTGCATTCTGTTAAATTTAAAGAATATACAGTATAACAACCATGAACAGCGAAAACATACACAAACTAAAGAGAAATGCAGTGAAATGCAATGATGGACACCCCACTGCTTGTTGCGAGACTACCAAAACTACATAACTACAGCCAAAACGTCGTTGAAACTGGAAAACGCCAAAAAACAGCAAATAAAATAAAAGTTTGTCGGAATCGTTGTAGTTACGTAGTTTGGTAGTCACGACGAAGGACAGTCCTCTTCGTCGGTTGCTAACGGTTCTTGCACAATCATTTCAAGCATCTCTGATCATGTCATGCTTTGCTATTGGACGCCAAGTTGTGAAGCGGGCTGGGACCTCTTTGATCAAGAACTGAGAAGCGAATTCGCAAGTAAGCCTATTCTGTTGCAACGACGCCGGCACCCTGGCAACGGCAATTTGTAACAAAATGAGTGTCTGAGCTGGTTTTACTTTGCAGGATGCTAGCCAAATCGCTGTTATTCGCCACTCGCAGTCTGCGGATGTGCAGTTTTGGATCTGTGGGTGCAGATAAAGCAGGCAAGTGGCGAATCCAGCTACTTGGATGCTTGCTCATTTTGTTCGCGGGTCTTATGTTTGCCATCCCCGGGTCCTTTTGACTCCTCACCACAGCAGCCACGATCGGGGACCAGCTTCGGCCTCACGGTCGGCAGCCTTGTACTCTGCCAAGCTTGCTTGAGTCAAGGGATCAGATGGCTGCCAACATACTGGCAGCTGCAGGTTTGGAGCTCAACCATTGAAACAAGCATGTGAATGCAAAAGACTGGCTTGCCGTTATTGCCTCCACTGGCTGGGCAAAGCTCAATTGCGCCTAATGCTACTGAGCTTGAAAGGAGAGGAGCTACTTGGTAAGCTATTGGCCACAATGAAGACTACGCCGTTCATCAGCGCCATGCTGGACAATGACAGCATGGTATCAGCACAGGCAACCACGTTCATGGACAGCCTGCAGCAAGGAGCGTGTACTGATGGCGCAATACCTGCTGTGTGCTGACGGCTTGTGGCTATCTCATTGCAGCGTGACGTTTTTGTCCTTGGCAGTCAATACTGGACTCTCAGCTGCTACAGCTGTGCTGCTGGCCCAATCAGCATTCATGCCAGCACAGATGCCACAAAGCCTGTCGAACCTCTGCTCAAGCAAGCATGGACACAACTTGGCTTCCACTATGGCATTGGCTGCCTGCCCCTTCCAGACTGTCTCAAGTCAAGAGACACCAAGATCTTTCTCCTGACAGGAGCAGGCAAGCTCATCAGCACATCTTGTACCCCAAATGCTCGTAGCACACAGACTGTCTCAAGTCAAGAGACACCAAGATCTTTCTCCCGACAGGAGCAGGCAAGCTCATCAGCACATCTTGTATCCCAAATGCTCGTAGCACAAAGATGGAGACAGCAGCTGCCAAGCTGGACGGCCTGCAGTTTGGGATTGTGACACTAGCAGGTGATACTTGCTGTACAGATGATGCTTCTGCATGAGTAACCTTGCTGCTTCATGAGTGCTGACCTTGTACATGAGTATGGATGTTTGCATGGACTATTGTACAAGCCTTGCATTGCCAAGCTCGCAATCACTTGCCCATGATCTTGCATGCATTAAGAGCTTTGGTGCCTCTGACGAGTGCTGATCTTTCATATATGCATGGACTTCTGCATGTACTGTTATACAAGCCTTGCATTGCCAAGCTTGCAGTTGCTCGCCCATGGTGTTGCAAGCACTGACAGCTTTGCATTTGTTACGACACAGTAATGCCCTGTTGCAGGTGCCAGAGTCAAGAAAGTTGTTGCAGACAAGTTTGGCAACAAGACAGGTAATGCTCACCCAAGTAGTGGCTGTCAAGCATTTGATTGCATGTCCGCTACCTAGTCACAAACAAGGTCTCATGCATAAGGTGTAGTTAATCCTGCTCTGTTGCAGTTTGCGCAGTGTTGTTTGCGAACTAGTGTAGAGAGTGCAATCGACATAAAGCACCGTGTCACACAACTTTGTGGTCCCAGTCTGCTTGATGCTTTGCAGACTGTG
>JAABUK010011175.1_pt1 | contig 11765 bp, 12 predicted proteins | sample 5559141 | NCBI WGS metagenome assembly JAABUK01 (sample SAMN10711869, study PRJNA513367) | rock metagenome | isolation source: Antarctica rocks | place: Antarctica: Victoria Land, Pudding Butte nord | collected 2016-01-03 | reverse complement strand
GGGTGAAAGAGGCATTGGTCAACGGGAAACTCAAAAGGGAACTCGAGAGCGAGTCAGGAAGCAGCGCGCCTGCAACGGGTACGTCGACACCTGCGGGATCGCAGCTTGTGATCGAGGACGAGGAGGGGCCTGCGACGAAGAAGGTCAAGCTTGAGGCGAACGGAGTTGGGGCTGCTGCGACGGTGGGAACAGTGGCGGAGAAGGATTCAGATGAGGACGAGGCGGAGTTTGAGGATGCGTTGTGAGCATGGACGGTTGGGTGTATACCCCGGCATACTAGGTAGGTAGGATGAAGTGGTTACTTCGAGTGGCTATTAGGATACCCGTTGAATGCTCTTCTACTTCCCTTGCGCAGTGGAAACCCATATTGCGGTTTCCGACAATGTCCTCGTGAATGGCCATCTAGATACCCGTTTCACACATTATACACAACACCTTGTCCCACCCCCTTTTGCGCTTCGAGCTCCGACCCATGCTGCTATCAACGTTTGGAAATCAACTCCAGAGTGGAGGTGCGAAAAGACACTGGACGGGTGGAGCTATATAGATTATGTATTATTAATATCTCCCTTCTAGATGGGCTTTTCTGCGTTATGAGCAAACAATCGAAGATTATTGACCCAGGTATCCACAATGCAAAGAATCCACCGCTTCTATACCAGGGGTTTTGCGAACGCCGCGCTTCGTATGATCAGAGAACAGGAGGACGGATATAGATGACTGGGGAAGATTGTATACCGTGGACCAAATGGAAAACATGAACATCGCTATTACCTGAAACACCACCCCCATCCAAGTCCTCACCTTCTCCCCCGCCTCAAAGAGCGCCAAAAACCCAAAGCAGCGCACCGAAAACGATACCGATACTCGACCCTTGCGCCTCAACCCTATTCCCCGCCGCCTTCTTTGTCGTCTTCGCGGTACTGCTCGAACTCGCCGCACTACTCGTACTGCTCGGCGAACTCCCAATATCGCTAACCCCAAAACTGCTCGCCCCCGGCGTCGGGTCCGAAGTGCTAAATGAACTGACCGAGCTTGGTAAATCCTCGGTATACGGCACCACGTTCCCGCTCAGCGTGCTGCCTGGTAGCACGGCCGGCTGGGTGGGCAGGGAGGGCTGAGGTTGGGCTTTGGTGGCATTGTAGTCGAGGATGTTGTCAAGGACGTGGAGGACGCCGTTGGAGAGGAGGATATCCTGCTGTAGGACGCGGGCGGAGTTGACAAAGAGCGAGTTGGAGGCGAAGGTGACGGTGAGTTTGCCGCCCTGGCGGGTTTGCAGCTGGGTGCCGTTGATGAGGTTGGAGGTGTAGCCGACGGGGTGGCTGCCGTTGACGATGTGGTAGTTGAGGACGTTTGCGAGCTCGGCGGTGGACATGGTGGAGAGGGAGGAGCCGAGGGCGTGGAAGGCGTCGTTGTTGGGGGCGAAGATGGTAAGGTCAGAGGCGGTGTTGAGGGAGTCAGAGAGGGAGGCGTTGGTGATGGCGCCGCCGAAGGCGGTGAGGTTGAATTGGGGGGCTGTGTTGATGATGTTTAGGGGGGGTTGGAGGAAAGTGTCGATTACGTGGACGATGCCGCCGCTGAATTTAAGGTCCTAAAACAGCAACATTAGATTGACTAGAGTGGGGAGGTCTGCTTTCCCGGCGCTTGAGGGCTTACAGGAGTGACCAAGGTTGATCTCGAACCTAGCCCGCTGGTAAAGACATTGACGTTGCCCGCTTGCTGGACGCCTCCAACGACTTGCCCGCCCGTAACGTTGGTGTACGTGGAGTTCTCGAGCCACGACGATTCGAAGAGAAAGCTACCATTGAACGAGCTAGCAGGATGTAGGCCCGGAAGCACGTGGTATTGCAAGACCGATCGTATCACACCGCTGTCGTTGGCTGTAAACGCAGGGCCGAGAGTCGAGTAGGGGATCTTTTGGAAGGCATCGTTTGAAGGACAGAGGACGGTGATGTCGTGTTGGAAGGAGAGGTTCGCATAGAGGTCTCGATACGAAGTCAGGAGAGTGGTATATTCGGTCAAGTTACTGTTGCCGTTCAACAACCCCGTGAGATCCTGTGTTTTTTGCTGGGCCAGAACAGTGACCGCCGAGGACGCGACAAGGGTAGCGAGTGTGAAGCGCATACTGAGACTGAGAGCTGTAGATACAAACGAGAGGACAGAGAAGTCAAGCGGACTCCTTCAGATGGAACAACTGCATACAATCGACAGAGTCGAGTCGAGTCGAGTCGAGTAGAGTAGAGTAGAGCAGCGAATGAGCGAGAAGAAGAGGAGATGGAAAAGGTAAAGGTAAAGGTAAAACTAGGATGGGTAAAGCCAGCAGAAAAGAGTTATCGTGGAGTCCAATTCGGGAATCCCCGATCTGGCCCCAGTTCCTGCACGACAACACACCGTAGGGCTAAATTAGGATGCACAGGGGGGCTTAATACTGTAGCTAGGCTAGAAAGGGACGCGACGCCTAAGGTACCTAGCCATATAGATCCTGTTGTTACTTGTAGCCCCTATACATAACTCAAGCGAACCCCCCCTACTAGAATTCAACATTAGCTGCTACAGTATCTACCTGTTTATCATGTGGAGGCCTTGAAGCATGCCCATTTAGTACTGCAGTCTGTGCGGAGGTAGTTTAGCGAAGTGCTTGTTTGTCTGTTCAACTATTTGCTTTCTTCTATAACAAGGCTGTACCTCTGTGCTCTCTACCGGCTACAGAACCATGCAACCACGGGCAGTATCCTAGTCGGCGAGGTCGATGGGTTGTCACTTGTCATCTAGGCTACATTCCTATATCAAAGTCTTGTGAAGTCTGTGACATAGTGGGTTATATTGTGATTACCTCAAGGTAGCGACAAGAAACAAAGGCGCATGACCGGCTCGGTGGTGTAGGTAAGTTAGGCTGGTTACCACTCGTCGAGCCCGGCCGGAGTTAGAGTGCTCTTTTGTTGGCTTCTTTTCGGTCGGAATGTAGCTTTTGGTTGTTTGGCATGGATATTATTTACCTATGCCTAGCTTGTAATGCACGTATAGATATCGACATGTTCTATGTTCTGTGATACATGCCACTCAACGCATCTAAATCAGTGCCTGCCCCCTGAACATGCCTTCTTTGACTTCCCTGACCACGTCTCTCCGGTCTGCTTTCCCCACAAGCACGATTCCCCTTCCTCGTCGACCCATCCGCCCCGTCCTGCCAAGCCTGTGAATGAAATCGATGGTCGAATGCGGCACATCGTAGAGAATAACGTGCCTGACCGCCACGGTATCAATACCTCGGGATCCGAGATCGGTAGTAACAAGTACTTTCACGTTGGGCAGATGGCGTCTTGGAGGAGGTGAAGGAGCCACGGAGCGAGTGGCAGGAACATAATTGGATTCCCCTGGCTGAGGTCGCTTTTGCTCGGTTGTAATGGACACGGTTTCTGATGCAGAAGATGTGAAAGAGCCCAGCGTTTCGGCCTTGCGCGCTTCCGGCGTATCTCGGTTCAGGGCAACAGCATCAATGCCTTTTGATATGAGATAGTCGGCCACTTCTTGCGTCTTCTCGCGCTCGTTGACAAATACCAGTATCCGCTTGACGTCCACTTGGTCTACCTCGGAGCCGCCAGTAGCATGGCTAATGACATTTTCAGCTGCTGCTTTACCAATGGACCAAATGGTGTCTGCGCAGGCCAGACTTTTGTTTCCCCGGTAAGGTTCCTTTTCCACATCGATTACGCCAAGTACAACACGCCGAGGGATTGCGTGGAGATTAGGCGTAACAAGCCGGCGCATATCTGGGAACCGTGTCCGAAGATACGAGTCGAGACTACGGGGAATCGTTGCCGAACAAAGGATAAGCTGACGTAAAGAAGGCGTTGATTTATCGATGATTATCGACGTCGAGGGAGCGAAGGAGCGGTCAAGTAGGGAGTCCGCCTCGTCGATAATGAGGTGTGAGACGCGGCTCAATATGTTAGGATCAGCTTCGGCAATACTCGACAGCAGATGAGGTGTGGAGATCACAACGTCGACGCCAGTAGGGGCGAAAAGACGGTTTCGGATTACACGACCAGTATATGCGGAAGAGATAAGGGCTGAGCGGAACTTGACCTTATGCGACAGGGCTTTTGCAACGTTGCCGACCTGTGTCACGAGTTCGGATGTGGGGACGAGAATTACCGCACGAGGGCGGCCACTTGTAGGATGAGGTTGATTCGATAAAGGCGGCGCCTCGATTTCTAGAGAATTGTTGTTCGTCCGCTTTTCCTCCTTTAAAGCTTTGGCATGGGCTTCTATGTCTGCATCGCTGACCTCTGCTCGTTTGATGGCATCCAGGACCGGTAGAAGATAGGCCAGTGTCTTCCCCGAGCCAGTTTCAGCGGCGAGTAAGATCTGCTCCATCCCCTCGCCCTTGGCTTTCCATGATCTCCTGCGGCTTCTCCCGTCGTCGCCCAGCAGCGCCGGGATGGATAGACGCTGGATTGGCGTTGGTCTTATATCCACCATACCGGATAGGGCTTGAGTAATTATTGACTCCTTGACGACTGGGAGAAGTGGAAAGTCCTCAAAGGTGTCAATGTCACTAATCTTTCCCTTAACAGCATTTCGATGCCCGTAAGATACCGCACTAAGCGCTCTTTGCATTTTGAGGGCTTTAAAGGTACCAGAACTCCCCCTTTCTCTTTTGTCATGTTGCGGTCTTTCTCTCCCTTCAGAAGACCTTTTGAGTTGAGCTTCTGAGCGGCTGCGTGGCGCTTGACGTATGTCTGCAGATCTTAAATTCATGGCACCAAAAGGACTATTTGTCCTACGTTTGACAGGTCGACCGCTGGGTGCAATCTTCTGTGGAGGGCGTGCAACTTTGGGCGAAAGCGCCATCCTCGACGGAGCGCGGCGCTGCAGTTGCGCCATGGACCTTGTGGGCTGCCATGACCGAAGATGATGAGCCTGTAACGTATTCGAAAAGCTCCGATGCTGGCAGAACAGACACAGCTGTTGTGAGGGTCGTGGCATCGAGACAGCTAGTATCGACATGGATTGAATATGTATCTCTCAGAAAATTTGACAAGGGTACCTGGAGCTTGGACCGTCCGCCCTGATATCTTAGCGCGTCGTCGTTGCCATGTCAACTGTTAGCTTGTTTTGATCTCGCGCCATGTACAGCAGCTCCAAGCAACCAGCTTGTCCCGCGGTCTGCAACATCGAGGCCAGGCCAACACAACTTTGCATACGTACACTCGCATATCACATTAGCTGGTCGCTGTGATTTGATGGTGGTTGTATACATCGGTGTTGAATCAATAACTAAGAGGCTTCGGGCTTGATATCCAAGTCATTCGTTGGTCAGCGCCGTTGTTTATCCTTCGACATCAATCTGGTACCAGCTACGAATAGAAGCGAATTAAGTGGCGCGCAGGTATCTGACTGCTGCGCATGGTGATCTGTCGTCATGTCTCAACCAGTACGTTTTGTCTGCTGACCACTTGAATCCTCAGTGGGGTTCTTCAGGCACAACAAAGAAAATTGATTCGTGAGGAATAGATCCAACCACTTCGCATACAGAAGAATACGCCCTCATCTTCACCAACGAAAATGACAGGTCCCCCAATGCAGCGGCCGCTTTCTGAGCTCAGCCTAATGTCGCAGAGAAGGAATTCTCCAAGCTATAATCAAAGCACAAAGGTACTATTATACCATTAATAGCAAGACCCTAGGACTGACAGCGACCAAGATATCGGCTTTGAGCGGAGATTCATCGCCCTTTGACCCGTCACCTTTCGCGTCAAACTCTCCACGACTGTACTGGCAAAGTCGGGATACTGGGTCTCCAACGCGATTGAACTCAGAAAATAGGGCACCTGTAGACCAGCGCGACGGCTCTCCATCTCCTGCCAAGCGTTCCTCGATCGAAAATCTAAAACGCGCCTCGAGAGTGAAGAACAGCAACATGTTCGCGCGAGAACACAAGCAAGAGTACGACCCTACCTCGAGCCCAATGATTGAGAGACCTTTAGCATCAGGTAGGCCTCTTAGCGTACAGGTCCAGGGCAACTCCTACGGTGGTAGAGGCCTAGAGGGTTCCCGTAAAGAAGTCTTGCCGAACGGCAGCAAATTTCCGGTCTACAGCCCGCCCAAAATTCCTGTCAAAATGGACGCTTTGCCAGAGCTTTCTCAATTGCCAAGCAAGACTCTGGTCTCGCCTACGAAGTCCTCCATGTCTAGCAAAAGCCGATATGCGCAGAGCCAAGCTTTTGATTCAGAAAACGGCAGTTGGTCAGATGATGAAGAGGAGTCTTTCGCTGAGCGTGAACTACCACCTGGCAAATCCCTACACCGTCATGCCAAGAGCGTGACTTTCGATGCTGCGCCACCACAAGTCAACGAGTATGAGATGACTACTCCAGATCCTTCATCAGTCGCCTCGGGCTCCCGGGAGGGGAGCTATGATTCTGTGGACAATGAGGAAGAGGAGAGTTTTGATCGGGGCTCTTCCATTGATCGTGAAGATAGCTTTGATGCGTCGCTCGAAGACACTGATAAAACTCCAGTGGTATTGCCTGAGGACTGGCGATTCATGAGCCCAGCAACAGCGAACGACGATTTGGCTGCACATGTCGAGAACCCGTTTGACCGTGAGCATAGTAGTCCAGCTCCCACTGCAAGACCGTCTTCAGCGGTAGATGCCCGTGCGTCGCCTGTTAGAACTGACTCGGCCAATTCGAATGGGGAACGTCGTCCGCTGCCACCACTTCCGGGGCTAAATATGCCAATCTTTTCTCGGCCTCGGTCTGAGTCGAACGGGAGTCTTTCAGCCACTGCGGAACGTGTAAGTAGTGCCCAGCGCATACTCCCATCACCTCCTCAACCAGCATCTATCTCCAAGTCCGAAATCCAAGGGATGGGAGGATGCTCTATGTCACTCGAGGATCGCTTACGGTTGATGATGGCTCAGGACGAAGAGAAGGCCAAGAGTCCTGCTGAGGAGCAACGAGAGAGACGCCTCAGACGCGCTCAGAGTAAGAGTCCAGACCATGAGTATGACAATAGGGAAATTGGTGTTCAGATCCACGAGGATGAAGTAGATCACGACGATCTAGCAGATCTTGGGGATTATGAGCGCCCTCCAAGAATTTCAAGAGAATCCATTCTGCGCAAGGTTAAGACTCAACGGGAGCACATGAATGACGAAGAGTTCCGGTTCTCATCTCCAGCCCCAAGTGAAAGCCCTAGCAGACGTCAGCTCAGTGAGATTGATCCGGATACTCCACTCCCATCGTTGGAAACCGAATCATGCATGGACTATGGACCACCGAGCCCCGTGATCAAAAAGGAAAACGATGGTGAAGAGAGTGAGGTTGATGTTTATTCAATACCTGATCTTTACAGTCAGCATCTGGAGGCTGAGTCCTATATGGATGCCATCGAAGGCCGTGAAGCGCTCGAGGAGCGTTTAGGTCAAGTCGCGAGCCAGGCAGAGGATGATAACGAAAGCCATTACTCCAATGATTCAACGATTGAGGATCAACACAAGCTTCAACCAAGTGCTATGACCGGAGAAGAAGGTCTTCCTACTCCTCGAGCGTCGAGTCCCAGCCAAACGGAAAAAGTATTAGAGCGAAAGAGCAGCCACCGAATGTCACTTCCGCAATTTGCATCGATGCTAGGAGAGCATGACTTGAGCTTTGGCATGGAATCTTTTTTGACTCCTACGCCACCCTTGAACGAGGAGCCAGTCAAAGCTTCACCACCTCGTGAGCCCTGGGAAGCCTCTACGCCTCCTAATTCACTGAAGACTAAATCGAGTCTCGACCGCCCTGTCACACCTGAATTACAGCTTGAACCACCAAGTTTCCCAGGCCAGTTCAATGATGAAGCAGAGGAACCACGAACTCCCGATTCTGTGATTCGACATCCTATTTCCGAGTCACCTCCCCCAGACTCCCCAAGCGTCCCAGAGCCAATAGCAACTATAAAAGCTCCTGGTGGTAAACTGAAGACTCGACCTTCTATCACACCCGCGGATATTCGCGCGATGGCAGAGACAAGGCGTCAAGTTAGTGGCGAGACCCCTTCAGTGCCGTCCATTCCTGTACGGCACCAAAATCGCCCATCCGTCGTCATGGAATCATCAATGGTTGATTATTCGGATGATACAACTCGAGACTCAGGCAGCGAGGCGAACCCAGAACAAATCTCTGCTGAAAATAATATTTTCAAACAGCCTAAGCGCAAGAGCAGCTTGGTACAGCTCGATATTCCTGTCGATGGAGGTGATGGCCTAGGGTTCGGTTTGGACAAAGAATTCGATCGTGTCATTGAGGCCCAAAAGGTGGCGTTCACATTTCCTTCGTCTGATGCGGGTGCCCAGCCCAGATCCCCTGGTTACGCAGAGTACATTGGAGGACAAGGGTTTAAGCCCATTCCTGAATATCGTGCTGACAATCACATCCGTACACAGAAGGGTTACCTTATGAGGCAGAACACCAAGGTAGTCATTGCAAGCAGTGCCTCGCACGAGTCTGCCTCTGATACGAATGATGCTCAAGAGCCATCCGTGAGGGGCACACGTTCTGCAGGGAGCTCTCCCAGAAAGGCAAGCCACACCCAAACCTGGACAACAGAGCCATGGAACGGTAAGATTAGACGTAAGAGCATTCGACAATCAGGAGGTAGTCCTCAGAAAAAGCCATCGTCGGGGCCTGCGCCTCCATTACCCGGTCAACAGAGCAATGTCGTAAGCGGTTTGGGGAGCGTCAACGAGGATGAGACGATGCTTAATTCCGAGGAAGGAGAAGATGGTGCCGAGAGAGGGAGACTGTTTGTAAAGGTCGTTCGGGTGAAAGACCTGAACTTGCCTCTGCCGAGAGGTTGGTTCATTCCTCCCATTGACCTTGGTCCTGTAGCTAACATGCTTTAGGCGAGCGTTCATACTTCGCACTGACGCTGGACAACGGCTTGCACTGCGTGACTACTGCGTGGTTGGAGCTTGGCAAAACTGCCCCTATCGGGCAAGAGTTTGAGCTTGTTGTGCTCAATGATCTAGAATTCCAGCTTACCTTGAAAACAAAATTAGAGGAACCCAAAATCAAGCCTATCATCGAATCCCCTACGAAGATCACCAGAACGCCAAAGCCCTCGACATTCAGCCGCGTTTTCGCCTCACCTCGAAAGCGAAAGGAGCTTGAAATGAAGCAGCAAGAGGAGGCCCAGCAAGCTGACCACCAGAAACAGCAGGATGCTCAGGCCAGCAGACGTGCAGCTCAACCTACTGCGTGGGACTTATTGAATGGGCTAGTTGCTAAGGACGGTAGCTTTGCACGATCTTACGTTTGCCTCAAGGATCATGAATCGAGCGCGTACGGTAGACCGTATACGGTGGACGTGCCTTGTTTCAATGAATGGGCCACGGAAGAGGTGCAATCCGTCAAGAGCAAGCGTAGCGGAGTCGGTGGGGGGGTTCAGCGAAAGGCGCCATATCGGATAGGGAAGTTGGAGCTGCAGCTACTGTTTGTCCCCAAGCCGAAAGGCGGAAAGGATGAGGATATGCCAAAGAGCATGAACGCTTGTATCCGTGAATTAAAGGAAGCCGAGCTCACCGCTTCCAAGTCATGGGAGGGTGTTCTGAGCCAGCAAGGTGGAGACTGCCCCGTAAGTATTATCCCTGTCTTGATCAGAGCGCCGCTAACTATATTGCAGTATTGGCGTCGTCGGTTCTTCAGATTAGACGGTCCTAAGCTTACAGCATATCATGAGTCAACACGCCAACCAAGGGCAACGATTAATCTCGCCAAAGCCAGCAAACTCATTGATGACAAGTCTTCGCTGATGCGGAAGGAGACGTCGAGCAAGAGCGGTGGTCGAAGAAAATCAGCTTTCGCCGAAGAAGAAGAAGGCTATATGTTTGTTGAAGAAGGCTTCCGCGTTCGCTTTGGCAATGGGGAAACCATCGATTTCTACGCGGACAGCGCTGCAGAGAAAGATGGGTGGATGAAGGTGCTTGCGGACGTTGTGGGTAAGGACACGGGCAAGGTCAAGGGTTGGACAGACCTTGTGCTATCAAAACAACGGACACCGACCTCGAGAACAGCACAGGCAGAGCAAGTGCAAGCGAAAGCACCGCCAACCCGATCAGCGCCGCCAACTCCAGCAAAACAGCACTCACCATCGAAACGTCACTCAAACCAGGCATTTGCACCTGCACCTGTGCAGAAGGATTCGAGGCATCCAGCCGTAGCTCAACGGAGGGCTGAAGGGTCAAAGGCAAGGTCCATGGTTTTCTAGATCAGCGATAGTGCCTGCTACGGCATGTCCATCTTTTTGAGATCGTTCTGTAATGGGGGAACGCGTTGCAATCTTCCAGAATTTTTTAGAGCGCCACAGGCTGCAGAGCACCATTACTGCTGGGCGGTTCCTATTCATGCTATTACTTTCATTGTGTGTACAAAAACGAGGCGTTAGAAGATTACATATTGCAGGACAGTCAATGGCTGTTAAGCTTCTCTGTTCATGATTCATTTTCAAATACCTAGGCATTCAAATCATCTCCTTTTCCTAAGACATCACAGGATTGACTTGGGACAGATCAGCTACGAAGAGTGCGTAGATGAAAGCCACAACAGGCGAATGAATAGGAAACGTCTCATTCTGTGTGGGCGTTAATGTCTAGAATTGGATGAGTCCTCCAAGTGAATTCCAGTAAATGATAAATATGACTTCCGAATCAACATCCACCAGTCACTTACATACGAAAGAGACCGGGGAATGTCAAGAAGAGGTGAGGCGTGGATTGCGGTAACCCTAAGTATCGACGAGGGACGCTAGTAAACTGGTAAAGCTGACAACAGCGGAACCAGCCTCAAGAGTAGGACATGAAATTGTGGTCGAATATTCAACAAAGTGGCGCCTTTTAGAACGCTTTGTGAGCGAATCGTATATAAAATTGTTTGATCTCAGCAGGCAGGACTATGAAAAGTATCAGCTGAGGAGGCAGAAAAACAGCTATGGCTGCAACAAGCCAATCGCTAAATGCGGTGCTGAAACGCACAACCATTGAAGACCATGGGGAAGTTTTGGAATTGTGCAATGCAAGTCTGAGGAAGTCGAAGGGTGACATAGAGATACAGCATGCAAAATTTGTTGCATTGTTGAAGTTGGATCGGTATGAGGATGCACTTCGCGTTTTGGAAGCGGGTGGTGACGGGCTGAAGCAAAAGGCACACTTCGGATGGGCATACGCGTTATACAAGGTCGGCGACTATGGTCAAGCAACAGCCATTGCTAACGGTATTGCTGACGAGCGAGGAGCGAGACATGTCGAAGCTCAAGCGGTGTGTGGCCTTGTCATAGAGAAATAACAACGTATATTGTACTGATGGGAATGTCAGTCTTACCGTCTGGGAGACTTTGTGAAGGCCTCGAGCCTTTACGAAGACCTTGCTGGGACCCAAGCTGTCATCGAGAACGAGGAGAATGACCTGCGCATCAATAGTGGAGCTACAGATGCGCAATTAGAGTGGAAGAGGCAGGGAGATCTCGTGCTGAGAAAGAAACCTGGAAGGGAAGATTTGGAGGCCTTCGAGACGGCTTATAATGCCGCTTGTGGGTCGGTTGCACGAGGAGAACTGGGCCAGGGCGAAGTCCTTCTGAAAAGAGCTAAAGGTGGGTGCTTCCGCCGTAAGATCATACACGTAGCTTATCCTATGTCGGCAGATCTATGCAGTTCTCTAGATGAGCTATCAGACCAGGAGAAAGACGCCGAGCTACTGCCGATTGGTGTTCAACAATTATAC
>JAABUK010011174.1_pt1 | contig 11768 bp, 7 predicted proteins | sample 5559141 | NCBI WGS metagenome assembly JAABUK01 (sample SAMN10711869, study PRJNA513367) | rock metagenome | isolation source: Antarctica rocks | place: Antarctica: Victoria Land, Pudding Butte nord | collected 2016-01-03 | reverse complement strand
AGGAGCCAGCCGCGTTCACGCGCGTGGTCTCGATCCCCCTGGAGCAGTCTGGCGGCAGCCATAAACCGATCGCTCGCCATGAGCCAGGCATCGGCATGTCGCGCCCGTATCCCCGCCCGCACCAGCCACGCGAAGGTGCGTTCATCGCCCGCACGCCCGAAGTGGTAGGCCACCGCATCGGGATCGGGGTGGGACGCGGCGAGCAGCGCTTCGGCGACCCGACGATGGAAGGCATGGCGGCGTATCGCGCCGATCCCCTCGTAGAGGGCTTCGCGGATGAGCGCGTGTGTGAAGCGCACCGTCGCGACACCTGTCCCCTCGGCCAGGATACCAACCTCGATCGCCCGCTCCGCCACGTCGAGCAGCCGTTCATCGTCTGCACCTGTCACCGCCGCCCACAGCCCGAACGGCACCTCCTGCCCGATCGCCGCAGCGACGGTCAAGATTTTGCGCGCCTCGTCGCCGAGACGGACCACCCGCCCTTCGATGACCTGCCGCAATAGCGGCGGCACCTGGGCCGTGGTCAGGTCATCGACGGTCCAGGTGTCACCCGTACGTTGCAGAGAGCCCTCCTCCTCCAGCGTGCGGAGGAGTTCGCCGGTATAGAGCGGGTTGCCCTCCGCATGGGTGCCGAGGTAGGTCAAAAGGCGGTGTGCATCATCATCGGCGAGCGCGTAGCGACCACCGAGGAGCGTGCGCACAGCGGTGTCGGCAAGTGGACGCAGATCGAGACGGAGCGGGTCCGCCTCATGGGTGAGTAACGGCAAGCGATTGTAGAGGGGATGGTGCCGATTCACCTCATCGGCACGATAGGCGGCGAGCAGCAGGATCGGCAGGGTTGCCAGCCGCCGCGCTACGAAGCGTAGCAATTCGAGCGAAGCAGGGTCAGCCCAATGCAGGTCATCGAGGAACACGGCAAGGGGCTGACTACCGGCAAGTGCCACCAGGGCCGTCTGGGCCTTCTCCGCGAGAATCGTCCTGTTCACCGCCGCGCCGGTGCCGAGCGGGGCGGGAAGTTCGCAATGGTCGAGCGCAACAGGGCAGTGCGTGAAAATCTCGATCCAGGGGCCGTAGGGCGGCGTCTCGCTCAGGTCGTAAGCCCGCCCTACCAGCACCAAGGCACCTCGCCCGGCGGCCTCGGCCAGCGCCATCTCGGCCAGGGCGGTCTTGCCGATCCCGGCAGCACCACTGAGCAGGACGAGTCGACCCTGCCCGGCGAGGGCGGCGTCCAGTGCCCCGCGCAGCGCGACCAGTTCGCGTTCGCGACCGACGAGGGCCGACGTGGCCACTTCCGAGCCAAACGACGTACTCATTGACCCGCACCTCCTGCGTGGTCGCGGACGATGCGTGGGGGCGGCCTCTACGATATAGCCCGCAGAGTATAGCATGACATAGGGCTATCTGTATGACAACTGGCGGTTAGGTGAGTTATCCACGTATCGAGAAGTGCATTCTTAAGTGTCAGAAATGTCCAATTCTGGCACTGTCATCGTGCTGGTCACAAGGTGTATGCGTAAGCAGTACGGGCGCGAGGAGTGGGAGCGAATCGCGGCGTCTCTCTCGGGTGGTGCCGTTATCCGCGCCTCGCGTAACGCCCCTCGATGGGCTCGCATCGACCCGGTGAATGCACATCGACGTGATCGGTGGTGCGCCGGTCATCTCCCCGCGTCGTCATCCAGCGTGCGTCGCTGGCCTCGTGGCCCGGAAGGCCGCCTGTCGTCGCTGCTCCTCGCCGGGGGCGCGCTATGCCGCGTTCGCCGTCGAGCACGGTGGCGACGCCGTCCTCGACCACGACGGTGACGGCCTTGCCCGCGTGCTCGCGGCCGACGGCGCACTGGAAGCCGCCGAGCTTGACGTAACCGCGCCCGTTGAGGCGGCGGGCGCGGACCTGGCGGCCGAGCGTCGGGGCGACGTGGACGTGCTTCGCCGGCAGGAGCGGGAGGTGCAATTGGCGCGCGTGACCGGTACTGGCGGTGCATCCCGCTGCGGGTACTACGAATCGGCTTCGGGCCTAGGGATCTTGAGCCATACCCGGTACCACTACCGGTGATTGGCGGGGTGGTCGCCGCCTGCAACGCGCCGCGCCACGCGTCGGCATGGCAGATGGCGGGTGCTAGGGGTGGTGTTCAGCGCGCAGTGTGTCAGGGACAGGCGGTCCGGGAATTTGTGAGCACCGCGCTTCCGCGAGGCATGAGGCATATTGCCGGGAAAACGATGAGATAACCTCAACGGTGTCAGGGACACGCGGTCCCGGCATCTGGACACAACCGTGTCTCCTCCGGGTGTGTCGCCGGAATACCAGTTAGATAACACCGGCCCCCGGCGCGGCTTGTACCACGCGGGCAACTGCCGCCACACCTCGTCCACCACCACCTCGCCCCACAGGCAGCAGTCGTCGCAGTCCGCTAGCCTCGCCCCGCTCTCCCGCTCGGCTAGCGGTCGTCCCTCAGCAAGACCACCGCTAGCCGCCGGGAGGGCCTCCCGTCAAGTCGCCAAACTAGCACAAGGGCCATAAGTAAACGTGTCCCCACTCCGGCCGAGATCGCCGCCCGGCGCAACTGACCCGTCGCCGCTAGCCGGGTCGTTCTCGCCTTTTACGCAGGTTTTCGTCACCTTTCGCGATCTTTTCCCGAGTTTGCCCGGACAGCTCCCGGCGGACTGGCCGGCCGGGGATGCCGACGAATCAGTGACCGCCCGCCCCGTGGCACCGGTCGCTGTTCGCCACCGCACCGGGCGACGGTGCAGTCAGGAGGGATGCGAAGCACGCCAGAGCAGTGTTGATCACCGCGCGGATAGCGTTCTCGCCAGCTCTGTCGTCCCGTGCGGTGTGTGGTACGCTACTATGCTGGACGGTGGCGGCATGGTGCAGGGCCGACGATCCGCACCTGCGCCAGGATCCGTGCCCAGCCGAGGAGCGGCGTATGCGCATCATCCATGGGACCTGGATCCCCGAGGACACGGGCGAGTTCGTCCAGCGGGGTGCCTTCTACCTCTGGGTGGAGACCGACACCCCGCCGGGCACGCCGCGCCGCCGCGCCGACTCCGACCACCCCCGGCACCTGGCGCACACGGCCCTCGCCACCTTTCTCACCGAGACGCTGGGGCTCCGGGAGACCGCGCCGGGCGCACTTGCCCGGGCGCTGTTCAGGAAGTACTTCCTGCTCCCGACCGCCGCGGGCAAGCCGTTACCCTCCTTCGAGCTGGCGCCCTACGTGGAGGAGGAGGTGCCCCTGGAGTACGACCTGGTCCCCTGGCCGGTCTGGTGCTACCGGGTGCCGCACGTCATCACGGCCCTGAACGACATCCAGTTCATCGCCCGCCGTGCGGCCGAGGATTTCCAATTGGGGATGGACTTTCTGTTCTGGCAGCACCACGCGCAAGCCCTCAAGGCCATCATCGCCAAAGACCAGTACCTCCCCTCCTTGCGCTATCGCGCGCTCTCGCCCAGCGGGGGTAAGCGGGCGAAGCAGCAGCCCGCTTTCGAACTCTATCCGGGGTGGGAGTTCCTCTCCGCCACCTATGAAGCCGCCATCCAGCGCCACATCGTTGCCATGCCGGTCGTTTGCACGGCCGGGGCAAACAGCCCGGACGATGCCGCCTTGTTCGCTGCGGAGCCGCTGCTCCGCCACTTCGCGGAGTGCTTGCTGCACGACATCGTGGGCGGGACACCCTTCACGGCGAAGTTCGACCAGCAGATCGCGGGCTCGCTCCTGGACGGTTGCGTCTACCCCTACCGGCCGGCCCCGCCGCAGGCCCACGCCGACACCCTGGCGGACTATAAGCACTGGCTGACCTGGCGGGCACGCCTGGCGGGCGCGTACACCGACGCCGGCTTCACGCTCTGCTTCCGGCTGGAGGAAGCCCCGCCCACCGCTGTCGAATCCTGGCACCTGCACTTCCTCGTCGCCGCCCGGCACGACCCCTCGCTCAAGTTGAGCCTGGCCGACTACTGGCCGCTCGGCCCTGCGGCCCGCGCCGAGGCCGCGGGGCCCTTCGGCGCGGACTTCGAGAAGCAAATGTTGCTGGCGCTCGGCGCCGCCGCGCGCATCTATCCCACGGTCTGGGATGGGCTGGCGACCGACCGGCCGGCCCGGTGCCCCCTCACCCTGGACGCGGCCTTCGCGTTCTTGCGGGAGGGTGCCTGGGTCCTCGAAGACGCGGGCTACACCATCATCGTCCCGGCCTGGTGGACGCCCGAGGGGCGGCGGCGAGCCAGGCTTCGCCTCAAGACCACCGCGCGCCCGGCGAAGAGTGCCGCCACCATCGGCTCCGGCCACCTGCGCCTCGACACGCTGATCGCCTACCAGTATCAGCTCTCGATCGCCGGCCAGGTGGTCACGGAGGAGGAGTGGCAGCAGCTCGTAAACGCCAAGGCGCCCCTGGTCCAGTTTCGCGGGCAATGGATGGAGCTGGACCGCGACAAGATGCAGCAACTCCTCCAGTTCTGGCAGGCGCAGGGACACGAGACGCCCGCGATCACGCTGCTGGAGTTACTCAGGTTCGGGACCGAGGCGGCGGACGACCTGGAGTGGGACCACGACGAGGCCGTGGCGGGCATGCTCGCCCGGCTGCACGACAAGCGCGCCTTCGCCCCGATCGCGGATCCCCCGGCCCTGCGGGGGACGTTGCGCGACTACCAGAAGCGCGGGGTCGCCTGGCTGCAATACCTGGAGCAGCTGGGCCTGAACCCGTGCCTGGCGGACGACATGGGCCTGGGCAAGACGCTCCAGGTCATCGCCCGCCTCGTCACGGAGCGCGAGGAGGCCACCGGCAGGCCCCCGACGCTGATCATCGCCCCGACCTCGGTGCTGGGCAACTGGCGCAAGGAGATCGAGCGCTTCGCGCCGCAACTCCGCACGCTGGTCCACCAGGGGAGTGCGCGCAGCAAGGACGAGCGGGGCTTCGCGGCGGCCTGCCAGGCACACGACGTCGTCCTGACCTCCTTCGCGCTGGCGCGCCTGGACGAGAAACTCCTGCGGAGCCTGACCTGGCACCGCGTGGTGGTCGACGAGGCCCAGAACATCAAGAACCCGCGGGCCGCCCAGACCCGCGCGATCCTGAAGCTGGCGGCGCCCCATCGCCTCGCCCTGACCGGCACGCCCATCGAGAACCGCCTGCGGGACCTCTGGGCGATCTTCAACTTCCTCAACCCGGGCTATCTGGGCACGGAGGCCCAGTTCCGCAAAACCTTCGAGGTGCCCATCAACAAGGGGCATGACCCGACCCGGGCGGTGGCCTTAAAGCGACTGGCGGAGCCCTTCATCCTGCGCCGGGTGAAGACCGACAAGCGGATCATCGACGATCTGCCGGACAAGATCGAGCAGAAGCTGTATTGCACGCTCACGCCCGAGCAGGCGTCCCTCTACGAGGCCGTCGTCAAGGACGTCGCCGGGCAGCTGGAGGAGGCCGAGGGCATCCAGCGGCGGGGTCTGATCCTGTCCACGCTCCTGCGGCTCAAGCAGATCTGCAACCACCCGGCGCAGTTCCTGCAGGATGGCAGCCCCTTCACGCCCGAGCGCTCCCACAAGCTCCAGCGGGTCGCGGAGATGGCGGAAGAGCTGATCGACAGCGGCGAGAGCGCGCTCATCTTCACCCAGTTTACCGAGATCGGCGCGGGGCTGGAGCGGTATCTCGCCCACACGCGGCACTACCGGACTTACTACCTGCACGGCGGGACCGGCGCGGCCAGGCGGGACCGGATGATCGCCGACTTCCAGGACCCCGAGACCGCGCCGGCGCTCTTCATTCTCTCGCTGCGGGCGGGCGGCGTGGGCCTGAACCTGACCAAGGCTAACCATGTCTTCCACTTCGATCGCTGGTGGAACCCGGCGGTCGAGGATCAGGCCACGGACCGCGCCTTCCGCATTGGCCAGCGCAGGAACGTCTTCGTCCACAAGTTCGTAGCCCTGGGCACCATGGAAGAGCGGATCGACGCGCTGATCGAGGACAAGCAACGGCTCTCCTCCCTGGTCGTGGGGACCGACGAGGCCTGGCTGACGGAACTCGACACTGATACCTTCAAGGACCTGATCACGCTGCGACGCAGCGCCGTGCTGGAGTGAGGGCGATGGCGCAGTTCGGCCGCACCTGGTGGGGGCAGCGCTTCATCGCCGCCCTGGAACAGTTCACCGACCCGGCCCGGCTGGGCCGCGGGCGGTCCTACGCGAGCGGCGGGCGCATCCTCGATCACGCCGTGGCGAACGGCACAGTCAAGGCCAGGGTGCGCGGCTCGCTCAACCCGTACTACGGCGTTTACAAGGAACCGATCTACCAGACCACCGTCACCATCGCGCCGATCGCAGCGGCCAATTGGACAAGGGTCATCCAACGGATCGCGTCGCGGGCGGATCTGGTCACCAAGCTGTTGCAGCAGGAGATGCCCGACGCCATCGAGGCGGTCTTCGCCACAGCCGGCCTGCACCTCCTGCCCCGCAGCCAGCGCGATTTCGCGACCACCTGCTCGTGTCCGGACGACGCCAACCCATGCAAACACATCGCCGGGGTCTGCTACCTCCTCGCGGCGGACCTGGACCGCGATCCCTTCCTGCTCTTCGCGTTGCGGGGGCTGTCCCGCGACGACCTGCACGCCGAGCTGACGCGATCACCCCTGGGGCAGATCCTGGCGTCCGCCCTGACGGCGGACGAACCTGCGGTGGTGCCGGCGGAGTCGTACCACACGCGGCCCACGAAGGCGCCGGCCGGCGCGACGCCCAGCCACCGGGAGTTCTGGACCGGCGCGCAGCGACTCCCGCCGCCGGTGGCGCTGTCCCCGGTCCGTGTCCCGGCGCTGCTGGTGAAGAAGCAAGGCGAGTACCCGCCGTTCTGGCACAAGGACACCTCGTTCATCGATGTGATGGAGGAGCTGTACGATCGCGTGCGGTCGAAGAGCGGCCAGATGAAGTAGCCGACCTGACGCACCCGCCGTGGGTGGCCACGACGTGGACGAACGGCGCACGCGCGCCGCCGGACTAGCCGGACCGGCCACGACTGGAGGACAAGTGCGTGACAGGGGCGTTCTCCGCGCACCGAGAGACGCGCTTGTATCGGATTTCACGGACAAGATGCGTGCAAATCGACGTGGTCGGCGGTGCCCCTATCGCGGTGCCCCACGCCGTTGGCCCTCCCGCACATTCGATGCTTAATCGTGAAGCATTGCGAAAAGCGTGCGCGGGCGATCTGAAAACGGTGACCGCCGCTCCCAGCTGATGATCGGCGGTCGATCATTCGCTTCGAGATCGCTCTGGCAAAACCTTAAGCATCGAATGTGCGGAAGAGCCACGCCGTTCGCCATCCTGCGTCGGGCACCGCGGCACCGATTGCCGCCTATCGGCCGAGCTCATCGACCGCCGCGCTCTGCCGCGTCCGCGTCGGCCATCACGGCCGGAGGACGCGGCGGCGCAGGACGCGGTCGCCGTCGAGCACGGCGGCGACGGTGACCATCTTGCCCGCGTGCTCACGCCCGACGGCGCTGGTGCCCACCGAGCTTGACGTAGCCCCTGCCGTTGAGGCGGCGGGTGCGGATCTGCCGATCGGGCGTCGGGGCGAGGTGGATGCGCCCGGCGCGCGGTAGGGGCAAGTGCAGCGTACGGGAGCCACAGGTTCTGGCGGGGTATCCTACGGATACTACAAATCGGCGTCGGGGCTGGGTATCCTGCGCCATAACCGGTACCACTACCCGTGATTGACGGGGTGGTGTTCCGCGCGTACTGTGTCCGGGACAGGCGGCCTTAGTACTGGTGAGCACCGTGCTTCTACGAGGCATCTTGCCGGGAAAACGCTGCGACACCCTCGACGGTGTCGGGGACACGCGGTCCCGGCATCTGGACAACGCCGCGCCGCCCCCAGGTATATCGCCGGAATAACGATTCGATAACGGCGGCAGGGGTCGGCGAGGTCGCGCTAGCGGCCTGGGCGGCGACGGGAGGAGGAGTGCTGGGGGGTATACGCCGCGACGTCCCTGCCCGACACTAAGGGTGTCCAGCGCCCAACCACCCTCACGGTCAGGAGTTTACCATGTATGCGCGCGTCGTCATCGGCCGGTTGCGCACCGACACCCCCGACCGCGCCCTGACGGTCTTAGAACGGGCCGCCCGCCCGCATGTGAGCGCCCGGCCGGGCTTCCGGGGCTGGGAGCTGCTGGTCGCGAGCGCGAGCGGGCAGTTCCAGGCGATCACCCGCTGGGCGTCGCGGGTGGAGGCCGAAGGCGCCGCGCGCGACGGCTTCACCGACCGCGCCGACATGCTGGCCGGGCTGCTGGAGGGCGGACTGACGCAGGCCGTCTTCGAGTCGGTGGCATCGCACGCCTGACGGCGACGCGGCCGGCCGAGACGAAGGGCAAGAAGGAACACTTCCTTGCCCTTGTCCGTGCTTCCCTCGCCCCCCGGGCGAAATGTCCTCCGCTGCGCGCATCCGAACATCGGCGCATCGGCGATGGCCTCCCGATGTGCCGACCATCACCGACGCAGGTGTCCCGTGGGCGGCGCGCGGGCCGCTGCGGCCGGGAGCGGGCCACCGCAAACAACGGTGAGGAGGCCGCGCGCCGTGGGCAATCGCTGTGGACACAGCGCACAACCGCCGTGGGGAAACCGCTGACCCGTCGGTCGCGCCGACGACAGCGCAGCGACCGGTGCGGGCATGTGCGCCGTTCTCCGGCAGTGCCCTCGGTCGGTCGGGGACGACAAAGACAAGCCAGGGCGGTGCCGGTTGGTGCCGCCCTGGCTGATCGGTGCAGTGCCCACCGCTCGGCGCAAGTGCCCGTGCGTCAGGCCGCGTTCGGGTTGGTGTAGCTGCGGACGCTGCCGCCGCTGACGCCGTCGAAGACCTCGCGGGCGTGGCGCTCCTCCTCCGGGGAGAGGGCGTGGACCGTCAGGAGGATGCTGCCCTGGCGGACGTGGCTCTCGTACTCCCGGGCGTCCTCCTCCGGCACGCCCTGGCCGGTCAGCGCGCCGACGAGCCCGCCCGCCGCCGCGCCGATCCCGGCGCCCGCTAGCGTGGAGACGATAATCCCGGTGCCGACGATCGGGCCGATGCCCGGGATGACCAGCGCGCTGATCCCGATCAGGAAACCGGCGAGCCCACCGAGCATCCCGCCGGTCACCGCCCCGGTCGCCGCGCCCTCGCCCGCCATGTCGCTATGTTCCGCCAACTGTTGGACGTCGCGCTTGTCGTGCGCCACCACCGAGACCTGCTCGGGGGTGAACCCGGCGGCCTGCAGGCCGCTGAGCGCCTGCTCGGCGTGGTTGGGGCCGTCGAAGACCCCCACGATCGTGTGCTTCCCCGTCGCCGTCGGCTGCGTCGTCGTGACCATCGCGTTCCCCCACTCCTGCTGTGTCGTACCGCTCGGTAGCGACGTATTCAGCCGCTCGTCGTCTGCGTGTCCTCGATCGTCTCGGTGCCGTCGGGGTGGCGGCGCACCCGCTCCAGCACCTCGCGCCGGAGGGTGACCGGCACCAACCGCTCCTCCACGACCACCCGCTTGATGATGATGATCTCGCCGAGGTCGACCTCCCGCGTCGTCACGACTGGGCGCTCCTCGGCGAGCGGAAACCGCAGGTGGTCGCCGCCCACCGGCACCGCGTCGTCGGCGGGCGCGCGCTCCGGCGTGTCCGGGGTCGCGCCCGCCGCGTTGACGGCGAACGCCGCCCGCGTCAGGCGCAGGAAGATCCCCGACGGATCGACCCGCTCGATCGCGTCAGGCGCGACGATCTGCCCACGGACGCGCAGCGCGCCGCTCGCGCCCGCCTCGACCGGGCCGAGCGGCACCCCTTCGGCGTCGAAGACCGGCGTGCCCGGGGCGATCGCGTCCAGATCCAGCCAGCCAGCCATGCCAACCGCCTTCCCGCGCGCGTTATCGATTGCGCGCCTTATTCCAGCCCGCGCGCCTCCTGGCGCAACTACTCCCAGGTGTCGCTGCCGTTCGCCATCGTGCCGCCGACAGTGGTCGTGGTCGTGGCGTTGGTCTCGTACTCGCCGCGAACGCCCGGCCCTGGCCCGCGCGCGTCGTGTGCTCGCGCTCCAGGGTCGGTGCGGGCCGACCGGTGGCGCTCGTCCACGTCCACATGCTGCTTGCGCACGGTCTCGGTGATATGGTGCTCCTCGGCGACGCGCGTCTTGTCGATGACGACCTCGCCGGTGACGACCGCCTCCTTGGCGACGACCGCCTCCTCGTTGAAGGCCTCCTCACCCGCGCGCATCGGCCGGTCCGCGACGTCGCGCTCCTGGACCGTGACCTCCTCGCGGTGCAGCGTCACCGGGACGGTCCGCTCCTCCGCGGTCACCGTCTTGCGGACCTGCACCTCGCCCAGCGCGGCCTCGCGCGTCCCGACGTTCAGGCGCTCCTCGACCACCGGGATACGCAGCTCCTTGTCGATCAGGTCGGTCGTCGCCCCCGCCCCGGCTGCGGTCGCGCCGGCGCCGCGCAGGTAGATCGTGTCCCGGGCCACCCGCGCGACCATGTTCCGCTCGTAGCGCCGCCCGGCGACGTGGAACGCGTCCGCCTGCACGCGCTCCACGTTGTCGAGGGCCTGGTTGTCCTCGCCGACGACCCGCACGCCCTGCCGGATGTGCTCGCTACCGCTCATCTCGTGCTCCTCGGGCTACCCTTCGAACTGCCGCGCCCCGGGCCGCGACCCGCCGTTTTCGCCACCACGCACGATCCCTGCCAGCGGAGCCGGCGCGACGCGCCCGCGGCAGGGCTGTTATCCGCGCACCGAGAGACGCACTGGTCGTGGATTTCACGGGCATGGTGCGTGCCAATCGACGTGGTCGGCGGCTCCCCTATCGCGGTGCCCCACGCCGTTCGCCATCGTGCGTCTCGCACCGTGGCACGGATTGCCGCCGGTCGGCGGTGCGCATCGACCGGCGCGACATGCCGCGTTCGCGCCGGCCGTCATGGCCCGAGGGCGAGGCGGCGGAGCGGCGGGTTGCGCTTCGACTCGCGCGCGGCCGTGGTGTACGCGGATGGTCGCCTGACGACGAGCGCCGTCGGCGGCGGACACGCGGCGCGCACCCTGGCACGGGCATCACTCGCGGCCCAACCGGCGCGGCTCCGCCGCCGCCGGTGCCAGCGACTCCGCCCGCCTGTCGACCGTACCGGTCGGGCACCCGCGACCCGACGCCCACGCGTACGACCCTGCCGGTGATCGTGCGGCCAGCAAAGGCAGGCTTACCCGCGGGGTCGCGACGAACACCCCTGCCCGTCCCGCGGGGCGCGGGCCGCCGTCACCCGCGCACGGCGGCGAGGGCCGCCTGCTGGAGCGCCGGGTCGATCAGCGCCTGCATGTGGTTAACCGGGAAGGTCTGGTGCGGCGCCCCGAAGGCCGCGGGCCAGGGGCTGCTCGCCGGCCCCACCGCCGAATCGCCCCCGGTCGAGCTCCGCCAGGCCGCCGAATTGCTCCCGCACCCCCGGCAGGCGCGCCAGCTGCTCGACGAGGAAGGCGCTGGCCGTCGCCAGGAGGTGGATGGTCTGCCCGGCTGCGGTGAGGTAGAAGTGGATGAAGGTCGGGTCCGTGCCGCCGAAGCTGGCGTAGGTGACGCCTGGCAGCGGCTGCTCATCCGCCGCGAGCGCTTGCAAGGTCGCGCTCTGCGGGTCGAGCTCGTCGAAGCCCGGCCCCTGGGCCAGGGTGCCGAAGGAATGGAGCAGCGCCTCGCGCACGCGGTTGGCCAAATCCGCCAGGAGCGGGTCGAGGCGGTGCGCGACCAGGGTGCGGAGCGGCCCGGGTAAGCCCTGTCCGAGCGTGCTGAAATCGACGGCGTTACTGAGGGTCGTG
>JAABUK010011173.1_pt1 | contig 11768 bp, 9 predicted proteins | sample 5559141 | NCBI WGS metagenome assembly JAABUK01 (sample SAMN10711869, study PRJNA513367) | rock metagenome | isolation source: Antarctica rocks | place: Antarctica: Victoria Land, Pudding Butte nord | collected 2016-01-03 | reverse complement strand
ATATTTCAAAGAAAGCTTAGCTTTGACTTCTTTCAAGATCTCTTCATGTGAAAGCTCTTGTAGATTTACATCTTCGAGTTTATTTCTAGCTGTTTTTAGAAGTCGATCGATTTTCGTGATGATGATCACGAAAGTAGTCACATTTGATCATTTGATCAATGATCTATATGTTGCAGTCTTTATCATTGCTATGTTCATTGAATTGAAAGACGAAGATTTGACTGAATTAGATGATTTCACGATTTTATTGAATGAAGATGACTTCTCGCTGAGTTGAATGATGACAGAAAAGATAAATCTCTTTAGTATTTGAGTAGAGATTGAACTCTTCTGTTTTATCGCGATTTTCTTGCTCGAAAGAACAGTTGAATGAGCTTTGATAGAAGCTTTGATATGAGCTTCGAAACTAGAAAATTGAAGACGATCATCTCTCATATCAATAGTCATCTCAATCTTGTTCATTCATGTTTTTTCAAGAATCATCTGATGTTGATCTAATCGAGTGATCAGCATAAAGACGAAACGTTTCATATGATTTTGAACAGTTAGATTCAAATAAATTGCATGAGTAATGAGCTTTTTTGCATAATGATCATCGAATTTTCTTATTGATTTGAGCTTGATTAAAGATAAAGATTCAATTTGCAAATGATCACAAACATTCTGTGCAATTAATTCATCAATGAACAAATAGTCAGCTGCTTCAGTGTCAATCAATAACTTTAATGAGTAACTAATTTCATTGCTAGATAATACACATTCAATAGTCAAAAATTTCAAAGCAAAAAGATCATCTGAGCTGCTCATTGTTGAAGAAATTAACACATCTTTCATCACGTCTTTGATGAAAGTCACTAGTTTTTTGCCTCATTCTTCAATTTCTCTGTAAATAATTTCTTCTCTTCTTTCAACATGATGATCTCATTGAGACAAGAAATGAATGCATGAGATGTTGAAGTACTAGTCTTCAGCTGAAAGCAGTTCTTTGAAAGATGATTTGATACTTTGCAGTTGAAGCAGATGATTGACATTCTTGATTGTTCAGATTCAAGAGTGAAAAAAGTAGCAAATTGAACATAGCTAGTAGTCAAGACTGAAGCTGATGTTGACAAAGAAACAAAACGTTTTTTCGAAGCTGCTATCAATTTGACTGTTCATTGCTCGTCATGTAGCTGATAATTGACTTGTTGTTTATTATTCACATCTTGAAGAAAGATCTTGAGCTTATCAAGTGAGCTAAACTTTATAAGGCAAACTGACAACGCGTTTTGAAGATGATTGTTGATTTTATTCTGAATGTTGTTCATCAGAGTAACATCATCGTAGTTCAGAAAGCTGAATATTCTAGTGAATTTTAAATAGAAAGAGCTGAAGAGCTTGTTGAGCTGCTTCAAAGCGACGTATTCATGATGACACTTTCAAGTCAGATTCTGATCTTCATAAATTTCTTTCAGATGTTTCAGTAGCTTTGATAGTGATTGATAGAGTGAGAAAGCATCAACATGATGCTTTGCATAAATTTGCTGATCAGCATCGTCTTCTAGTCTGAAAATCACATAAACAATACAAATCTTTTCAGTAGAGTAATGATTTGCATTAACATTGAGCTTGTCAGCTATTTTGATGTTTCATGTCTTTCAAATAGAGTCATCTGTTTCAATGAAGATGAGTGAATTCAAAAGCTTGATGAACTTGTGATGATCATTTTCATTATCAGATAGAGTAGAAAATTCTCGTTGAAAGTGAGTTTCTTTCTGATTGACTCATTGCTCAGCTGACTGAGTATCTTGACGAGGCATAGATCGATCAGCTTGACGTTGTTTCACTCTAAAGTTCAATTGCTCATCTTGTAGTTAACTGATCTTTTTCTCTAGCTCATTGTTTTTATCAAAAGTGACTTCTAGTTGTTTCACTCTCTTTTTGTGATCATTTTGTATGAGAAGTCAGTGTTCATTGAGTTGTAGAGTCAAGTCTTGCTGACTTTGAAGCTCATTCAGCATATTGATGACTTCGTTGAATTGATTGCTGATTCAATGAAACAGTTGTTCTTCAATGTTTATGTTTCATGAAGTATCAGCTTTCTCAGCTTCGACTGAAGCATTGATGAGTAGAAGTGAAACTCTTCTATTGATAATGCTTCTAAGCAGATACGTTGTTTGAGACTCAACTGACTTGACATCATATATCATGATGAGAGAAGATAGAAGTTGTTGAGATAAAAGTAAATGAAAGATTAATGTTTTGAATTGATGTTTTTTGATGAGTGAAAATTTAAAGAATTTCTTGTGAATTTCAGGTAATAATTGAGTACTTTATTCAAAGAATTTCTTGCAAATAAAATGATGAAAATGAGTGTAGAATCGAAGAATTTCTTGCAATCTAAAATGATGATGCAAATTTGAAGAATCTCTTGCAAATTTTCCTTACTGAATAGATTGTTTCATATCGTTTATTCATTGATAGCAGAGTAAATGATGAGCATTTATCTAATGTTAGAGATCTGTCTAGAGCGAGTTAAATAAAGATGTCATTTAACTAGAAGATAAATGCTAAGAAAGAAAGATAGTTACAGAAAAGAAGTTAGCTACATATGTGTGTTTCTCAGTCGATGCTAGACTCAATAGAAACTAGTAAAGATGATGAAGCAAAAATAGGTTTAACAAGACTAGAAGACTGAGTCTGACAAGACTAAAATCATGACAACATTAATCTTCGTTTGTGAAGCTCTGATCAAAACACAAGAACAAATGATGAATCAAGCTAATAAGCATAGAAAGAAAATCAATTACAAGATTAAATCAAAGATGTTTCTGAATGAACGAAACATCATTACAGCGAGACTCTTCAAAAAATTGAATGACAAGATGCTTAATTCTTTTCAGATCATTGATCTCGTTAATTCATTCTATAAATTGAAACTATTCAAGACTATGCATATACATGATGTATTTCATTCAGAACTTTTTCGTCTCATCGTCAATGATTCTCTGTCTGATCAGAAGAATGAATCTTCGAGATCAATAGTGATAAACGATGAAGATGAATGAGAAATCAACGATATATTGAACTCTCGATGATATTGAAGATGATTTCAATATCGAGTCAAATGAAAGAGCTATGACAATGATCTCAACTGATATAACGCTGACGACGACGAATTTATGAACGCTCAAGAGATGATTGATGACTTTCATATCAAATATTCAAGAAAAGCGCACTAAGAAACAACATTCATGCAAACATGAATATTCAAGAAAGAAAAATAATGTTATGATTCTAGTCTTTATCTATTCTTCATCTAGTCTTCGTCTGATTTCATTTTAATTGAGTCTAGCGAGAATCTGATTTAGAAGTGATGTCATTGAAACTCTGCATCATATGTGTAAGATATCATTCTAATTGAGTTTAGCACAGAGTTGAGAAACATACATATAAGAATTGAGTTCTTTTCTGTAAATACTTTTCTTTCTTAGCATTTATTTATTAGTTAAATGACACTCATATGACTCACTCTATGCTGATCTTTAACAGTATGATCGTTGATCTTGACTCAGACTCATAACTGTGTCAAGTCACTAGTGAAGATAAATATGCTTTCGATTTTTGATCTTTGACTAGACTTCTTTAATGATCTGTCAATTAAAGAGTCTTCTAGTTTTTTGAACTAGAAGCTCACTTCTCAAGTACTTGTTTTATGTACTGAAATTGATTTGAATCAATCTTTTTCTGTGAATGTTTCTTTGAATCACACAAATCAAATCTCTCTCTGATGACTTCTGTTATCTGTTTAAGTTCTCTAAATATATGATCTTCATCAAAGAGTACATATTCTTCTTGCTTAATGAACTTGACTTCTGTAAATGACTTCTTCATGACTATGTCATGATATCAAATGTTCTTACGCGATGTGATCAACTCATCTTGCATTAAGTCATAAATAGTCTGATGTATATCATTCTTGATCTGTTGCATTTACTATGAAAAATCTTTCTCTTTCTGTCTGAAGAAAGTGTACAATTCATTGTACATGCTTATAAAACTTGCTTAAATTGTAAGTTTTCTGAAATCTTTCTTTACTTCAAAATGATCTTCTTCTTGCTTGAGAGCATCTTCTGCTGCAATAGTGAATGCTCGTAAAGTTTCGCTAAGTCGATTTTCTTCTTCAACTGCTTGATGAATAGCTTCTTCAATGCTGTTCGATCTGTTCAAGTCATATGCTTCACTGTCGAGAATCTCTGATTTCACGATCATAGTGAATGAACTTTCATCACTTTTCTCATTGTGAACTTCTGATTGACAATGAGTTGCTGTGTAAAAATGATTCTTTCATGAGAGTTTTAAGTATCATTCAGAATCTTTCTTATTGCTCAGATGAATGCAACAGTTGTCTTCATAATATGTTGTTCATGACAATGCTTGATGCTTGTCTTTCTGATTCTCTTTCGTTGCTGCGAAAAATTTGTCTTACTTATCATAAGACTTTGACTTGTTCTTGTACTTGTTCTGAGTACAATCTCTGAAGAAATGATTTAACTTCTTGCATGTATAACATGTCTTGCTTTGCTGAACTGTCTTTTCGCGAGCGTTTGTTGATATCTTTCGAGTTGCGTCTAACTTCATAAACTGAGAATCATAATAAAGTTGCTTCTTTTTTTTCTTGATTCATGCAACTGAGACATAAGCAATCTTGTTCTTCTTTTCAAGCCTTCGCTTGTACTGTTGATTATTCAACACGATTGTCTTGCTAATCATAAAATGCAACGTCGCAAGTTTATTTATACAAGCTATCTCGTTCTTTATCACATTCTTCAGTTCTCTATAGAACTGTGCTGTAAAAGTCGAGTCATCTCATTCAATCTCTGCTGCAATTGACTGAAAAGCAGCGATGTACTTGAATGTTGATTCTGATTGCTTGATATCATACAGCTGTCGTTCGATGATTCGTTTTGCATTTATGTCTTCATACATTCTTTGTATTGCTTGCTCAAAGTTAGAAAAGTCTTCAAAGACTCTGTTAATCTCATCTTCTTGATCTTCTGATTTGTTCTTCAAGTGATTCTTTATCAATGATTTAAATCATTTAAAGACATCTTCTTTGAAGTATGAGAATGCAAACAATATCTTGTCGTGAGATGAACTTAGTTTCTTGTGTGCTCTGACATAAACGTTCACTTGTATAAGAAAAGCGTCAAGCTTGTCTCTATCTTCATAGTACAAATTCAACGTCGATATTTTAATCATTGACTTGCTATTCGAGAATGCAGTAATGTCTGCTAATGTGATTCATTCTGAGAATGACATAACAATCATAATAAGATGATGCTCTGATATTTTATGAAAGAGTGATGCTTAAAGTGTAATGATTATTTCTTTAACAACACAAAATATAAACAGAGATCAATATAGTAACAAACTAATTACTTGATTGAAAGTCTGAGAATAACTAAGACAATAGACTGTATTAACTATTACATGAGTTAAGCACGAAGCTTCTATCTAAAAGAATGATCATCATTATATAAACATAGAAGAATCATGTCAAGTCATCTCTGCTCTGAATGATCATTCTGATCATCTTCGAGCAAGATGAGCGAGATGAGCATCATGCTCATTATGCTCACTGTGATCACTTCTGATTCAAGCGATCAGAGTGATCACTTCAAGACTCTGATTACTCAATGATTATTTAATCATTGCTGTTACATAATTTCATGCAAAAGAGTTCTAACAATAATTAGTTAAATATTGATCAATCAAGTATTATTCAACTATCAATAAATAAAATTCTTCAAAGAAATATCAAGATAATAAATGAAAATAAAACATTAATATAATATTGATAATTTATTAATTAACTTGAACAAAAGAATATATATATATATTAGTATTGAAAAATCTTATAATTAGTTATTCAACATTTTAATATCATTATTATATATAAACTTCAACATGATAAAAATTATATTTGTATTATGATAATAATAATAATAATAAATTCATACATTCTTGTGACATTGATTAGATCAACTCATGAGAAACTCTATGCTATCTGTATCGAGTGAACAAAACTCTCTGAAATAGAAAATCACTCGCAGTTTACACAACTGTTTCACGCAGTTGAAACAGTGAGTTTTGAGACTATGTATCAAATTTGTTCACGTTGATTGCATGTTAAAGAACGAGTGTTCTAGTCACTTTAAATTGCTTCAAGAGCTTCGTTTTCATCATCATTTTTATTACTGCTCTGAGACTCTTCGTGATGACAACGATTATTCAATAGTTCAAGAAGTCAGCATTTTATAGCATTTTTGATCGCAGATGCAATCAGTTTGAACAATGCATGAGTACATGCTTCGTCGTCTGATGACTTCATTTGCAGTTGCATCGCAAGCTATTCATGTCTGAAACATTTTTAAAGTGCAGATAAATGTTCAAATCTATGCGTTCAATTCTGATGTGCATTGCAAGAATGCTTTCTGCTTTTTGAAAATCATCACACATCTTTATCATCTTATTGCTCAGATGCAATCTTTGTGCTGAGATTGCATTAACATTTGCGACGCGTTCTCTGTACTTTTTTCATCGTTGATTTCATTGATCTTTGTGATACTGCGTTATTGCGATGTTATTGCTTGTTGAAATCATTGTGAAGAAGAAAGTGCATTGTCTGCATCTTGACTATATCTTTGCATCTTCTTGAATGAAGACATTCAGAAGTACTATTTTCTTGATGATGAGTAAGCAAGAAATGACGTGATTAACTTTCGTCAAACGAGCGTGTATTAGTTTATATGCTTGTCTGATCTCTTGCATTTGATCATTGACTCAACTGTGTAGCGTGATCTTGTTCTGTAGCATGTTCAAATGAACATATAGCGAACTCATATATGTTTCTGTCTTTAGAGTTTCAATGTTTACTCTTTTGAATGCTTCTGCTACATGATGCAAAGTCTGATTCTGAAGTGTTTCTAGTTTGCATTCTTTGCTCAACAGTTCATCTTTCTTGTCATGCTGATGTCAGACTGATGCTTTGAATGCAATTTCTGATCTCACTACTGCTGAGTATACTTGTCTCGCTTTTGTGAAGATAGCTTCTCATGTGAAGACTTTAAAACAACTAAGTGTCAGCATTCTTGTGATGTGATTCATCTTTATTTGTCAAAGATGCGCGTCTCATTGCAGTTTCATGTTCAGTTGCATCTTTAGAACTCATATGTCTGATTTCAATTTGATAACTGAACTTTCTATTTATATGCTAGTCATCATGTTGAATCTCTTTGATTTTCTAGTGAAATGTGTAAGCTCATACTTTTCTGATGCGAACGTTGCGTCATGAGTGCAAGTTTATTTCGCGCAAACGTCATGTGCTTTGCTCAATGTTCTGCAAATTTCTTCAGTGAATCTGTTATAGACTAGAATGTTAATATCGTTTATGAAGTCAAGCACTTCGATTTTAATTTTCAGTGCTTCGCATTTTTCAATTAAACTTACGTTGAAGAATAGAAAGAGAATTGATGAAATGAAAGATCTTTGCGATATGTTTGCGTTTATCTTGCACATGTTGCTCATTTGTTCATTGAATATTAGTGACATCTCTCGATTCTTTAGAAAGCTGCATGTTCATTTGATTATGTAGCTTGACGTTCTTTTCATTTTCAGCATGTGCAGAAGTCTGACGTGTGAGACTTAATTAAATGCTTCAATGATGTCTAAGCTTAGCATGAAGATCACATATTTAATTTCACAGCTTCACACTGTGTGAACTTGATCTATTAGTAAATCTAACGTTGAGATCACAAATTGCTTGCGTCTCGCTCTCATTTGAGCATTTGATAGCATGCAATGAGTCTCGACTATGTCACTCAATCTTTTGATTATGATCGACTTCAGCGCTTTGCTCATGATATCAAGCAAAGCAATGAGTCAATACATCTTTGAATCAATATAGTCGCTTTTCTTTGATTTGCGTAGTACTATTGTTTGAATCTTTTTGAACTGCTTCGAATGATACTTGTGTGTTACGCATGCGTTGAATAAACTCGTCAGTACTGAAATCAGTTCTGCAAGACTCGCTTGAAGCGCTTTGTTTGAAATATCTGAAGCACTTGATGCTTTGTTTGCTTTTACTCGTCTGATTGTCTGCTTCACTTCATCTTTTGTGATGCGTGAATTGAATGAGACTGTCAAAGATATGAATGATTCTGCGATGTCGTTGACATTCGCTTAAGAAGATGAGAAAAAGAACTTTCTTTGCAGTATCTCGATTTTTTTCTTGAACGTCGTTATCATATGATCGATGTCGCTTCACTTCAATGATGAAAACTGAGAAAGCTTTTTAGATAACTGACTTTCAATTCTAACTCATTTTGCAAAGCATCATATTGATTTGAATGCTTTGCTCAACTCATGCATTTGTGTTCTGAAGTGTGCACATTTCGTTTGTCAAATGATCTTGTTTTTATGATCATTGTGCTTCAGATATTCATTTCATGCTTCTAATGTGTCTTGCGTTTTTCATATGATTCACAGTCGTCTTAATTTCATTACTACTTCGAAGCAGCTTTGATTTTAAAAGTCTCTTGCTTAATTTGATGACTTTGTCAAAAGAGTAGATTTTTTAATGATCTTCTGTAGCACTCTGATAATCTTATACACTCTGACATTCATCATAGTCTTGTCGTCTAAAGAGCATTTCAAAGATAGATGTATTTGCAGATAAGCACTCAATGCTTCTGTATTCATTTTCTTTCAAAGTCATTAAGTCGAGAATTGCACTGAGATTGTTTATAAACATAACTTTGTGATGATTGAAAGATGATTCAATCTTTGATGCAGATTGATTTGTATCTTGCACTTGCATGTCATGAACTGTATTTTCTCACTGTTAAAGACTAGATCAATCGTCGTAAATTGATTATGAGCTTCGTAAGTAATAGTGTTTGATTTCAGTAATAATTTCAGTCTTGCGTTTGTAATGATGTTTAGTAAAGTATCAATCATCATATGACAAGTGAAGCATCTTCATCTCTCTCAATGAGAATGATGTAGATTGAAATCTTCTACAATCAATTGTTTGCAGTCATTCTTGAATAGTTCATTCAAACAAGAAATGATTAAAGATTTCTTTGTGAATGTAGTAAATAATGAGCATGAGTTGTAAATGTTTAGAAGTCTTAGCATCTGTGTTTCATCATCTGTGTTGCAAGTTAATATTCTGATTAAGCAAATGTCTGACTCAGCTGTTTCTACTATTCATTGATTGAGTCTTAAATGTTTGTTAACGTATATGCATGTTCTTGATTGAGATGACGAGTTTTTCACTAAATGAAAGAAGTTGTGTGCTGAGCTAAATGATTGTAAATCATTGTTGTTGCAATCTTACTTCTGTATAGTTACTATGTTGAATTCGCGAACTTCTTTGTTAATTAGAAATGATTCTTGAATTCTTAATGATTTTCTGATATTGTACTGTAGAATTCGTAGAAAAGACTGTTTCATCATAAAGTTATTCATAACTGTTGTTGACTCTGCAATGAGAAGACTCTTTGTATGCTTTTGATCATCGACGATCTTTCTCACTTTCTGATTGAACGTTTCTGAATCTGCTCAGATGTTGTCTCGTCTGAGTCACTACTCACGTAAAAGAAAAGATTGACTCATTTCTTCTTGATCTTTACTATCTGTCAAGCTGATTCATCAGCAATTCAACTGCATGTTTTCAGCATGACTGTTGCTGAGCTCAAGAGATTCATTGAATCAAAAGAATTTGTTGAATCTGAAGAGTTCATTGAATTTAAAGAGTTCAGAAACAGCAAGAAGAGTATGTAATTGTATTTAAATGTCTCAAAGTATCTGAATGATCTGTTTTTATAGATTTCGAATGCTTGTTTCATCTGCTGTCATCACTTGAGACAGATGCATCTTCAGAGTTCATGATTTTCGTTGCAGTTGATGCAACGTCTTCTATTCAAAGACATCACACACTTCTTTATGTGATGCTTGTCTGCGCATTTTTTGCAGCGCTGATACTTTTTGCAGATCTTAATCATATGATCAAATTCGTGACATCTGAAGCACTGTGTGATGCAACAGTTCTTTTCAAATAGCTTACATGTACATTCTTGATACAAGTTCAGCATGCTCACGTTCATTAGTTGATTCATCATCGCTTTGATCATGATCTCTATGATGAGTGATGAATGAGTCTTTTTGCTATTTGCTATCTTCTTGAATCAGACTATTCTTAGAACTTTCAGATCTTCATGAAGTCTTATGTTATCTTTTATCAATCTTTCAATGATCTTTTCTTGATTGCTCATGTCTATTGTAGTGCATACTTCATGTGTCAACATTGCAAAGATTCAACGTGTTACATGTGTTGAACTTGCGATTTCTTTTGCTCATGTCTGAGTCTTTTTCAGATTTGCTTGAGCATCTGAGCTAACTGCATGAAGGAAAATGTCATCGCTGTTCAGCTTGCAAAGTGACATGATTAGATCTCTTTGATCTGTCAACACGTCTGTGATTCTTTGTAAAATCTGTTCAATCGACTTCTTCTGTATCTCTTTTATTTCTCTTCTGTTCATTATCTTAATCATGACTTCTCATCTCTTGTGAAGCGACAACAAGTCATCTCTGAAACGTTGCTTTCTTGTCGCTATTTCTTCTCTTGTCATGTTCGCTCATGACGTGATTTTCGTTGAAAGACGTGTGTTTCTCTGTGTATACAACTGCTTGTTAAGCAGTTGAACTGATGTCTTCAGTTTCTGTACATTCTTCGCGATGAACGCGTTCTGATTCACATGATGTTTTTCTTCTGAGTCAAGTCAAAGACGTTGAATCAGCTTCAATGCTATCTCTTTTCACAAATGATCTTTGCTCTTCTCTTTCTCTAACGTTGATATCTTTATTAGTAAATCAATAATATTAGCAACGTTCTTTTCACTGTCACATGAGTGTTTCAATCTTGCATCTCTGTTTTCTTGCAATGAATCAACGTCACTTGCAATCGTCTTCAAATCAGCATTGCTGCAATTCATGCAATTCATCATCATTTAATCATCTTCTAGATTCACTCTGTCTTGTTTGTAGTGCTTTTTTTCAAAATTTGTGATGCATGCATTGTGATTGTTTTTTTAAGTCATGAATCATTTATATCATGATATAAATATAATATATTTAAATACATATAATAAAGATCGACAATGAAATTTATCTGTACATGATGTTGACTATGAATCTTTTGATTCTATGTTCTGAATAGAAGTCAGAAGAGTCAAGAAATCTCAATTCGACGCAGTTCAAATGATGTTAGAATGTTACATAAGCAGAAAAGTTGATCATGCAAAGTTTTCATCTACGTGACAACTGTTGCAATCATGCACTTCGAGTTAGTCTAACATAGATCATGTCAGACTATCATAGACTAGTATAGAGCTGATGTTGACACGCTAGCGACCTAGCGTGTCTTCGTGAGTAAAACTCACGACGTGTTGCATCTTCTTTCTTCTTCAGCTTTGAACTTCTAGTTAGAATACACTCATATGATTCGCTCTATGCAGACTCATAACATTAGTTCAAAGCTCATTAACCTTGCTATCGACGTGTAGACGATATAAAAAAACAAGCTACACAACTCAACTCAGAAGTCGAACTCAGAAATTTTGACAGCAGAACTCAAGCTCAGAAAGCTTGATAGAAACCAGAAATTTCTAAAGAAGAATCTTGATTCGAAATCAGAAATTTCGGTAGAATCAGAACAGAAGAAC
>JAABUK010011172.1_pt1 | contig 11769 bp, 15 predicted proteins | sample 5559141 | NCBI WGS metagenome assembly JAABUK01 (sample SAMN10711869, study PRJNA513367) | rock metagenome | isolation source: Antarctica rocks | place: Antarctica: Victoria Land, Pudding Butte nord | collected 2016-01-03 | reverse complement strand
CCCAACGCGCAGACTCTACATTCAACAGCAAGTCTGTCGGTGCAAAGCAGACCTTGCTATATCAGGAGGTGTTGTGCACCAATCTGCATCTGATCGGGACCAAGGCTTTGCCTGCTGATCTCCAGGTTCTGTTCGGCAGCCTAAGCACATTAAACCCCTCATGCACCACAGCACAAATCATGTTGAAGATGCAACTGAACGGTGGGCTGCCTGTCACAGGAATGGCACAAGCAGCAGTTGCAGGGGCTATTTGTGTTGCAAGCAGATGAAATCGTCAACATGGCTGCAGCTGCAAAGCACAGGCAGGGGGCTTGCCTGCATGTCCCATCTATCTGTTGGGATGCTCAGTCTTTTTTCCAAGATAGGCATGACCTTGGCAATACATGCATGCAGATATGAGGAGGCCACAGATAAGAGGTGCCTGAAACTGGTGCTTACAGATGGTGCGTCAGCAAGCACACGCAATTCATCAGCACTTGCTACATCCTGGTGCCCCTACAAGTGAGCAAGTTTGCAGGTGCAACGCAGGTTGTTGGTTTGGAATACCGTCACATCAGAGACTTCCATGTGCTGATGTCTGCTGGAGCCAAGGCATGTTTCGCACATTTCTCACAAGTCATGGACACAGTAGCTTGCTGGTGTCATTCATGCTATGCTCACCTTGAAGACATTGCTGTGCAGATAGCCATCAAAGATGTCACTGTGCGAAGGGGTATCCTGCTACTCGTGCCCGACAACACAGTGGTACTCGGCGGACAGGTAACATGCATGTATGGCTATATACAGATTGACTGGCTTTTTGCCTACTATATGCCTAATTTTGCACTAGTGGTTCTGAGCACATGCTGTGGCTTATAGGTAGAAGAGTTGGAGAATGCCAGGCAGCAGGCACTGAAGCGATGGAGTCAGCCAGTCTGTGAGCTTCATCTCACAATAGTTGCTAAATTGCCAAAGCCTGTGCACAATTCCAGAATGCTCTATTTGCATCATTGCACATTGCGTACGGTACTTGTGGTGCTTCTATCTGTCATCTGTATCAATCAGCATGTCTACTCCAATTACAGCGCCACATAGCATGACCGCTGCCAGCCACAGCATAGTATCTTCAGTACTTGATGCCCATCATCTGCGCTGTGCAGCTGGCAGAACCTCAAGGAATGAGGCTGGACCTGTGGACCTGTATGCTGAAGCCTCTGCTGCTGCGTGGCAGAGCCAAGATCAGCCACCAGCTGGTCAGTCATCAAATCCTCAGCCGCACACAGGGACCAGGCCTGGACCCAGTCACACAGACGCACCACAGACACAGCCTGGGCCTGTGTCTAGAGCTGGACAGCCTAATGTCACAATGTCATCAGCGCAGCCAGCTGTACCTGCCAGGCTCGGCAGCACAGTGTCTCACCAGACTCTGTTGAGACCATCTCATCCAAACACTCCTTTCACGCCACCAGATCAGCTGCAGCAGCAACAGCAGGTGGTACATCACAGCTCTCAGCTTCACAACAGAAGCTTGAACAGCTATGGTGTGAACAGCACTCCTAGTCGAGTCACTCCTGGTGCAGGCACCACTGCAACTCAGGGTGTTCACCAGTCTCATCTGCCTTTGCAACCAGCATCTCAGCCTGGACCGCCTCGTACCAGCCGGTAATTTATTCAATGCTGTCATCAAACTGTGATAGCCGTGCAATCATTCTTGCAAGCGTTTGGCCAGCTAGTACTGGCAGATAGGAAAATGGACACATACACAGACACATACACATGCTTGTATTGCATTCACTCTCAGAAACTTGCTCATCCCATGCAAAAGTTGCCTCACGTTGCCAGTCTGACATTGAGCTGATGTCTGCACTGCAGGCTAGCCTTGACACGCACAGCTGCACCATCAACATTACAGCCCCAGCCCCCAGCTGCAATGCCACACCAGCAGCCTTCTGATCCGAGTGGACCTTCAGCTTCTGCTGCTGGTCCCACACCTAGGCAGCAGCAGCCACAGCAGGAGCTGATCATCATAGATGACTCTCCTCAACTGCCTAGGGCACAGCCTCGGCAGCAGCCCAGCCCAGACCAGCCACAAGACATGCTTGATGATACTGATGACAATGCCATGGCTACTCAGCCGGGTAAAAGACAGAAGCGCCAGTTGCTAGAGAGCAGCTCTGACAGTGAGCCTGACCATGTGGGTTCGTCTAGACCTACAAGGACAACGTCACACATGGCTGCAGACCCAAATGCTGACGAGCTTGAGGACAATCAGGGCAATGAGAATGCAGATCCTGCTGACTTATGTCTCAGATACCCCCATGACATTGTTCCAGACAGCTGTGCTGACATGGGCGGCATGCCAGAGGCGTATGAAGACTATGGCAACGAGCCGACATATGACAATGAGGATGATGAGCCTGTTGACCTCTATGAGGATGGCCAGGATGCAGGTGCATATGGTGACGATGCATCAGTTTCTGTGGATGACGCAGACCAAGATAAGCCTATGCAGGATCCACCAGCAGACGCACCTGCTGCTGCAGCAGGCCATCATTGTGATGGGCAGTATTCAGATGATGGGCAGTATTCAGATGATGGGCAGGAAGGGCTTGGCCATCCAGATGCCATGTCAGATGGCAGTGAAGGTTCAGCTGATGAAGCAGATACTGTGGCCAACAAGCAGCACATGCAGGCCATGGAAGTATTGTTCAGCCCTCCCCACACCTCACTCAGCCTGATGACTAAGCATGCGCCACACATGCTTGCCTCTGAGTATCCAATCACCCTGCGCATCAATGGCAAGATCGTGAGGACTGTGTCCAAGCTGGCATTCAAGAACTTGGCGACCAATGAGCCCCTGTCGGAATATGCCATTGATGTGGAGTTGCAAGACGCGACTGCAGCATGCTTGGCAGTGTTGGGTCATGGAGTCCTGTCCAATGCAATAGGTGATCTAATTCCTGCAGTGATGAGCTGATAACCTGCAGTGATCTGTCTGACTCTTGCAGTGGTAAGCTGACACTAGTATGCACCATAATGCTCAGCTAGTCTGTTGTGTCGAGCAATTGTAGATTGACGGCTTTTTCATGATGTTCATCTGTGTGGTGGGACCAAAGTGTTGTGCATTGTGTTGTCAGGTGTACCTCCAGCAGAATTCACTGCAGCAAATCTGTCAGGAGGCAAAGGTGCAGTGGCGCCATACTTGCAGAAGATGAGTGTCTCTATGAGGCCATACTTTGAGTCCTTCACGCTAATGGACATTCAGCTTCAGAAAGCTGATGCAAAGCCTGTGGTATCTGCATTTCATGGAGGATGGACTGAAGCAGACAAAGCAGCCCTGCCCATAGATTGAGAACTACACCGTCAAACGCTGATGCACTATGGAAACATGTTTGCAGCATGGAGCCCTTGTCACTATTTGCCTATCATTGATAAGCCGTCTGATAATGTTCGGTTTGAGAACCTGCACATTCATGTCCAACATCTGCAAAGCGTGAGGTTCCCTTCTTGCAGCTCTCATTGAATATCACTCGACCACCCAGATTTCTCACCACAAGGGACGCAGAATTTTGTGCAAAAGCATCAAATTGCAATTAACAAGGTATTGTCACCAGATGTACAGACAGCCACAGAGACAAAAACCTGCATGTCAACCCAGCGCTTTACACATCATAATGCAGATTTAGGTCAAGGCAGTCTCAAGATCTCTGAGTCACATTGATTTTCGATTCCCTGGTTTTAGGTCAAAGATGCCGGACAGCACTTGAACACAGCGCCGCTACAATCCGGCCTAGACTCGTCCTTCCAGGCAGCGACTGCTTCTAGACGTCCAGGCAAGTCTGTGTATACCTAGGAGTCTCGATCGATAGCTGCCGCCACTTTTTCAACCGCTTGGTAGTTGCAGCTGGACACGTTTCGCACGCAACTAGCGCTGCCCGCTGTTTGAGGTATCATTGCTGTCAGCTGGACATGTCACTGTTCGTCATTAGATCACAGCGACCACCGCTGTGTCTTCTTTGTTGCTGTTGACTAATCCTTAGAACTTGCATACCATCGAGACCTAAGTTCAGCTTGGCGGTTGCAAGGTCCATCGCTATTGTAGCCATAAATTCTCGCATTGTTCTGTGCTAGTGCAGCAGGCATTACACGCAGAGACTACTCAACACGCGATATGACTACCCAAGAGCTACCAAGACTATCAGCAATGCAGAACGCTCAGCAGGTTGTTTGTTTCTCAAGTTCCTCCGTGCAATCTTATGTTGTGCATTATTTTGTGTGGCATGCTCCCTGTCTTTGCCAGTGTCTGACTCTTCCTATTCAAAGACTAACAGCCGCTGCTGGACTTCAGGATGATACACCTCCCAAGCTCAAGCAGCGGTTGCAAAGCATAGCAACAGCTCAATTTTCTGTTGGCAAGAAAATTGCTGTTGGTGTATACCGCTCTCTGTGCTGCTGCGGTTCCCACAACAATGTGCTGGTAGGCAAAGCCTCACATAACCATGCCATGCAGTGTTTGTAAGAAATCCTATTGCAGTGCACGTTCTAACAATGGCAGCCTCGCCTGCGCATACTCGGCCCTACTGCCACAAAGCCATCCTGCTCTGACAACATGTGACATTGCAAGGTTTGTATTGAAATCTCACGCCCCTCTGACATTGTGAACAGCACTTCTCGCTTCATGCAGGATATCATCTTGATATCTTCTCGAATATCTTCAGCATCTTCACTTGATGTGTAGCTGTGTGTTTGCTGGTCGCAGTGCCCCTGTGCTCCCAGCAGACTGGTGCGTGTCTGCAGGTTGATGACACAGAGGGCGCACCTTTGCTGGCTGATGCTGCAGCTGTGGTCTTCTCAACACCGCCCAGCCAAGTCATCATCAAAGATGAGGTACATACAGCAAAGCCCTCTGACTGCTTTTGCATTGTGCCAACCCATCCCAAACTGTGTGTAGTAACACTGGTGCAACATGCTGTCCATGTTCCAGCAAGGGTAAATATCAGCATAGAATGCCATAGGTTTCACCTTGCTGTCACAATACGTTCACATGGATGGTGCGGAACAGATGAGTCACAGCATTGCAGCAATCCATGCACAGTGCTGTTGTATGCTCGAGTGTAGGCATCCAGGGGTCATGCATCAGACTGAACAGACACAGGATCTCTCGGCGTAAAGTACATGCATCCAAAGCTAACCACTGAGAACCCATCATGGTCACATACACATGCGTCGCACACCTTTGATCAGCCTATCACGCTCAATACTTCAGCAAACAACATGATGGTGTGTGCGTGTGCCTGCAGGTGAGGTTGGCCAGGAAGCAGTGGGTGAAGGAGCAAGCAGCCGCACACCTGGCTCGCTCAGCAGCTGCACACACCAGCACCATACTTCTGGGCTGGAGGGAGATTGCAGCTGTGCAAAGGTGCCAGAGGTAAGCAACAGCAGCTGCAAGTGCCTTGCATTGCTGTGCTGTGTGCTTGCAAGTGCTCAGGTGTTATGTACAGCAGACACAGATCCGAGCCTGTTCAGTATGGAGTTTTGTCTGCAGCAATAGGCATTGGCTGCAGCGTCAGCATTGCTTCAGCAGTTCAAGTGTGCCATCCACATTGTTACGCTGCATCAGAGCTCTGACCTCTCTTTGTGCACAACCTGGGATAAGACCAACAAGAGTTGCATTCTTGACAGGCCATATGTTGATTAAAGCTGTAGGAGATGTTGACCGAAGTGGTAGTCAATATGTCTTGCTAAGAACTCTTGCATATGCAATGAACACATACGACATGGTGAATGCTGACAGGTCCTCTCTGTGCTTGTACAGATTTGCAGTCACAGCCATGCTGCAGCGCCGCCAGCAGCATAGCATGGCTCAGGCCTTTGATGAGTGGCAGCTGTATGTTACAGCTAGGAACAACTTGAGGTCCATTGGTGCCAGGCTGGCAGAACAGACCAGGCTCAACGTCCTGGAGTATCACTTGGCTGCATGGTGGCAGGAATGTCAACAGCAGCAGGCCAGGCTGTATGCAGCCAGGCAGCAGCTGCTGCAGAACACGGCTGCAAGAATGTTGCAGCACTGGAAGGTGCGCCCACGTGGTTGACTGTATGTATTCGATGTTATGCCAAGTGTGTCTGTGGATGTGATTACAACTCAGTACCACACAACATCATCACGCTGGCAAGATGTGTTGAAACAGCTTTCATGTGCTGCAAATGTAGATCATCTGCAATATGCTGATACTCCTGGCTACCACTGGTTTCTGTCACATGAATGATTTGGGAAGTCTAGCTGCCTTCTGCTTGCATCTCCTTGCTGACTGTCATTTGAGTCAGTGACAGAGTCAAAAGCTTACTGCATTTAAAAGGTTTGCTGACAGCAAGTTCTGGTTGCAGGCGGCTGTTGAGATGAAGCAGGGTGAGAGGGTGCAGGCAGCAGCCGCCCTTGCAGCTGTGAAGAGGGTCAAGCTGGCCCAGGCATTTGCAGTATGGCGGCAATACTGCAGAGGCAGCCAGGTATGATGTCTTGCTCTGTAAGTGGAGACCTCCACTTTGCAACTGAATCACTTCACTTTGTAAATGAATCACTTCACTTTGTAAATGAATCACTTCACTTTGTAAATGAATCACTCCACTCTGCACAGCAGTGCTATTGTGCCGCAGTCATTCGAGCTTGAGACCTTGAGAAAGGTGCTTGCAGTTGAGACAGCTGCCTCAAGTCACCTTGTTTCAGCATGGATTGCATCATGTGTTGAAGCACTTGTGGGTCCCCAGGGCACTTGTGGATCCCCAGGGCACTTCCTTGCAGCAGTGACTCTGACGCGAGACGCACTGCAAAAACATGACTCAACTGCTTTGCAGATGCCCAAGCGCACAAAGTCTCAGTGGGCGCCCCAAGGAGCACACGTTCAGGCAGTCCTGACATGTCAACATTGTACGTCACAAAGTCTTTTGTACGGTCAAAAAGCTTTTAACAATCTGGTCTTCTGCAATGAACAGGAGTTGAGGGCGGCTGGTGCAGCCATCATGGCAAAGAGGAGGACCAACCTGCTGGGCTACAGCCTGCTGACCATGCAGAGGTATGCTGCCAAGCAGGCCAGCAGGAGGCACCAGATGCACAGCGCTGAGCATTTCCACCGGCTGCATGTGCAACTGGGGGCATTTGCTGCCTGGAGGGTCTTCATGCAGGTAAGCTGACCCTGTTCTGCTGCTTTGCACCATACTTGCAATCTGTTGTAGGTGTGAGGGTACAATGTCCTGTGTTGGAGTCCTGCTGCATTACCATAATGAATATTACAGGTTTGCACCTGCCATACCAGTCTGATTTGCAACCAATGTCATGCTTTGCTGAACTGTAAGCTGCTGTTGGCAGATGGAAGTGACTGTCCCTATATGCTGTAGTGTACAGCCATTGCATGCGCCATGTCTTCAACGCTCTTTGTTCTCCAGCACTATGTTTTGATTGTAGAGCAATGTGACAATGGTTGTGCCATGGGCCTGTGAATGCGTCGTCTGATTCACTGTACACCGCAAGCGTGAAATTTGGCAAGTTTCCAAACATGCATAATTGATTCTAGCTTTGCATGCTGTGGCATGCATCACAAGGCTCAGGATTGGCAGTTCGAGTCTGGTGGAACAAATGGCTTCATCACTTGCTGAGCTCATTGCATGCTGCTGACAAGACTGGCTGCTTTGATCAGGACCGGAGAGCGCGTGTGGATGCTTTTGTGGCCAAGAGGAAGGCTTACTTGGTGGGCTACAGCCTGGTCAGCCTCCAGAGGTATGCTGCCAAGCAGGTCAGCAAGAAGCATCAGCTGTGCAGCGCCCACCACCTTCACTGCCTCAATGTGCAGCTGGAAGCATTCGCTGCCTGGAGATGCTTCCTGCAGGTAAGATTCCCCTTTGTCTGGTGGTTGGCAGCAGGCTTCCAATGTGTCACAGGCATGAGAGTACAATGTCCTGTGTTGGAGTCCTGCTGCATCACCATGATGCACCTGCCGTCCCAGTCTACTTTGCAGCCAGTCATGTCATGCTTTGCTGATCAGTGAGCTGCTGTTGGCAGACTCATCAACTGTCCTTCCGTGCTGCAGTCTACAGCCATTGCATGCGCCATGTCTGCAATGCCCTTTGTTCTCTTGCATTTTTTCTTAATATACCGCAATGTGACAATTTGTTGCGCCATGGGCCAGCGAATGCTTTGCCTGATTGACAGTACATTGCAAGTGTGAACACTTTGCAGATTTATGTAATCTGTGTCTTTCTGACATATGTGAATTGATTCTAGATTTGCATGTTGTGGCATGCATCACAGACAGCAAGATTGGCAGTACGAGTCTGGTGAGACGAGATGCTTTAGCATTTGGTGTGCTCATCACATGCTGCTGACAACGCTGGCTGCTTTGATCAGGACCGGAGAGCGTGTGTGGATGCTTTTGTGGCCAAGGGGAAGGCTTACTTGGTGGGCTGCAGCCTGCTCACCCTGCAAGACCATGCCCACAGCAAGAAGCAGCTGATGCGCAAGGCACAGCAGTTCCACAGGCTGAACATGTTGCAGGAGGGCCTGCACCTGCAAGTAAGTGATCTCCTGCACCTGTGTGATGAGTAGAGGCAGAGCCTCCTCCTCCCCCCGACCCCACCCCACCCCCCAGGCTGCTCACCCTATAGCATGCCGTCCTGCATTGGCACGCACTCTGACAAGTGTGACCTGTGTCTATCTTTTCCTTGTCTTTTTGGCACCTCCTAATTTTTGTTGGAGCATGTTGACAATGGTTTGCTTGTGATCTGAACATTGCATTGCAACTTGTTCTGGTGAGGTAGACATTGGGCTGTGTGGTGTGATTGTTTGCTGCATTGTGCTGAGTGGGCAGTGGGCCAAATCATCTGCTATCCCACCATTGACACAAGGGGTTGCTGACAGAGTTCTCATCACAGAGAAAAGTATGAGAAGCATTGCTTCCAGTACAGACATTGTCTTATCCTGAACAGTGCAGCAGCAGTGTCAGGTTGTTGACATGCTTGTCAAGACATGTGCAGTGACCCAATGGTGCATGAGCCTCCTACTGCATCACACTGCCAACCTCTGCCTTGCAAGTCCTGTCTGCTCAGGCTTTCAAGGCTTGACACTGCGTCTTTCTTGTGTGCAGGAAGCCAAGCAGGTTTCTGCTGACAGAGCACACCTGATGCCTGTCTCCAGCTGTGCAGCGGCGCCACCTGACCCATCAGCTCGTCCTAGGCCCCTGCCTCCACTGCTTTCAAGAGCCCCTACCCTGCCAGAGCTGGTAAAGCAGGTTCCCCCAGCCTCTGTCAGGCACACCCCCCTGCACAAGAGTGTGTCTTTTGGTGACCACACCATCTCGGCTGCTGCCAGCTCGGGACAGACACACTCACTGCATAGGTCTGTGTCAGACAAGCAGTGGAGCAACACTGGGGCTCATGAGGTGTTCAGGGCGTATCATGCAGCAGGGCTTGGCTCTAGCAGTGGCATGACAGCAGCCAGATCCCTTGTGCTGGACAAGTCTGTAGGACCATTGCAGCCAAGTGGTGGGCGTAGTGGCATCATGGTGACGCATGATCAGGTCCAGGAGACTCAGCATTTGTCTGGTGTGTCAGCGATGCTGGACAAGGCAGTTGCCAGCAGGGAGCCTAGCTTCAGTCAGGGTCTGGGCTCAGCACCTCCCCGTCGTGCATCCAGTCCCAGCTCAGACCTGAAGACAGAGGCAGGATCAGGCAGCCTCACAGCTGCAGATGGCCTTTTGGATGAGGCCCAGCAGCTGCAGCAGAGGCCTGCCCTTGGCCCACCCAGCCTTGGCTTTCTGTCACAGCAGGACAGTGGCACAGCAGAGCTGTATGACAGCATGCTGGGGCCCATGTATGAGCAGCATGGAGGTGACTCACACAAGGAGGGCCTGGCCGCAAGGCTGCTGCGTACTGCCAGCAGTGCAAGTAGCAGCACGTTCAGCAGCAGCAGCAATGCAGGGCAGAGAAGCCCAGCAGGCATCAAGGCTCAGTACATGTCTGCTGCCAAGGCCTCCATGCAGAAGCTGTCAGCCAACATGCAAACCAGGGCCGGTGCTGCGGCTGAAGCTTTTGCAGATGGATCATTTGCAGACAAGATGGCGCAGAAGCAGCAGGCCTTCATGCAGCGTGCCTCTGCATCTGATGCAGCAGCTGTAGCAGACAGGCTAGCAGCAAAAGGTCAGGACGTGTGGAGGCGTGCTGCTGCGTCTGATGCTGCAGCAGCTGCTTCTGCAAAGGCCACCATGGCTGCAGCCAAGGCAGCCGAGGGTGCAGCCAGCATGTCAGCTGTTGCACAGCAGTGGACAGCAAAAAGTTTGCAGTGGGGCAAGACTGTCAGCTGGTTCGACTGAACCAGTTGTGTGCCCCCAATTTGTGTGAATGTTTACACACTAGATTGCTTTTGTAGAGGGACGGACGCCTGGAATGCAATGTGTTGCTTGATGCAGCCGATGCAGGCTACAGTTGTGCTCTGGATAGTGCTCTTTACATGCAGACTTCAACAGGCCTGCTTTTGAATGCTGATCACATGATGGGGCACTTTATGTCTTGTAGTACCTTGTTGTAGACAAACGTTGATACCTGTATTATCATGACATTAGGTGTCGATTATGGTGTGTGTGGAGCAAGTCATTTTCCGTTTTATAAGTATTGAGTGCATGCATGCTAAACTTTACAAGCCTTGGAAAACCCTACATGATATTTGTTCAGACGTTTGTAGCTCTACATGCTGCAGGAACTTTTACTGATTTCCAGAGGCAGATTGCCTATCACAACGTCCAGTACAGCGTAACAATGTGTAATTATTATGTCTATATTTCCACTAGTACATTTTGACATCTTGGTGCAGCATGGCTGACCCCAGCTCTCGAATCTGGCTGAAGGTCTTGCCACAAAGCAAGAGTTGATCCAATCTATCAAGGAAAGCAAGAGTTGCTTGGAGTGGTGATGTGACCTGACTGGGATTCTGGCAGAAGATAAATCAGATTTCAGGCAGTTTCGCAAGCAGTCGTTTACGCAAGTGCGCCTGAGCATGTTGTTAGAGTCAGAACAGACAATCTCGCATCTGGCGATTACAGCACGCGCTTCAGTTTTGTTCACTGAGTCCGATCTCGAGCGGCCTTGTATGTGCTATGCCAGTGTAGTTTTTGACTGACATCCACCGTCGTAAGCATACGCCACAGCTGTCAACGAGTCGCTGAAGTCAAAGTGACAAGACACTGTGGCGGCTGTAAACACTGCTGCAAATCTGGCCCAGCGCACCGGGCATATGTCCGGTGGGAGTGTGGCTGCTGGTTTGCGCCTCCAGCCGAAACTCACATGCCACGCACTGTCAGCACGCCCTGTTCGCCATAGATCAGCAGGCTTGGTCAGATGTTGTCGCGAGTCATACCGCTTAGAGCAGCCCAGCCCTACCACAGGCCTGTATGCCGTGCCCAGGGCCACCAGATCGGCGATGCACAGATCTAACGTCAGGTAAGGGACAGCAGCAGGCACCTTTTTTGACTTCGACAGATGCTGAGGAGATTTCCTGCCAACCAGGTGCAATGCTGCATCAGTCACTTCAGCTGTATCTGGTAGCCCCTCAGAATCAGAGGAGTTCACAGGTGTGCTACTGCTCAGTGAGATCAAGCAGCATACGTCAGCTAAACCTGCTCACTTGTTTGTATGCACGGACGCTGAGCCAACAACCCATCTTGCATGCTGCAGCCCTAGCATTCTTCAGGATAGTGGGACCAACAGCACTGGCTCTGCTGCTATGTAACATGGACAGAATCTGCATGAGCG